>SESE01001022.1_pt1 | contig 11562 bp, 10 predicted proteins | sample 3171371 | NCBI WGS metagenome assembly SESE01 (sample SAMN06051881, study PRJNA518727) | freshwater metagenome | biome: subpolar coniferous forest; feature: holomictic lake; material: water; isolation source: holomictic Lake 442, 13 m depth | place: Canada: near Kenora, Ontario | collected...
GGATTGAGGCCCATCCATAACCTCCGAACTTATCTCCTGACCACGATGTGCTGGCATACAATGCATGACGACTGCAGATGGTTTTGCTTCAGCAAGCAGAGCGCTGTTAATCTGAAATGGTTTGAAAATCCGGAGGCGCTCAGCGATCTCTTCTTCTTGCCCCATGCTGGCCCAGACATCGGTATAGAGAACATCAGCATTGGCCACAGCTTCTTTTGGGTCATGCATAATCTCAATTTTGCTGATCCCTTTTTCCCTTGCAGCCTTGAGCAGCTCCTGGTTCGGCATATATCCCTCAGGGCAGGCAAGTACAAAATGGAAGGGGAGAAGGCCTGCCAGTTCAATCCATGAATTGGCGACATTGTTGCCGTCACCGACAAAAACAATTTTGATTTCTTCGTTCCAGAGAGACTTCTCGTAGAGAGTAAAGGCATCGGCCAGCACCTGGCATGGGTGCGACAGATCGGTCAGCGCATTGATAACCGGAATTGATGCGTGTTCCGCAAGCCCCTCTATCACGGCATGGTCATGCAGGCGGGCGATAATGGCATCATTGTAACGGGAAAGGAGCCTGGCGATATCCTCTCCCGATTCGCGAGACCCGAGACCGATTGACTGACCATCAAGGGTTATGGCATATCCTCCAAGCTCATGAATGCCAAGTTCAAAGGATACTCTTGTTCTCAGTGATGGCTTGCTGAAAATCATGGCGACGGTTTTGTCGCGCAGGGGCAGAAAGCCTGTTACAGAAGAACTCTCTTTTCTTTTTTTCTTGATAAAGCGAGAGTAATCAAATAACTCAATAATCTTGTTGGCATCAAGCGGTGAAAAGCCCAGGAAATCACGTTTAGCTGGAGCTTGTTTTGTTTGAACCTCTTCCATTCCGTTATCTGTTTAGGGATTGATCACTCTCCTGCTCTGCAACAAACTGGGTACCGACCCCTTCATGCGTAAATATTTCAAGCAAGAGAGAATGTGTTGATTTTCCGTCTATAAGATGAATTTTTCCGACTCCGCCGTCAAGCGTCTTGAATGCCGAAAGAACTTTCGGAATCATTCCGCCAGAAATAACACCCTGTTCAATAAAGTCAGCGGCTTCGGCTTTGCAGATGGTTTTCAGGATTCTTTCACCGACGTGAATACCTTCAACATCACTGACGTAGATAAGTTTTTCGGCTTTCAGGGCAATCGCGATACTGCTGGCGGCATCATCAGCATTGATATTATAGATGTTGCCCTTGTCGTCAAAGCCAATCGGGGCGATGACAGGGATGAGTCCTGCCGTACAGAGCAGGTCAATATAGTCGGTGTTGATCTGCTCAACCTCTCCGACAAGGCCAAGTGTTTCAGCATTTGGATGGGGAAGAGCTTTGACTGTATCGGCATCCAGCCCGCTTACTCCCACAGCTTTGCCGCCATGCTGGCTGATGAGTTGTACTATGTCCTGGTTTACCTTTCCGGCAAGGGTCATCTGGATAACGGAGACCATCTCCTTGTCGGTAACCCGACGTCCCTGAAGAAACCGTGAGGTCAATCCGAGCTTTTCAGCCGTTTTTGTTATGGCATCACCTCCGCCATGCACAAGAACGATCCTGATGCCAACCTTGCGAAGAAGGGTAACATTCTGGGCAAACATATTTTTAAGACAGTCATCCTTCATGGCTGCACCGCCATATTTGATTACAAAGGTTTTGCCTTCGAACTGGCGGATATAGGGAAGCGCTTCAATAAGCACCTGTCCGATAGCTGCCTGAGGGGCTTTTCTTGATGATTTCAGTTTACTGCATTCTACGTGTTCCATTGCGGGGAAATTGCTCAAATATAATAGTTAATAGAAGTATCAGCTTCTGTAGCTTCCGTTGATATCGATATACTCTTTACTCAAGTCGCAGCTCCAAATTGTAGCCTCACCGGAACCATTTCCAAGACGGAGGGTGATGGTATAAGAATTTTTTGCCATAATCTCTGCCGCCGCCTTTTCAGAGAAGTCTGCAAGAAGGCCTGGTTTAAGAATGGAAAGCTCGTTGAAGTGAAGCTCAAGATCTTCCTGATTAAAGATGGCTCCCGAGCGACCTGCTGCGGCAATAATTCTGCCCCAGTTGGCATCCTCTCCGTGAATGGCGGTTTTGACAAGACTTGACTGGGCAATGGTTCTGGCTGCAAGCTCAGCATCATGGTCATCGGCAGCTCCCTTGACGGTGATGCCGACAAGTTTTGTTGCACCCTCGCCGTCAATGACGATCAGCTTGGCCAGAAAGGTCATCAGTGCTTCAAGTGCGTCACAAAACAGAGTGTAATCGCTGCTTTCAGCCTTGATTTCGGGGCCAGTGCCACTGGCGAAAATGGATACCATGTCGTTGGTACTGGTATCGCCGTCAACCGTAATGGCGTTGAAACTGTGGAGGTTTGCCTTTTCAAGCGCGTCATGAAGGAGGACTGGCTCTATTGAGGCGTCGGTTGCAAGAAAGGCAAGCATGGTAGCCATGTTCGGGCAAATCATGCCGGACCCCTTGGCGATGCCGCTCAGACGGATGGAACCGCCCGAAAGCTGGAGCTCAAGGTTGAAAAATTTGGGAAAGGTGTCGGTGGTCATGATGGCACCGGCAGCATCAAGTACTGAGTCGCGCTGCATCGTGGCGGTGAAAGAGGAGATACCCAAGAGCACCTTCTCCATGGGCAGAAGCTGGCCGATAACCCCTGTTGAAGCCACGAGCACCTCTTCAGGTTTAATCGAAAGTTCATGTGCCACCGCTTCGGCCATAGCGCGAGCATCACTCAGGCCCTTTTCGCCAGTAGCCGCATTTGCATTTCCGCTGTTACAGACAATGGCGCGAATTGACGACGATGACTGTTGCAGATGTTCATGCGACAGCGTTACCGGCGCAGCAACACAGAGGTTCCGGGTGAAGAGGGCTGCCGCAGTGGCAGGGCCATCCGTTACAAGAAGCATCAGATCCTTCCTGTTGCTGTATTTGATATTGGCAGAGACCGCGCCTGATGAAAAACCGTTTGGCCAGAATCCTTGCGTGCCGTCTGATGCTGCCACCATTGGGGTCACCGATGATGGCCAGGGTGTTATGGCAGAAAGGTGATGGATGACTTTAAGCCCTTTGGAGAGTTGTTCCACTTCGGTATAAAGAGTTAAAGATTAAATAGAATTAAAGAAGTCCTGTTCTTTCATCAAGACCGAGCATGATATTCATGTTCTGTACCGCCTGGCCTGCAGCGCCCTTCAGAAGGTTGTCGAGAGCGGTGACAATGAGCAGCGAACCGCTTCCGGTTACTCTGGCAATATGCACATCGCAGAAATTGGTATGAACCACATGCTTTACCTCAGTCATAGTGTCACGCACCCGAACAAAGGGGGCTGCCTGGTAAAAAGAGTTGTAAAGTCCCAAAATCTGTTCTTCCTCCACCGGACTTTCGAGCTGAACATTGAGGATGCTGTAGATACCCCTGACCAGTGAACCAATCATTGGTGTAAAGGTGAAATCAAAAGAGGGGTTTGTGGCAGAAGTGCCGAGAGCCTGCATGATTTCAGGAATATGCTGATGAACTCCAACCTTGTATGCCCTGACATTCCCACTCATTTCTGAAAATGAGAGCTCTGTTTTGCTGCTGCGACCTGCGCCGGAAATACCGGATGTGGAGGTGCAATTGATGGTACGAACCTTGATAGAATTCTCTGTACCAAGAAAAAGCGGAGCAACGCCAAGAATGATACTGCTTGCATAACAACCTGGATTACTGACAGCTTTTCCCTTGACAATATCATTGCCGAACAGTTCCGGCATACCGTAGGTCATCACGGCTTCAGGTGATTTTACCTGATTATAAAACTCTTTGTGCTCGTCCGGATTTTTCAGCCTGAAATCACCGGAGAGATCGATCACAATTTTTCCTGCCTGAACAAGGGAAGGAACAAGTTGAAGCGCCTCACCATGAGGCAGCGCAAGAAAATAGATGTCGCACTCAGTTTCTGCGCTGTATTGCTTGTAGACCTTGTCGCAGCCAAGAGCGGGGTAGAGGTCGGAAACACGTTTGCCAACCTGCGAAAAAGCGTAAAGCTCCTGCAGTTCAACCACAGGATGACGAAGTAGAATCCGCGTCAGCTCAGCTCCGGAATAACCTGAAGCGCCGATAATCGATACTGAATATTGTTTCAACCTCTCTGATACAGGTGACGTCATCTCAGGAATATGCTTATGCAGAAATTGTCAGAAAAAAGGATATAATTGAATCAGAGTAAATGAGATGCGCAAAATTTTTAATATCACAGTCCCTTTGTTTGTTTATCCTGATCTATGGATAAATATCCAGTAAGGCGGAAATATTAAGCTTTTTTACCGTAAACAGCAAAATACTTATGTCTTTTAGGAAGAGGTCGAGTCAAAAAAAAAATCTCAATGTTATCAAAGCTCTGGTGCTGCTTTTTTCGGGCTTTTTTTTGCTGAATTGCACCCAACGGCAGGATGATGAAACTGCCCGCAGTGGTCGAATGACACTTGCTGTCGATCCTCAGCTTGAGGATATCGCAAGAACTCAATCCGGGATGTTCAGCAGTTATTATCCTGAAGCACATATAACACTTATGCTGGCCAAATCGAACAACACTCTCAAACTTCTGCTTGACCGAAGTGTAAGAGCAGCATTGATCGATGGTGAAACTGTAGCCGCAGAGGATTCGCTCTTTTCAAAACTGAACAATCCATTACGCCGCGAGCCGATTGCCCGTGATGCTGTCGTCTGCATTGTTAACTCCAAAAATCCGCTCAAAACAATATCAGTTGAAGAGCTTGGAGCGCTTTTTTCAGCTCCAGGAAAAAACGGTATAACGCCACTTATAGAGGATGATTTCCGGCTTCGGTCCCTCCTGGTTGCAAAAACTGGAAAAAAGCGGGGCGATTTGCGTGCCTGGAGATGCGGGAGCAACAGGGAATTGATCATGAGGGTTTCTGCAGATAACAATGCTGTCGCTCTGTTGTTCCGCTCATCTTTCGACAAAACGCTCAATGACATGGCGCATGATTCAAGAAACGAGCCGCAGAAAACCAGAATTCTTCTCCTTTCCGGAAAATCCGGCAACACCCAGGCATGCTTGCCGACACAGCAAAATATGTTTGAAGGCAACTATCCTCTTGTTACGACTCTTTACTATGTATATTATCCCGGTGATGCCCTTGCCGCAGGGTTTGGCGCTTGGCTTGGCAGTTCGGGGCAGAAAGTATTCGAAAGGAGTTCTTTTGCCCCGTTCAGGCTTGTTGAAAGGGCTATAATTCTTAAATAAATGTATGGATAGCGCTCGTTATACGATAAAAAAAATTTCTCCGTTACAGGCAATTGTTTTTACCGGAACAATCAGTCTTCTCATTATTATAGCCGGTACTGCAGGGTTTTTTGTAACACAGCACAAGCTGCTTGAACAGATTGAGAAAAAGCAGGCATGTTATATCGATCTCGTTGATTTCAGAGGAAAACTCATTGAGCGCGGTTTCTCCAGGAATCCGGAACCATCACAAGATGTTACCCGGAATTCCGAAGTACTTGCTTTCATGTACAAAAAACTTCTGGTTCAGATGCAGCATGCAGACCTTGAACCTGTCGCTTTAGTGCAAACGGCTGAAGGAAATTGGCCAGAACAGCTTACAGGAAAAGGTCTTGAAAGTTTCAAACTTGAGCTGGACAAGAACATTGAAAAAGCCAGGATTGCCTCAAAAGATGCCGCAGCAAAACTTTTTGTAATCAACGAGTTTTTCCTTTTTTTCATTCTTGCAGTACTGCTTACCCTGAGTATCACCGCTGGATGGTTGCTCCACAACAATTACCGGCAGACGCTTATTCCCCTTGCCCTGCTTGTCGGACAACTGAAACTGCTCAACAAAAACATACCTGAGAGTATTCACGATACTGCAGAGGAAATGAAAAAGGAGTTGACTGAAACAGAACACTCCAGCGATATTACCCAGATTACTAAATCAATCATGAGCTTTTGTGGAGATATTGAGGCAAAAAACAAGAAGCTTGATGAACTTTATATTCGGGATGAAAAGACAAATCTTTATAACTATCGACACTTCAAGGAGCATCTCATTATCGATGTCGAACGGGCAAAACGCCTTCATGACAGGGTCTCCCTTGCCATGATCGATATTGATAACTTCAAGCTTTATAATGACACTAACGGGCATCTTTCTGGAGATAAAGCACTTAGGACTCTGGCAAATATTATCAGCAGTCAATGCAGGGCTTATGATGTGCCAGCAAGGTTCGGCGGAGATGAGTTCGCCCTTCTTTTTCCGAAAACAGGAACGGCAACGACACGGGACATCGCCGAGCGTCTGCGCAAGATTATCAGTGATGAACCATTTCTGCATGAGGAGGGTCAACCTGTCGTAGAGTTTACGGTGAGTATTGGCATAGCAACATTCCCCGACGACGCCCATGACTGGGCAACCCTCATCAGCAATGCCGATAGGGCGCTCTACAAGGCTAAGGCAGAAGGCAGAAATAAAGTTGTGGTTTTTTCGTCAATGGAAGAGGTTCAGAACATCCCTGGATGAAACCCGAGTTGTACATTGCAAGGCGTTTTGCATTCAAACGGCGTTCGACATCGAAACCAACCTTTATTGTCATTGTAGCGGTGGCAGGTATTGCCGTAGGAACTGCCGCACTGATTCTTACACTCTCCATTGTCAACGGGTTTGCAAGAAGTGTTGAAAACAAGCTGATCAGTTTCAGCTCCCACCTGCAGATTCGTCATCCCGACGAACAACTTTTTCAGGAACGTCGCACTGAGTTTGCGAAGCTGGTAAACCACGTAAATATTGCAAACGCATCACCCTTTCTTGAAAAAAGTTTTGTGCTTAGGAGCCGCAGCAATGGAGTTGGTGACACTTGGCTCAGTAAACCGGTTCGCATCAAGGGTATTAACGAAGAATCTCGAAAAGCATTCCTAAAAAAATTTCTTCGGGCTGGAAATCTTGTTCCAGTTAATTCTGGCGAGGGAATCGCACTCTATGCTGGACAAACATTGGCCGAAAACCTCAATCTCAAGGTTGGTAAAAAAGTAATGCTTGTCACTCTTGGAGGGGAGCAATCCGGTACAAAACTTATTGCTGGCCAGAAAAATATTGTTGAACTGCTTTCTTCTCTTGACCTTGAGCCTGGAGTTATACGTGGAATTTATGATACAGGACTTCAAGAGGGATTTGATGATTACGTTGTGATCGCCGATCTAAAAGAGCTTCAACAGCGATTTAATCCCATGATGATCAGTGGGTATGATGCCAACGTGCACAAACTTGATCAACTTCAGGAAACCGTGAAAGAGGTAACCAATGCTCTTGGAGTTCCCTATTACGGCTATACGGTTTTTGAGCGGTATGCAAATCTTTTTGAATGGCTGAAGCTTCAGAAAAACATCACCCCACTGCTGATTATAACAATCACTATCGTCGCGGTCTTCAACATCATATCGACACTTTTGGTGCTGATCATCGAAAAGACCCGTGAAATAGGCATGCTCAGTGCACTCGGTCTTGAACCTGGAAAAATCAGTACGGTTTTTATGGTACAGGCCTTTCTTATCTCTTTTACAGGAATTGCGGCAGGAAATATTATGGCCTTCTCTATCTCCCTTTTCGAAATGCGTTATCATCTCATTACCCTGCCTGAAAAAAGCTATTTCATCAAATATGTTCCGCTCTTGATCAATCCGGTGGATTATGCACTGGTCTCTCTGTCCGTTATGGCTCTTACTCTGCTGTTTGCCTTTATTCCAGCTCGCATTGCAGCCTCGCTTAAACCAGGAACCGCACTGGGGACTTAAAGTAAATCTTATAGCTGCTTGTATGAAACCTGGTTTTTGGATTGCTCAACGATTCAGTTTTGCCCGCAAACGGTTCCGGATTATCAATATCATTTCGGCGATCAGTCTTGCCGGAATTATTATTGGCGTCAGCACCCTCCTGGTGGTTATGAGTGTTTTGAACGGCTTTCAAAAACTGGCTCGGGATCTTTTTATCACCATAGACAGTCCCGTCCAGCTTGTTTCTCTTGACAGCAGAGCAATCAAAGTATCTGATAGCCTTCTGCAGGCTCTAAGAGCACTGGAAGGAGTTGAATCTGCTGAACCGTTCGCTGAAGGGGAGGCTATTATGGCCAGCCAGGATAAAAGCGAACTGGTTGTTGTTAAAGGACTCAGTGAAGCGGCTCACCGTCGGCTGATGCGCCAGACCAATGCAATACGTCCGTTTTTTACGCCAGAAACCATTGCCGTCGGAGAAATTTTAGCCTACCGGACAAACCTTTACCCCTTCAAGTCAGTCAAGATTTTCAGTCCGGAACTGATCTCTTTAGGCCTGGAATCGTTATCACAACCGTATCTGATACCGGCACTCCGTATCCCTGAAACAACAATTTCATCACTCTTCTCCTTGCAAAAAGTCTTTGATGACCGATATGTGCTCACCTCAGACCGGTTTGCCCAGAATATTTTGCTGCTTGGCAAGAGAGAGTATTCTGGCATTGATATCAGGGGAAAGGAAGGCGAATCGAGCGACTTCGTCACAAACAACGTCAGAGAGTGGCTTTCACGAAGTCCCTTTAAAACAACCTGCAAAGTCAGGACTCTCGAAGAAAAATACCACAATATTTTTGCCGTGATGCAGCTTGAAAAATGGATAAGTTTCAGCGTTCTGATGCTTATCATTCTTGTAGCAGCCCTCAGTTTGACCGGCGCTCTTGCCATGACCGCCATCGACAAACAGCGGGAGCTCTTTTACCTTCGGTGTCTTGGCATGGAAAAACCTCAATTCATGTCCATCTTCATTATCCAGGGTGGAATAACGGGACTTGCAGGTACTGCTACAGGCACACTTATCGCATGGAGTCTCTGCAAGCTTCAGGAACTCTATGGTTTTGTAGAACTCCCTTCAAGAAGTGCCTTTATTATTCACTCCTATCCGATCAACATGCAGGTCGGTGATTTTATTGCCGTCAGCATTACAGCCATCATCCTCTGTTTTCTGGTAAGCCTCTATCCCGCACGAAAGGCCGCCCTCATTGCCACAAGCCGCTCGCTTGATCTCAAGACAGACTGACGGGTCATCTTCGCCGAAGCTGCTGTTCAGTCAAGAAGCTTTCTGAAAACAACCATCTCTGACTGTGAAAACCCTTTTGAAGAGTAGAAGTGTTGTGCAATTCCATTGTCCTGATCGGTCAGAAGTGTTATGCGCCCCAACCCTTCGCGGAATGCAAAATCAACGGCATGATCAATCAATCGTGAGCCAAGCCCCTTACCCTGCCATGCAGGAGCCACAACCATATCCTCAAGCAGCGCAACTTTTCGGCCAAGAAAAGTGCTCACCGTAAACAGCAGCGTCACCATTCCCTGGATGACCTCGTTAACTTCAGCAACAAATATTTGCCCAAGCTCCGGATTGTGGATAATCATCGAGAGCCCTCTTGACTGCAGTTCAGCATCAGGGGTAAACTCATGCTCCTGGCTGAACAAAATTCCAAGAAGCTCGGCGCATCTCGGCACATCGCTGTCAACTGCTGTTCTTACTGCTGCCATTTTTTTTACAATCAGTTATGAAAAATAATCTCTCGATTCTGCATGTGCATTACCGTATCGTCATGATAATCAATCATATATTCAAATACTTTCAACATAAAACCATATTTTTTAAAGGTACAGAGTTTCATTCAGGAATTTGTGGCAAGCTCCACTTTTCTGCTTGTACATCCCATGGTATTGCTCTATACTTGTGCTCTGTTTTTTCGGAATATCCTGAACTCTCAGACAAACACATAATCAATTCATCCAAAACATGGACGCATTCTGGCTTTCCCTTGTCATGATTTTTCTGGCTGAGCTTGGCGACAAAACCCAGCTTGTCGCGCTGACTCTTGCTACCTGTTATAACACCGGCGTGGTCTTATGGGGAATTTTCTGGGCAACCCTTGCCATTCATGTTTTTTCGGCCGGGATCGGCTGTTTTATTGGCGACAAGCTGCCGACTGAATGGATCAAATTTGTAGCAGGCATTGCCTTTATTGCTTTCGGTTTCTGGACGCTACGCGGTGATACTCTGGATGATGACGAGAAGAACTGTAAAACCGGCATTCACCCCTTCTGGCTGGTTTTTTCAACGTTTTTTATGGCCGAGCTGGGAGACAAAACCATGCTCTCGACCATTACGCTTGCATCAACCCATCCCTTTCTGCCGGTCTGGCTCGGTTCAACCATCGGAATGGTTATTTCTGATGGCCTTGCCATTGTTGTCGGAAAAATGCTGGGTGCCAGGCTGCCCGAAAACATTATCAAAATTGGGGCAGCTATGATATTTTTCCTCTTTGGTATTTTCAGTATGTACGAAGGCGGTGTACATTTTGCGCTTTACCGCTGGGGAATAGCAGTAGTGCTTATTGCCCTTACGGGTTATATCTTTCTGCGTAAACCAACGTTATGATGGAATGCCCAGCGTGGGTTTTCTGTGCCTAAACCCCCGCTGAGCGTACTGCATTATACCTTGTAGCAAAAAAGACTCCGATACCGGCAATCATCATGAAAAAACAAAGCACCTGTCCCATAGAAAAGTTCAACAGTACAAAACCGAGCTGGGCATCAGGTTCACGAAAATATTCGATAAAAAAGCGGACGAATCCGTATCCGAAAAGATAGGCCGCCGAGAGAAATCCCGGAACTATGGATTTCTTTCGAAGGAGCCAGAGAAGGAGAAAAAGCACGATACCTTCAAAAAAGGCCTCATAGAGCTGCGAAGGATGACGGAGATCGTATGTTGGAGCAAGGGGGAAGTACATGCCGATGGCGGCATTGGTCACTCGACCATAAAGTTCGCCGTTAATGAAATTACCAAGACGCCCGAAAAAATAGCCAAGCGGAATTGATGGAATAAACAGGTCAAACGTCTCAAAAAAGCCTCTTTTCTGAGAACGCGTAAACACCAGCAAGGCAATAACGACTCCGATCACCCCGCCATGATAGGACATGCCGGAAATGCCTGAAAAATGGCATCCACCGGGAGACGAGGTCCAGGGAGTGATGCTGCCGAGAGGGTCAGACAGAAATGAGCTCATTCCGTAAAAGAGGATATAACCAAGACGTCCGCCCGCGACAACACCAACCATCGACCATGTCAGAGCATCCCCGACAAAGGAGCGTTCAAAGGAGAGCTTTTCATTGTTGAGGCGATAAAGGGTCAACAGATACACAACGGCAAATGCTATAACGTACATCATACCATACCAGCGAAGTGCAAATGACCCAACCGAAAAAATCACGGGATTCATTTGTGAGGGCAAAGAGTGCCACCAAAGCAAAAAATCATTCATAAACGTGTTTTTTTTAAAATGGAACGATTGGATTATATAGAAATGTAGTTAAATTAAATCCTTGCACTATTCTGTGTTCCTACCCATTAACATACAAATACCGATAGTATGGCTAAGATACTTGAAGGGCCAGCCATGAAACTATTCAACAAATGGGGCATTCCCGTGCCAAATTATGTTGTTATCATGGATCCCGACCGCCTT
>SESE01001024.1_pt1 | contig 11556 bp, 8 predicted proteins | sample 3171371 | NCBI WGS metagenome assembly SESE01 (sample SAMN06051881, study PRJNA518727) | freshwater metagenome | biome: subpolar coniferous forest; feature: holomictic lake; material: water; isolation source: holomictic Lake 442, 13 m depth | place: Canada: near Kenora, Ontario | collected...
TGAACCTCGTCCGCCGATTGCCCATCGTCCGCTGCGCATATTGATGAACTGAACGACATGGAGATTATGATGGCTGAACATGTGTACAAGATCATTGAGTTAGTCGGCTCCTCACGCACGACGATTGAGGATGCCGTCCAGAACGCGCTGACCAAGGCCGGAGAGACTATTCGCAATATCCGCTGGTTCCAGGTAACGGAGACACGTGGGTATGTTGATGAGGGCTGTGTGGCCTACTGGCAGGTCACGATCAAGCTTGGTTTTACGCTCGATGAGTGAGTGTCAGGTGTCAGCCCGCCAGTTCGTAGCGCGGGCTTCCAGCCTGCGGTGGTACTCCTGACCACCTGGAAGGCGGTGCTACGTTCACGGCAAACGGTCAAGCTGGGTTGAACCTGGCCTAAGGCATGGTTCAACCCAGCTTGACCGTTCAGCGAGGATGCGATGAGGCGATAGGAGCGCGTCATCGCATCCTCGCCTCATCGCAGGACGGTCAAGCTGGAATGGCCGATTCTGAAACATGACAATCGAAGCGGTGCAATAACCTGCTCAAGGTTACCTCGGTTAGCCCCCGCTTCATCCTTGTATCCCCTCTCATCCCCATCGCCTCAGCGCCTCAGCGCATCCCCAGAGGACGATCAATCTCAGATCGCCGATTCTGAAACATATCTAACCGAGCCAGTCACGAAAGATTTGTCGCTGGAGATCGTCGGGCGCGGCCACGGGGGCGATGCTCAGGCTGTCGTAGGGGGATGTACCAAGGGTAACCGGTACCTCGATCAGCGCGTCGCTGCGGAAGAGGCTCAGGCGCACGCGGTCGCCGGGGGCACGCTCGGCCAGTCGCGCGTTCAGCCGCTCCTCGTCCATGCGCCAGCCGTCCAGGGCCAGCAGTTCGTCATCGGCGTAGACCCCAGCGGCGTAGGCCGGACTGTCGGCGCGCACTGCGGCCACCAGGGTGCGCTCGCCCTGGCGCTTCAGCTGAAGCCCCAACCATGCCGGCGCGGAGCCGATGGCCCTCGGTTGGCGGTAGCCCCAGCGTAGCTCAAGGCCGGCAGCGGCCAGGGCCGAGGCGTAATCCAGTTCGGTGGTGCCGACGATATAGCGGGCGAAGAAGTCGCGGAAGCGCCCGCCTTGGGTGCCCGCGACCGCCTCCACCGCCGCCAGCGCCCCGCCATCCTCGGGGATACCCGGCCCGCTGATCGGGTAGCTCGCGTATAGCTCGCGCAGCACGTCGTCCAGGCTGCGTGAGCCATTGGTACCCCGGCGAATCTCCATGTCCAGCAGCAGGCAGACCAGCGAACCCTTCAGGTAGTACGAGATGCTGGTATTGGCGCTGTTCTCGTCGGGCCGGTAGAACTTCACCCAGGCGTCGAAGCTACTCTGCGCAAGGCTCTGCACATGTCGGCCCGGCTGGGCCTGGAGGCTCAGGATCTTGTCGGCCTGCTTCTCCAGGTAGCGCTCGGGCTGCATCAGGCCCGCCCGCACTAGCAGCAGTTCGTCGTAGTAGCTTGTCACCCCCTCGACCAGCCAGAGTTGGCGCGTGTAGTTTTCACTGCGGTAGTCGAAGGGGCCGAGAGGCGCGGGGCGCAGCCGCTTCACATTCCAGACGTGGAATAGCTCGTGGCTGGTAAGCGACAAGTAGCGCTCGTAGGATCGCTCGGGCCGGAACGTCCAGCGGTCAACCATGTTGGTCACGCTGTTGCGGTGTTCTAGGCCGCCACCGCGCCCGTCGGTGAGGTGGAGGATGAAGCTGTAGTGCGGGTAGGGCAGCCCGTTGAACATCGCGCGCTGCACCTCGACGATCCGCCGGGTGTCGGCGACGAGCTGGGACTCATCTTCGTTTCCCCGCCCCCAGATCACGATCTCGTGCGGCACCTCGTCCACCGTGAAGGTGAGGACGCGCTGCGTGCCGCACTCGAAGGGGCTGTCCACCAGTTCATCGTAGTCCTGCGCAATGAATGAACCCGATCCCCCAGTTCCTGGTTCAAGCGCCGTACTCACCCTCCAGCCTGCGGGCACATCGACCGTGACCGCCAGCGGCTCGCCGGTGCGGCCGGGCACGTACACGCACACGTTGGCCGGGTTGAAGTAGCCGTGGCGCGAGTCGAGATGGCTGGTACGCACCGTCAACTCGTTGGCGTACACCTTGTAGCGCACGGTGACCTGGGCGGCGCGACCGATATCGACCTGCCAGGAATCCTTGGCTGTCTTGCGCCAGGGCAGGGCTGCGCCGTCGGGGCCGTGGGCCGAGAACTCCTGGATATGGCGGGCGTACTCGCGGATCATATACGAACCCGGCGTCCACGCGGGCAGTACGAGGTCGAGGGTGGGCGCGGAGAGGGCGTCAATCACCACCGTGACATGGTAGAGGTGGGTGTGCGGCTCGGGCATGGAGATCGTGTAGGTGATCATGTCGCATTGCAGATGTTCGCCTGCTCGCAAGCGAACATCTAAAAGCCTAGGCAGGCAGGGCGGATTCAAGGAAGCGCAGCCAACTGCCGCCCATGATGGCGGCGACATCCGTATCGGCATAGCCGGCAGCGGACAGAGCCTCGGCGACGCGCGGCATGTCGGCCACGCTATCGAGCTCGCGGGGGATCTGCTCGCGGCCCAGCCCGCCGTCGAGGTCACTGCCGATCGCCACATGGCGGGCGTCGCCGGCGATCTGGCAGATGTGGTCAATATGGCCCAGCACGCGGTCGATCCCATAGCGATCTTTGGGATCATCCTTCATATACTCGGCGGCTAGGAAGGCGTTGTAGAACACCATCCCGATCACCGCATCCCGGTCAAGCAGGGCGCGGATCATCACATCGCTCAAGTGACGGTCGGCCCGATCTTCGGCCACCAGCGCCCGACAGTTGCTGTGCGAGGCGATCACCGGGCCGTCGAATAGGTCGAGCGCCTGCCAGAAACTTGCCTCAGCCATATGGCTGAGGTCAAGCGTCAGGCCCGCATGCGACAGCTCGGGCATCAGGGCGCGGCCCAGATCGGTCAGCGGGCCGGGCGCGCGCGTGCCGCCGCAGTAGCGGGTGCCCTGCCAGGCCGGGCCGACGATCCGCACACCCTGGGCGTGCCACCAAGACGCCTCGGTCGGCTCGCGGATGGGGTCGCCGTTTTCCATGAGCAGCACCATGCCCAGCGTGCGGTCGCCGCCGCCCCAGGCGCTGCGGTGGGCGGCCAGGTCGCCCCGGCTGCCGATCAGGCGCAGCCAACCGGCAGCGGCCAGACCCCGGTAGATACCCAGTTGCGCCAGAGCCTGGGCGTGAGCCTCCTCGGCGCTGCGGTAGCTTGGCCCGACCGACAGATCCGTGATCTGCGCCGTGACCGGCAGCGTAAACAGCGTCCCAAAGACTAAACCGACCCCGCCGACAGCCAGGTCGGGCAGCGCCACCGTACACGATCCCATCGTGGGATGGGGCGCACCCTCGGCGGCGCGAATTTCCGCTACGCTGTGGGTCACATCTCGCCCGGCCGAAATCACATTGTAGGCAATATCCAGGTGTCCATCAACATACACAGGGAGATCCTCAGGGCTAATGCAACGTCGCTGGGGCTGCGCCCCAGACCTCGCTTTTGGTTAGTTTTTGGCGGCTTCACCGCCAAAAACTAACCAAAAAAGATCGTTCGGGGGTGGCTTTGCCACCCCCAAACCCCCGCCGGAGGCGACGTTGCAACCGCCCTGGGGAGATCTTCACTCAATCACGACGCAGCGCGTGTTTCGCTGAATAGGGTCAACCAAACCCTTCCCCCTGCTATTTAATTCGTATAGGGCTGAAACAGCCGGGCGAAGAGCGACTCGAAGTTCGGCGAGTCGCTGGCGATGCGGTCGTAGATCTGGATGACGCGGGCGGCCTGGTCGCGGCGGCGCCAGAGTGCCTGGGCGAAGCGGTCATCGCCGATCACGCCGCGCTCCTTCATAAAGCTGTAGAACTGCTTGATCGAGGTGCAGATCTCGCGTATCTGGCGGGGCGAGGTGTTCAGGACGCGGCGCGGGTAGTAGTAGAACAGGCACTCGTCGAGGGTGGCGTAGTCGCCATCAGCGAGGGTGCGGTTGTAGTACGAGGCCAGAAACTCGGCGTAGACAAGCACGCTGCGCGAGCGGACGCGGGCGGTGGCGCTGCTTTTACCCACTTCGGCGAGGTAGTCGTGGAACTGGCCGATCAGGTCGCCGCTCTCGGCATAGGCGCTCGCAGGATCGTCGTCGCCATCGAGCATGTCATCCTCGGGGTCGTCCCATTCGCCCTCATCCACCGCCTCCTGCCAGTCCGCCGGATCGAAGAGGCTCTCGGCCAGCGGGTCGAGGCCGATATCTTCGGTGCTGGCGCGCAGGTCGAGGATGGGGAAGAGATGCGGCTTCTTGGTGAGGAGCAAGTTGAGGTGCTGGGCGATGATCACCTCAGCCTCCTCAGGTCGGGCGGCCTCAATCTGCTCGGCGACGCCGGGCGGCAAAACCGACATCAGTTCATCGTGGGCCGCCTGAAGCCGGGCAAACTCCTCACCGTGGGCGAAGAGGCTGTCCGTCTCCTGGTCGCCGAGGCCAAGGCCATCATCATCGTCGTCGTCGAGGTCGTCGTAGCGATCCACCGGGCGAAGCGTCCCCCCACGGGCGTGGGGATCCTCGTGGTAGTAGTCGAGGGTCGAGTAGGCCGCCGATGCGCGCTGGATCTGGCCATTCCACAGGCCAGAGTCAGCGTCCTGCTCACGGGTGTGGCGCAGATCGCGCTGGAGCGCATCAATCTCTGCGAACAGGGCCGTGTCCGCAGCGTGGCGCTCGCCCTCGGGCACCGGCAGCGGCTCAAAGACCTCTTCGGACGAGAAGAGGCGCAGCGAGGGGTGACTCTGGTTCGTCAGGAAGATGTCGTCAACCAGTTGGAGCCGGTCATCGCGGGTGACGAGGTGCTGCCAGGGGCTGCCAGGATACTCGGTGCGCCAGGGGGCGACGGCGAAGATCGGCAGGATCACCTCATCGCAAGGGATAAGGGCGACCTGAGCACGCCCGACACGGGCAACAATCGCGTCGATCAGTTCGGCATCTTGCGTGGCCGTCGCCGAGCGTCGGACATCTGCGGCGGCCTCGCGCTCGATCCGCAGGGTCATGGGTTCGGCGGCGACGACCGTCGCCACAATGCTATCGCCGACGACAAAACCGGAGCGCAGATACCAAGCAGCGAGATCAAAGCCGGGCGTGGCGAAGGTGGAACTGCGGGAGTCGGCGGGGTCGTGATCGATAAAGGGCATCGCGACGCCGGCCACATCCCGCACGATCAACTCGACACTCCGTAGCCCCGCGAAGGGCTGGAGGTGGGCGAGGGGCAGCATCCCGGCCGCGACATCGCGGGCGCGGGGGACGCAGCGGAAGCGCAGATCCTGAAGCGCCACACGCAGCGGCACCAGCTTACCACGGCCCAGGCGCAGCCAGCCAAGGGTCAGCCCGTCCCAGCGTAGCCGCTCGCGGATCGTGGCGTAGGGATTCTTCGCCGCGCTTGGCCGATGCTCAAGCACATGGTCGAGGACTTGGCGCTCCTCGACTGGCCCATCATATTCACGGGCAAGCACGCGCAGAATACTCGCGATGGTCGGTTCCTGGTTCGACATAGCTCTACTCCCGTATGGCGTCGGGAGCCACTTGGCAGACAACTGATCACAATGGGTACAGGGTAGCATCCACACGGGGCAGTGTCAAGGTAGGGCAACCTTCATCGGTGGTGTCGGGCGGGATCTGTACTATACTACCCTCCGTCTCCCTTACCCATTGTAGCGAGGTGTTGAATGGCTGAACTCACCAAGGTTGCCCTATTTACCAACGAATACCCGCCGAACGTCTACGGCGGCGCTGGTGTCCACGTCGAGTATCTGAGCAAGGCTCTGGCAAAGCTGATGCATGTGGAAGTGCGCTGCTTCGGCTCCCAGCACGCAGACGGTGAGCGCATTATGGTGCGCGGCTACCCGCTGTGGGACGAGGTGAAGCGTAACACCGACTCGCGCTTCAGCGGTGCCCTCGATGCCTTCTCACGCTCGCTGCTGATGGCCAAGGATACCCTCGACGCGCAGATCGTCCACTGTCATACTTGGTACACCGATATGGGCGGCCTGCTGGCTGGCAAGCTCTGGGGCGTGCCTTACGTGCTCACCATCCATTCGCTGGAACCTCTGCGGCCCTGGAAGGTGGAGCAACTGGGCAACGGCTACATCCTCAGTTCGTGGATGGAGCGCACCGCGATGGAGCAGGCCGACGCGATCATCGCTGTCTCCAAGGAGACCCGCGAGGATGTGCTGCGCCTGTTCAAGGTGGATCCCGCGAAGGTACACGTGATCTACAATGGGATCGACCTCGCCGAGTATCGTAAGACCGAGGCGACCGACGCGCTCACCCGCTACGGGGTGGATCCGAGCCAGCCCTACGTCCTCTTTGTGGGCCGCATCACCCGCCAGAAGGGCATCATCCACCTCGTGAACGCCATCGCGCAGATTGACCCCGCGCTCCAGGTGGTACTCTGCGCCGGTGCGCCGGACACGCCCGAGATCGCCCGCGAGATGCAGGAGGGTGTGGCCGCCGTGAGCAAAGATCGCCCCGGTGTGATCTGGATCCACGAGATGCTGGCCCGCCCCGATGTGATCCAGCTGTATTCGCACGCCGCCGTCTTCTGCTGTCCCAGCGTCTACGAGCCGTTCGGAATCATTAACCTGGAGGCGATGGCCTGCGAGACGGCGGTGGTCGCCTCGGCGGTGGGCGGGATCAAAGAGGTGGTGGTGCCGGAGGAGACCGGCGTGCTGGTCAACCTTGCGTTCAACGAGGGCGGATTCGACCTGGCCGACCCGGCGGCCTTCGAGGCTGACTTGGCCGCTGCGATCAATCGGGTGGCCCTCGACCCCGAGTTGCGTGCCCGCTTCGGTGCCGCCGGACGCCGCCGCGTCGAGGATCACTTCAGCTGGGACGCCATCGCCCAGCGTACCGCCGAGCTCTACCGCTCGCTGATTGCGGGCTGATGCGTGTAATCATAGGTCTGGTTGAAGCTGGCAACTTCAATTAGATCTTCACTCCACCCGTGCTTCGATCAGCGCCACGCCAACGTACCAGGGTGCCGTCTCGATCGGCAGCAGCCGGGTCGGACTCTGGATATGCACGATGATCGGCTGCCCCGCCGCGCACCCCGGCGCGGCGGCCAGCGATAGCCGCACCTCCTGCGCGTATCCGTTGAGCGCCACTGGCGGCGGCGTCGGCCCACCCTCCACGCTGATCTGCGCCGTCTGGCCGGGCCACCCGTGAAGCTGGAGTACCAGCTCGCCGCAGCCGCCGCGCAGCCGCACCTCGCCCGTGCCAAGTGTCCACAGCCCCTGCGGCAGGTCGGGCGTGGCCGGGGCGAAGCCGACGTAGTGCCCAAGCGCCAGCGGGTCGCCGGGGATAACGTGCGCGGGCGGCGGAGTCGCCGGTCGCGCCCAGGCCCAGCGGTACAGGTCGTCCCCGGCCCGCCAGTAGGCGTTGATCGCGGCCAGTTCAGCGTGCGCCAGCTCTGGGCGCGGGAGCAGGGCGGCGATCATGATCCGCATCGCGTGGGCGTACTGGCTGCGATCCTCGATCTCGAGCGCCCGCCGGTACAGCGAGTCTGCCTCGGCGTAGCGCCCCTGCTGAAAATCTAGATCCGCCAGATCCATCGTCCGCAGCGGATTTGCGGGGTCGGCATCCCGCGCCTGCGCCAGCAGCCGCTGCGCGCCCTCGGGGTGCCCCGCCGCGAGCTGCTGCCCCGCCGCGAGGGCGTAGCGCTCGCCGCGCAGCCAGGTGACGTAGCGCGTGCTGACGATCAGGGCCAAGAAGACGGCGGCCCCTGCCAAGGCGGCGAGGGATCGTCGGCTACGCAGGATCCGCGCCCCGGCTCGCCAGGCGTCGGGCAGCCGGACAAGGGCGTAGGCGCAGAACGGGATCAGCGCCGCCACGAGCGGCAGCCGCAGGCGCGGGTGGCCGATACTGATCACGACCAGCGCCACCGTCAGCCCGGCCCACAGCAGGGCCGGGAGCGCCCGGCGATAGCTCGGCGCAAAGCAGACCCCGGCGATCCCGAGCAGCATGATCAAGATATACTGCGCATCCGCCAGCAGCGACAGCCCCAGCGGCAACTCGCCGGCGTTCTGCACCACCGGCCGACCGTCCGAACTGATCGAGATCAGGTCGCCCACCGCATAGCTTCTGGTCTGGAGCAGCAGCAGCGAGGCCAGCTTGAAGCGCATCCGCCCAATGAACGCCGCCGGATCCTCGCGGATGCGCTCCAGCGTCCAGCGGCTCGCCAGAGCCTGGCGGTCAGCGAGGTTTGGCACGGCGAACAGCTCGGCATCGCGGGTGGACTTCTCCTCCGGGCTGCGCACCTGGCCCCACCAGACGCTGATGCCGCCGTTGGTATCCACCAGGATCAGCCGGTGGTGGACGACGTAGTTGCGCGCCGCCCACGGCCCGATCAGAATCGTCGCGCCGAGGAGCAGGGCCAGGGCCAGGGGCCAGCGGCGAACGGCGAACGGCGAACGCCGGGGGCTTGGCGGCTCGGCGGGCATTGGCCGTTGGTCGTTGGTTGTTGTTACGAGCAAGAACACTGCGGCCATCGGGATAACGAACAGTCCCACCGCCCGCGTCAGGGTCGCGGCGGCCAGGAGCATCCCGGCGGCGAGCGCCACCCGGCGGTCGCCGGTCTGGCTGGCCCGGTCGAGGGCGGACAGGCCGAGGAGCATGAGGGTGACGAAGAGTGCCTCGGCGTAGAGCGCACTGGCGAAGACGGCCAGCGGGATGAACAGCGCGGCGATCAGCGCCGCGAGCATGCCCACGTCCCGCCGCCCGAAGAGTTGCCGCCCGAAGGCGTAGAAGGCGAGCGCGCCCGCGCCCATCAGCGCCGCCTGGATGAGTGTCGCCCGCGCCAGATCCATCCCGGCCAGCGGCAGGAGCAGCGCCAGCAGGGCCGGGTAGCCGGGGGGCCGCAGCCACTTGCCGGTATCGTCGTAGCCGCCCTGGAGGATGCGTAGCGCCGCCCGGTAATACTCTTCCGGGTCGCCCGGCGGCACCGCCCCGCTGCGCGCGCCCCACCACCACAGCCAGGCGCGCAGGGCGATGGCCACGAGAACGATGCCAAGAATACCGAGTGCCGATCTGATTGATACGTGGTTTGATGATCGCAATGAGGTGTTGATTTTCACCGAAGATATGTAGAAAGCCAGGCGCGTAGGCAGCAAAGTATAGCACAATCCCGCGCCCCGGCGTCGGTTGGCGGATCGGGGCTGCCAGGCGTATACTAGCGCCATCTCCCGAATATTCCAATATGTAGGCCAGAGCTGGCCCCGCCAGGGCGAGCAGATCAAAGGTGCGAGTGATGAGCGCAGCGCAGCCTGTCTTTATCGGCACTGACTGTGGGGCCACGACCTCCAAGGTCGGCGGTGTTTGGGCCGATGGCTCGCCGGTGTCAACCGGCCTGCTCCAGCAGCCGACCAACGCCCAGTTCGGGCCGGACTCGGTGGTGCGCGGCTGGATCGCGGCGATCAGCATTTACCTGGAACAGAACGGGCTGGGCTGGGATCAGGTTCGCGGGGTTGGGGTGGCCATCCCCGGCCCACGCCGCAGCTACGGTGTGCTGGAGCGTGGCCCCAACCTGCCCGAGAGCTTCGTCGGGTTTGACGTGCATACCGCCTATCGCCAGGCTCTCTCCGAGCGGGCCGGGCGCGAGATTCCCCTGGCGGTAGGCAACGATGGAAATATGGGTGGGGTCGCCGAGGCCGCACGGGTGCGAGGTAGCGCTGGCGGCTCGGTGCTGCTGCTCGCGCCGGGATCCGGCCTCGGTTGCGCCTACATTGGCCAGGACGGTATGCCCCTCGATGGCGACACTCTCGCGGGCATGGAGGCCAGTCACATGCCCGCGCCCCTACACCTGCTCGGCGCGCACGCCTACCCGTGCGGCTGCGGTCGGGCCTGGGGCTGCATCGAGGTCTACACCTCGCTCGCCGGGCTGCCCTATCTGCTCGCCGATCAGCTGGAGCGTCACCCCGATCACCCTCTGGCGGTCTCACCCCTCGGCCCCAAGGAGCGTTCCCTAGCCCTGCGCGACCTCGCGCAGCGCGGCGACCCGCTGGCCACCGCGATCTTCGACTTCCAGGCCCGCGCCCTCGGCCTGCACGTGGCCAGCCTGGCGATGGCCCTCGACCCAAGGTTCGTCGTGATCGGCGGCGGCCTGATGGACGCGGGCGCGACGACCGCTACCTTCCGCGCACGCTACCTGCGGATCATCTGGGAATCCGCTGAACCCTACCTCTGGCCCGCCCAGCGCAGCAGCCTGCAGGTTATACCGGCGACCTTGGGCGACCTCTCGCAGGCGATCGGGGCCGCCCTGGTGGCGCGGCACCAGGCGTGATCTGCGATCCGCAGCGCCGGACAAGAGAACCTTTGCCGCATCTGTACGGTATACACACAGAGGTGTGCCGCGTACGGCGCGAAAGGGGGCGCATAATGCCCGAGGGTGTAGTCTGGTGGCGACGGTCGCGCCTGATCGCCGCCGTGGCATGTGTGCTGATCGGCCTGGCCGTGATTATCGGCGGCCCGGCCCTGCGCGGGGCGCTGGCGCCGCCCGCGCCGCTGCCCGCCGATGATCTGGGCTCGGCGATCCTCGACCCGCCCGCCGACCCGCCGCTCACCGCCGCGCCGGCCCCGCCCGCGTCGGTCGATCTGATCGTGTATGTGAGCGGGGCGGTGGTGGCACCCGATGTCTATCGGCTGCCGGGCGGGGCGCGGGTGAAGGATGCGGTGCTGGCGGCGGGCGGGTTGAGCGACAATGCGGCCAGCGAGGACGTGAACTTGGCCGCGCCGCTCAGCGACGCCCAGCACGTCCACATCCCGCGTATCGGCGAGGCCGCGCCCGTGGCCGCAGCCGGGACGCCCGTGTCCGCTGACCAGCCCGCGCCCGGTGGGCTGATCGACCTGAACCATGCCAGCGCCGCCGACCTGGTTGACCTTCCGGGGATAGGGCAGGCCATCGCCGACCGGATCGTGGCCTACCGCGAGCAGCAGGGGCCGTTTCAGTCGGTCGAGGATCTCCAGAACGTCACCGGGATCGGCGCGAAGCTGTTCGCCAAGATCAGCCCGCTGGTGACGGTGGGGCCGTAGCGCCTGCGAGGGTGTAGCTCAAGCCTTGGGCCACGCCCCCGCAGGCAAGTGCTCTGCCCTGAAGTCGGATCCGTATGCGCCGCGCCCAGCCCGCTGGATGGCGGCCTGCCGGTGGATCTGGGGATCGGCACCGCCGACAAGATCACTATTGCACAAATCGACTTGTTACTATTGAACGTTCAGATAGCTGGTGGTATATCTCTCTAAAGCAATATGTTCCTATTGTACAAGGCGATTTATATATTTTTCTATTCCCTTATCGCGCTCAAACATAACAGTTAGCAAACCTTAACTAAAAAAACGGCATAAGACGTAATTGATGTTCGCGAATATATGCTATACTTCACGCATACCCAAGTAGGAACCCACAAACACCATAATACCAATGCTGGTAGAGGATAAAGACGTTTCTACCATCAGTTGGATCC
>SESE01001026.1_pt1 | contig 11551 bp, 12 predicted proteins | sample 3171371 | NCBI WGS metagenome assembly SESE01 (sample SAMN06051881, study PRJNA518727) | freshwater metagenome | biome: subpolar coniferous forest; feature: holomictic lake; material: water; isolation source: holomictic Lake 442, 13 m depth | place: Canada: near Kenora, Ontario | collected...
AATGACGAGTTCTTCCGGGATAGCCAGGCCGCTCGGTAACACTGATGTGTCGGTCTCATTTTCTGTCAAAAAGTTGTATATTCCGTTTTGTAGTAAAAAAAGTGTGGAGTTGTGGTGGAATGCATATCCCAGTAATGGGCAAATGTTTTAAAGAGAAGTTGACGATGAAAAAACTGCCTGCAGGAATACAGACATTCAGCGAGATCATTGGTGAAGATTACCTGTATATCGACAAAACGGAGATTGCCCGCAGCCTCATCGACAGGTTTAAATATGTGTTTCTGTCGCGTCCCCGACGATTCGGGAAGAGTCTGTTTCTTGATACGCTGAAAAATATTTTTGAGGGGAGACAGGAGCTTTTCCGGGGACTGCTTATCGAGAAGCAGTGGAACTGGGAGGTGACCTGGCCGGTCATCAAGATAAGTTTCAGTGGGGGGATTCACAGTCGGGAAACCCTTCGTAAAAACCTTTTCTATATCCTGAATGACAATCAGGAACGGCTTGATGTTACTTGCGAGGAGAAAGAGGATCCAAACCAGTGTTTCGCTGAACTCATCAAGAAGGCCTCACAAAAGTATCACCAGAAGGTTGTTATTCTGGTTGACGAGTACGACAAGCCGATTCTGGACAATATTGAGAATATTCCGGAGGCTCTGGTTATCCGTGATGGAATGCGTGACTTCTACACAAAAATCAAGGAGAACGACGAGTATCTGCGCTTTGCTTTTCTTACCGGCGTGAGCAAATTCTCCAAGGTGTCGCTCTTCAGCGGCCTGAACAATCTCGAAGATATCAGCCTGAACCCTGACTATGGCAATATCTGTGGTTACACCCAGCTTGATCTGGACACCTCTTTTGCCCCTTATCTCGAAGGGGTGGATATGGAGCAGGTCAAACGGTGGTACAATGGGTATAACTTTTTGGGTGACAAGGTGTATAATCCCTATGATATTTTGCTCTTTATCAAGAACGCTTATGAGTTTGACAATTACTGGTTTGAAACCGGTACGCCGCGTTTTCTGGTTGAGCTGATCAAAAAAAAACGCTATTTTATCCCTGATTTTTTGAATATCAACGTTAACAAGCGTCTGGTCAACAGTTTTGATATTGAAAATCTTAACCTGGAGACCATTCTGTTCCAGACTGGCTATTTGACCATCAAGCGCTTGATACCATCTGGCATGGGAGTTCGATACGAGTTGGGGTTTCCCAATAAAGAGGTACAGATCAGTTTCAACGAGTATATTTTGCATTCGATGATCAGCGGTTCACAAAAAGAGCTGATCCGGAATGAGCTGCTTGATCTTCTTGAGGCTGGCGATGTTGGAGCTCTTGAACCTGTTATCAAACGTCTTTTTGCAAGCATCGCCTACAATAATTACACCAACAACGATATCGCGAGGTACGAGGGCTTTTACGCCAGCGTGCTCTATGCCTGTTTTGCCAGTATCGGGGTAGACATTGTCGCCGAGGATGTGAGTAACAAGGGGAGAATTGACCTGACGCTGAAGGCCGGTGGGAGAACCTTTCTCTTTGAGTTCAAGGTGACCGACGGGGAGCCGCTTGAGCAGATCAGGAAGATGAAATATTATGAAAAATATGATGGTGAGCGCTATCTGATTGGCATTGTCTTTGACCCGAAGCAGAGAAACGTCAACAAGTTTGAGTGGGAGAAGCTTTGACGCTTCACTTTACCAGACCCATCGGGGTATTGTTAGTGGCCTGAACATGGAACATTTACCTGTTCCTTATTTTCGATATTGAGGTATTTCCGAAGGTTACGCCTCAACTCCGTTGTGCTTATTGCTATCATAGTCGTTCCTCTTTAAGTATCACTCATCAAACCGATGCAGAAGCACGACCAGAGAGCCATCTCTTGAACGATGTTTGACTTTCACCTGAAAGCTTGCCAAGTAATAAACCCTCAACACTAATATCCTCATCAAGATCTTCCCAATGAATACCATACCCATTCCCAATCAGACGCCAGTTCTTACGCTCTGATTCTGTTGCATGCATAAGTCGAGGATACCATGCAAGCGGAACCATAATGGATCGTCCATCACTCAACTCAACAGCTAAAGCATCATAGGGTAACTGTTACATGCTCTACTGCTGACAGATTGAGTTCAATTGTTGAAGTAACCATACCCAGCCTCCAGTAAATACTGTTGATGTTCAATGACGAGTATTTGTATCATCGCAATTTCATGCCGTGAAAAACCACCACTACTCTGCAAACGTACCGCGTCAAGCCAAAACTTTGCCAGATTATCGTCGCGTTCAATACGAACATGTGCAGGTTCACTTTTATCACCCGCAAAAAAGAAAAACCTATAGGCTCCAATACGCAAAACAGTTGGCATCTTTAAATCTCTCTATTTTGAAGAGAATGGAACGTCAATAGGCCTGCAGGGATAAGTCCGCTATCTTCTTTCCTGATCAAAAAAAATTCCTGTCGAAGTATAAGAAACAATTGCAGGGCATCAAACACTTTGAGTATCCTTGAATATTTCAGAGAATAGACTCCGATCCGCCGTACTTGTTGCCATACATCATCGTCTTGCGCATACCAAAACCCAGTTCATCGGCACGATCTATTTATCAATTCAGGGCGAAGCTCTTTCACCTAAATCCATGGATATACCTTGTTTTCGCTGAACGTCGCCTGTTTGCACTGGTAGAGATGGGCCACCTGTGCGGTGTGATCGGTAATATTCAGATCGCCATCTTCATTACGGTCGTAAATCCTGCCATTGCAACGATGCACCTGCGAGCTTTCTGGCACGTAGATACGCTGCAGGGATTTCCCATCAAGCTCGACAACATCCTCAGAGAGATACGTTGGCGGCGTGAGCTTCAGCGGGTTGTTGATTGCAGTAACAAACTCTTTTTTGATCTGCGTTACAGCATCCGGCTCAATGCCCTGAAGAGTTCCGTCATCTTGAACACCAAGCAGAATCGTACCACCATGGCGATTGAGAAAGGTGCAAACCGTCTCATAAACATCGCGATTGATCTTATTCCGGCAAGTTTTGAATTCTACCGAAATCCCCTCACCCTGACAAATCAGTTCATATATCTGTTATATGCTGACGTCCATACGTTACCTTTTAAAATTCAGAATGAAAGAGATTTGATTCCTTGAGCCTTCGTCATGGAATGACGTTTTATCAGGATGCTTTCGTATCCCACAGAGACTTGTGTAGTCGGAAATTAATAATCAGCCAATTTCGGAAATTAGCAATCACCCAGGACAGGTCGCAATATAGATGCGGCGATCTTTGGCAAAAACCTTTTCGCCCTCCATGTTGGGCCAGCGCGGCTCATTGGGCAGATGCTCCTTGAAGGCTGTGATCGCCTGCCCACGCAAGGCAACGCGATCGACCAGAAAGAGAATTTTTTCGGCATTTCCGCCACGCATCAAGGCATCAATCAGGGCAATACAGGTGCGGGTTTTCCCCGTGCCAGTGGCCATAACGAGCAGGAAGTCGCGCTTTTTCTGCTCAATGGCTTCAAGCACAGAGCGAATGGCACGAATCTGATAATCGCGCCCGGCAATGGCAGTGTTGATCAGCTCCCCGGTGAGAGGTTTGCGGCTCCTGCGGATATATTGAAACCGCTCAAGGTCGTCACGGGTGGGAAAGCCGATAACCTTTCGGGGCGGGTAGTTGTCGAGATCCCAGAAAAAGATCTCAAGACCATTGGTATAAAAACAGAACGGGATCTCAACGCCCAACTGCCTCTGAATATGAACGCAATACTGCCGCGCCTGTTCACGGCCAATGGCGGCATCACGACTTGTTTTTTTAGCCTCAATTACGGCAATTGGCCTGCCATCCTTGCCAAGCAGCACATAGTCACTGAACTGATGGCCTTCGTATTTGGAGCGTGGCTCCTGCACTCTTTCGGGCAAATCCACAAGAATATCGAACTCCTCCACAACCTGGGAGGGATCGTTCACGCTCCAGCCAGCCTGCAGTAACAGCTTGTCAATCAATTCGATACGAGCTTGCTGCTCGTTTTTCATGGCATAAGGAGGGGTTGCATCATAATAACGTGTCCGGGAATGATGAAGATACATTATGTTTCTGGCAGTACACTGGTGCTGTGACAGCTCTCAATGGAGATTTGCGGGTAGCGAAAAAAAAATGTGAGTCAACGGCAACATTAATGAACTATTTGTCTTTATTCTTCATTTATTAGAGTATGCTGCCCAATAGAGTGCATTGTTCAACAGAGTACTTCGGGTAAGTGTCGTTGATTTTTCCGTCAAAATGCCAACGTTCGATCTTCTTACGTTGCGATGTACGAAAAAAAGGGAGGGTAAAGATGTCACTTGATCATGCAAAAAAATTTATCTCCAAAAAACTTCGAACTGACGCGAGTTTTCGTGATCGTGTGGTGGACTTTATTTTGTACCGAAACTTTTTGGGTGCCAATGCTGATCAGCGGAATATTGAGGAAGAGGGGGAACTGACACAGAGCCAGAATGGTGACAATTGCACCTATGATGACGGGCGTAGTGGACGTAAAAGTTCGGGTGCAAAAAGCTTGTATGGATATGAGCATTGGGTTGGTTAAAGCGCTGGATACATGCCCATAAGGCCCTGCTCACGACAGAGCTTTTGATAAAAACCTGATTATATGCCGAGAAAGGCACTGAGGTTTTCTTTGTAGCTTATCAGTGCATCGCGGCCCTTTTGCGTTATACGATAAATGGTTTGTACCTTGTGTTCCTTGACGTCCTTATCGAAACTGATATACTCCGCAAACTCAAGCATCCGCATGTGAACGCTTAAATTACCGTCTGTTGTCTTTACCTGCTTTTTGATTTCTACAAAACTTGCCTGTTCGACAGTGAAAAGGTAACAAAGAACCGCAGACCGTATCTTCGAATGAATAACTTTATCGAGCAACAGGTGGTTAAAGCTGCGAACAGCACTACCGTCTGGTTCCCCGATGGACTCTGCCCTTCTGGCCTTAATCAATCGGTCAAGAAGCGCTTTATTCTCGCGCTCGATCTGCTTTTGCATGCTGATGTCTGAGAGAACTACCTGGCACTCTTGGCCATCATTGCCGACGACAGCATCAATGCGAACCGTATGTCTTTGTAAAACATTGATGTTGCTGGATACGAAAGGATCTGCCGATGATGGTGATGATCCATCTCTCAGGAGTACAGCCTCGCAGGAACCACGCTCTCTGTTGCTGAATACTTGCTCCAGCATCGTATTAAACGCAGCAAGAGATTTCTCTGCAATAAACTGGCCTAAACGATCGCCCTTCAAGCGGGATCGATTGACTCCAAGCAGTGTTGCTCCGTTCAGATTTACCTTGAGTATCGTTCCCTCCCGGTCAAGCGTCAGATAACCAAGTGGTTCAAAATCATAAAGTTGGGTATAGCAATCCAGACTCTCCTCAAGCTCAACCCTTCCGCTGAAGCAGTTCATCCTGCTGCATTTCGAGCTCGATCTGATAAACCGCCAGCTCATGGATAATCCGTTGCATCTCATCAGGAGATGAGGAAAAAGCAGGATATTTCTGCGGTGTTGCACCGAGGTGTTCTTCAGCCTGCTGGCGTAATAAGGCAAAATTGGCTGAAGGTGTTCTTTTCTTTGTCATAAAGGGTTATTCTGAGTTATACAAGTGTCTGGATGAGCCGTTTCAACAAAGGTCATGCAAAGCTGGGATGGTGCAGCCACTCCTGTCCAGAACCACGGCAGAGCGTTGATCTTGAGCCATCGGCAGCTATTGTGACCAAGTTGAAAGAAGCCGATGACAAAATCTCGGACAGGTTGGCCGGTAGGCAAGGCGAAAAACGCAGGATGCTCTTTAAACGAAAAATCAGAACCATCTTCCCGAACGGTTTTCCAACGAAGCTCATCTGATGTTTTACCCTGCATCTCCTCCCGTGAAAATCCTAAAATACGTTCCGCCTCACGATTCGCCAGAAGAATTTTTCTTTTAGCATCCAGAAGCAGAGCACCCTCGGATATTGCTTCAAACAAAAAGTGTAACCGATTGAACCATCATATCCTTGCGTGTAGGATCAAGATGCTGAACAATCACAAAAGCCACTCCGCACCTGGCTGGAACATTTTTCAAAAAAATCTCAAGCGCCTCAAGGCCTCCGGTTGAAGCGCCAATACCAACTATCGGAAAAAAACTATTTGCCACATTCAAGGCCGCAGCATCGTCTTGCTTTTTTGTTTTACGGTAACCGGATGGCTCTCGTTTCATCATGCTCCTCTGTTTAGCTACACACTATAAAATTGATACATTCATTTTGCTCACTTCACTTTCGTCGAGCTTCAAAAAAGTGATCCGCACGACTCACCCCCTTCGCTTCCGTCCCATCCTTGAGCTGATGAACGAACACTCTCGCCACAAACTCAGTCTCCATAGCAACATCAACGATTCTGTGGTGATGAGTAAAAAGAATCACCTGGCTCTTTTCGCCCAGCTCTGCAAGTGCAGCTATAGTTGCTCGTGAACGCTTGTCATCGAAATTAATCAGGATGTCATCGACAATAAAGGGCATCGGCTCACTTGATGCTGCTGTGCGCCATTCGAGAGTGGCAAGACGCAGGGAGAGATAGAGCTGATCGCGAGTGCCGGAGCTCATGGCATCAACTTGCAATCGAATGCCGTTTGGACGGAGGCCAATCAGAACAAGTTTACCGTGATCGTCACTGTCGGTACGCAGACCGGAGAATGAGCCCATGGTCAGTTCAGTAAAATAGCGTGATGCAATTTTCAGAACTGGCGCTTCATTTTCGTTCCTGTACCGCTCAGTCTCATCTCGGAGAATTTTTTCAGCGAGCTTGATGCGGATGTATCGATCGGTCATGCGACGGATTTTTGTCAGGGAGTGCTGCAGGGCATCTGCCAGCTCTGCTGCTTTACCGCTGCCATCCATCCGTTCAAGCTCGTTTCTTTTCCGACCTATGATTTCAGATAGCTGCTGTATCTCAGGATCAAGGAGATTGATTATCTCATTGTTCAGAGTATCAACAAGACCGGGAAGTTCATCGGGATCAGCCTCTTTAGCCTGTGCTTCGAGGGTGGAAAGCGGAGTCCCCTCTGCTATGCGTGTCAGGCGTGTTTCCATCTCGAGTAGCCTGTTCTTGAGCATCGTGCAGCAGGTTGAGCGCTGCTCAGCCTCAAGCAGTTCCTCCTTTGTGTTGCAACGGGCAGAGTGAAGCATGGCTGCCAATTGCTCTTCGCAGCTCCGCACATTAGTTTCTGTCGTGAGGAGCTCTTTTTCAAGGTTCTCCAGCTCTTCACTCTCTCGCCGTACAATGGTCTGCTCCTGGATGGCACGCCCAAGTCGAAGCTTAAGCTCCGTAACGGCTGGATGAGCGTCAATGCCAGCAAGATCCGGGGTAATCTTCTGCACCAGACGCTCTACATCCTCCTCGAAAACCTTTATGTCACGATCAATGCCCTCGATCCTTTTCCGAAACTCATCAGCCTCTTTCAGCCGCTCAAAACAGGCCTGAAGGGTATCAAGAATATCGAGAGCCTCCGGGGGAAGAACAGTGCCTTCAAGACCAAGCGGCGAAACTGTCTCGCGCCAGTCAGCCCGCCATTGCTGAAGCTCATCTTCAGCCTTGAGCATGTTGTTGCGAGAGGTTTCCAGGGCGGTGGAGAGATTGCGAATTCTGGCATCCATCGAGTCGTGGGCTTTCTGAAGTGTCTGCATGGTGTTGAGCAGCAAACGCGCATCGTCAAGAACCGGATCCAGCGCTTCTCCTGAAAAGGCACTCTCTCCACCGATCGCAACAATCTCTTTCAAAAGGTTCCCTCTCAACGCACAACGCCGTACCACCTTTTCAGCCAGTTCTTCTGCTCTTTTTTCGGACTCTCTGACCAGGATGCGGAGATGATCAAACGAGATAAGCCAAGCGCTCATTTCTCGTGGAGAGAGGGGCAGAAAACCGCAGGTTTGCCACTGTTCCTGCCAGTGACGGGTGAGTCCAGCTAAAGCTCCGTTGACACTTGACTCTTTATCGTGGAGCACGGCCAGCCTCTTTTCAATCTTTCCAGCTTCGGCTTTCAATGACGCATATTGCTGGACACGATCAGCCTCCCGATAGAGGCGGTCAGCAATATGGTCGGAAATACTGACCATATTCTCATACGCCTCCGGCAATGGACGCTCGGCATCATAATTGCGGCTCTCGGCGGCTACATCCTCTTGCTTTATCCATTGACGGCGCAGAAGGTGCCATCCCTGTTCACGTCGACTGCGGCTCCTGGCAAGCTCCTGTTCGGCTGGCACATCACTGGCAAACTCAAGATGATGCAAGCGCTCTACAACCTTGGCGTGATCCTGCTCAAGTGTCTCTCTTTGTGCCTTAAGCTGTCGCTCTTCGTCAATCAGTGCTCGAAACTCCTCATCAAAACGGTTGACTGTCTCCGGCAGAGGGAGGGCCAGATGAAGCACTTGTTCGAGTGGGCCACTCCAGAGACCAAGGCGGTTAAGAGCTGCACGGCATTCATGCTCTCCCTTTTCACGCTCCTGTTCCAGACTCATGATCTCCTTGTCGAGATCCGCCGCACGTTCAGCAGCAAGCAGTGCGCGGGTCAGCAGGCCTGGGTCAGAAACAGGCGAAAGTTGCTTCACTTCGCTGCCAGCATTCTCCAGCAATTTTTCGACCTCCTGCAATTGTTGCCGAGCATTGTGCCCCCCTTGCACTATAGCTTCATAACGGGAACCAAGGTACTGAACCGTTTTTCGTTTTGAGAGTCCGGGCCGCAGGGTTTCAATATCGTTGAGCGACAATTCGGGCTTTATCTGCCGGAGCAGTTCCGCCGCTGCCTTACGGGCGCTGATGCGCTGCCCCTCACGCAACGGGCGGTCACTCTTCCCTTTCCGGTACTCTCCAAGTCGCTGATGCAGCTCCTCTATAGCATCCACTTCATTGAGCAAGTCCTCATTGAGCGAGTGCTGCGCCATTTTTTTACGAAGTGCCTGAAGCCGTGCTTTGATCTGCTCATTCTGGAGACAGGCGGCACTCTCTTTTTGTTCAAGGCTCATGCGTCGCTCGGTAAAGTCAGGAGGAAGGAGCATAACCTCTCCAAGCTCTGCCAGTTTTTCGAGCAAATTTGTGCGATCCGACAGGTCCGGCAATGCCTGCATCAGTCGCTCAAGCCGGCGTTTCTCCCTCTCCCGTTTCTGCCTGATGCGCTGATTTTCCGCCAGCTTTTTGAGCGCCTCATCCAGGGCCTGCCGATGCTCCTCCCACTCTCGGCCAGAAAGTGTCGCCTGTTTGCATTGCGTTTGCAGCTCTTTGTGGCGGGCAATCGCCTCATTGAGAAATCTGCTTGAGCCCTGTGGTCTGAAAAGCTGCTCTCCCTCCTCTTCAAGCTCATCCATGATGGGTTTCAGAGAGGCAAGCCCCGCTCCGGCAGCAAAAAGCGCCTTGCCCACCTCCCCCTTTTGGTCAAGAATACCTTGCCCCCCCTGAATCAGGGTTTCATGATTGATGCCGTAAAGTGCCGTAAAAAGCTCCTTTTCAACACCATGCAGCCAGGGCGACAACGCTGATGGCTCAAGCGGGTTATCGTGCTGATCGAAAAGATCTTTAAGATTTCTTTTCCTGCGAAAAAAGGTCAACTCTCGCCCATCACTTCCCTGCAGGCAGCCGCCAACAAGAAGCTGAGGGCTCTGATGAATAAAATTATCACCAGTACGCACGGGAAAGCCGAAAAACCAAGCATGAAGCGCCCTCATCGCACTGCTCTTGCCCGCCTCATTGGTACCGTACACGATATGCAGACCGGGAATGGAAGAAGAAAAATCGAGCACCTCACCGGAAAATGGACCGAAGGCTTTCAGTTCGAGACGCTTGATCTTCATGATGCTCCTCGCTCAATCTTGCCCATCAGCAGCTCCTTCACCTCATCACGCATGGCTGAAAGCTCGTCGGCATCGGGCCGAAACGGGTCACCATCAGCGAGCAGGTCGGACGGGAGTTTGCTGCGAAGTTTTTCAAATTCCGGAACAAGCGCGATAAGGCTTGACTCTTCGAACTGACAGCATTCTACCGCTTTCTGCAAAGCCTGGAGTGGAGATTCGTCACCAAAATTCTTCTGCGAATCATCTCTTTTCCGACTTTTCATTATCACCTTTTCAATCCAGACATCACCAAGCGTAGCAGCTACAGCTCGAATCTCCTCATTCCACTGGAGGGAATTTTCATGCAATTGACCATGCAGGGGGGTTATCCCCTCCACAATCAGACGAACGGCAAGCGGTCGTCCATCCGCTTTTACCCTCTCCTCTTCAAAACGATTGCGAACAAGATCGGAGAGAGCGTCGAGACTGTCGCATCCGGCAGGATCAACCCGGCAGAGCGCCCAGCGAAGAACATCCAGCTCACGCTGTTCCACCTTTATGACGCGCCGCTCCTCTACCGAGACCAGTGTACACCCCTTCGGGCCGGTTTCGCGTATATGGCGCCCCTGAATATTACCAGGAAAAACGACCCAGGGATCACGGCAAATCTCTTCGCGTTGATGAATATGGCCAAGCGCCCAGTAGTGATACCCTTTTGACTTGAGCGCATCAAGCGTGCACGGGGCATAGGGCTCGTGACCCGCAATCCCGTTCAGACTGGTATGAAGAAGTCCGATATTGAACAGCGCAGGATCGCCCTGGGGATAGTTGCGGACAAGATCATCCGTCACAGAGCGCAAGGAAAAACTTTGACCGTGTATGGCGACTTCATAATGATCAAGCAGGTGAGTTCCAGCCTGCCGATGCGGCAAGAGTGTCACATTGTCGGGGAGTTTGAGCAATCGGGTAATCTGGCTCGCGGCATCGTGATTGCCAGAGACCATGATAACCGGAATACCTGCATCACGCAAGCGTCCCATTCGGCTCACAAAATAAAGTCCGGTGTTATAGTCTTTCCATTCGCCATCGTAAAGATCGCCAGCAAGCAGCACAAAAGCAACTTTTTCATCAAGCGCCAACTGGACAAGATTGTCAAACGCCCTGCGGGCCGCCAGGCGGATCTGTTCCAGCGGGGCATCCTGATACTCTTCAAGCCCCTTTAAAGGGCTGTCAAGATGGATATCTGCTGCATGCAGGAAAGTAAACATAGGCCAAAAAGAGCATCAATTAAAGGAAGTTGGGTACAAACCTTTTATAACTTATATGCTCAATATAGGGAGAACCATTGCTTCGCTGTCACGATTTTTTACTCTCTGAACCACTATGGGCCTCTTTTGATGCAACAGCCTCAACGGGTTTATCTTCAGCTTCGGAGTTCTCGGCAACTTTGTTGAATTCATGTTCCAAATCAGCCTGTGCTTTTTTAAACTCCCTCATTCCTTTACCCAGCCCTCTGGCAAGTTCAGGAAGTTTTGATGGGCCAAAAAACAACAGGACAACAAACAGAATCAGCAGCAACTCTTGTCCACCCAATCCAAACATAACAATCCCTCCATGTCAGGTTAGAATATCGTAACTGCGGCAAAATAAACAGAAAAGCCCTGAAAAGGGCTTTTCTGAAAAGACACTGACGACCGCATCAAC
>SESE01001031.1_pt1 | contig 11531 bp, 10 predicted proteins | sample 3171371 | NCBI WGS metagenome assembly SESE01 (sample SAMN06051881, study PRJNA518727) | freshwater metagenome | biome: subpolar coniferous forest; feature: holomictic lake; material: water; isolation source: holomictic Lake 442, 13 m depth | place: Canada: near Kenora, Ontario | collected...
CTGTACGCCTAATCCGTCACGCCTCTGCCCTTTCCCACACAACTGCCCCCCGCCATCCGATCGATGGGCGTCGCAGTTCCGGATTATGTAATCCTGCAGACCAGCATCTTCAACAATTCCTTGCGCTGAACAACCGCCCAAATCTCCGATCCTCCTTCGCCCCTTCGACTTCGCTCAGGGCTCCGGCGGCCAAGCCGGCGCACGTGCACGGTAGAGCGTGGGGAGCGTGACGGTTGGACAGTTGGACGGTTGAACCGTCAGACCGTTTGACCGTCCGATTACGTGAATCTTCGTGTTCTTCGAATCTTACCTATAACTTGAATTGGCGGCGCATGGCTATGCTTGGCCGCAAAAGAACACAAAGATCGCAAAGACGCGGGTTGAAAATATGCGGTGCTCTTTGTGTTTCTTTGCGTTCTTTTGCGGCAAAAACACGTTCCTCAGCGCGGCGAATTTCATGTTACCCGAGTGTTTGTTCGCGGCGCAGCAGCGCGGCGGCTTCGTGGTGGAAGCCGCCAAAGTGGCGCTTCAGGTAAAGACCATGCTGAGCAGTTATCAAACCAACCGCGCACCCCATATGCCTCACACTACGCACATAACCTATTGCGCCGCAAGGCGACCCTCGCCGCATGTAATCGAATGGTGGGGCACCCCTGGCGTCGAGCGGGAAATTGAGAAACTCACGGACTGCCGGATTGCAATGTGGATCGTGGAACATGAGGGACGTCCGTTTGCATTTGCCCAAGATTATGACGTGCATGGCTGGGTCCCAACCCCCTTCTCCCACCTGCCGCCCGGTTCTCGCGGAATCGACCAGTATATCGGCGAAGCCAACATGCTTGACCAAGGCCATGGTTCAACCTTTGTGCGACTGCATGTTCAGCGTTTGACTGATTGATCTTATATCGAAACACTGGACCAGATTGTCGGGCATACTTTGACCTACTTTGTCTCTCTTCCCCGCAACGGCGTCGTGTGGTATCCTTCATGGCACAGGATGAAAGCGATTGGCAGTTGGAGACCGACACACAAAAAGGATTACAATGCCAAAAGTGTTCGAGCAAGACGGTTACAGGTTCTTCTTCTACAGCAACGAACACCGCCCCATTCACGTCCATGTGCGGCATGGAGATGGCGAGGCGGTGTTTGAAGTGGAAGAAGGCATCGATTTACGTGAGTCGCAGAACATGAAAATGGGTGAACTCTCAAAAGCCCAGCAACTTGCCGCAGAGAATCGGCAACTTATCGTGGAGAAATGGCATGAGCACATTGGTTGACACGGTCCATGCCGTCCGATGTCATGACGGTCAAATCATCGTCGCAATGGAAAGCGGCGTGGAAATCCGTTTCCCCGTGGCGAGTAATCCCCGCCTCGCATCTGGCACACCCAAACAACTGACGCATATCGAAGTGTCCCCATATGGTCTGCATTGGCCTGACCTAGACGAAGATTTGTCCTTTCGAGGTTTACTCGAAGGCGATTATGGCCAGAACAAGGCCTGCCGAACCAACGGGTGCAGGCGCCGGCCCGATACGTGCCGCGCCTGACCCGTGACGTCCAGGTTGGAAAGCAACGAAGTACATGTTTGGCGCATACAGCGCACCAAGCAAACTTGTTGAAGAACGCACGATCTCTGACGACGAAACTGCCTTCAGATTCGACATGCAGACGATTGAGACAAACCGGTGCGTCTATAGGACAGTAATTTTCAATACGGTCACCGGCAAGGTACGAGAAGAATAACGACCGAACCACCTTCTGCTGGCGACGTCGCTACCCGCGCCGCGCCACCATCTAATATCGCGCCTGCGCAAGCGTCGGCTAGCAGCCTGTCGGACTTTCGGGAGAAATATCGAATATCGAATAAGAAATCATGAAGGCAAGAGGCCGGCAAATGATCTTCACTTCATGATTTATGATTCCTTATTCAATATTCTGCGGTTCTTCCGCATGGGCGGCACAAAATCCGTGCTGCTCAAGTGCTAAGTCCGACAGGCTGCTAGTTTTTGGGAGCCCGCCGCCTCGTGCGACTGGGGGCGGAGAGTGGGGGGGCGCCTTTCCGCCCCAATCTCCCGTCCCCGCGACCCAAGGTCGCGGGGGACGGAGCCATAATGAGAACTGCTGGTCCGCCAAAAATGGTCTGTGACGAATGTAGGCCGAGTATGATAGAAAAGACGGCGTATGGATCAGGCAAATCAGGCGCAGAGCGAGGTTCCGGCGCAAACGGGACTGCTGGATAACCGCTGTCGGCAATTGGGGCATCTCTTGCTGGCGGACCGGGCGCTGTTCTATGTCCAGATTCTCCACCGCATGCTGGAGTTCCGTCGTCAACACGAGCTGGAGCCGCTGCATGAGGATCTGTTCGACGCGGTGCGCGCGCCGCAGGAAGCGGCCGCTGCGGCCCCGTATACGATGGATCTGTTTCTGCAGGACCTGCGCCAGCTCCAGCTCTGGAACCTGATCACCTGCCGCATCGAGAAGGAGCGCCTGCGCGGCTATCGGGATACCCGCCGCCGCAAGTTTCGATATCAGTTGGCCGATGAGGCCACCGCCTTTCTGCTCTGGCTGGAGGAGCGTCGGCGCGATGATCTGCAGCCGGATGAACCGGACACGCGCGATGTGCTCGAGGAGCTGGTCGGTACGCTCCGGGAGACCGCGCGGCTCTTGAACCGGACCGGTGGCGAAGCGGCCCTCGACCTCGATGGCGCGCGCGCCATCATGTACCGACTCTCGCGCATGAGCGCCCTGACCTACGACGCCAGCCGCTCCCTGGGCGAGTTTAATGTGCGGCTGCTTGGCTTTGTGATCGGCCGGTATGACCTGGCAACGGCTCGCATCCTGATCGGTGAACTGGATCACTTTCTGAAGCGTTTTCTCAGCCGGATCCATGCCTTGCGTCAGGAAATCGTCCCCGAGCTCGGCAAGATGCGCCACTCCCGCTATCACGCGCGCTGGCAGAGCTGCGTGGCGCTGATGGAGTCCGAGCGCCGGGCCACGCCCCATCTGTTGCGCACCCGTCCGCATCATGACCCGGATAGCGAACTCGACACGCTGGCCCGGTTCTATGCCGAAGACGGAACGCTGGAACAGCTCTGCGCGCGGGTGAATGCCTCGGCGCTCCTGGTCTGGCGCAAGCTGTATGCGCATCTGCGTGAGTTGGAACGGCGCAGTCACCGGCTGGAAGATCTGCAGGCGCGCGTACGCGAAATAGCCGCACAGCCATCCGACTCCACCCGCGCTGCCGCCTTTATCCAGACGCTGATCGCACCCGCCCGGATGATCGGCGACATGCATTTATGGAGCGAAACCGAGAAGGCCGAGCCGCCGGAGCCGCGCTGGGAGAAATACCGCACGCGCGCCCAGACCTCGGATTACCTCGGTGCCAAGAACATGGCCGATGGCCGTCCAGTTCAATCCATCGAGGAGGCGCGGCTTTCTCTGCTGCAGAATTGGATGCAGCACGCTGGCCTGGCACCAGAGGCCGATGAGCCCGTCCCGGTTTCCGGCGGCGCTTTTGCGGGGCAGGAAGACTTTATGAAGCTGATCGAACTGGCCCGCCACGGCTTGCTCGGTCAGGGGGCCCGGTTGCGCAAGCTGGGGTACATCCTGACGCCGGATCCCCGGCCGGTCAAGGTGCAGGCCCGGGAGCAGTCGCTGGCTTTTAATGAACTGCTGGTGGGCAAGGCCGCCCGCGTGCGGGCGCAGGGGAAGGATGCCGTGAAATCGCCATGACAACGCTGCTGCAACAACAGCCGGCCCGCGTGCAGGCGGTGCTGAATATTCTGGTGGAGAGCCCGTACTTCTACAAGTCGGACCACGAGGAGCTGTTCTATTTTCTGCGCCGGCACCAGAAGGAATTCGCCACGTTTTTCAAGGATCATTTTAACTGGGACCTGACGCTGGATGGCAAGTGCGCGCGGCTCTACAAGCCGGACTGGTTTAATCCGCGCATCACGCCCGTCAATCGCGACATGTTCAACTTTACGAAGCGCGATGAGTGCATTGGGTTCATGCTGCTGCTCGAATTCTTCGAGCATCGCCTGGAAGAGGAGTCGGCCAGCGTGGACGATGCCGAGAATCTGCGCTTCCGCTTCGGCGACTTCCTGCGCTATGCCCATGGACGGTTCATTGAGCTGTTCCCCGGGCAGATCGAGGCTTACAGCGAGGATGCGGTGCGATCCCGGGCGCTGCGCCCCATCATGCCCCAGCTGGAGAAGTACCGCTTCCTGGAGCGGATCGATCCGCCTACGGACGAGACGGTGGCATACGACGACATGATCTTCGAGGCGCTGCCCGCCTTGTGGCACTACAATGTGCATCGCCTGAGCCGCCCCATCGTGGAAGGTGAAGCACAGCCGGCCCGCGTGCCGGGTGCGCCAGGTCCGGATCTGCAGGCGGGCACGGGACAGTCATGAACTACAAAATCTCCAAAATTCGCCTGATCAACTTTCACAACTTCGTCAACGAGACGATCCTCATCCCCGATGGCGGGCACCTCTTCATGCTGGGGGATAACGGCTCCGGCAAGACGACCGTGCTGGATGCCGTGCATTACGTCCTGACCGCCGGACGCTCCATGGAGTTCAACGCGGCGGCGCGCGTGGCGGGCCGGGAGAAGTCCGGCGGCCGCAGCGTGCAGGGCGTGGTGATGCGCTACAACATCGAGAAGGGCGCGCTCAACCCGAACGGCGGCACAACCTACGCCGCGCTGGAACTGACCGGCCGCAACGGCCGCCCCACCACGCTGGCCATTGGCATGTCCACGCGCAGCATGGATGAGGCGATTGAGCGCTGGGGCGTGATCAAGGAGTGCCCTCTGGAGGAGATCCCGTTCCTGGTCGAGGATGCCCAGGGCCAGCGTCCCCGCACCCGGAATGAGCTGCGCCAGGCCCTGAACAATTCCGGCTTCTATACGCAGATTGGCGGCTACGAGAAGGAGGTCGCCAAGCGCTTCTTCGGCAGCGAGGCGACCTACGAGGACGTCTGCCGGTTTCTCAAGACCGGCAAGGCCTACCGTGAGATTGTTGCCAGCACGGCCGACTACCACGTGCTCTTCCGTCAGTTGCTGCAGGAGCCGGACCGGGAGGTTTTCGAGAATGTGGTCTCGCATCTCAAGACGCTCGAAGCCAGCCGCAGCGACCTCGACAAGCTGCGGAACAAGGCCGCTTTTCTGCAGAACCTGAGCGTATTGCAGACGGATGTCGGCCAGCTGCGTGTGACGGAAGCCGCCTGCCGCTGGCAGAGTTGGAGCCTGTCGCGCAAAGGGTATTGGGCGGAGCATGACCAGGCTGCGGAACGGGTCGAGGCGGAAAAGCGGCGCCAGGCTGGCTTGGAAGAGGATCGGCGGCGACTTGAAATCCAGGTGGAATCCACGCAGCAGCGCATCCATGAGCTGACCAACAAGGATGCCGAGAACCTGGTTGGCCAGGAATTGGAAGCGCGGCGTAATTATGAGTCGGCCGCCCAGGCTTTGCGCAAGGCGCAGGAACGGTTCAAGGCGCAACAGCAAACCCTGGAAGACGCTGTGCAGGCGTTGGTCGCCTCGCGTGGCAAGCTCAAGCAGCAGCTGCTGCAGTTCTCCAAGCACGTGCTGAAACTGGAGGCAGACCTCCCGTTCCGCATCTCGGCGCTCCGTCTGGCAGCCGAGGATGCGGCTCACCATGAGGCGCCGGAAACCTGCCTGGCGTCCATCCCGGTGGCAGCCCTGCGGCAGGAGGCGGAGCTGCAGTTGCGCACACTGGACCGCCTGATCCAGGAGGCGGAGCGCAACACCGTCCGGCTCGGCCGCGACCGCACCCGGCTGGCCAAGGAGATCGCCGAGCGCGCGGCCAGGGGCGAGACCGTGCCGGAGTTACCTGCGGATTTTGTCGCAGCCCAGCAGGCCATTCGCGGTCAGGTGTTTCGCGCCCGGCCGCTCTATCTGGGGCTCGAGCCGGCGTCGGGTGTCACACCCCGCGAGCTGGCTGCCATGGAGCAGGTGATTGGCGATGCGATCCTGTCCACGTGGCTGACCGAGACCGACGAGGCCGGCAATCTACGGGCTCTGCTCTTCCGTGACTTTCCTGCGCATACGCTGGCGGTTGCGCCAACGGAGACGCGCGACGACCTGCGTCTGCTGGACTGGATCAAGCGCTACTTTGATGTGGCGAAATCCGACCCGGCGGCCCTGCTGGTTTTGCAGCAGCAGCTGGAGGCGAAGCAGGGACCTTCGGTGCAGCGGTTCCTCGACCATCAGATGCTGGTCTTTCGCTCGCGTGAACAGGTGCTGCGTGACCGTCCGCCCCGTTTGCTGGGCGCGGAGACCCGCCGGCGCGAGTTGGAGCGGGAGCTGCGCGCGCTCGAGAAGGAGCTGAAGCAGACCGATCACGAGCTGAAGGCCGCTGAGAAAGAGTGGCGCGCGCGGCAGGATGAATTTGCGCGCCTCGGCGCGTTCCGGGAGCTGATTGACACGGCGAACACCGCCGCCCTGGCGCAAAAAGACGCCATCCAGGGGGATCTGCACCAGGAAACGGCCGCGCGCAGCGATCTGGAGAACGCGCGCTCGGAGTGCACCTTGCGCGAAGAGGACAGCCAGCGACTGCATGCGCGCCACGAAGATCTCCGCATCCGGCTGCGCGGTAAAGGGCTGGAAGGCCTGGAGCAGCGCATCCATGAAGTGCGCAATAAGCTGAAGAAGGCGCAGGCGGAGAGCGAGAAGGTCAGCCGCGAGGCCGGTCGCGTGGATCAGATCATCGAGCAGCTTCACGCCACGTGTGCCAGGGCCCAGCAGCAGATCCGCGAGACCGACGGGTGGCTGGCCGAGGCAGCGGTACAGCTGCAGCTTCTGGCAGCCGTGGATGCGGATGCCGTGGGCGCCTTTGCCGTGCAGCAATGCGCCGCGCTGCCGCAGGAGAGCGCCACGCTGCAGGCGCGCGCCACCACGGCGCAGCAGGATGCCGCGGTCAAGGCCGAGAAGATCCGCAACCTGGCAACCGGGCAGGACGGAGTGGCCTTCGCTTTTGTCTACGATGAGCCGTCCAATGAGCTGACCGATCGCCGTGCACGCAAGCTCGCCGAGGTTCTGGCCGGCACGACACAGGAGCTCCGGGAACAGGAGACGCTCATTAATGAACAGACCGTCAATCTGTTCCGTCAGATCGTCATGCACAGCCTGGTCGAGGCGCTGCAGTTCCGGGTGCGTCGCTTGAACGACATGACCCGGCGCATTGCGAAGTTGCTCAAGGATCGCGCATTCGGGAGCAATCGCTATGCCTTCAGCGCCGTGCCGCAGGATCAGTTCAAGAAGATTCACGACCTGGTGCTGAACTACAGCGCGCTGGATCCGGCCGCGGCCGAAGCGGACCTGCGAAGCTTCATTGAGGACCACGCGCAGGAGATCATGAGCGCCGAGGTCGGCGAGATCCCGCCCATCCTGGACTACCGCAACTGGTTCCGGTACGAGTTGAAAGTCATGACGGACAAGGAAGACGGCATTGTCATGGACCGCCGCATCAAGAGCGTGGGCTCGGGCGGCGAGCAGGCGGTGCCGAACTACCTCCTGATCCTGACCATTGCGCATTTCCTGTATGACGATGCGAATATTCATCTGCCGGTGCTGCTGTTCGACGAGGCCTTCTACGGCATCGACATTGGCCGTCGGGATCAGCTGCTCGCCTTTACAAGCGACCTCGGGTTGCAGCTGTTTGTAGCGTCGCCGGATCAGGATGGTGTGCGGCGCGAGATTCCGCACTCCACCTCCGTGCTGGTTGTCAAGGATGCGCAGTACAACGTGCATCTGTACGATTTCCACTGGACCAGCGGACCCCGGGAGCAGAACTTTCTGGAGCCTGCGACGATGGCCGCGCCGGCTCTCGCCTTTGGTGCGGAACGGCGGTAGGCATGGACACGGTGTGGCAGAAACATCTGGCGCAGGAGCCCGGTCTGGAGCCGTACCTGCGGGTTCTGGCGCTGAAATTTGTGCGCACCGGCGTCCCGCCGCAATCGATCACCCTGGGCCCCGATCCTGTGCAGCTGCCCGTGCGGCGTGCGCTCGACTTTCTGTTTGGCGGCAGCAGCCGGAAGGACGGCAAGCTGGTCGTGCGTCTGCCGGAGCGCCTCCGCACGGTCGAGGGACTGCAGTCCCTGGCAGACCTGCTCGGCGTGGCCCCTGCGCCCGAAGCGGGCGAGGCTTGGATCGGCGCGTTGAACACGGCTGTTTTGCGGCAGGGGTTGCTGCATCCGCGGCACGTGTCGCTGCTCGGCGAGCTGCGGACAGCCGATGAGCTGAAGCGGCTTTTCCAGCAGGATGCGCAGGCGGAAAAGCGGCTGCATGGACTGCTGTGCGCCGTGGAGAAGCTGGAAGACAACCGCGCGGCCATGACCCTTTCGCAGTTGGGAGCCGAGGCTTTGCATGACAGCAAGGCGCTGCGCTCCGGCGCCTTATTGCGTCTGCTCGTAACCATGCTGGCGCGGGTTGGCGACATGGAGGAGGCTTCGCCGGCGCAAATCTTGTCGCGTTTTGGCGTGGTGGACAACCCCTACACGACCCTGGCGCTGGTGTACGGTCCGGTGGTCTACGAGGATGCGCACGGGCGCAATTGGGAGTGGCCGGTGAAGCTGCACGAAGCTGGACAGGCCGTAGCATTTACCTGGGAGCAGGTGCAGGGGATGCGGAAGATGCACCCGGTTGGACCGGTGGCAGGTGTCATCACCTCCGAAAATGCCGCGCCGTTTCACACCCTGGTTGCGAGCCGATCGTCTGCGATTTGCGTCTACACGGAAGGGTATCCGAATGCGGCTGTGCTGCGCGTGCTCGAGCTGCTGGCGCAAGCCGCTCTGGGCGCATGCCACTGGGGCGATACGGATCTGGACGGTCTGCGGATTGCGGCCTGCGTGGCCCGTGTCATCCCGGTTGCATTGCATGGCCAGGGACAAGCTGATGCGCGGGAGCCCAATTGCGACCGGCGGATCCCGCTGACCGAAGCCCAGCGGGAGCGGGCGCTGGCCTATCTGGCGAAGCACGCCGATTTTCTGTTTCGCGAAGCACTGGCTGACACGCTGCAGCTCGGCTGGCTGGAGCAGGAGCAGACCGGCGCGCCGCGGTTCTAGATTTCTCGTTCCGAGAAATCTAGTTTTTTTGTCAAGTTTCAGGACGCGTCCAGAACAGTGCCGAGCACAGATCGAATGGTGTGAGACGGTTGCGGTGGGACAGTCCGGTGGTGTGGGACTCGTGGCTGGAAAATCCCCTCCGTATGCTCTTTGAGATCAGGTTCAGACCTCCCTCCCTCCCGGAAATTGGCATGGCATCATTTGCCTCCCATTTGATGGTTACTGTTGTTCCGCATTTGGAATACTTCCGCAAGTGCCAGGCAATGGACGGCGTAAAGCCGTCCCTACCGTGAAGGTCAATGAATCGCAGAAGCGCCCGCATCCCCCTGCACAAGCGTAAGAGGATTGCATGAAAGCAGAAGCGAAAGGAACCAAACCGAATGTCACTACGCTTGACACGTGGAGGCGGTTATACGAATTGGCGGCGCAGGTCCGGGCCATGGAACCTTGGAAGTGGATGGAGGAGATCGACATCTTTGGCGTTGCGGATGCTGAGAGTCAGCGCACGCTATTTGTCAGTGTCATGGGCGCATTGGGCGAATACCATGCCATTGCCGTCTACCCTGACACCAAGGCCTTGGCAGGGTTCTGGCGAATGCAGAGCGCGGTGGATCGAAATGGGTTGGGGGATGATCTCCTGGAAATTCAGCAGTTGCAGACCGTATTTGGCAAGAAGAGTGAGCTGACGCGGGAGGAGAAACAACGCGTCGCCACGCTGGGCGTGGCATGCAAGGGCGCGAACGCCTGGTCTCGATTCCTCAGTTTTCGCCCCGGCTGGTACCCTTGGTCAGCAGACGAACAAGAGGCGCATTGGCTTGTTCTGGCGCTCGAACAGTTATTGGATGTCGCGCCACGTTTTCAAAAAGATCCGCACCTGCTCGGGTATGGCAGGGACAACCACCGCTATCTCGTCCGCGAATGTTCATTTGCGAATGGCTCGACCGGTTGGCGTGATGTGCGTGAGACTTGTCCGCCGCAAGGAACGACCTTTCGAATTGAAGTCCCGGGTGCGTGTATGGAGGCCGTCCGTGCCCTGGCGCGCCGCGAGATGACAGTGGAGTTGGACGTGTTTCCTTCGTATATGGGTGTGGGCAAGAAAGGCGAACGTCAGCAAATGCCGTATATTCTGCTGGCCGTTGAACCCAGATCCGAATTCATACTGGGGATGGAAATACTGACCGTTGCCGACACAATCGAAGATTTATGGATGCAAGTTCCGGCTGCGGCCATGAAGTTGTTGGAGCGAAATGCGGTACGACCCGCGCGCCTTGCGCTTGGCAAAGCCTGGATGGTGATGGTCATGGAAGGTTTGTGCAAAGAACTTGGGATCGAAGTGATGCCGGATCCAGACCTCAAAACGTTGCGTCGGATCCGGCGCAAAATGGAGGAGTTCAACCGCCGGTAGAAGCGTGATGGTCCGGCCAACGTTACGGCTTTGCCTCGCCGCTACTGTCCATCAACTTCCTGCCTGCCACGGACGGCGAGGCAGCAGCTGTTGGTTCGGCCTGTTTCTCTCTCATTGCAACTGCAGTGCCACGTGCTTACTTAGCAGACGGAAGTGCTTGTCCAGAGAGTAGAGCGAAAGGTTGTTTTGCATCGCCTGTTGAGCAACGATTAAATCCGGAATGCCGACTTTATTGATGCCGTTGCGGAGGCAGGTGACCTGCATCGCTATGATGCCATCCCAGTCGAGCGTCAAGGGGACGCGCTCCATTTCACGAAGCAGGCCAACGAGCTTTCTCTCACCACGAACAAGCAGCGCAGGCGTCAACTCGGCGAGGATGATGTCGTTGGTGACAGTCAGACCTTCTTCAATCAGCCAGTCAAGCGACGGAAGGTCGCTGGTGCCGCGGAAGTAGGCGATCCATACGGAAGAGTCCACAAGGACATTCATGCGCGTTTCCGAAGTGCGTTAAGGTCCACGTTCAGTTCAACCTGGCCTTTGAAGCTCCGCAGTTCCTGGAGCCGGGTCTTTCGGACGAAATCGTGCAGTGCCGCGATGATGACGGCAGTCTTTGTCTTCTGATGGGACGCGTTCATGGCGTCTCGCATAAGCCGCTCAGGAAGGTCCAGGGTCGTTCTCATCGGTTTTTCTCCAATAGCAGTCTGCATAATTACATGAATTAATGCATATATAGTATGATGCTTCCGCGTGATCTGTCCACATCATTTTTTGTGCCGAACGTCAGGCCTGTGCGGCCGCTGCCTTCGTAGTCAATCACGCCGCAGGGTCCAGCGCTGGCAGCGGTCAGCACCAGGCCGTTGTTCGCGTTGAATCATCGCTCTTCCGGCAGAGCACGCCAAGCACAAACCGTTCGGCGGTACGCGAGGCGATCAAAAGCCACAAGCAATGGTTTACCAGCAAGCATTGGAGATTCTTTTTAGCTACGGATTACGCGGATGGCGCGGATTTGGTTTGGTTGCTGTTGTGAATGATACTTGC
>SESE01001035.1_pt1 | contig 11514 bp, 7 predicted proteins | sample 3171371 | NCBI WGS metagenome assembly SESE01 (sample SAMN06051881, study PRJNA518727) | freshwater metagenome | biome: subpolar coniferous forest; feature: holomictic lake; material: water; isolation source: holomictic Lake 442, 13 m depth | place: Canada: near Kenora, Ontario | collected...
TCCGCAGCGAACGCGTGCAAGCCTTCCTGCGCGGCATGATGGACGCCACAACGGTGGTGGAGCGACTGCGGCGCGAACTGCCGGAAGAACTGGGCGCGCTGCGCGATCTGGACTTCCAGACACGCTTGTCGGACACACTCACGCTGAGTACCTTCCACGGCTGTCCGCCGGACGAAATCGAGGCCATGGTGACGCACTTGATGCAGGAGCACCAACTGTCCTGCGTCGTCAAACTCAATCCGACGCTGCTGGGCGCCGCCGAGACGCGCCGATTGCTGCACGAAACCCTGGGCTACAGCGAGCTGCGCATCCCGGACAGTGCCTTCGAGAAGGACACACGCTGGGAACAGGCGACCGCTTTCCTGGACCGCCTGGGCAACAGGGCACAGTCGCTGGGCCTGCACCTGGGGGTGAAATTCTCCAACACGCTGCTGGTGGACAACCACAAGACTTTCTTCCCGGCAAGTGAACGCGTCATGTACCTCTCGGGTCCGCCGCTGCACGTGCTGGCAATGCATCTGGTGCGGGATTTGCGCCGCACCTTCGCCGACCGATTCCCTATTTCATTCTCGGCCGGCATTGAGCGCGCCAACTTTCCCGATGCAGTGGCACTCGGTCTGGTGCCTGTCACGGTCTGCACCGATCTACTCAAGGCCGGCGGCTATTGGCGCGGCTTTGGCTACTTCGAGGAACTGCTCAAGCGAATGGACGCGGTCGGTGCCACAAGCGTAGACGAATTTATCCTGCGCGCTTACGGCGACACCGGCGCCACCGACCTGAGTGCAGCCAGGCTCAGCAACACGGAAATGTATGTGGAGGGTTTGGCGGCAGACGTGCGCTACCACGCGGCGAGCCATCAGGTGGGGCCGCGAAAGATCAACCGGCGCCTCGAGTTTTTTGACTGTGTGACCTGCAACAAGTGCATCCCGGTTTGCCCGAACGACGCCAACTTCAGCGTAAGTGTGCCGTCCACACCGGAGCTGCCGCTCAAGATGAAGCGCCAGATCCTCAACTTTGCCGACTTCTGCAACGACTGCGGCAACTGTGATGTGTTCTGTCTGGAAGATGGTGGCCCTTACATCCTGAAGCCCCGCCTGTTCGTGAACCGGGAACGATGGGAGCAGGACGCGCCACGCGATGCCGTGCTGGTAGAGGCTGACGCGATCAGTGCACGTTTTGACGGTGCCGTGCTGCGGGTCTCAGAGGGCGATCAGCCCAGCGACGATCCGAGGGCACTGGCCCTGCGCGCCCTGCGTGACGCCCTGCTCGATCCGCTCGATGTAAATCACGTTGGTGAACTTTTGCGCAGCACGAATAATTGATCCTGTCATTGCGGGCTCGACCCGCAATCCAGTCTCAGCGCAGCACTGGATCCCGGATCAAGTCCGGGATGACAAACTCCCCGTCCAGGATGACTGCTTCACAATTTGGCCATGCGTTCCCATAGCCGCGCTGCCTGGGCCGTGGCCTCGGAGCGAAGTGCTTCCATATCCATGCCGGCGCTATCGTCCAGAGCAGGCACGCTGCCGCCAAAGCGTTCCGCCAGCAGCGCGTGACCCGCTGAGACGCGGCGCGCTGCGGCATCCATGGAATCACCGTAGCGTGGCGCATCTTCCAGCAATCCCACTTGTTCAGCCTCCATGTCAGACGGATAGCCATCGCTGCCCAGCGCCACGTGCTGGCACTCACGCAGCGCTGCCGGATAGCCAACCTTGTTGCCACGATTGGAGCGCGGGTTTTGCACCAGCCAGCAGCCCATTTGTTCGCAACGACGGACCTGTGAGGCATCCAGGCGAACCCCATGCGCGATGATGGAACCCGGAGGTAACGCACCCAGTTCAGCGAGCCGCTCCAGCGGGCCCGCCCAGCCGCGCCGCTGGGCATCCGCCACATCGACCAGATCCTCGGCGACATGCACATGCATCACAGTTTGCAATTCGCGGCACAAGTCTGCGGCTTCACGCAGCGTTTCGTCCGACACGGTAAAGGAGGCATGCAAGCCGATCACGCCGCGCACCAGAGGACGCGTGTTGTTCTCGATAAATCGGCGGCATTCAGCCAGGCCACGCCGGGCTTCGGCGCGACCTCCGTTGCGCTCGGTCGCACCGTAGCAAAGCACGGCGGGCATGCCGGCTTCCTGACAGGCGTCGGCCAGGATGTCGAGCGAGCCTTCGATCAGGTTTGGTGACTCATGGTGGTCGATCAGGCCGACGGTACCGAGCCGACGTGCTTCAGCCGCATACCACCGGGCTGAGGCACGCAGCGAATCGGCATCGAGCGTGCGGTCCAGCTTCCACCAGACGCGCTCCAGAATCTGCACAAAGTTTTCCGGAGCCGGTTTGAGCTCCGGCATGCCAAAGGGCACCAGGCCCGAGTACAGGTGCGTGTGCGCGTTGACCTGCCCTGCCGCGCTCATTTTGCCGCTGCCGGTCGACCCACACTCATGGCCCGTGCCGCGGGAGAATCCCGCATCGGCAGCGTGGTGCGGCGAATGCCATCAAAGGCCTCCAGTGCGCCTGCAACCGCAGCAGCCGTTGGCACCAGGCCGATCTCGCCCACGCCCTTGGCACCGAGCGGTCCCTCGGGCTCGGGCACTTCCACCAGAATCACCTCGACCGTCGGCATATCCCGGGCTCGCAGAACCCCGATTTCCTTGAGCTTGAAGGTCACTGGCATGCCGTTCTCGCACTCCAGTTCTTCGGTCAGCGCGTAGCCCAGTCCCATGTGGACGGCGCCTTCAATCTGCCCGGTACACAGCGCCGGATTGACAACGCGACCCGCGTCGTGCACCGCAACCACACGATCCACCCGACCCTTCTCGTCCAGCACCACAAGCTGGGTGGCATAGCTGAAGGTGGTGTGTGTCTTGACCTTGTCAACTGATGCGCCGAGTACCGTGGTGTCGTCAATCACGATGTCACCGGCGTAGACACGGCCGGTCAGCGAGGCCAGCGTGTGCCCTGCGTCCAGATCGACCTTGAGTTTGGCAGCAGCCACCAGTGCAGCGCGACCGCTAAGCAGCGTGCCGCGTGAGCCGGTGGTCTGACTGCACTGCAGGTCGAAAGTTGAATTTACCTTTGGCACAAAGAGTGCTGCCGGCAGACCCGTGACCTCGACCGCAAACTGCACCAGCACCGTCAGCAGGCCCTGCCCCATCTCGGTGAAGCCGTTGTAGAGCGAGATCGTGCCGTCCGCCTCCACCACCAGGCGCACCTTGCCCAGCTCCACCACCCCATTGCCGATGCCGCTGTTCTTGATGCCACAGGCAATGCCAACAGCACGTCCGCTGCGCAGCGCGGCGTCGTAATGGGGCTTCATCGCTTGCAGCGTCTTGCGGATGCCGACCGCCTTGTCCATCAGTTGACCGGTCGAAAACAAGTCGCCAACAGACAGCGCGTTGCGCCAGCGGATCTCCCAGCGGTCCAGACCGGCCTTTTGCGCCAGCAAATCGAGACAGCCTTCCATCGCAAAGTGCGCCTGATTGGCACCAAAGCCTCGCATGGCGCCGCAGGGCGGGTTGTTGGTATAGACGGCGCGCGATTCGATGTCCACGACCGGCACCCGGTACGGACCACAGGCGTGACCCGCAGCCCGCTCCAGCACCTTGCCGCCGACCGAAGCGTAGGCGCCGGAATCACCCAGCATGCGCGCCTTCACCGCTGTGATGTGTCCCTGCTCGTCGCAGCCCACCGTGTAATCCATGGTGATCGGATGGCGCTTGGGGTGCATGCGGATGGACTCTTCGCGACTCAGAGTGATCTTCACCGGCAACCGGGTCAAATGCGCGAGCAAGGCCGTCTGGGCCTGCACCGACATGTCTTCCTTGCCGCCAAAAGCGCCGCCATTGGGCACCAGTTCGACGTAAATCTGTGCCTCTTGCAGTCCCAGAAAACGCGCGACCTGCCGGCGGTCATCAAAGATGCCCTGGCCCTGCGTGCGCAAACGCAGACCACCCCCATCAACGGGCTCGGCCAGCGCGCTTTCAGGCTCCAGAAACAGATGCTCGATGCGCTGCGTCGTCCAGCGGCCGCTGACCACGTGCGCGCTCGTGGCGAATGCGGCGTCCGCGTCGCCACGCCGCAGCACCACGCAGTCCAGCAAATTGGCGTGTTGCGGGTTAACGCGCGGCGCATCGACTTGCAGCGCAGCCTGCGGGTCAAGCACTGGCGGCAAAACCTCGTAGCTGACTTCGACCAGTTTGGCGGCCTCGCGTGCCGTGTGGCGATCCACTGCGGCAACCGCCGCCAGCACGTCGCCCACGCAACGTACCTCTTCGCCAACTGCCACGAAGCCTGGCCAGTCGTTGTAAAGCAGACCATACCAGCGCTCGCCCGGAACGTCGGCTGCCGTCACCACACTGTGCACCCCCGGCAGGGCTCGTGCTCGGGAGGTGTCGATGTTCAACACGCGGGCTCGTGGATGCGCTGACAAAGCCAGCGCGCCGTGCAGCATGCCCTCGACCTTGATATCGTCAACAAAAGGCCTATCCCCCAACACAGTAGGCACGCTGCCAATGCGCTCCAAGGGCTGGCCAACACGGCCGTCGGTGCAGGCCGCTGGAATGGCGCCGCCGTGCTTGGCCGCAGCCAGCATCTCGATGGCATCAATGATTTTCACGTAGCCCGTACAGCGGCACAGGTGCAGGTCCAAAGAGCGCGCGATCACCTCCCGCGTCGGGTGTGGCTCGCGGTCAGTGAGGGCCTTGGCACGCAACACGATGCCCGGAATGCAAAAGCCGCACTGCAGCCCGGCGGTCGCTGCAAAGCAGTCTGCAATCTGCTTGCGCTCGCCCTCCGGCAAGCCGTCGATTGTCATGATGGTCTTGCCGTGGGCCACCTTGGTCGGCATGGCACAAGTCGTCTTGGGCAAGCCATCGACCAGCGCCACGCAACAGCCACACTGGCCCTGCGGACTGCAACCATCCTTGAGCGAAGTCACACCGCAGCGCTCGCGCAGCGTTTCCAGCAGTCTTTCGTCAGGTCGCGCTTCAACGCGGCAGGCAGTGCCGTTGAGCACAAATTCGATTGTCATGGGTCGGATTCCGGTTCGTCACTCAAGTCAGCGCATACCAGTGCGGGCGGGTGAAGTTTAAACCGCAATGTTCACCGATGGCGGGGCCTGCAACGCGACGGGTTTTCTGCACCCTGAGCTCGGTTTGGCCGACCAAAATCCGGTAATCGATGGTTTCGCCCAGATAGGCTTTTTGCAGCACTTTGCCGCGCACCCCGCCCTCGCTGACGAAATCGATTTCGGTCGGTCGCGCCGCCAACAGAGCGGCAGCGCCGGCAAGAAGTTCCGCCGGCGGCTTCAATCCCGCTGGCCAGGGATAAGTGACTCCGTCAATCTGCATGCCCGAAGGGCTCAGTCCGGCCTGCAGAAAACTCGACAGACCGATGAATTCAAAAACAAATCGATTCGCCGGTGAACCGTACACCTCCAGCGGCGTGCCGATTTGCTGAACGACCCCCGAGCGCATCACCAGAATGCGGTCCGACAGGGCCATGGCCTCCGACTGATCGTGCGTCACGTACAAAATGGAAAAACCAAAGCGGCGCTGCAAGTCCTTGATCTCAAAACGCATCTCCTCGCGGAAATGCGGATCCAGGCTGGACAGCGGCTCATCGAGCAACATGACGTCGGGCCGGATCACCAGCGCACGCGCCAGTGCGACCCGCTGCTTGCCGCCACCCGAGAGGTCATCCGGACTGCCCTGCGCCGCCGCCAACAGATTGGTGTGGCGCAGCGCCTCTTCGGTGCGCGCCATGATTTCGGCATCGGGCAGCTTGCGCACGCGCAAGGGGAAGGCCACGTTCTCGAACACCGACAGATGGGGCCAGACCGCAAAGGCCTGAAACACCATACCGAAATTGCGCTTCTCGGGCGGCAGGTAATACTTCTTCTGGCTCGAAGACAGCAGCTTGTCACCAACCCGGATTTCACCCTCATCGAGATCGTCGAAGCCGGCCACCATGCGCAGCGTGGTGGTCTTGCCGCAGCCCGACGGGCCGAGCATGGCAACGCACTCGCCTTTGGCAATATCCAGATTCAGACGGTCCACCGCCGCCACGCTGCCAAAGCGTTTGCTGACGTTCCTGAGTTCTATATAGGCCATGAGCGCGCTCGCATCAGGAATTGTTCTTGCCGGAAACCAGGCGCTTGATCAGCACCTCACCCAGCACGATGATGATCAGGGCGATACCGGCCAGCGCGGCCGAGTAAACCGTCTCGCCATCTTCATTCAAGGTGTAGATCGCCACACCGATGGTGCGCGTGGTAGGACCGTACAGCAGCACCGACACCGTCAACTCACGCAGGGCAGGCAGGAAGATCAGGAAGAAGGCCGCCACCATGCCGGGACGCACCAATGGAATGACAATGTCTTTCAGCGCCTGCCAGACGGTGGCACCGGAAGCCCGCGCCGCCTCCACCAGTGAATCGTGAACCTGCTCCAGTGCAGCCGAATTGGCCTTCAGCGAGAACGCCATGTAACGTGCAATATAGGCCAGCAGGATAATCCACACCGTGTTGTACAGGTTGACGCCAAACTTGCCGCTCCAGGCCAGGATCACGCCCAGCGCAATCACCGAGCCCGGCACCGAAAACGGCAGCATGCCCAGAAACTCCAGCATGCCCTTGCCGCGCACCTTCATCTTGACGATCACATAAGAGATGATGACGCCGGCAAACATGGTGATCAGCGCCGCTGACAAGCCCAGGCTGATGCTGTTCCAGATCGCGTCGCGCGTCAGGTCCCACTCGAACAGGATGTGGTGGTAGTTCGCCCACGTCAGGTTGGCAGCGGTAAACGGCAGGCCGTAGGTCTTGAGCGCGCCCACCAGAAAAATGGTCACGGTCGGCAGCACGATCGTGAACGCGATATAGGCCACGCAAAAAATGAACATGGGGACACGCCAGGCGCGCAGTTTCAGTTCGGTCGGCCGGAAACTCTTGCCGGCAATGATCTGGTAGCGGCCTTTGCTCAAAATGCGGTTCTGCAGCCAGAGAATCAGCGCTGCCGTGAGAACCAGAACCGTGGCCAGCACGGTGGCTGAGCGGATCGAGTCAAAGCTGCCGGCGCTTTGGTGAATCTTTTCGTAAATCAGCGTCGGTATGTTGTAGATGCCGGTTTCCACACCCAATACCGCCACGGTGCCGAAATGCGCCATCGAATACAGCATGATCAGCAGCGAGCCCGACAGGATGGATGGCAACACCAGCGGAATGGTGATTCTCCGCGTGATCGTGAAAAGATCAGCGCCGGAAATGCGCGCCGACTCCTCCAGTGTCGGGTCCATGCGCTCCAGCGCGCCGCTGACCTGAATGAAGACAAAGGGAAACAGGTACATGGTCTCCACCAGGATGATGCCGGCGTAGGTGTAAATATCGAAGATGGGACCATCGAAGCCGAGCACATCAACAAAAAAACGATTGATGTAACCGGCGCGCGGTGACAGCAGCATCTTCCAGGCCAGCGCACCAATAAAGGCCGGCAACATGAAGGGCACCAGAAACAGCAGCTTCATCGTCTTTTTGAAAGGCAGATCTGTGCGCGTTACCAACCACGCAAAAAAGGTGCCGACGATGGTGCCGGTAACCGTCACCCCGGCCGACAGAACCAGCGAGTTGAGCAGCGCCTTGTAGGTCTGCGGGTGCCGCAAGACCTTGAGGACATCGACCAGATTGAAGTGGCCATCGACCCAGAAAGCGTTGAAAAATATCAGCAGCATGGGAACGGCGACAACCACCACCAGAATGCCAACCGACAGGGCAAACAGTATCTGCGACGTGCCGAAACGGGAGCGTGAACCGGTGCTGACCATGCGCTAGACCCTGGCGCCCGAAGCCATGTCGCCGACAAACCATTGCACCGTCGCCAGACCGACGCGGCACGGATCGCCCTCAACAAACAGCAGACCACGCTCAAGACACTCGTGGCTGGGCAGCGCGGCGCGGATCAATGTGCCGGCGATATCAATCAGGTAGTCAACCTGCGCACCCAGAAAGCTAGCGCGCCGGACGACGCCTGGCAAGCCGTCACCACTGCGCGAAAGCAGCACATCGCTGGGGCGAAAGCCGGCGCTGAGTTGATCGGCCTGCTTGTCGGGCGCGGGGCCAACCCAGGCTGCACTGGAGCCGCCAATGTAGAGCGCAGCGCCATCGCGTCTGACCGGCAGAAAATTCGCAATGCCCAGAAAGCGAAACACAAAATTGTCAGCCGGGTGTTCGTAAACTTCCTGCGGCGCGCCGATTTGCCGCAGCACGCCCTTGTCGTCCATCACCGCCAGCCGGTCCGAGATCCCTAGCGCAATTTCCTGGTCGTGCGTCACGTAGAGAATCGTAATGCCGAGTTTGCGTTGCAAGGCCTTGATCTCGAAACGCATTTCCTCGCGCAGATTCGCATCAAGGTTGCTCAACGGCTCATCGAGCAGCAGCAAGCGCGGCTCGGACACCAACGCCCGCGCCAGTGCCACGCGTTGCTGCTGGCCACCCGAGAGTTGCGACGGCAAGCGCGCCTCCAGGCCACCCAAACCGACCAGATCAATGGCGCGGCGGCCGCGTTCCTGCAAGGCAGCGGCTGGCGCGTGCGCCAGTTTGAGCGGGTAGGACACATTGTCAAACACGCTCATGTGCGGCCAGACCGCGTAGTCCTGAAAAACCATGCCCAGGCCGCGTTTGTCAGGCGGCAAGGATTGCGCGGTCAAGGCGCTTGCAACCACTTCACCACCGATGGCAATACTGCCGCTGTCAGGCGCCTCGAAGCCAGCGATCAGCCGCATCAGGACGGTCTTGCCGCAGCCCGACGGACCGAGCAGCGTGAAGCACTCCCCGTCCTGGATGTCAAGCGACAGGCCTGACAAGACAGAGCGCCCAGCGTAGCTCTTGCTTACCCCCTCGATCCGGACACTCGCCACTGCCTAATTCACTTTTGCATGATGTCGGTGAACTTCTTGATGGTGGCCTCCTTCTCGGCCATGATCTGCTTGTAGTCAATCTTCATGGCGCGCTTCATCGCTTCTTCCACTGGTGGCATCTTGTAGCGCTCCGGCACCTTGACGTCAGCGCGCACCGGCAGTGTTCCTTCATTGGCAATAATGATCTGGCCGTCTTTGGACAGAACAAAGTCAACGAACTTCTTCGCCGCATCCACGTTCGGGCTGTTGCGGAAAATCGCGATCGGGCTGGGAATGACCAGCATCTCCGGCGGATAAACCAGCGCCAGCGTCGCGCCCTTGTCGACCTTGTCCAGCGTGATGTAGTCCACGGCCAGACTGGCCACCAGATCGCCTGATGCGGTGTCATCAACCACCTGCCCGGAGCCTTTGCCCATCTTGGCACCGTTGGCGCGCAGCGCTTCAAAGTAGGGCCAGCCGAAGGCCTTGGACAGAACCGCCACACTCATGTAGGCGGTGCCGGAAAGGGCCGGATTGGCAATGCCGTAGGCACCCTTGAATGCTGGCTTCTGCAGGTCGGCCCAGGTCTTGGGCGCCTCCTTGATCAGTCGCGTGTTGTAGGCAATGCCGAGCGTGCCCAGGCGCACTGCCGTAAAAGAACCATCGTAATCAGGCAGCGGATTGAGTATGGCCTTGATGTCCTGAGGAATGTAGGGCAGCAGGATGCCCTGCGCCTTGAGCTGATAGAAGTCGGGCACCTCGCTGGTCCACAGCACATCAGCCATGATCTTGCCCGATTCCCGCTCGGCGGCAATCTTGGCCATCAACTTACCGGCGCCGGCAGACTGAAAATCGACCTTGACGTCAGGGTGCTTCTTGACAAAAGCGGTTTTCAGGTCGCCAATCATCGACTCCTTCATCGAGGTGTAGACAAACAGTTTTTGCTCCGCACTGGCAGCGCTGGAGACAAGCCCCACCAGAGCCGTCAGAACAAACAGAGAAAGGGTTTTGCAAAAACGCACAATCGTTCTCCTCAATAGTCAATGTGAATGCTGGTCAAGGCGCCATTATGACGACTCAAGGCTAGGCAACCGGAGGCTTGGAGGCTCTAACTGAGTCCATGTTGAGTTGCCGCAATTGCCGCAGCTTTTCTGCAATCCGGATCTCAAGGCCCCTCTCCACCGGACGATAAAAGCCCGGCGTCGTCATGCCGTCGGGCAGGTAGCTCTCGCCGGCGGCGAAACCGCCTTCCTCGTCATGCGCGTAGCGATAGCCCTTACCGTAGTCGAGATCTTTCATGAGCCGGGTCGGGGCGTTGCGCAAGTGCATCGGTACCGGTCGTGTGCCGTCGTCTTTGACAAAAGCCTTGACCTCCTTGAACGCTTTGTAAACCGCATTGGACTTGGCCGCGACGGCCAGATAGACCACGCATTCGGCCAGCGCCAATTCACCCTCGGGGCTGCCCAGACGCTCAAACACCTCCGTTGCGTCAAGAGCCAATCGCAAAGCTCTCGGATCGGCCAGGCCAATGTCTTCGCTCGCCATGCGTATCAGGCGCCGCCCAAGGTAGCGCGGATCGACACCGCCATCGAGCATGCGCACCAGCCAGTACAACGCCGCGTCCGGATCGGAGCCGCGCACCGATTTGTGCAGGGCGGAGATCGTGTCGTAGAACTGTTCGCCGCCCTTGTCATAGCGGCGCATTCGCTCGCCCAGCACCTTGAGCAGCCAGGCATCGCTCACTTCGGGCAATTCTTGCTGCGTCGCCGCAACCGCCAGTGTCTCCAGAGTGTTGAGCAAGCGCCGGGCGTCGCCGTCGGCGTAGGCCACCAGACGTTCGGCTGCCGCAGTCTCGATTTTGGGCAGGGCGCCGGCGGCCTGCGCCCTTTCGATGATCTGCATCAGATCCACATGCGACAAAGGCTGCAGCACGTACACCGCTGCGCGCGACAACAGAGCCGAGTTGACTTCAAACGAGGGGTTTTCGGTGGTGGCACCGATGAAGGTGAAGAGGCCACTCTCGACGTGCGGCAAAAAGGCGTCCTGCTGGCTCTTGTTGAAACGGTGCACCTCATCGACAAAGACGATGGTGCGCCGTCCCTGCTCCTGCGCCAGCAGCGCCGTCTCGACCGCTTCGCGAATGTCCTTCACGCCGCCCAGCACCGCTGCAATGGTGATGAACTGCGCGTCAAAAGCGTCCGCCATCAGGCGCGCAATGGTGGTCTTGCCGGTGCCTGGTGGTCCCCACAGAATGCAACTGTGCGGCTGGCCCGACTCAAAGGCAATACGCAAGGCCATACCTTCACCGAGCAGGTGCTGTTGGCCGATCACTTCAACCAGATTCTTGGGACGCAGCCGCTCGGCCAGCGGCTGATGATGGGATGGCATCGGGTTCATCAGTCTCTATTGTGGACTACTGAGCAGGCAGTGGGCAGCTGCGTGAAGCGGCGTGGTTCGCCGGCGCCAGCCGACCTCGTCACACGCAAGCGACGCCGCTCAGGGTTTGAGGGCAGTCGCCTCCGAAGCGCAGTTGCCAGTGGGCTTCAGACCCTTGGCGCGGGCGTCAGCCAGCTCTTTCGCAGCCTCATCGAACTGAGCGCGAAAGACGGGGTCTGCGTGCAGA
>SESE01001042.1_pt1 | contig 11478 bp, 10 predicted proteins | sample 3171371 | NCBI WGS metagenome assembly SESE01 (sample SAMN06051881, study PRJNA518727) | freshwater metagenome | biome: subpolar coniferous forest; feature: holomictic lake; material: water; isolation source: holomictic Lake 442, 13 m depth | place: Canada: near Kenora, Ontario | collected...
TTGCGCCGTCAACCTCCTCCGCAGTCAGGTGTCCTTCTGCGACCCATTTCTGAAGGGTCTCCCACCAGTATCCGAAATGAACCACGGGCAACCTGTCATAGTCCTGATAACGGAGAACAGCCAATGCGCGCTCACGATTTGTCATGTTTCTCTCCAATTAATTCCCGTCGTGGTGTTCCAGAAACACTGGCACATGCGGTGTACTCAGAACCTGCCAGAGCAGGCCGCGAGCCGCGCGGGTAGAACCTCATGGGTGTTGCCCGTTCAAACTCACTTTGCCCTGCCAGCCACCGATAGCGTCAAGTGTCAGCTATTCCTGAGCAGCCACGCCGGACTTCTTCGTTACCTCCTCATAGCCGACAATATCGGAGGTCTTGACAACAATAGCTTTTGAATACAGCTCAGCCTGCAGGAGGCTGCTCCTGGCAGCCTCAAGTTCATCCCTGGCTCCAAGGGCGGCGGCGAGACTGGTTGCGCTACCGCCTGACACCCGTTCAAGCGATGCGATATTCCGCTCGAGTTCCTGCACTTTCGATTGCAGGTCCTTGATGTTCACCTTCGCGGACTCGCGTTTGGCCACGCTCTCCCATGTCGCGATCGCCTTGCGGTTAAACTGGCACCTGAGAACAGTGCCGGTCGGACAATTGAAAAGCGGATGCCGGTCGCTCACGACAATGTCTGTTTCCCTGGCTGTACGAGACTTCGGCGAGAGCGTCTTGCACACAAACAACCACTGCACTTCTGTGCGACCGTCAAGGTAGTACATCTCACGCCACAGCTTGTAGCCGGTAACCTCGAGGACAAACTCTTCCCTGCTGTTGTACCAGTCGCCGAGCGATGCACACCCGGTCCCCAGCACTATCAGGGTCAGGAATATGTAGAATCTTCTCATCTGCCTTCTCTATTCGCTGCCCAGTAGCAGGATCCGTGCATACTATGCATCGTCCTCGCCGCCCGCAAGGAGCAATCGTATCCATTTTCGCGGCGAAGGTCTCCTCTTGAAAAAGGAGAGGATGAAATCCTCATCACGCTGGTTGATGTACTTGGTTCTCCCACCGGGCCGCCGGTTGATCGTGTCGATCACAATGTCCAGGATGGCCTGCCGGAGAAGCCGGGCCCGTTCGCTCTCGACCATCAGCATGGCAAGATTCAGGAATGCCGGAAATCGAAGACCCCCAGCACGGTGGTTTTGGTAAGGAAATCCGCTTCCTTACCAAACTGGGGATCTCCCTTGAGCATCGCCAGTGTTTTCAGGGAACTTTTCAGGGAACCTTCTCCCGCGCCAGTGAAGGGATCAGGACGGAGTACCAGACCTTCGCTCTCTCTCGGTTCCGGCGCATAGAAGCCGGAGGCGGCCCATTCACCTTGGTTCAGGTATTCATTGGGGCGCGAGTCGTAGAGGATGCGATAACGTAGTGGAAGCGCGACGCAAGCGTCAAGGTCAACTCCGGGCAAGAGACGAAATGGCTGAGAAGCGGCCGGCGGTGCTCATGTGCCGGAGAAATTGGCTGACGGCTCGTTCGCCGTGTGCATGACAACGCGGTTCCGCCCTTCCTTTTTTGCGCGATAAAGCGCTGCATCCGCGTTGTGGATGATCCCTCGATAATCGTCAGTTCCCAGGCTCAAACTGGCGACGCCGATGCTGACCGTGATGCGAATCTGCTGCTGACAATGGGGAGCGGTTGTCACGCCCCATTCCTGCATCTCCACATGTTGCCGCATTCGTTCCGCCAGTTGACCCGCCGAAGCCAGGGTGGTGTTAGGCGCTACAATCACGATTTCTTCCCCGCCGTAGCGGGCAACCATGTCCGTTCCGCGAACTGTTCCCAGCAGTAACTGACCCAAGGCGATAAGGACCTGGTCCCCGGCTCTGTGACCGTAGGTATCGTTGACGTGCTTGAAGTGATCCACATCGACCAACAGCACGGACAAGGGGAGGGCATAGCGCTCGGCCCGGGCGTACTCCTCCTCGATCCGGCGATCCAGATAACGGCGGTTATAGATGCCGATCAGGGGATCCGTGATGTTCTCTTGCTCCAACTGCGATATCCGACGGATATCGGTTGCGGTCTGGAGCGAAAGGGTCACCGCCAGCCAGACGAAGTCCGCGCCCAGGAAGAAGATGACTGGAACAAGGAGGTTGAGCCAAGCCCCAGGATGTTGCCAGAAGACGATGACATACGTGAGATAACCCACGAGGAATAGAACGATAAGCAGCCTCAAGGCATGCCATCGGCTTCGTACCGGTCCTGATGGGAGCAGCGCAATGAGCCGATGAGCCGGGACAAGGGCAGCGATCAGGCAAAGCGTGCCCACAGCCAACAGACCGTTCGTTGCCAGTTTGAGGAAGATTTCGGAATATGTCATGGGTTCACATCCCAAGCGTGATCCTGCCCGTAAGGGACTGTCTTCTTTACGCAGTTTCCCACGCCGAGATCATGAGGTCAATCCCGAAGTCTCATTTGGAGCACTGTAACAGTCTAGCCGAATCCGCACATCTACACATGCGCTGATCTGGTTCAAACCTACAAGTAACGAATAACGCTTTCGTTCGGGAAGTCCGCGGGGACAGACCTCAGCCAAGATCCCCGGCCCTATATAACACATTCATGCACAGATTGTTGCAGACACCAGATCTGTCCCCGTTCAGATCTGTCCCCGTTCAGATGTCTTTGAAAATGGGAAACCACGCCTGCCCGGCACTGCTACGCCGCTTCAGCGCGCCATGCAGATGCGGTACAATATCCGGAGCGGAGCGCTTGTGCCGGAATTCAACATCATCTCTTCACTGCTTGTCGCCCGGCAATCTCTCGGTTACTATCCAGCCTTGATGACAGGACATGGGAGTGAATGGTGCCTGGTGGTGCCCCTGGTCTTCAAAACCAGTGTGGGGCTGTAACAGGTCCCGGGTCGGGTTCGATTCCCACTCATTCCCGCCATTATCCGGCAGTCCCCTTTCCGCGAGGTCGGCCATGGCTCTTCTTGACTGGTGTGCTCTTACTGTGGTTGCTGGCCTCGTATGCAGCGGATTGTTCGCTGTCTACCGGCAACAGGCCAGGACACCCGAGGAGCGCCGCGACAGGCACGCCATCGGCATAGGTCTTCCCTGGATGGTGCCGGGTGCAATCTTAGTCATGGCAGCAGCCTTCGACAGCCGCCTTATGAAGAGCTTCTTCAAGCCGTTTCTTGAGGCCGCCAACTGACATCATGACTGACTTCTTCATTTGCCCAGTGTGCGGGGAGGAGGTGCCGGAGGACGCCCTGGCCTGTCCGGGCTGTGGCGCTGACGAGACCACCGGCTGGAGTAATGCGGCTCAACACTACGGGCTCGACATCCCCGACAGCGAGTTCAATTACGGCGATTTTGCAAAGGCTGAGTTTGGCGCGTCGGCCAAGCCGCGCAGAATAGGCTGGCTCTGGTGGGTGGCGGGAATCCTCACGCTCCTGGCTTTTCTCCGGCTGCTCCTTGGCGGCATCCTGATTTGAGGAACACATCTGGCGATGGCCTCGACAGCGGGTGCTGCGCCAGCGCTGCTATTCGCCCGCAGCCGCCAGGATTGCCGCGCCGAGGGCCCCAGTCAGTTGCGGCTGCTCCGCAGTACGAATCGGGTGCCCGATCGCCCGCGCCAGCGCCCTGGCTATTCCCGGAACCATAGCGACACCGCCGGTAAAAACTATTGGCGTCGTGACATTCCTGCCTGCCATGACTGCGACCCGCGCAGCCATGGCGACCTGGACGCCCGCAGCAATCCTGGCCGGCGCTGTGCCGGATGCCAGCAGCCCGACGATCTCCGTTTCAGCGAACACAACGCACGTACTGTTGATCGGCACAGGATTGCGTGTCCGTCCCGAAAGCGCGCCAAGGTGATCCAGCCGGACCCGCAGTCGCTCCGCCACAACCTCAAGGAATCGGCCGGTGCCGGCCGCACACCGGTCGTTCATGACAAAATCCCGCACCGCTCCGTCAGCATCCAGCCTCATCACCTTGCTGTCCTGCCCGCCGATATCGATAACAGTCCTGGCATCACAATCCTGCTCCCGCACGCCGGCAGCGTGGCACGTAATCTCCGTAATGGTCGTGCCGGCGAACGATATCGCATCACGGCCGTAGCCAGTGGCAACGATCCGCCGGATGTCCTTCCTGCGCAGCCCGCCTTTCTTAAGGACCTTATCAAGCAGCCGTCCGGCAAGATCAGCCTGCCTGACGCCCTGATCAGCAACGCCCGAAGCAACAACCTTCCGTCTTGTACCATCCAGCACGACGACCTTGACGGTCCTGGATCCGGCGTCAATGCCCGCAAAGATCATGATTTGTATCGCCCCCTGACGGTTTCAAAGAGCGCCTGGACTCGCGTTTCTATGCGTGCCGAGTCTGAAGGCGAATAGTCCGTCTCGATCCTCAGGTACGGCAGCCCCAACTCCCCCGCAAGTCTCTTCACGCGAAACGACTCCACGTCGTAGGTCAGGCAAGCCTGCCATATGACTTCCACGACGCATTGCGGGCGGAAATCGCGCACCAGCTCGTGGAGCGAGTCAAGCCTCCTGTCATTGCGCGTCATCACCGAGCACGGCAGGTGAAAGTATTTCCCGGCAATCGCGAGCATGGGATCCGGGGCCGCGGCATCCACATCCTCGAGGATCGGCTTGAGTCCGGTGCAGTTCTCCTGGCAGACAACCAGGCCACCACTGTTCTCGATCAGGCCCACCACCCGTTCCGCGCCGTGCGGTATGGGAACACCTGTCAGCAGCACCCGTGTGCGTGAACGCGCCGACGGTTTCAGAATGCGGCCTGGCAGCACCTTCAGCGCCCGCCTGTACTGCGCGAGATCCGAGGGAATGCACGAAATGATGCTCTTCATGCCAAGCAGTTCGAGGCCGGTGATCGGCGGAACTTCGGCTTTCATGAGACCAGCCAGATCACGCCTGAGACCCCGTTCGCGATTCATCAGGGCTATGGCTTTGCGCAGTCCGCTGCCGGTGATGCGCTTCTTGAACCGCTCCTCAAGGACTTCCTTCAGCTTGTGCAACTCGCGGACCCAATGGCGCATGGCATCCTGGTCGCCCGGCTTCTGCGGCAGTTCCATAACGTGCACCGGCCGGCTTTCCGCCATCAACTCATACATCTTCTTCTTACCGTCACAAGTAGTCTCTGCAACAACGAGTTCAGCCATCTCCAGGAACGGGTTTTCCCTCCTGACGCTGTATCCGAATGTTGACTTGATGAGAGGGCACAGGTTTGACGGGAGCATCTCCTCAGCCGCCGGAATCATGTCCGCATCGCCACCACAGAGGCAGACCGGCACTCCGCCAGCCGCCATGATCAGTTCCCGCGGCGTGTACTCGCACGCCATGCCAACCACGTGCCCTCCCCGCTTGATCCTGGCCCTGGCGTGATCGAGACAATGCTCAACCATGCCGCCGAACCACACAAGCGGGCCGTCAACCGCGTGGCGTTGTGACCTCTGGCTCCTCATAATGCGACTCATCGTACAGGGGGTGCCCTGCACTGTCAAAGGTTAGACCATCCGAAATCAGCCAACTCACGCCCCAGATGGGGCAAAATGTGCAGGGTGGAGCTCTGGCGCTGCCCGCCCTGCAATGCGGCGCCGTACACAAAGCGCTTGACTCCAGCCCCTACCTCTGTAATAAAGGCGGCAAGAAAAGAGACCGCTATGAAACAACTTAGTTGGATTTGCGTGGCAATGTCACTTCTGTGTGGCGCGACAGCCTTCTGTGAGGAAGGTAGCGAGACCGCGGCCACCGTGAAGGCGGAACCTATTTCCAACCTGGCTCCCGGCGGCCCGACGGAAGAACAGATCGCCGAGATGAAGACCGAGTGGACGGATGACAAGCGGAAGAGTCGCCTTCATTTCGCCGCCGGGTTCAGCAAGGCAGCAATCAACGAGCAGGAAAAGAAGAAGTACGAGAAGTCCGGCAAGATTCCGATCCGGATCACTGCTGACTTCGTTGAAATCAAGGAAGTCGGCGGCAAGGAAGTCAGCAAGCGGCTTGGCGGCAGCATAAAACTGTGCGTGAAGGATTCCGATGGCAAGGTGCTGATAAGAAAGTCGGTCCCTGTCGAAAAAATGTGCCCCTCTTGAGGGGGCAGCGGCGGCTACTTCGGTGAAGTGGCCAAATCTGGAACGTACACGGCGGTAGTGTGGATTGATGCCGGCAAGGAAAAGGGTGTCTTCGGCAAGTCGATAACCGAAACCTTCTAACAGCCACAACGCCCGTCGTTACGACAAAATGCCGAGTCTAACCACAAGACGGCGCATCATTCAGGTCCTCACCGGAGTGCTACTGACCTGCAATTTCACTGTCTTCACGTCCTCCACTGTCTTCTTCGGCTCGGTTTGCCTGCCGATCATCCACTGCAACGCATGCCCTCTCACCTGGTTTGCATGCCCGATATACACGATATCTGAATTGATTCAGTTCCATGCCGTGCCATGGTTGACGCTCGGGCTGATCGCGGGATTCGGGGTCTTCCTCGGTAGATTCTTCTGCGGCTGGGTGTGCCCCATCGGACTGCTGCAGGATCTCGTGCACGGTATCCCCTCGCCCAAGATCCGGTTTCCTTCGTTTCTTCGCTGGATGAAATATGTCTTTCTCATCGCGGGCGTCGGCCTTGTTGCGTTCTTCGCCGGCAAGGAGGTGCTGTACTTCTTCTGCAAGTATTGCCCCGTGGCAACCATCGAGGTGGCGGTGCCCCAGATGATCGTCGACAGGGATTGGACCATGGACACATGGCGGATCTTGCGACTATCCGTCCTTGCTCTGGTGTTGGTGCTGGTCCTCTTCAACATCCGGAGCTTCTGCAAGATAATGTGCCCGGTGGGCGCACTCGTAGCCGTGGCAAACAAGTTCTCCCTCTACACAATACGGCTGGACCCCGGCAAATGCGTTCACTGCCGCAAGTGCGACAAGGCCTGCCCCATGGATGTTCCTGTAGAAAACACCAGCCGGACCGGTCGCTCAGTGAATCGCCACACCGAATGCATAGAATGCCTGAAGTGCCAGGAGGTCTGCCCCGTCAAGGCTATTACCAACAACAGTGGAAGCCCCGGCATCTGGCTGAAACAAACATTCGCCAAGTACTTGACAAATGTTGTGCGACGGCGCTATTAGTGTGGTCAGCATGGTTAGTGAGTATTTGCTGCGCATTGCGTTGGAGTGATGTTTCGATCCAACTGGGGGGGGGGCGTTCCATGAAGCGGTTCATATTACCGGCAATGCTTCTATTCATGCTGTGTGCCGTTACCGCAAGGGCGCAGTCCTGCGATTCAAACACCAATTCGGATGACAAGGTGTTCGTCACCAAGGCGCAGGAGCTGACACAAGGCAAGAATACTCGTCTCGAAAAACTCCAGGCTATCCACTCCTTCGTACGTACCGAGATTTCACAGGCAAAGACGGAGTTTGGTTGAGGCGGACGCACTGAAGTGCCGCCCAGCCGTGCGCTGAGCAACAAAAGCGGAGACCAGAAGTCGCGTGCGGAGCTCCTCGGGAAGCTGCTTGTGGCTGCCGGTGAGAAACCCTACATCCTGACCCACGGCACTGATCGCAGTGCCTACTTCCTGGTCTTGGCCGCCGTGACCGAGGACGAGGTGAAGTCATGGACGTCTTCCCTTACGAACGCACCCACGATAATTGCGCTGGGACCTGTCAGGGCGCTGCCTCTGCAGCTTGAGAAAGACTCGCCTATTGGTACGATTTCAAAACGCCTTTACGACACCGGCGGTGGCGGCTGGACAGCCACAATCGCAATAACCCGCTTCAAGTAGAACCGGCATTGGCAATATCCTGGAGGCAAAAACATGACTCGCGGTCTCATGCTGTCGTTTCTGTCCACACTCCTGACTGCCTGCACTGGATGGAGCCTTACGCTCAGCGGCACGGTGGTTGAGCCGGACGGGAAGACCCCTGTCCAAGGCATAGTTGTCCAGGTTGAGCACCACGAGAATCGGAAGGCTGCTGCGCCGGACAGCTTTCTCGCAAAAGCCATCACCGGGACCAACGGCGGATTTGCCATCACAATCCCGGACTCACAAGCACAGTACATGGTGTTTCTCTCCGACGAAAAAGGCCACGTCTTCACGGGCTATGCGCATGTGAGCACCAACACCAGCTACGGAACAATGGTGCTGCAACGCGGTTGCGCCCTGGGCGGCAAAGTCCGCGATGCGGCAGGCAAGCCTGTGCAGGGCGCGCAGGTCGCGCTGGACATCCGTCTCCATGAGTATACCTGCAGCCACTTCATCGAAGCAGCGCGTGCCGTTACCGATTCCAACGGCGAGTTCTCCTTCTCAGACCTCAGCCCGGCCGAATATAGCTATAGGATGACATCACCAGACCTCGTCGCGAAGGGCGGAACTTGCCAGGTCTCCGACGAACTCGCATACCTTGAGATCCGTCTGGAGAATCCTGCCTCCATAAAGGGATGTGTAAAGAACGAGCAGGGCCAGCCGGTTGCCGGGGTTGCCATCGTGAGTGAAATGGGCCGCCGGACGCTGACGGACGAGCTCGGAAACTATGTACTGCCGGGGCTGGTTGCCGGCCCTCACCGGTTGAGTGTTTCAGGCGGCGGCTACGTGGCCAGGGACGGTTCTGACATCACTGTCAGGTGCACAGCCGGAGAGACCGCCACGCGGGATATCACAGTAATCAAGGCAGGCAGCCTCAGGCTGGTGCTGCAGCCGGCAGAGGCCGGGGCCATTGTCCCTGAGACCCTTCAGGTCATGTTTACCATGGCAGGAGGCAGCATCTCTGCCCGCACTCGCTTCATGGAAAGCCTCGATGCCGCAGTAAGCAACAACGCAGCCATATTCAATAATATCCCGCCAGGCAAGTACAACATTCAGTCAGCCAACGAAGATACTGCACGTTTCTCGACAAACGTCGTGATTGCCGGCGGCCAGCAGACTGAGCAGGTCATTACCCTCGCCAAGGCAATAAGCGTGAAAGGCAAAGTAGTTGGCACGGACGGAACTCCCCTGTCCGACGCAACTGTGGTTGCACAGGCAATGGTGCAAGAGGGCTCGTTCCCGTTCGGCGCCCTCTTTGCCCGCCCCGACTACACGGTCAACGCAAAGCGCGACCAGACAAGTGAAACCGGCGAATTCAATCTTGCCGGGCTCCGGCCTGGCAGATGGCAACTCACGGTGACCCACTCCGGAGGATCATCAACCAACCGGACCATTGTGATTACGGGGAGCGTTACCATCGACCCCCCGTTTGTCGTAAGCGAGGGGATGAAGATCTCTGGAATCGTGCTCGAGGCGGACGGCAAACCAGCCTCCGACGTCCTTGTGACCGCATCCTTCAAACCGACCGCAGGCGACCAGTCCCAATTCGCCATGTACGGTATGGAGCAGAAAAGCGCAAACGTTTCGGCTGACGGCAAGTTCGTCCTGGCCGGCCTTGATGCCGGCACCTATGCGCTGCAGGTCACCTGTGGCAGAAGCTCCGAGCCGGAGACAACCCTTGACAGCGTCCAGGCCGGGGCCGACGACATAGTGATCACCCTGGCCCGCAAGCACACTATCGACATAGAGGTCACCGGCACGGACGGCAGCCCCCTCAAGGGCGTTACTGTGTATGCGACCAAGCACCTTCAAGAAGGACAGGACTTCTACATGTCGGAACGCATGCAGACGGGAGACAGGTCTGTCACCGACAGCAACGGCAAACTCACACTATCCTTGCGGGCCGGGACAAAGTACCGCATCTCCTGCTCTCTCCACCCTATGCTGCCCCGGAAGAAGACACTTGACCTGCAGGATGGCGCCACGCCTCCGGCTTCACCAGTCAAGATCGTGATGGAGCCGGGACAGATCGTGACCGGAACGGTCACGGGAAGTGACGGCAAGCCGGTTTCCGGCCTCACGGTAAGCTTCACCTCCGGTAACTCCGGATTTGCGGAAATGTATGCACAGGCAGAGATGGAGTCGCTCGGCGAATGGGACGAGGATGGCGAGCAGCCAGAGCCATCGTCACGACTGCCAAAGCCCACAGACGCGCAGGGGCGCTTTTCTGTAGATGGTGTTGCCCCTGGGGTGACAGCACTCACTGTCCTCTCCCGCACGAATAACGAGCGCATAGTGCTTCTGCGGAAGGATGTAAAGGTCGAGAAAGGCAAGCCTAACGACATCAGCGTTCAACTGCCGCCTCTCTGCGCCGTCAAGGGGATTGTGCTGGATGCGCAGGGCTCACCCATGCCTGGCTGCCAGGTGTTCATGATGTCTTCCACCCCCCCCATCGTTGCATCACGAAACACCGAGACTGACGAAAACGGGGCATTCCTCTTCACAGATGTTCCGGCAGGCAAGTACACGATTCAGTGGATGAACGCCAATGCCGGGGACGCGTTCCGGCCCTCGCGGAAGGCCCTGGATCTCAAAGGTGGCAGGACCGAGGAATTGATCCTGGGCGGGAAGAAACAAGACGGCCTTACGCTCACCATAGCCGGAACAGTGATAATCGATGGGACGCCGGCCACGGGCGGCACGCTCAGCTTGATGCATGACGCCGGGAATGCGGCCAGCGTCGACATGCTGTTCGGGGCACCAAATGCCGCCACAGTCACAAGCGACGGCACTTTCAAAGTCAGCGGCGTCACCACAGGCGCCTACGTATACTACTACATGGGTACCGACGGCGCCGGGATGCCGGCACACGAATCAACCGCCAGCGGCTCTATCACCTGTAACGCTGACACCAGCAATCTCGTGATTTCGATCTCTGGGGGCACTGTGACCGGGACTGTAACTGACCCTGACGGCAAGCCGATCCCCGGCGCCAGTATCATCCTTGCGCCCCCCCGTATGACTACGACTTTGCGCGAATACAGGGTGAAATCCGGAATCACAGGACCCGAGGGCAATTACAGCATAAGGCATGTACCGCCCGGCGCATACAGACTGGGCGCACAGCACGACGAATTTGCGGCGACGACTATTCCGAGGGTCGAAGTATCCGTCAGCAGCAACACCTGGAACCTGACTTTGGCCAAAGGAGCCACCGTGTCAGGGACGGTAACTGATGACACCGGCTCACCGATCGCAGGGGCTATGATTCTGGCCGCCTCTGACGTCGAGTCATTCGAAGACTTCCAGGAGGACCGCGCTTTTGGGACGTCGGGTGAGGATGGCTCGTTTTCCTTGAGGCCGCCCCTCCCCCCCGGCAAACACCGGATTCTTGCGACCAGCCAGGGTTTCACCGTTGAGTCCTTGATCATATCCACCCCCTCTGTAACCAACTTCAACCCGGTCTTGTCCGTCGGTGGCGACATAGCCGTGACAATTACCGAAAACGGCAAACCGGTGGCCGGAAAAGCCGTTCATGCCAAGGACAGCGACGGTACCGGGATCTTCCGCATCAGGGCCGCCACGGAAATCTTCGCGCTGTCACCGATACGGGGGATGGCAACAGCTGTCACTGACGAGACGGGCAAGACACGCATACTCGGCCTGCGCC
>SESE01001043.1_pt1 | contig 11477 bp, 11 predicted proteins | sample 3171371 | NCBI WGS metagenome assembly SESE01 (sample SAMN06051881, study PRJNA518727) | freshwater metagenome | biome: subpolar coniferous forest; feature: holomictic lake; material: water; isolation source: holomictic Lake 442, 13 m depth | place: Canada: near Kenora, Ontario | collected...
CCAGTTCTTGCTTGACCTCATGGAACAGGTCCCGTAACGAAACTATCCCGATGACTGCGCCTTTTTCTTCGACCGGAACGTGCCGGTAGCCATTCGACTCCATCATATCAAGCGCCTCCACGATTTGGTCTCGTGGCGACAGGGTGTCGGGATCATGAGTCATGATATCCGACAATAGGGTGATTGCTGAATTCCGACCAAGCGCAACCACTCGACGATTGATGTCGCATTCTGTTACTATCCCGAGCAATTGTCGGCCGGAAGTCACCATCACGGCTCCAACCTTGGTCTCAAACATCTTGCGGGATGCCGATGAAACGGAGGTCTGTGGCGGCAGGCAAACCAGTTTGTCGACATTCATCACGTCGGATATCTTCCTTTGCTTGCTCATTTTATCAACTCCTTCATATAGGTTGCAGTCGCATATGGTGCTGTGGACGGGTCCAGAGAATCCTTTGATGTGCCCGAGCCCTAGTTCCCAGCGCCTCAGATTCCCGCGCCTCAGTTTTATGTCTCGTTCGGGATGCGGCTTTGCTCTTGGCGTGAAGAGTTGCAATCTGTGTGCCAACCAGCGTGGCTGGCGTAAAAAATCCTGCCTAATTAATTTCAGCATAGAGAATCAAAAGGATGGTCATTTTACAGGAAAATAATGGCCTATCCTCACGCCACCTCACATCGCCTCGCTCCGCTTTGTACGGGCCTGCTCTCGCAAAATTCAAAAAATCTGGCGAAGTGGCTCGCAAAATCCGACCAATCCCCACGCGACAAATAGTGTCAAATTGGCGCAAATGGTCGGTGATGTAACGATTTTGGTTAGGCGAAGTCGGGCGGGCGAAGTCGGGCGAGCCAAGCTCAAATGAATGAACCACGAGTTCATGATCGCCATTTAAATGCTGATCATCGACCAAACTTGCACACCCGAAACTGTGTTTCAGGTCAGCATGTTCAGGATGGCAACAGTCGGTTTATCGCATTGATCAGGTCTGCATTGTCGAACGGTTTATGAAGCACGGCATCGGCACCCCAGGTCTCGGCCAGTGCCGCAGATACGTCGATTGGCTTGTGTGGGCCGCCGCCCGTAATGGCGATTACCTTGATCGTGGCATTGCCGGCACGCAAGCGCTTCAACAGTTCAACCCCGTCCAACTTGGGCATCCACAGGTCGGTAACGATAAGGTCAACCGCCTCGGTACCAAGTATATCCAAGGCCTGAACGCCGTCGCCAGCTTCCAAGACCTTGAAATTCTCGCCTTCCAGGACCGAGCGGAGCGAAAACAGGACCGCCGGCGCGTCATCAACTAGCAATATACTCTTCATTACTTGATGCCTCGCCCAAAAGGTTTTCCCCAGATCTCATAGACCGGCAACGCCTAGGTTAGCGCCGCGCAGCCACACAATAACACAAAAATGCCGGATGAAATCAACGACCACAGTCAACGCGGCGTGATTCAGTTGCAGGACGGGTTGGTTGGGGTGGCCGGCCGATCATAAAAATAACCGCCGTGCTTGTTTGGTCGGGGCGAATCGGATAAGTATCTGTGCAATCGGTCGTCGGGGCCGGTGAACCGAGTTAAGGATACAGCAGATGGTATCGGTCGCCTCTCTCAAGATCAAGCTGTTCATGGACGGCGCCGAAATCGGCCAGATTGCCGATGCGGTCAAGAACAATCCCTGGATCAAAGGGTTCACCACCAACCCGACCCTGATGCGCAAAGCAGGTATTTCCAATTACGAAGTCTTCGCCCGTGAGGCGATTAAGGTGGTTGGTGACTTGCCGATCTCCTTTGAGGTATTCTCCGACTCCTTTGATGAGATGGAAGCAGAAGCCAGGATTATTCGCAGCTGGGGCGGCAATACTTATGTTAAGATTCCGATCACCAACACCAAGGGCCTATCCTCGGTGCCGCTGGTGGCCAAGCTGTCGCGAGAAGGCATCGCACTCAATATCACCGCGATAATGACCATTGAGCAGGTGCGTGCGGTTGCGGCGGCCCTTGAACCCCGAACACCGGCGGTTGTCTCGGTGTTCGCTGGCCGTATCGGCGACACCGGCGTGGACCCCGCGCCGATGATGGCCGAAGCCGTAAAAATACTGGCTCACCTGCCTGGGGCCGAGCTGTTGTGGGCCAGCCCGCGTGAGTTGCTTAACGTTTTTCAGGCCGAGGAGGTCGGCTGCCAAATAATCACCGCAACCAGGGACGTGCTGGCTAAACTGGCCTTAGTCGGCAAGGATCTCAACCAATACTCACTGGAAACGGTCCAGATGTTCTACAGCGACGCCAAGGCGGCTGGATATCGACTGATTTGATACTGCTGCTCATCTTCTAATGAGTATTCAGACAAAGGACCGTATTCAGGGCGCCTTGTGCTGGCTTGGATGTTCCAGGAACCATTGGTATGCGTGCGTCAGACCGTCGCGTAGCCCAATCCGCGCCCTCCAGCCGACTTGTTTCAGCAAGCTTACGTCAAGCAACTTGCTTGGCGCGCCATCGGGTTTGCTGGTGTCGAAATCGAAGCCTCCAGTAAAGCCGATTATCTTGGCTAGAAGTTCGGCGGCTTCGCGAATCGAGACGTCGCTGCCAGTGCCGACATTGACGTGGCTTTCTTCGGAATAGTGTTTGAACAGGAACACCAGCGCATCGGCTAGATCGTCGCAATGGAGGAACTCGCGTCGGGGCGTACCGGTGCCCCAAATTTTGACGCTTGGGTTGCCGGCTAACTTGGCGCAATGAATTTTTAGTATCAGTGCTGGCAGCACATGACTATTCAATGGATCAAAATTGTCGTAGGGGCCGTAGAGGTTGGTCGGCATCGCCGAAATATAATCGCATCCGTACTGTCGGCGGTATGCTTGGCACAGTTTGATACCGGATATTTTGGCGATCGCATACCACTGGTTGGTCGGCTCCAGCTGCCCGCTTAACAGGGCGCCCTCGCTCATCGGCTGGGACGCATCACGGGGATAAATGCAAGATGAGCCCAAGAACAATAGCTTGTTAACTCCGGATTGCCTGGATGCTTCAATGATATTGGCTTCGATCATGAGATTGTCATAGATAAATTCAGCGGGGCGGGTACTGTTGGCGTAGATACCTCCCACCGTTGCTGCTGCAATGAAGACATAGTCTGGCCGTTGATTTGCCATCCAATTTTCGACATCAACTTGACGGCGCAGGTCAACATGCTCGCGGTTAACAGTGAGTACTGTGCAATCCTCTATGGCAAGCCGTCGACAGATTGCTGCCCCAACCATACCGCGATGGCCGGCGACCCACACCCGCTTTCCTCGCAAATCTACGTCGCAACCGAATTCAGGCCTGGTAGCAAGGATTATTGGGCGAGTGTTGTAGTCTTTCATTGCTGCGCCTACTGTCTCGAATGTGCACATAAAATCAAGGCGGCGGGCTCATGGCCGAATCGCCGCTGATATTGGACAGATCTACCACAATGGCATACTCAGTACGCACAGCAAACTTGCCCCCTCTTCCCGGCCGGATACACACACTTTCGCGTTGGGCGTTTTTCTGCGGCTCTGCCTGCCACCCTCCGCAACCCGTGGCTCAAAAACTGATTATTGAGAGCTGAAGACGCGCGGCGGCCTTTCAATGCGCCGAAATCATTGCTATAATGATTTCTACCTTATTCAATCTGCCCGTAGGTTTAGGCCATGTTCAATGCTGCGAGTTTCTTGGTCCGGTGGGTGTTGGCAATGTTTATCGTTTTTGCCACCTACAATGCTTCCGGATATTCGTATTTTCACTGGGTTGTCGGGGCTGGGGCGGAAAATTGGCCCTTAAAAAGCTTTATCGGCGTGACCCTGCTGACTTCGTACGGTGTATTCGCCATCGCGATTTGGCGCTCGCTCGGTCCCGTCGGGGTCGCCACATCGGCGGCCTCGCTTACCGCCCTCATTTGGACCTTGGTCGACTACAACTTGCTAGACCTCAATAATCCCAATGCGGTAGCGACGGTGGTTGGAACATTGTTCGCCAGTATTCTGTCATTTGGCGTTTCTTGGTCGCACATCCGAACCCGCCTCAGCGGCCAGGTCGACTCGAAGGATGTCAACCAGTATTGATCATTTGTAAGGGCGCTGATCATGGCCGGCGATGCCGTTGTTTTAGTTACAGGTGGCGCTGGATATATCGGCAGCCACGCCGTTTATGCCTTGCGAGCTAACGGATTGCGGGTGGTAGTAATTGATGACCTTTCCACCGGTCATCGCCATTTGCTGCCGCCTGACATCCCGTTTTACCTGGGTTCGTGCGGAGATCGCGCCTTGGTTGAACGGGTGATCGCCGAATGCAGCGTTAGCGCTATCATGCACTTTGCAGCTAGTCTCGTCGTTACGGAGTCGCTTACCCGACCGCTTGACTATTACCGCAACAACACGGTCAATAGCCAAGTTTTGATTGAAACCGCGCTCCTGAATGGCGTGAAATTCTTTATTTTCTCCTCGACCGCTGCAGTTTACGGTAATATCGAGCGTTCACTTATCGCTGAGGTTGAGCGGACTGACCCGATCAATCCCTATGGCACCTCAAAATTGATGATCGAGTGGATGTTGCGCGACACTGCAGCAGCCCATGACTTCCATTACATAGCCCTGCGCTATTTCAATGTCGCTGGAGCCGACCCCGAGGGCCGCACCGGCGAGATTACCCCCCAAGCTACACACTTGTTCGAGATCGCCTGTCAAACCGCGCTCGGTAGGCGCCGTGAGATGATGATATTCGGAACCGATTATCCGACACCGGATGGCACCTGCATCCGCGACTACATCCATGTCACTGATCTCGCCGACGCGCACGTCTTGGCATACCGCCATCTATTACAGGGCGGAGACAACCAAGTACTTAATTGTGGCTACGGTCACGGTGTTTCCGTCCGCCAAGTAATCGACGCCATCGAACGCACAACCGGCCGTGCCCTGCCGATCCGAGAAGGGCCGCGACGGCCAGGAGATCCGGCCGCTTTGGTCGCCGATAGCAGTCGACTCCGTGCCATATTCGGCTGGCGGCCCCGCTTTGACGATCTGCCGACCATTGCTGGCCACGCCTTGACCTGGGAAGCGAGATTGCCTACTCCAGGCTTGCACCTCGACTGATCCCAGCCCGAATCGGACTTGTTCAAGCGGAAAGGGACCAGATTAGGGGACCCGTCTGTGTTCGGTCTTCGATAGTACAGCGATTAGTGATGACGCGGAAAGAGCGGGTGGACAGCGTCGTGCATGTCGTCGTCTTCCCCATGACCGCCGCCATGACCACCGCCATGCGCCCCGTGGCCAGCTCCATGCGCATCACCATGACCACCACCATGCGCATCTCCGTGGCCACCTCCATGACCGCCGCCATGACCACCACCATGCGCATCTCCGTGGCCACCTACATGACCGCCGCCATGCGCATCACCGTGACCACCACCGTGGTCAGCTCCATGACCGCCGCCATGCGCGCCATGACCACCGTGCCCGCCGTGCCCACCATGGCCACCGTGACCACCCCAAACCGGAGCCATCAAGCTGTGATAGGTCAATGGCCAGGAATGGGTGCGATAGAGATGAACAGCCAAGGTGAGCACCGCCAAGGTCCAGAAGTTCAAAATATTTAGCAGCCACAATGTCAAACAAACGGCAAAAATAGTCATGTAGCAGGCCCAGGCCGCCAGCGCCAAGCCATAGACGATGCCGCGCCAGGCACCGAAAGAGTGCCAAGTTCCGACCGCCCGCAGTACCAGCAGGGCAAAGCACCCCACCGCCGCTGCAAGAGCCATGCTAACATTGGTGTCCTGCCCGTGAAAACTCAGATGGCTGAACACCGGCTCGAGATAATAATTAAACGGATTAACACGATCGAGCAGGAACGAAATATACGAGAGGTTCCACGGCCCATCCACACGGAAAATATTATCGATAGTGAAGAATTCTTCGTCGAGGTTGTAATAAACCATCGCGCTGCCGAACAGAATTCCTGAAACGATCGGAAGAGTCCAGGCTCCTGGCATGAGATACATGCCAGCGGTGTCGATTTTTGGTAGCCAGCGGGCGCCGATAATCATCGGCACGTAGATAATCGCCAGAATACTGAGGGCCTTGACGGCGACGAGAACGGCGGCAACACCGAAATGCAAGACATCCATATGATTCTCATTCCTACGTGTTTTTCATCCCCCCGACCGAGACGCCTCCCGAATCGACCGGATGGGACGGTGCCGCCAAATGCTTCAGCCCCAAATGCTTCAGCCCCAAGTGGTGGTCCCGAGTCGGCTCCCGAGTCGGCTCCCAACAACTCAACCGATTTCGCTAAACCATTTACGAGTACCGATAGGCGGGAATAGACTGCTACGTCCCGGCTTCCAGTCGTTATCAAGCATCATTTGCTTCAACCGACGTTTAGCCTCGCCTTCGGAGACATGGCCGCTGGACAATTGTTTATAGATCGAAATAGCGTGACGGAACTCGTTAGGACCGACCATGCCATCATTGGACGCGAACGCCTGCATGATTTCCTTTACAAGTTTATCGACGTCCTTTTCAAATATGAAATCGATTTCGGATGCTACCGCCAACAATATTGCGCGAGCATCATCCAATGGAATCTCAAACCTGGTAACGCCTTCGCCCAAAACTTTTCTTTCCCGATCACGGGACAGATATTTTTCATCAAAGACTTGGAGCTTGATATACTCGGCATATCGCCTTCTGACATCGTCGGCAACGGTCATTTTACGTCCTCAACTGGATCTCGTCTTAAATTAAAAACCCCTGACAGCGCTCGCCAGCGGTTCCTTTTGGGGAAGCATCACGCACCAAGCGGAGTTAGGCCAACAAGTCCATATGCTTGAGGCATTCATACCACGATTTACCGTACTGTCAAGTTGGAGTGTACGCCTTTTGGCTGCGGCTAAACATAGTATTTACTTTGCCATACGCCACGGCATACGCCGGTATGACCAAAAACTGGCGCGGCAGAGCATCTGATACCAACGGCAAGAGAATAAAACTGGTAGGTATTAAAGATGTGTTGATTTTTAAGACTTGGGGGCTTCGCTAGTTTCGGCGAAGGCGATTAAGTATCGGGCAAGACTGCCGAACACGGTGCGGCGGGCGGCTTCGGGCAGCCACATCACAAATGGGCCGGGGTTGCAGTCGAGGTAGCATAGGCCGCCATCTTCGCCTTCAATGGCATCCCAGGCGGCGTAGTGCAGGCCGAGAAAACGGTTGGCCCGGACGATGGCGGCGGCTTCACGCGGATTGAGGGAAACTTCGACGAAATCCCTAGCATCGGTACGCGAATCAATGCCCTCGCCGATAATCCGCAGCGCCAGAACCATGCTGTCACCAACTACATGGATGCGCAGGGTCGGACCGCTCAACTTTTCCTGGAACAAGGCCGGACACCGAGCCAACTCACCGAGGCGGGCGCGGTCATCCGCAGTCACCACTCGAGTCGATCCGATTCCGATCATCGGCTTGATCACGGCCTCACCTACCGTATCAAGGAAACGGCCCGCCGCCACCTTGTCGTTGGTGGTCAGGCTGCGTGGCGTGCAAAACCCGGCTCCACGCAGCTTTTCATAGAATTGGCTCTTGCTATTATGGTCAATATAGGCGGTAGTAAGCGGATTAACCACTAGTTTACCACAGGCAGCCTGGTGCTCGAAAAAAGCATAGGTTGCAGCCTGAAACTCCTGCTCGCGGATAAAGCCAGCGCGGTACTCGGCGTGGCTGGCGGCATTGAGGACCGGCGGCAAGGTCGGCAGCGTTCGCGGCGCCGTGCAGCGGATATGCATCGCCCGAATATCGCTGAAATCAACGCCGCCCCAGGAGGTCCGCTCGGAGCCGAGACAAAATAGCGGTTGCGCCGATTCGTCGGTCCGACCGCCCAGGCGGATGTCGAGCACCACCGGCAGGCCGCCCTCAGCCGCAACCATCGCCGCGATTTCGACGATCTGAGGGCTGCCCTGGTTAGCAAACAGGGCGATTTTAACCGGCATTGGCTTCTTTATCCCCCATTAATAAATACAAAGCAAAGGAATGCCCGGGGCTTCCCCTTCACGACCGCAATTCAAAGGCCAGGAAACTTCCTCACCCTGTCCAGAATTAAGCAATCGGCGTGCCAATTGCTGAGGGGGCTTCGGGTGTAGTGCGACATGCCTTGGATTTCATTGGATTCCAATTGGATTCCAATAGGTTCTGGGTGGGGGCTATGCATCTTTGGCATGGAGCTATACGTCCTCGACATCGCGTAACATTCGCCTTATCGTCCAGTAATTATGGATTCTGTCCGGTATTTACGGACTATTGCCGCCTTGCTAATTTACCACAGCCCCACCGCGAATTACCACAGGCCCGACATTAGATGCCGCTCGCCGCTCTTGCCTGATAAACTACGTAGCCGAACGGCCGCACGGGACTATATATTTCACCGAGATTGCGGCAAACTAGGGCCGCGCGATGCCCCCACCTGACACACACCCGCACACCCCGACGCAACACTCCCCTACGCCGGCCAAGCGGCGCCCATATTAGCCCGAGACGAGTCCTCCGATGACCGAACGTGTCGCCTTTCAAATGGAGTTTGCCGGCCATTCCGATGTTGGCCGTGCCCGGTCGCGCAACGAGGACAGCTTCGCCATCAATCGCGAAGCCGGCCTAGCGCTGGTCTGCGACGGCATGGGCGGCCATGCCGGCGGCGACATCGCCAGCAGGACCTCCATCGAGACCATCGTGGACTTCATCTACGAGTACGAACCGCAGGAGGACGGCGACGACGAAGACGAGGTCGATGGGGGAGAGGACGGGAAGAGTGACGGGAAGAGAAAGATAGTATTCAACCCCGGGGATGATGCGACCGTCAATAATTTTGATCGAAAAGAACCCTCGACGGATAACACGCCGATACCGAGTGTCGGCCGCTCGATTGCCACCATCCGGGCCGCGATAATGCTTGCCAACCGCCGCCTGATCAGCCTCAACCAGCAGCGTGGCTTCCCCGAGGGCCGCGGCATGGGCACCACCGTCGTTGGCCTGTGGCTGGTCGCCGCTTCTGACAAGATAGTCATTTTTCACGCTGGCGATAGCCGGCTCTATCGCCTGCGCAATGGAGAGTTGCGTCAGTTGACCCGCGACCACAGCCTTTACCAGAATTGGCTCGACAATGGCGCCCACGGCCAGCAGCCTCATCGCAATATTATCATGCGAGCACTTGGGATCATGCCGGACCTGGAACCCGAGGTAAGTCTTCAAGCAATCGCCATCGGCGACGTGTACCTGATATGCTCCGACGGCCTGACCGGCATGGCTTCCGACCAGGAAATTAGTGATTTGCTGCGCCAAGATGGCGATCTTCAAACCACCTGCAAGAACCTGATCGATCGCGCCAACGAGAGGGGGGGCAATGACAACGTAACCGTGGTGCTCGCCCGCTGCATCCCCGCCAGCTAACCACCCTAGCTTCGCCCCGCTTTTGTCCTATGTCGGGAGCCGAAAGCCGCTATGCTACTGTTAATTGCAGCAACCATCGCCAGTGTCGTCTTGACCGGGGCAATTTGCCGGATGCTGCATGTTAACGCTATACTGGATCACCCTAACGAGCGCTCTAGCCACACCGTACCAACACCGCGCGGCGGCGGCTGGGGAATTTTACTAGTACTGGTGCCAGCATGGGCTGTAATCGGGGTTACCCCTTGGATTATTGCGGGAATAGCGCTACTGGCGGCAATTTCATGGCGCGATGATCGTCGAAGTCTGGGCGCCGTCCCACGCCTATTGGCGCAATGCTTGGCGGTCGCCGCTGGCCTAGTGGCCCTGGGCGATGGGCTGGTGTTCCAGGGCTGGTTGCCCGACTGGGCCGACCATGCCGTAGTCTCCGTGAGCTGGTTGTGGTTCATCAACGTATTCAACTTTATGGATGGAATCGACGGACTGGCCGGCAGCGAGGCAGTTTCAATAGCGGGCGGACTAGCACTGGTAGCGACGTTGGCCGGCCCGAGTTTGCTCTTACCTAGTTTGCTCTCCTCCGATCTGGTAAGCCCGTCCTTGATTTTAACCGGTGCCGCCCTTGGCTTCCTGAGATGGAATTGGCAGCCGGCCAAAGTGTTCATGGGCGATGTCGGCAGTGTGCCGCTCGGCTTTGCGATCGGTTGGCTATTGACCGAGGCCGCAGTTTCCGGACTATGGCTGGCCGCCCTGCTGCTACCGCTGTATTTCCTCAGCGATGCTACCATAACCCTGTTGCGACGGTTACTTGCCGGTCGATGCATCTGGCTGGCCCATTCAGAACATTTCTATCAAAGGGCGGTGCAGAACGGTAGAAGTCACGCTCAGGTGGTCCGCTCAGTGATTGCCGTTAACTCCGTGCTGATTGGGCTCGTCCTGGCAGCGCCGGTGCTGGGTTGGCCTGTGCTGGTGGGCGGAGCACTGGTCGTGCTGATGTTAATTCGAATATTGGCAAAAGCCCCTTCTTTGCCGCCACAGTAATGGTGAACCAAAAAGGGCAGATAATATGACCCGTGTTTTGGTTACCGGCGCCACGGGGTTTATCGGCCGTGCTTTGATGCCGCAGCTTCTCGACCGAGGCTGGAAGGTCCGGGCTGCGCTGCGGATTTCGGACTCGACACTGCCTGACGGTGTTGAATTGGTTACAGTCGGTGACGTTGCCGACTTGCCAGACTGGCGCCCGGCCTTAAAAGAAGTTGACTTGGTCGTTCATCTTGCGGCGAGGGTCCATGTCATGGCCGATTCCGCTCCGGACGCCCTGGCTCGTTACCGCCGAATCAATGTCGATGCCACTAGACAGTTAGCAGAAATGGCGCGCAACGCTGGTGTTAGACGCTTTTTGCTGATGAGCAGCACCAAAGCTGCGGGAGAAGGCGGCCCCAATCCACTTACCGAAGAAATGCCACCGAATCCGACCGACCCTTACGGTATCTCCAAGCTTGAGGCGGAGGCGGCACTCCGCGAAGCCGCCAATGGTAAACTGGCCAGTGGTAAATTGGCCAATGGTAATTTAGCCGGCAACTCGATGACCTGGGTGGCGCTGCGGCCACCACTGGTCTATGGCCCCGGAGTCGGCGCTAACTTTCTCAAGCTGCTAGGCTTGGCCCGCCACGGTATGCCGCTACCGCTGGGTGCAGTGCGCAACCGCCGCAGCCTTATCTACGTCGGCAATCTGGTCGACGCTGTGATCCATTGCTTGGTCCATCCTGACGCTGCCAATCATAGTTTCTTCATCCATGATGGCGAGCCGCTTTCGGTTCCCGAACTAATCAACCGTCTGGCCCGACTCTACGGCCAACCGCCACTGCGGCAGGTGGCGATCCCGGTTCCATTGCTCCGACTGGGGGCGGCTATGCTGGGAATGAGCACCACCTGCGACCGTCTATGCGGATCGCTTGAAGTTGACGATTCCGCGTTGCGTCGTGCCACCAACTGGTCACCCCGCTTCACTATCGACGAAGGTTTGCGCGCCGTAGTG
>SESE01001049.1_pt1 | contig 11445 bp, 6 predicted proteins | sample 3171371 | NCBI WGS metagenome assembly SESE01 (sample SAMN06051881, study PRJNA518727) | freshwater metagenome | biome: subpolar coniferous forest; feature: holomictic lake; material: water; isolation source: holomictic Lake 442, 13 m depth | place: Canada: near Kenora, Ontario | collected...
TTATAGCCAATCCACCCTTCAACGACAGCGACTGGAGCGGTGAACAACTCCGTGGTGACGGCCGCTGGAAATACGGCATTCCTCCAGCAGGAAATGCCAACTTTGCATGGTTGCAGCACTTCATCTTTCACCTTGCCCCGAACGGCATTGCCGGAGTGGTACTTGCCAAAGGGGCTCTTACCAGCAAAAGCAGCGGAGAGGGCGATATCCGTAAATCCATGATAGCCGACGGCAACCTGATTGACTGCGTTGTCAACCTGCCCGCCAAGCTCTTTCTGAACACGCAGATTCCTGCTGCTCTCTGGTTTCTGAACCGGGCAAGGAACAACGGCCACCCGCGCAAGAACGAGATCCTCTTTATCGATGCGCGTAACCTGGGCCACCTCATCAACCGTCGTACCCGTGAACTCTCGGGTGACGACATTGATCTCATTGCCGAAACCTATCACGACTGGCGAACCGGCGAAGGCGAGTATGAAGATATCAAAGGCTTTTGTGCATCCGTGCCGATTGAGCGCGTGGCAGAACTCGACTATGTGCTCACGCCGGGTCGCTATGTCGGTCTTGCTGAGGAGGAGGATGACTTTGATTTTGCCGAACGCTATGCAACACTGAAAGCTGAGTTTGAATCGCAGTTGGTGGAAGAGGCTGAGCTGAACAAGGCAATTGCTGAGAATCTGGCGAGGATAAAAATATGAACACACCGCTCAACACAACGGAGTACAGGGAGTTTATCCGGGAGATCAAAAACCGGATTCAATCGGCACAACTCAAAGCTGCGGTTTCGGTCAATCAGGAACTCCTGCGGTTGTACTGGGATTTGGCTGAACGCATCATTGCCCGTCAACAGGCATCGGCCTGGGGTGACGGCATTCTCGGGCAGATAAGCCACGACCTGCAGTCCGAATTTCCTGATATGAAAGGGTTTTCACGGAGAAATCTGGAGCTGATGCGCCAGTGGTATCGGTTCTGGTCAGGAACGAATGCAATTGCGAAGCAAGCTGCTACGCAATTGGGCAACTCTGCAATTGGGCAGCAGCCTGTTGCCCAATTAGACAACGCATTGTATGTGCAACAGCTTGTTTCACAAATTCCGTGGTGGCATAACGTTATTATCATCAGCAAGATCAAAGAGCAGGACGAAGCGCTCTTTTATGTTCAGCAAACCATTCAGAACAATTGGTCGAGGGCTGTTTTAACCCATCATATCGAAAGCCGCCTTTATCAGCGAGAAGGTAAAGCGGTCACCAACTTTAAGGCGACCCTGCCAGCACCGCAATCGGATTTGGCCCAGCAAATCCTCAAAGACCCCTATAATTTCGATTTCCTTGTGTTAAGAAAAAAGCACGACGAAAAAGAACTCGAAGATGCCTTGATTGAGCATGTCACCCGATTTTTACTGGAACTCGGCGCAGGCTTTTCATACATCGGGCGCCAGTACAAGCTCGAAGTGGGTGGCGACGACTATTTTATAGACCTCCTGTTCTACCATACCCGCCTGCACTGTTTTGTGGTGATTGAACTCAAGGCGGTAAAGTTCAAGCCGGAGTTTGCCGGAAAACTGAATTTTTATGTCTCGGCGGTTGATGGTATCCTGAAAACAGAACAGGATAACCCCACCATAGGCATCATCATTTGCAAGTCAAAAAATGACGTGGTGGTGGAATATGCGCTCAAAGATATTCACAAGCCAATTGGTGTCAGTGAATACCTGATTACCAAAAACCTGCCAATAGAATTCCAGTCATCCCTGCCGAGTATTGAGCAGATTGAAGCGGAATTGGGATGTGGCGATGATGAGTAAGGCTGATAAAGAAATTTGGTACTCACAAAAAAATATTTCTCAAAAAGTCAGAATGCAAGTTGGGAGATGAATCCATTAGAATACCTGATTGAGGAAAAATATATTTTCAATCTTGAAGGTTGAGCCTGCACCAGGGAGAACGGAGAAAAATAAATGGCAGTTATTGAAGGATTTCGGGTACAAAATTATCGGGCCCTGCGTGATGTGACGCTTGGCAAGCTCTCCAACCAGCAGACAGGCGAGCCATTAACCCCGTTTACCGTGGTAATTGGAAAAAACGGCGTGGGAAAAAGCACCTTGTTCGATGCCTTCGGATTCGTTGCAGATTGTTTGTCTGCTGATGTGGAAACCGCCTGCGACATGAAACAGCGAGGAGGCTTCGACCGTCTGCGATCGAAGGGTCAGGATGAAGCCATCCGGTTTGAAGTGTATTACCGTGAAGCGCCAAAAGAACGACCGATCACCTATGAGCTGGCGATTTCGCTGGATGAGTCGGGTCGCCCGTTTGTTGAATCGGAGGTGCTAAAACAGAGACGCAAGGGTCAGAAACATGGCCGTCCTTACCCATTCCTGCGATTGAGTCACGGCAAGGGTACCGTTTGGGCTGGCGAGGAGGCGGTTGAGGTTGAAGGTGAAGAGGATCGCGCTCTGACGTCAGTAGAGTTGACTGATAATCGGCAACTTGGTGTTGCTACGTTGGGGACACTTAAGGAACATCCTCGGATCAAGCGGTTTCGAGATTTTCTTAAGGGCTGGTACCTCTCCTATTTCTATCCAGATGCAGCTCGGAGTCTGCCAAGTGCCGGGCCACAGAGGCATTTGAATATCCATGGAGACAATATCGGCAATGTTGTGCAGTTCATGGAACGCGAGCACAAGACGCAATTCAAGAGCATTCTCCAGCGGATAGCCGCCAAGATTCCCGGGATTGACGGGATTGACACGCTGGAGACCGAAGACAAGCGTGTGCTGTTGCGTTTCAACGACGGCGCTTTTGGAGACCCGTTTTTCGCACAGCAGATGTCAGATGGCACGCTGAAAGTTTTTGCCTATCTGTTGTTATTGGAAGACCCGGAGCCACCACCGTTTATCTGCATTGAAGAGCCAGAGAATGGCCTTTATCACAAGTTGCTGGAGGCATTGGCTCAGGAGTTTCGTTTGCGTGCTACAGGCAAGAAGAACTCGCCACAGATTTTTGTGACCACGCACCAGCCCTATTTTGTAGATGCGCTGGCGCCCGAGGAGGTGTGGCTTCTGGAGAAAGGTGCTGATGGATATTCAGTCATACGACGAGTCTCCGAGTTGGAAGTCGTTAAAAACCTCGTGGATGAAGGGCTGCCTTTGGGCGGTCTCTGGTACAGCGATTATCTTGAAGCGAGGTAACTATGCATATTGAAATACTGGTCGAGGATAGTTCTGGCGCGATGTTGATGGAGGTGTTGGTCCCGCAACTTTTGGGGTCACAAGGTGAACCGAATACCTGGCGCGTACACGCCTACAAAGGTATCGGTAAAATACCTAAAGACATTGGAAAAAAGGCTGATCCAGCCAAACGGATTCTGCTGGATCAGTTGCCAAAGCTGTTGCGAGGGTATGGCAAAACACCTGGAATTGATGCTGTTGTCATTGTACTTGATACGGATAAACGTGACTGCATAGCATTCCTTTCTGAGCTGAAGCTCCTTGCGGATGGCTGTAAACCAGTGCCGAAAACCATGTTCAGACTTGCTATTGAGGAGATTGAGGCATGGTATTTCGGCGATCGGGAGGCATTGTTAGCCGCTTATCCCCGAGCCAGGCAGGATGTGATGAGAAATTATGTTCAGGATAGTATCTGTGAAACATGGGAACTGCTCGCTGATGCAGTGTATACAGGCGGTTCATCAGCCATCAAGAAAGCTGGTTGGCCTTTACCAGGGCAAATGAAGCATGAATGGGCAAAAAAAATTGCGCCGTTGATGGATACGGATAGGAACGTCTCTCCCAGTTTTTGCAAGTTTCGGGATGGATTGCGCCAGCTCTGTGCGGGTTGATTCGGAACCTTGGATTGTGTCAAGATTGACATCTTCAATAACATGCCTTCCCTTCAAACAGCTCAGGATCAACGCTGGTGCCATAGAGATAGGTGCTCCAATGCAGATGTGGTGCCGTTGAGATGCAGGAGTTTCATGAGCAAAGTGTTCAATGAAAGGTGAGGTCGTAGAGCGTTTCATGGAGCTGATTTCGTATCACCATCCGCTCTTCATACAGTTCCACCATGCCGCAGGTAAAGTCAGGATGTTCGTGCCGGTTCACGAAGGCTGGCAGCACAACAAAGTGTATGCCGTCAAGCAGCGCGTAGCCGCCGTAATGGTAATGGCCGCTGAGACAAGCCTTGACCGCAGGGGATGATGCCACCAATTCGGCAATCTCCCTGTGATTCCAGAGCAGCCCATGTTTCTGGTCGGTAGTTTCGGGAAGCAATGGGAAGTGGCAAACAACAATAACGCTCTCACCAAGACGATCAGCCTCCTCAAGCTCCCTCGTAAGCCACAATCTCTGCTGGATTCCAACAGCACCGCAGTAGTCGTGGAGTTCAGGGTGTGCACGAAAGAACGCAAGAGTCTCTGCGTCTTCCGGTGTTTCAGGTATGCGGAGTACCGAAACGTCCATTCCGTCAAGCACAAGAAAACGGAAGCCCCGAATGGTAAAGGCGTAAAAGGGTGTTTGCAGACCAAGAGAGGCCATAAGCGTCTGTCGCGGCAGGGCAAGGCAGTGGTTGCCGAGAACGTGGTGGATCGTGCCGTGAAAGGTGTTGAGTATCGAGCTTACTTGCCGGAACTCCTCATCTTTATAGCCGTCGCTCCCTTTGATCTGGTCGCCGAGTTGCAGCAAAAAATCGATATCGTGACGTTGCCAGTCATCCAGGCAGGCGCGAAGTTCTGCGGCAGTTGTTACCGCTGCCGCAGTTTCGTTCTCCGTTGAAAAGTGGATGTCGGTGATGATGCCGAAGCGGATGAGCGCGTGGTTGCAAGAGCTTGCCATCAGTCGCCGAATTCGGAGAGATATCTTTCCATGAACTCGTCGAGATCTCCGTCAAGCACGGTTTCCACGTCGAAGCGTTCGTAGTTGGTTCGGTGATCCTTGATACGCCTATCGTCGAGCACGTAACTGCGGATCTGGCTACCCCATTCAATTTTTTTCTTTTTACCCTCGATCTCCCGCTTTTTGGCATCCTCTTCGTCTCGCTGCCGCTGGTAGAGCTGGGCCATCAGCATTTTCATGGCGCGTTCCCTGTTCTGGAACTGCGACCGCTCCTCCTGGCAGCCGACCACAATGCCGGTAGGAAGATGCTTGATGCGCACCGCAGTTTCCACCTTGTTGACGTTTTGGCCACCCTTGCCGCCGCTGCGGAAAGTCGACAGTTCAAGATCCTCCTTGCGGACGTCGATTTCAACGTCTGGAGGTGCCTCAGGGTAGGTATAGACACTGGCGAAGGAGGTGTGTCGCCGGGCATTAGAATCGTATGGGGAGACGCGCACCAGCCGGTGGACGCCGTTTTCAGCTTTCAGATAACCGTAAGCGTAAGGTCCCTGAATTTCGAGCGTTGCTGTTTTTATGCCCGCCCCGTCGCCCTCCTGGTAGTCGTCTGTATAGAGCTTGAAGCCTTTGCGCTCCGCCCACCGCATATACATCCGGTAGAGCATCTCGGCCCAGTCCTGTGCCTCGGTTCCACCTGCTCCGGCATGAATGGTGATCAGGGCATTGCCTGCATCATCCTTGCCTGAGAGCATGTTTTTGAACTCAATTGCCGCGATATCGTGTTCGATTGAAGCGATAGTTGTGGTGAGTTCTTCACCAAAGGACTCGTCCTCAAGTTCTATGGCAATATCGAACTCATCCTGACTGAAGCGAGCTTTTTCTGCGATCTTGTCGTACCCTTCGGTCCATGACTTGTGTTCGTTCAACTCCTTCAGGATTTTGTTGGCCGTTTTCTGGTCGTTCCAGAACACCGGATCAGTGGTTATTTTTTCAAGGTCATCAATTTTTTCTTTACGTTCATCGACGTCAAAGATACCCCCGTAACTGTTCGAGGCGACGATGAATCTCCTGCAGTCTTTCTTTTTGTGGTTCAAACATGGCTTCTTCTGCTATTTTTTGATAAATAAAGTGATCTCCCTAAAGGAACAATTTTTTTCAGGAGAAATCAAAGGTTGCCGCGGAGGTCATGATTTTATCGCTCTTTTAACTTTGAATACGTATCTAAGCAAAAAAGTAAAGGAGTTTTCATATTTTCCTGTCTGTTAAAAAAAACAGGGAGCAGCGCCGGCACTGTTAATCCGGAGGAACTGCTTTATGGCCGGGATTCTCCCGGGTACCAACCAGAGATTATTAATGATGAATAATGCATTTCGAAGGGCGCTTCCTCAGTATTGCAATCAAACGTTTGACGGTCGTCAACGGGTTGTCATAGAAAATGTCTCACCTGAACTTGATGGGGGAAAGTACCCTTCGAAAGGGATTGAGGGAGAGAGTATTACGGTAGAGGCAGACATTTTTGTTGATGGCGCCGATACCATCGTTGCAGAGCTCTGTTTCCGTCCTGCTGGCAGTGCAGGGTGGCTGCGCTCCCCGATGGCTTCTCAAGGCAATGACCTGTGGAAAGGATCGTTTAAGGTTGCTCTTCCCGGTCATTACGAATACACGATTGAAGCAAGGGTCGACCATTTCGAAACATGGAAAAAGGGATTGGCCAAAAAAATTGATGCGGCTCAGGATGTTTCTCTTGATCTGCAGATCGGTGCGCTTCTTGTCGACAAAGGGGTTGAAAGGGCCGACGTCCCCGATGCCGGGGAACTCGCTCTCTTTGCTTCTCAGCTCCGTTCTGACAAGAGTGCCGAAGCTGCTGCGGCTGCAATTGATGCCCGGCTTGCTCTGCTGATGGCGCGTTATCCTGACAAGGATTATGCTTCCATGTACGATAAAGTGCTTGGACTGACAGTTGAGCAAAAAAAGGCAGGATGCAGTGCCTGGTATGAGCTTTTTCCCCGTTCATGGAGTACGGAACCCGATACCCATGGTACCTTCAACGATTGTCACCGGCTGCTGCCGATGATTGCCGGGATGGGATTTGACGTTGTGTATCTGCCACCGATTCATCCGATTGGCGATACCAAGCGGAAAGGCAAGAATAATGCACTTGTCGCCGCTCCGGGAGAACCCGGAAGCTGCTGGGCAATTGGCAACAGTGATGGAGGCCATAAGGCTGTTCACTCTGAGCTTGGTACCGTTGAAGATTTTGCCGCTTTTGTTGCAGCGGCAGAGAAGCTTGGCATTTCTGTTGCCCTCGATATTGCTTTTCAGTGCTCACCCGATCACCCTTATGTACAGGAGCACCCGCAGTGGTTTACCTGGCGTCCCGATGGAACAGTACAATTTGCCGAAAATCCTCCGAAGAAATATGAGGACATCCTTCCCATTAATTTTGAGTCTGCCGACTGGCAGAACCTCTGGATTGAGCTGAAAAGCATTTTTCTGTTCTGGATTGGCAAGGGAGTGAAAATTTTCCGCGTTGACAATCCTCATACCAAAGCCTTTCCGTTCTGGGAGTGGGCTATTGCCTCAATAAGAGAAGAGCATCCCGATACCGTTTTTCTGGCCGAAGCATTTACCCGTCCAAAACTGATGGCCCGCCTTGCAAAAGTGGGTTTTAGCCAGTCTTACAGCTACTTTACCTGGCGCAATACCAAACAGGAGCTTCAGGAGTACATGGTTGAGTTGACCACATCACCCCTGAAACATTTCATGCGGGCAAACTTTTGGCCAAACACCCCGGATATCCTCCACGAAGAGTTCCAGAAGGGCGAACGGGAAAAGTTTATTATCCGTCTGGTTTTGGCCGCAACACTCTCGGCAAACTACGGTATGTACGGTCCCGCTTATGAACTCTGTGAGCATCTCCCCGTAGAGGGCAAGGAGGAGTATCTTAATTCCGAAAAATATGAGATCAGACAGTGGGATCTTGATCGGCCCGGTAACATCCGTGCAGAGATTACCCGCATTAACCGGATCAGGAAGGAGAATCCCGCCCTGCAACAGACCGACAACCTTACCTTTGTGGGTATTGAAGCTTCTCCGGGCGATGAACACGACCTGCTGATGGGTTATGTGAAGCGATCGGAAGATGACAGTAATATCATTCTTGCGGTGGTTAATCTTGATCAGTCACGCACACAGCGAGGATGGCTCCGCTTCCCGCTTGAACTTTTCGGTCTTTCTCACCTTCATTCGTTCACGGTTGAGGATCTGCTTAGCGGGAATCGCTACCAATGGAACGGCGAATGGAACTTTGTGGAGGTGAACCCGTTCAGCATGCCCGCGCATATTTTCCGGGTAACACTTTCTTGATACAATTTATTTCTTAACGCATTTACTCTTTATACCTTTAACGAACTCAACATGTATCAACCCGAACCGCTCTGGTACAAAGACGCAATTATTTATGAGGCGCATGTCAAGACGTTTTATGACAGCAACAATGACGGTATAGGCGATTTTCAGGGATTGCGCCAGAAGCTTGGCTACCTGCAAAGTCTCGGCGTTACAGCAATATGGCTGCTGCCCTTTTATCCTTCGCCGCTGCGTGATGACGGATACGATATTGCCGACTATATGAGCGTCAATCCTGACTACGGCACGATGGAAGATTTCAGGGAGTTTCTTGAAGAGGCCCACGGTCTTGGTCTGAAGGTCATTACTGAACTGGTGGTGAACCACACTTCCGACCAGCACGTCTGGTTCCAGCGCGCCAGAAAAGCTCCCGCAGGATCACCTGAGCGGAATTTCTATGTCTGGAATGACGACCCGAATAAATATTCTGAAACCCGCATTATTTTTCAGGATTTTGAGACTTCCAACTGGACCTGGGATCCTGTTGCCGGTCAGTATTTCTGGCATCGTTTTTTCCATCATCAGCCTGACCTGAACTTTGAAAACCCGGCAGTCCACAAGGCGCTCCTCGATGTGCTCGATTTCTGGCTTGGCATGGGTGTTGACGGTCTCCGGCTTGATGCTGTGCCATATCTTTACGAGGAGGAGGGTACCAATTGCGAAAACCTTCCACAGACCTACGAGTATCTGAGGGGGCTGCGCTCCTATGTTGATGAGCACTATCCCAACCGTATGCTGCTTGCTGAAGCCAATCAGTGGCCCGAAGATTCTGCAGCTTATTTCGGCAAGGGCGACCTGTGTCACATGAACTTCCATTTTCCCCTGATGCCGCGCATGTACATGGCGCTTGCCACCGAAGACCGTTTTCCCATTATCGATATTCTCGAACAGACCCCGGAAATTCCGGAGAACTGCCAGTGGGCCTCATTTCTGCGCAATCATGACGAGCTGACGCTTGAAATGGTGACCGACGAGGAGCGTGACTACATGCGCCGGGTCTATGCCAACGATCCGAGGGCCCGTATCAACCTTGGTATTCGGCGCCGCCTTGCCCCGCTCATGGCCAACGACCGCCGCAAGATTGAGTTGATGAACATCATGCTGCTCTCCCTTCCCGGCACTCCGGTACTTTATTATGGTGACGAGATCGGCATGGGCGACAACTACTATCTTGGCGACCGTGATGGTGTACGTACTCCCATGCAGTGGAATTCCGACCGCAACGCAGGCTTTTCACGCGCCAATCCACAGAGACTGCAGTTACCGGTCATTATTGATCCTGAATATCACTATGAAGCGGTTAACGTCGAGGTACAGGAGAGCAATGTCAACTCTCTGCTCTGGTGGATGCGTCATGCTATTTCAACGGCCCACCGTTACAAGTCTCTCAGCCGCGGGACTATTGAGTTCTTGCAGGTGAGCAACCCAAAGGTGCTGATTTTTATCCGCCAGTTTGAGGATGAAACCATGCTTTCTATCATCAATCTCTCTAAAAATGCCCAGGCGATAACCATTGATCTTTCCCGTTTCGATGGATTTATTCCCGAAGAGGTCTTCAGCCTGAACCGTTTTCCGAAAATCAGGAAAATTCCCTATATGGTCGCACTCGGATCCTATGGTTATTTTTGGCTGAAGTTGATCAAGGATACGGAAGAGGTCGATACTCGCGCCTCTCTCAAAAAGTCTTTTGCCTCTGTCTCCCGCTGGCCAGCTCTTTTTACCGGAAAAAGCAAAGAGCAGCTCGAAACCGTGATTCTGCCACAGTACTACAACGCAAGTCGCTGGTTTGGGGGCAAGGCGCGCAATATCATGCGCATTTCTATAATCGATACCATTCCTGTGGCAGGAATGACAAAGGCAAAGCTGCTGATTACTGAAGTTCGCTATTCAAGTGGTGAAAATGATCTTTATCAACTGCCACTCTGTTTTGCACCGCTCTCCTCAATCAGCGATTCAGACGACAACTTCTGCAAGAGGGTCATTGCAAGGGTCGTGATTGGTGATGAAGAGGGGTATCTGTGTGATGCAACCTTCGACAGTCACTTCCTGAACCAGCTTTACTCCATGGTCACCGGCAAAGAGACATGGCAGGGCAAGGCAGGTCTTGTTTCCGGGTTGAAGTCGTTAAAGCTTGATGCTATCAACGAAAGCATGACTGGCCAGGAGCCTGAACCATTTCTGATGGGTGTTGAGCAGACGAATACCTCAATCAGGTTTCACAACGATCTCTGCCTCAAACTTTACCGCCGCATTGAAATTGGCGTCTCTCCCGAGGTGGAAATGTGCAGCGCCCTGAGCGATCAGACGACGTTTACCAACCTTCCAGCCTACTTCGGATCGCTGAACTACGACCAGAGCCGCACCAGCCGCTACTCGCTTGGTATTTTGCAAAATTATGTGCAGAACGAAGGTGATGCATGGCAGCTTTCCCTTGGTCATGTGCAGCGATATTATGATGACCTCCGGGTAAAAATCAAGGCAGGCGTGGCGCTTCCGTCGCTTTCGGCATTGAGTGGCACTCCTGTGCAGCTTCCTGAGATTATGCATGAGCTTATTGGCGGCGTCTACCTCGCTATTATTGAAAAGCTGGCAGAAAGAACGGCCGAAATGCACCTCTCACTGGCCTCGCTCGACAGTGATCCGGCATTTGCTCCAGAAGCCTTTACCACGCTGTATCAGCGCTCTATCTATCAGGCGATGTGTGAGCAGGTGAAACGCGCGGTTATTCTTATACGTGAACTCATGCCAAAACTGCCACCCGAGCAGCAGCAGCTTGCCACTCTTTTTGTGCAGAAACAAAAGCAGATTCTGCAGCAGTTTGATCCAATAAGACTTGAAAAAATTGATGCACTGAAAATCAGAATTCATGGCGATTATCATCTTGGTCAGGTGCTGTTTACCGGGAAAGACTTTGTGATTATCGATTTTGAGGGTGAGCCATCCCGCCCGCTGTCAGAACGCAAGATAAAACGTTCAGTTTTCCGTGATATTTCAGGGATGCTCCGCTCCTTTGATTATGCGGCCTATAATGTTTTGCAGAGTCACTCCATTATCCATCCTGAAGAGAGAGTTGGTCTCGAACCCTGGGCCGATCGCTGGAGTTTCTTTGTTGGCCAGCATTTTATTGACAGCTACTTCGAAAAGACAAGGGGCAGTGATATTGTTCCCGCAGATACCAAACAACGTGAACATCTGCTGCGTGGCTACCTGAT
>SESE01001050.1_pt1 | contig 11437 bp, 7 predicted proteins | sample 3171371 | NCBI WGS metagenome assembly SESE01 (sample SAMN06051881, study PRJNA518727) | freshwater metagenome | biome: subpolar coniferous forest; feature: holomictic lake; material: water; isolation source: holomictic Lake 442, 13 m depth | place: Canada: near Kenora, Ontario | collected...
GACGCAAGCGGTAGAGCAAGCTCAGGCGAGCCGCACGCAGCGCCGGCTCCTCGCACTTCACCATGACCGAGCCAAAGAAGGCCTCCAGGGGCTGCGCCAGATCCGCCAGGGCCGCCAGCAGGGTGCCCATGTCGCCAGTGGCCTCTAGGACCTCCAGGCGGAAGGCCAGAGCCTGCTCGGTGGGGTCCTGGAGGTTCTCCTGATCGAACAGGTCCGCTGGGGTCTCGTCCTTCAGGATGTTCCCGATGCGCTTGGCACTCTGAGCAAGGGAGGCGAAGCGAGCATCTTCGGCGAAGGCCGACAGGGCCTGGCAACGGGCCTTGAGGTCCGCCAAGTCTTCCCAGCCTGCCGCCAGGGCCGAGCGACGCACGGAGCCGGGGTAGCCCGCCAGCTCCAGCTGATAGGCAACCCGGTCTCGGAAGAAGGCCCGCAGGGCATCGGTCGTTTCGCCGGCAGGCTTGGTGGCCCGCTCGCCCACCACTCGCAGGGCGGTGGTGATGAGTTCGCTGGGCGGCAGGGGCCAGCCGCGCTCCCACAGGATGCGAATGAGGCCCTGCCCAGCGCGGCGCAGGGCGAGGGGATCCTTGGACCCGCTGGGGATCAGGCCCACGGCAAAACAGCCAGCAACGGTATCCAGCTTGTCGCAGAGCGACAGGAGCCCACCCAGGGCGGAGGCCGGGAGGTCATCTTCGGCAGCGATGGGACGGTAGTGTTCCTTCACCGCCTTCCAGACATCTTCATGGGCGCCTTCATGCCGGAGGTACTCGCCGCCCATGATGCCCTGGAGCTCCGGGAACTCACCGACCATCAGCGTCCGCAGATCGCACTTCGCCATGCGGGCCGCTGCCGTGGCCCGCTCGATGTGTGCATCATCGCTGGACAGGCGCGAGGCGAGGTTCTTCACCAGGGCCACCACCCGCCCGGTCTTGTCGTAGTAGCTCCCCAGCTCCCGCTGGAAAGTGAGCATTTTCAGTTTCTCCAGCCGCACCGCCAGCGCCAGCTTGCGGTCGGCGGCGAAGAAGAAGCGGGCATCATAGAGCCGCGCCTTGAGGACCCACTCATTGCCGGCCTTCACGAAGCCCTCGGGATCGTCGGTGCGGTTGGCGGCGGTGAGGAAGAAGGGCAGCAACTCGCCATCGGCCCGCTCGATGCAGAAGCTCTTCTGGTGTTCGCGGAGGCTGGTGACCAGCACCTCCTTGGGCAGTTCCAGGAAGTTCACCGGAAACTCCCCCCGCACGATCTTTGGGAATTCCACGATCTCAGCCAGGGTATCCAGCAGCTCCGCATCGGCCACCGGACGGCCGCCCACTTCGGCGGCCAGAGCTTCCAGCTGGGCGGCGATCCGGCTGCGGCGGCTAGCCACACCGACCACCACGCCCGCCTGCTCCAGGGCAGCCTCATAGACCTCTGGCGTGGCAATGGCCACGGGCTCGGGAACCTGGTGATGGAAGAGGCGGTGACCCCAGGTGGTATTCGTGGCCTGGACCCCATCCACGGTGATGGGCACCACGGTGGTCCCGAAGAGGCAGAGGAGGTTCCGGATGGGCCGCACGAACTCGAACTCGGAGTGTCCCCAGCGCATGGCCTTGGGCACATGCAGCCCAGCGATGAGCCCCGGCAGGGCCTCGGCCAGCAGGTCCACAGTGGGACGGCCCTGCTGGGTGAGGGTGAGGACCGCGCAGGGTTCCTTCTTACCGGCCGGCTGCTCAAAGCGCAGGGCCTCGAAGGCCACGCCCCACTTCTCGGCAAACTTCTGGCCCTGGATGGTGGGCTGGCCGGCCTCATCCACACACATGCGCTGGGGGGGACCCACCTGGGTTTCCGTCTGATCGGGCTGGGCCGCCGCCAGGGCACCGCGCCAGGCCAGCTTGCGAGGTGAGTAGAAGGTTTCGAGGCCGCCAGCGCCCAGTCCCTGGGTGCTCGCCCAGGCCGCGAAGGCGGCGCTGAAATCGCGGGTCAGGGGCCCCAGGAAACGGGCCGGAATCTCCTCGCAGTGCAGTTCCAGCAGGAAGCTGCGGGCCTCGCTCATCACGCACCTCCTTTCGCACTGGCTTGCTGGGCTGCACGGGCAACGAGATCCGTGGTCTCGAACTCCAGATAGGCCTTGGCGCAGACGCAGGCCAGATCGCGCACCCGCTTGATGATGCCGGGCCGCTCAGTGGTGCTGACAGCACCGCGGGAGTCCAGCACGTTGAAGGTATGGCTCATCTTGAGGGCCTGTTCGTAGGCGCTGAGGAAGTGGCCATGCTCCTGCATCAGCCGCCAGCCCTCCTTTTCGAAGGCGTCGAAGAGGGTGCGGTGGAGGTCGATGTCCGCGTGCTCGAAGCTGTAGGCGGACAGCTCGAATTCCTCGCGCTGGCGCATCTGGCCATAGGTCACGGGGAACACGCCGTCATCGGTCTTCACCTCACCATGCACCAGGTCGAAGATGTTGTCATAGCCACCCAGGAACATGCAGATGCGCTCGATGCCGTAGGTCAGCTCAGCGCTCACCGGTCGGCAGTCCAGGCCGCCCACCTGCTGGAAGTAGGTGAACTGGCTGATCTCCATGCCATCCAGCACCACCTGCCAGCCCACGCCCCAGGCCCCCAGGGTCGGGGACTCCCAGTTGTCCTCCTCAAAGCGCAGGTCGTGCTTGGAGAAGTCGATGCCCATGGCCTCCAGGCTTTCGATGTAGAGCTCCTGCACCTTGGCGGGACTGGGCTTGAGGATCACCTGGAACTGGAGATGCTTGTAGACCCGGAACGGATTCTCGCCGTAGCGGCCATCGGCGGGGCGCCGCGAAGGCTCCACATAGGCCACATTCCAGGGCTTGGGACCTAGGGCGCCGAAGAAGGTGAGGGGGTTCATGGTGCCCGCACCCTTTTCCAGATCGTAGGGCTGACCGATGAGACAGCCGCGGTCGGCCCAGAACCGCTGCAGGCGGAGAATCAGTTCCTGGATATGCATGGAGGCTCGCCAAAACGAGTATTCTAGCGGGTTTTCAGGGCTTCGTTAAGCTGGAGGAATGGTGCTCCGCCCTGCCCTGCTCGCCGATGCCCAGGAGCTGACGCTCCTGGGTGAGCGCCTGTGGCGCGAAACCTACACGGGCCTCATCCCGGCCAGCAATCTGGAGCGGCATCTGACACAAACCTTCGGGCCCAGCCAGCAGACGGTGGAACTGAGTGATCCAGCGTGTCTGACCTTGGTGGTGGAGGAGGGTGGAGTCCTGCTCGGCTATGCCATGCTTCGCGCCGGTGCTCCGCCGGCTGGCCACGCCGCTGCCTGCTTCGGCAGCCCGCTGGAGATCGCCCGCTTTTATGTGGATCCCTCCCTGCATGGAACCGGCGCAGCCCAGACGCTGATGGCGGCTGTGCTTGGGCACGCGGCCACCGCCGGCCACGATGGTGTCTGGCTCCAGGTCTGGGAGCAGAACCCCCGGGGCATCCGCTTCTACGCCAAGGCCGGCTTCACCGATGCTGGCGAGACCACCTTCCGGGTGGGCGATCAGATCGACCGGGACCGGCTCATGGTGCGGCGAACCTAGACGCCTGCAGGCCTGCTCCAAGAGGATCGCTGAGGGCAGGTTCATGCCCACCTGAAAGCATTCCGATACTCCCCTTAGGTGCCTTGGTCGTGCCAGATCCGACCGCAGTGGGCTCCAGAGAATCGGGAGGCTCCCATGATCATCGAGGCCAGTGCGTCGACTCAGGCCGAGGCTGCTCTGCTTGATCTGGATGATGCGAGGTTCCGTGCCCTGGTAGCCGAGGCACTGGCCGCGCACCCCTCTGTGGATGTCTTCGAACAGCTGGTGAGCCCTGCCTTGGAACGCATTGGCCGCTCCTGGGAGCAAGGGGATCTGGCCCTGGCCCAGGTCTACATGGCCAGCCGCATGGTCGAGCGCCTCGTGGAGGAGCACGTAGCGGGCGCGGTACCCTCTCGCCGAGCCCATCCGCCCATCGCCATGGTCGTCCTGGAGGACCATCACCTCCTCGGGAAGCGACTGGTCCTGTCGGGCCTGCGCCTGGCCGGGTGGGCCGTGGAAGACTGGGGTGTGGCTGAGGATCCGGTGGCCCTGGCCGAGCGGGCCCACGCCCAGGGCCTGGACCTGCTGCTCATCTCGACCCTCATGGATCGCTCCGCCCGCAGGGTGGCCCTGGTGGTCGGGCGCCTGCAGGAGCTGGGCGCCAGCACCCGGGTGGTGGTGGGAGGAGCACCCTTCCGGCTGAACCCAGACCTCTGCCAGGAAGTGGGCGCAGTGGCCACCGCAACCGTGGCTTCGGCCGTGCCGGAGCTGCTCGCGAACCTGGTGGGTGCCCCATGATCACCCAGTTGTCCCACGCGGCCCGGCTGGGCGCGGCCCTCTCCCACCAGGAGGGCGACCGGGTGCCCTTCTTCCTCGCCGTGACCCTCCATCCAGCCCGGGCCCTGGGCCTCTCCATCGAGCACTATCTCGGTGACACCGAGGCGGTCATCGAGGGCCAGTTGCTGCTGCTCGAGCGCCTCGGTCATGATGCAGTGACCAGCTTCCTCCATGCCTCTGCGGAGGTGGAGGCCTTCGGGGGCGAGACCCTGTTCCGCACCGATGGTCCGCCGAACGGCGGGGCGCCGCCCCTGAGCCAGGCCGGTGCCATCGAGCGGCTGCAGGTACCCGATCCCCTGCAGGTTCCCGCCCTGGTCCGCAGCCTGACCGTGGCCCGAGGGCTCAAGGCCCGCCTGGGGGATGAGGTCCCGGTTCTGGGCGGCCTGGTGGGACCCATCAGCCTGCCGGTGCTGCAGCTGGGCTTTGAGCGCTACCTTGATTGGCTCATGGACGCCCCCGCCCTGGTGCACAAGCTCTGGCAGATCAACGAGGCCTTCTGCGTGGCCTGGGGCAATGCCCAGCTTGCCGCCGGTGCCAGCGCAGTGGCCATCGCCGAGCCCCTGGCCTCGTCCACCCTGCTCCCCCGTGACCTCATTCGGACTGTGGGCATGCCCGCCCTCCGACGGGTGCGGGAGGGCATCCAAGGTGCCGTCGCCCTGTCCTCCGCATCTGCTCCCATGGGCGGCCTCCTGCAGGAACTGAGTGAGCTAGGCTTCGTGGGCATGGCCCCTTCCTGCGATGAATCCCTGGCCGAGGCCAAGGCCTGTCTCAAGGGCCGGGTGGCCCTCATGGGGGGCTTGAACGGGCTCGCCATGAGTCACTGGACGACCCAGGACGCAGAGAGCGCGGTGAAGACCGCCATTCAGGCCGCTGGCCAGGGGGGTGGCTTCGTCCTGGCAGAACACCACGGCGAGATCCCCTGGTGCGTCTCCGATGACATCCTTCTGGCCGTTGCAGAGGCCGTGCGGCGCTGGGGTTCCTATCCCTTGGCCAGTTCATGACCCATCCCCCGCTCCAGCTCCTCCTCTGCCAGCGCCTCTTCCCAGAGGCCAAGGCCGCCATGGCGGAGCAGCCCCTGCCGGGTCTGGACATTCGTTGCCTGCCCCGTAGCTGCACGCCCCGCCAGGACGAGCTGGAGTCCCTGCTGAGGGAGGCCGGTCACCTGGAAGCGCCACCGGGAGGCACCCTCTTGCTCGGAGGTGGCTGCCTGGCGGCCCAGCACGGTAGCTCCCAGCCACCCGGACTCCAGGTCGCCTGTCGATCGACCTGCTTCAGCTACTTCCTGCCCACTGGACAGGTAGAGGCCCTGCTCCGCCGTCGGGCCTACCTGGTCACCCCTGGGTGGCTCTCCGGTTGGCGAGCTGTCCTGACGGACTGGGGCCTGGGCGAAGCCGAGGCCCGGGCCGCCTTCGCTGAATCCTGCCTGAGCATCGTCCTGCTGGATACCGGCGTGGACGCCGGAGCCGTCGACCACCTGCAGGCCTTCGCTGCCTACGTAGGTCTGCCTGCCGAGCGGATTTCGGTGGGGCTTGGCCACTTCCGAGAAGCCCTGCTGGAGGAGGCCTGGACCGCTCGGGAAGCCCAGGTAGCGAGCCTTATGGACCAGCAGAAGCAGCAAATCAAGCAGGCTCGGCGCCGCATTGCCGAGCAGGCCGCACTCCTGGACATAGTCCACGAGGTGGCGGGCACCCTCGACGAAGCTGCCATCGTGCAGAAGCTCCTGGCGCTGACGCAGCTGCTCTTTGCCCCGGCCCGGTCGGTGTGGATCCCCCACTGGAAGGCCCAGTGGGGCGAGGCCCTCTGGTTGCCGATGGGCAGTTCCTGTTCTGCCCTGGAAACCGAATTGCGGAGTTGTGCGCCGGGCATCCACCCCTCCGGCACTGGCGATGGCCTGCTCATGCACTTCGAAGGAACGGATGGCACCATGGGGCTTCTGGGTGTTTCTGGCCTGGCCCTGCCGGGCCAGCTCCCCTCCTACCTCGATACGGCCCGCACCCTTGTCGAAGCCGGGCTGCTCGCCCTGGGAAACGCCAGGAACCTCCATGGCATGATCAAGATCTGCGCTTGGTGCCGCAAGGTAAAGGACGATGAGCGGGGCTGGGGGACCTTTGAAGACTACCTTCACCACCAGAGCTCAGCGAGCTTCAGCCATGGCATGTGTCCCACCTGCGCGGAGCAGATGCAACAACAGATCAGTGGCGATCATCCCGGGCGGTCCACCTGATCCGGGGCGAGGCCAGAGTCCTTGCTTCAAGCGACCGCCCTTGTTCTCATGGAGCCCTGTCGCCAGCTCCGGAGGTTCCATGTACGCCATCATCCTGGTTCGCTACCGCCGCCCCCTGCCCGAAATCGAGGCCGTCACCGAAGCCCATCGCGCCTACCTTGGAACGCTGAAGGAGAAGGGGATCCTGGTGGCTTCTGGCCCACTGGATCCGAGGTTCGGCGGTATGTGGCTGGTGCGGGTCCAGGACGAGAACCCCCTGGCCGACCTGGATGTACTGCGGGACGGTGATCCCTTCCACCAGCACGGCCTGGCCAACTACGAGCTGCTGCCCTGGAAGGTCATGCAGGGCAAGGACGCCCTCGACCAGATCTAGGGTTCAGAGCCCTCCTCCAGCGATCCCCATCCCGGTGATCTTCCGCTGGACTTCCTTCAGGCTGAAGGGCTTCCGGATGGCGGCTACCAGTGGATGGGCCGCCAGCAGTGGAGCCATTTCCAGATCGCTGTAGCCCGTGGACATGAGCACGGGTGTGCCTGGCCGCTGCTGCAGAATCAGGGGCAGGGCCTCGGCGCCGGTCATGCCTGGCATGTTCATATCGAGAATGATCAGGTCCACCGGTTGGCCCTGTTCGAGAGCTCGCAGGGCCTGGGCTCCTCCTGGGGCAGTCGTGACCGAGTGCCCGATCATTTCGAGCATGGGGGCCACGGACTCCCGGATCAGTTCGTCGTCGTCGACCAGCAGGATCCTGAGCGCGGACTGGGGGCCCTCCGCAGCGGCTGGGGCCACTGTTACTGGTGCGGAGGGGCGCTCCACCCGGGAAGCCGGGAAGTGCAGGACGGCTTCAGTGCCCTCTCCCAGCTGACTGAGCAGTTCGAAAGAACCTTCGTGGGCCTGCATGGTCCCGTAGACCATGGCCAATCCCAGCCCCGTGCCCTTGCCCAGGGGCTTGGTGGTAAAGAAGGGCTCCACGGCCTTGGCCAGTACTGCCGGTGCCATGCCCTCACCGGTGTCCCGCACTCGCAGGTCCAAGCCGCCAGCCTCGGCGGGGGCCGTCCGGATGAGCAGGCTGCCTCCTCCGGGCATGGCATCGAGGGCGTTCACACAGAGGTTCATGAGGGCGTGGCTGATGGCACCGCCATCCCCCCGCACGAAACCGATGCCCTCCTGCAAGTCCATGTTGAGCTGGATGCGCTTCAGGGTGGTGTGGCTCAGGAACTGCGTAATCTCCCGGACCAGTTCGTTGAGATCGATGGGACCTTCCTCCTGCAGATCCTTCTGGGCGAAGTAGAGCAGGCTCTTGACCACGCCGCGACCGCGCACACAGGCGGTCATGATGGTGTCAAGGTTGCGGGCAGAGCTTGAATGGGGGTCCGCGACTTCCCGCAGGGACGAGGCCATGCCGAGGATGGCCCCCAGCACATTGTTCATGTCATGGGCCACACCTCCGGCCAGACTGCCGAGGCTTTCCAGCTTCTGGGACTGCTGCAGCTGGGATTCCAGGGAGCGGCGCTCTTCCTCGGCCCACTTCTGCTCGGTGATGTCCTGGACAATACCCACCAGGGCGACCGGCCGCCCCTGGGCATCCCAGCGAAGCTCTCCCTGGCCATGGACCCACCGGTGCGCCCCGTCTGAACTGCGAATGATGGGATAGTTCAGATTGAAGCGCTCGTGGCGCTCGATGATCCCGGCCACATAGGCCCGCATCTGCTCGCGGAAGTCCGGGGCGATGAGGTTCATCCAGCCGTCCAGGTTCCGAACGTAGGCGGGTCCGATGCCGAAGATCTGGTCGAGGAAGGGGCCGCTCTTCCAGCGGTCTTCCAGGAGGTGCCAGGTGTAGGTGCCAATGCGCCCGGCCTCCTGGGCTTCGACCAGGAAGCGCTGGGTGTCCAGCAGCTTCGCCTCGGCCTGACGGCGGAGGTCTTCGCTCACCAGGTGATCCAGGGCGAAGGAGACATCCGTGGTCACCTCCATGAGGAGCGCCGCTTCGTGAGAACCAAAAACATGCTGGCCCATGGCATAGACGGCCAGAGCGCCGACCACTGTCCCATCCCGAAGGATGGGGAAGGCCGCCGCGGATCCGAAGCCGGATTCCAGCGCCATCTGGCGCCAGGCTTCCGAGCCAGCCTCCGCCAGGAAATCGTTCACAATGCACGGGCACTGTTCCCGAATGGCCATATCGACGGGGTCTCCCGCCAGCAGGTCAGCTCCCGATCCCACTTGCAGCCGCTGCAGATAGCCCTGCATGTCCCCATGGCTGGCCGCCACTGTCACCCGCTCCAGCAGAGGATCAAGCCAGGCGATCCAGGCCATATCGAAGCGCGCGGACTCGACCATCACTTCACAGAGCCGTCGGAACAGCTCTGTTTGCGATGAGGACCACACAATAGCCTGGCTCACCTGGCTGAGCGCTGCATAAAGCTGAGTGATCCTGATGAGTTCCGCCTCCTGCGCGCGACGCTCAGTGATGTTTCGGATGAAGGCGATCACCCGCAGTTCGCCCTCGATGGCCACCGCCCGGGCGCTCACCTCCACGGGGAAGCTGCTGCCGTCCCGGTGACGGTGGCTCGTTTCAAAGCGCTTGGAACCCTCCTGCTTCACCTGGACGAAGCTATCGGAGTTGAGGCTCTGCACTTCGGGGGCGCGGAGATCATGGGCGCAGAGTTCCTGAAGTTCCGGGAGGGCATAGCCATAGGCTTCCACAGCCCGGGCGTTGGCCTCCAGGATATGGCCTTCCTCGTCTAGCAGCAGGATGATGTCGTTGGCCTCCCGCATCAGCCACTCGAAGCGCTGGGAGAGCTCCAACTGCCGGCGCAGCATCTGCGCATCATGCCGCCGCAGGCTCAGCCCCAGGCCAATCCCAACAAGCACCACCAGGCCCAGGAGGGCGAAGCCTCCGCTCACCATCCGGCCGCGCAATGGACCGAACACCTCGGCATGATCCACCTTTACCACCAGGCGCCAATCCGTCCTCGGGATCTTGCGCAATACCGCGAAGACCGACACGCCTCGGTAGTCGGGTCCCTCCACCAGCCCCTCCTGACCAAGGATGGCCTGGACGGCGGGCAGCCCCGAATTCCCGCTGATGGGGATTCGGTAGGTCATCGCGGTCTCGGCCCGGTGCCTGAGGTTGGTCAGGTACTGGACCTCATCCCCTAGGCGCCGGACCAGAGCAGTCTCCGCGCTGGCGCTGAAGGTGGGCCAAGCTTCAATGAGCGGATAGAGGTACTGGCGGGGGTCCAGGACCAGGAGCAGCGCCCCATGGGCCTTGGCACCGTTGTCGACCCCCAGGGGCACCCAGAGGCTCAGGTGGATATCGGGATAGCCCGGGTTCTGGTGCAGGTCCCGAACCAGCACCTCCCGGGCCTGCAGTGCCTCCTGGATTTCAGAGGCATCCATGCCCGCATCACCGGGACCCGATTCAGGTGGGACCGAGATCCTGGCCCGGCCCTGGGCATCAAAGAGGGTGATGCTGCGGTAGGCGCCTCGCTGGAGGGCTTCCATCCAGTCCCGCAGATCCTGCTCAGGCGGGGCCAGGGGCGAGCCCGTCAGGAACCGCCGCAGGGGTGTCTGAATGAGGCCTCCGTGGAAGACCTGCTCTGCCTCAGCGCGCCGGTGGTCCCACCAGATTCCGATCTGACGGGCCTTGAGGTCGCCGATGGCGGTCAGCTCCGTCTCGACCTGGCCCCGGATCGCCCGGAGTTCGGAGCGCAGGTATAGGGCTCCCCCGGCGATGACCAGGAGGGCCAGGATCGCCGCCACCGCCAGGCCCATGACCAGGGCTCCCCGGAACCGCTGAACCAAGCTGGGCGCAGGCATATCACGGGCCACGGGTAGGGTCACAACAGCGCCTCTGGTCAAGGAAACCACCAGTATCTATTCGGCGGGTTCGGGCAGGGAATGAATCGGACACAATTTGGATAATTCATAGATTTTATCTCAATGGCCATTTATTCCTACCCGCTCTAGACAGTGTGACCAAAGTCACTCTACGGCGAAACTCATGGCCCGTGGTCCTCCGCCGATGTAGTCCATGCGCCCCCAGGAGCCCGCCATGTCCTTTCTCGACAAGTTCAAAATGGGTCCGAAGCTCATCGGTGCCTTCCTCATCGTTGCCGCCATCGCCGCTGTGGTGGGGGTCGTTGGCATCAAGGACATCAAGGCCATCGACGAGGCCGATACGGTGCTCTACGAAAAGGTCACCATCCCCATTGGCGAAATGGGCGACCTGATGCAGCTGTTCCAGCGCACCCGGGTCAATCTCCGCGACGCGATCCTGACTGGGGATGCAGACAAGTACGGCAAGCGCATCAAGGAACTCGAGGCCGAGGGCGCGAAGGTGGAGGAGTCCTTCACAAAGTCCCTCCTGACCGACAAGGGCAAGGAGGCCTATAAGATCTACCGGGATGCCACCCTCAAGTATGACGATGTCAGCGCCCGAATCCTGAAATTGGTGGAGGCGGGTAAGCCTAAGGAGGCCGAGGCCCTCATGCGGGGCGATGGCTTCAAGGCCAATGAAGATGTCCAGAAGGCCCTGGATGTCCTGCAGAACATGAAGCTGAAGATTGCCAAGGAAACCTCCGATGGCAACACCGTCCTGGCCAACAAGGCTGTGATCTTCATGGCCGTGATCATTGTCATCGGCGCAGCCTTCGGCATCGCCGTCGGGCTGATCCTGACCAAGGCCATCACCAAACCACTGGCGCGCTTCAGCGAGGTGCTCGGCGCCGTGTCCAACGGGGACCTGAGCATCCACTCGGATATCCAGACCAAGGACGAGCTGGGTGTCATGAGCGAGCAGCTCAACGCCACCATCACCCAGCTGCGGGAATCCATGCTGCAGGTGCAGGAGAGCGCCCTGGCCATTTCCAGTGCC
>SESE01001051.1_pt1 | contig 11422 bp, 9 predicted proteins | sample 3171371 | NCBI WGS metagenome assembly SESE01 (sample SAMN06051881, study PRJNA518727) | freshwater metagenome | biome: subpolar coniferous forest; feature: holomictic lake; material: water; isolation source: holomictic Lake 442, 13 m depth | place: Canada: near Kenora, Ontario | collected...
CCGTGCCATGGCCGTGCACGATGCGGATGCAGCGCTTGCCTGCGGCCAGGGCCTCCTCCACGAAGCGGTGGATCTCGCTGTCCACCTCGTCGCTGGCTCGGCCGATGAGGTTGATCTCGGAGTCCAGGTCCTGGACCTCGGCCCGCACCCGCACTTTGCCCGTGGGCCTGGGCGCCGCCTCCCGGGCGGTGCTGGGCTCCAGCTCCCCCACCCGGCACTCGAAGCGGCGGCCCTGCGGGGTCTCCAGGGTGGCCCGGTCCCCCTTGAGGAGGACCACCTTGCCCTCCAGACCGAGGCCTCGATGCCGGGCATAGCCGCCCTCCCGGACGTCCTTGGGGGCTGCGGCCGCAGGGCCGCCGCCCCGGGGGGCGAGCTCGGCCTCAGCCACCCGCTCCAGGCGCCGGAGCCGCTCCCGGGTGTCGGTGCCCAGGCGGTCGGCGTTGACCTCCGGGGCCTTCTGGCTGTCCTTGAGGTCTTTCACCAGGCGCTTGCCCTCCCGGTCCAGGAAGTCCAGCACCCGGGCCACCTTCTCCCGGGCCTCCCGCTGATGGGTGTCCCGCTCGGTGCGAAGCCGCTCCTCCCGCTGGCGCAGCACCTCCCGGTCGTGGTCCGCCGCCGCCTGCTGCAGCCGCAGGGCTTCAGAGGCTTCCAGGAGGCGGGTGCGCTCGCCTTCCAGCTCCCGCAGGAAGTCCCGCCAGTCCTGCTCCCGCTGGCCCAGCACCCGCTCGGCGTGCTCCAGGACCGGCTGGGGCAGACCCAGCCGGGCAGCGATGGCCAGGGCCCGGCTCTGCCCGGGCAGGCCCACCAACAGGCGGTAGGTGGGGGCCATGCGCTCCTCGTCGAACTGCACCGAGGCGTTCTGGAACCGGGTGTGGCGGAGGGCCCACTGGCTGATCTCCCCCAGGTGGGTGGAGCAGAGGATCCAGCAGTGGCGCCGGGACAGGCTCTGCAGCAGGGCGATGCCCAGGGCCGCACCCTCCCGGGGGTCGGTGCCCGTGCCCAGTTCATCCAGCAGCACCAGGCCGCCGTCCTGACCATTTTTTAGGATCTCGTTCAGATGCAAGACATGGCTACTGAAGGTCGAGAGGCTTCCCGTGATGGTCTGGTGGTCCCCGATGTCCGCGTGGAGGCTGGGCAGGGCGGGGAAGCTGGACCCCTCCCGGGCCGGCACCGCACAGCCGCTGGCGGCCAGGGCGCAGAGGATACCCACGGTCTTCAGGACCACGGTCTTCCCGCCGGTGTTGGAGCCCGAGATGATCAGGCCCGGCCGGCCCGCCTCCAGGGTCAGGTCCAGGGGCACGACATCGTGGGGCAGGGGCTCCAGGCCCAGGGCCTCCCGCACGGCGGGGAGCAGCATGGGGTGGCGGGCCTCCACCAGGCAGAGGCGGCCCTGCTTGGGGTCTGCAGCCAGGTCCGGCAGCAGGCCCCCGCAGAGGGTGCCCCAGCGCAGCAGGGCGATGGCCTGATCGGCCTGGGCCTGCAGGGCCTGCCAGCGGACGAAGTCTTCCCGCCGGGCCCGCAGGTCCGCCAGCAGCTCCCGCAGGAAGGCCTGCACGGCCTCGGTGTAGTCGCTGTCGGCTTCCACAAAGGCGTTGTTGAGGGGGACGGCCTCCAGGGGCTCCACGAACACCGTGGCCCCGCTGCCGCTGCGGTCCAGCACCAGGCCCGGCATGAGGCTCCGCCGCTCCTGGCGCACCGGCAGGCAGAAGCGGCCATTGCGGGCCACCACGGTGGCCTCGTTGAAGGCGTCGGGGGCGGTCCGCAGCAGCTTCTGCAGCTTGGCCTGGACGGACTGGAAGGCGTCCTGGCGCCGGCGGTGGAGGGCGGCGAGGGCCGGCACCCGCAGGGGGTCCAGCTGGCCGTCCGCCTGGAAGCTGCGGGCCAGCCGCTCCCCCAGGGGGGCGGGATCCGGCAGGAGGGCCGCGGTCACCTGCAGGCGGTCGATGCCCAGATGGGTGCCCGGCGGGGCGAGGCGGGTCTCGGGCCAGGGCAGGGCCGCCAGGGTCCGTAGCAGCCGGGACAGCGCCACCAGGCCCTCCCGCAGCTGACGCCAGTGCTCCGGCAGGAGCCAGCCAGCGGGGCTGAGCAGCTCCTCCAGAGCCTCGTCCATGGGCAGGATCGGCAGCTGGCCCGGACCGGCGGCCCAGGCCTCCTGCAGCTCCAACTGATGGAGGCGCCGCAGCCCCGCCAGCCCGTCCCAGGGATGCAGCCCCCCCAGCGCCGCCTGCGCCGACCCCGTGCGGGCCCCCCGCTGAATGAGGGCGACCGCTTCCGGAAATTCCAGTGCCTGCAGTTCAGTGTTCATAGGTGCGACGACAACCTCACCCTACCAGTTAAACAAAAGGGCCCGCGAATGCGGGCCCTTTCATAGATAAAGCGAAGCTTTATCTCAACCGATCATCCGACGCTCTTGCGCGAGGCGCTTGAGGGTCTTCTTACGGGCGGCGAGCATCTTCCGCTTGCGCTTGGCGCTGGGCTTCTCATAGTGCTGACGCTTTTTCAGCTCACTGAGAATTCCGGACTTCTCGCACTTCCGCTTGAAGCGGCGAAGGGCGAACTCGAAGGTTTCGTCTTCTTTAACCTTGACCAAAGGCATGGGTATGCACCTCCTTTCCCGTGGATTGGCCCCCTGCAGGCAGGATTGGGCCGAAAGTCGAGTGTAGCCCAGGAGACCCCTTCTGGCGAGAGGCAATGCCTCCCGCTACCCTGGACTCCCCCCTGGAGCCCCATGTCCCTGCCCTTGATCCTGATGCTGGATGGCGGCTCCCCCCCCGTTGCTGGGCTGGAGGAGGCCCTGACCTTGCGCAGTCTGGCGGTGAAGCGGGTTCGGGTCCCCGAGGCCAAGGCCCTGCTGGAGTCCGGCTTTCGCCCTGCCCTGGTGGTGCTGGACGGGCCGGAACCCGGGAGCGAGGCCTGGTCTCTGGTGGATGCCATGGCGAAGGAGGGGCCCGGCCCGCCGGTGGTGCTGCTCTGTCTGCGTGCGGGTGGACCGACCCCTGCTGGCATCCGGGCCGTACTGGACTGCGGGCGGGCGCCGGAGGAGCTGGCTGAGGCCCTGCAGGCCTGCCTCCCGGAGGGGGCGGGCCGGGAGTCCGGCACCCTGGAAGGACTCCTGGATGAGCTGGGACGGGGGGTACTCCCCCCTGCGGATCCCTTCGATTTCTTCGGATCCAGCAGTGATTCCAGCCACCGCGGCAAGTCCGACTTTACCCTCAGCGGCATTCCTGGCGTCGAGGACCCCTTTGACTGGCCGGGGCGGGACCCGGGCCTAGCCACGCCTCTGCCCCCGGAGCCTGTGCCACCGGGCGTTCTGGAGGAGTACGGGAACTACTTCCTCCTGGAGCGGATCGGCCTGGGGGGCATGGCCGAGGTCTTCAAGGCCCAGCAGCGGGGCGTGGAAGGCTTCCAGAAGATCGTTGCCATCAAGCGCATCCTGCCCCACTGCAGCGACAACCCCGACTTCGTGCGGATGTTCATCGACGAGGCCAAGCTGGCGGCCCAGCTGACCCACCCAAACATCGTGCAGATCTTCGACCTGGGGCGGGTGGGGGACAGCTACTACATCGCCATGGAGTATGTGAACGGCTGGGATCTGCGCTCCCTGCTGCGGAAGGCGGGGGAACTCGGCAGCCCCTTCCCGGAAGAGGTGGCGGCCTTCGTGGTCATGCGCGTGGCAGCCGCCCTGGACCATGCCCACCGCAAGCGCGGCTTTGATGACCGGGAGCTGAAGCTGGTGCACCGCGACATCAGCCCCCAGAACGTGATCCTGGCCGCCGAGGGGGCCGTGAAGCTGGTGGACTTCGGCATTGCGAAGGCCGCCAGCAAGGCTGGCCACACCCACTCCGGGGCCCTCAAGGGGAAGATCCTGTATATGAGCCCAGAGCAGGCCATGGGCCAGCCCCTGGATAACCGCTCGGACCTGTACTCCCTGGGCCTCCTCCTGTTTGAGCTGCTCACGGGGCAGCGCTGCTTCTTCGCGGAGTCCGAGCTGGCTGTGCTGGAGAAGGTCCGCCAGGGCCGGATCCAGGACCTGCAGACCCTCAACCCCACCGTGTCCAAGGAGCTGGTCGCCATCGTCAACCGCGCCCTCCAGAAGGATGTGGACCACCGCTACCCCAGCGCCCGCTTCATGGAGCGGGACCTCCGGGAGGCCCTGGGTCGCCAGGGGCGGATCCTCACGGAGCACGATGTGGCCGAGTACCTGCAGGCCCTGCTGGGCGGCTCCCGGGAGGTGCTGCGTACTTTCGTCGCAACCCGCTTCCCGGCCGCCCCCCCGGCCCCCGTATCGCCCCCGCCAGCCTTGCTCAGCCCCTCCCGCGGCACCCCGGTGCTGCTGCTGGAACCCGAACCGCCAGCCGCCGAGCCGGCCCCGCTGCCACCACCCGACCAGCGCCCCCGCTGGCTGCTGCCAGTCATCCTGGCCCTGGCCGCCGCCCTCATTGCCGTGCTCACCCTGGCAGGTGGCAGCTAGCACTCAACTCGTAAGCATGAAGAAGAGAAGAAACTTCTGCCTTGGTGGTGATTTTTATTACTTGAAGCTGAACTCCGCACTAGCCCTGGCTGAGTCTTGCCAGGGGCGCGGCGCACTTGATGCAGTTGGTCTGGTGGGGCGGGTTCTTGGCCTCGCAGTGGCTGCAGACCTGGATGCGGGCCCGCTTGCGGCGCCAGATCCGCACGTACAGGAAGCCCAGCAGAAAGATGAGCAGGAGACCCTTCTGGGTGGGCGAGAGGAGCAGGCCCCCGGAGCTCGGCGCGGGTCGGGGCGGCCCTTCCAGGGTGACGGCGGGCTGGCTCATTCCGGGGCTTCGGACGGCGGCGGCTCCGCATCAGGGGTCAGCTCCGGGTCCAGATCCAGGTCCGGTTCGGGCTCAGGCTCGATGTTCAGCAGTCCGGCACCGAACAGCCCGTCCTCGGGCAGGGCTGGCTCCAGCGCCGCCAGGGCCTCGGCCTCCAGGCGACCCTCGCCGAAGTCCGCCAGGTGGGGCAGGTCGTGGAGGCTCTTGAGGCCGAAGTGGAGGAGGAAGGCCTGGGTGGTGGCGTAGGTCATGGGGCGGCCCACCACGGGCTTGCGGCCGGCGGGGACGATGAGCTCCCGCTCCAGGAGGCTCTTCACCTGGTTGGCGCTGCTGGTCACGCCCCGGATGGCGTTCAGCTCCGTGATGGTGACGGGCTGACGGTAGGCCACGATGGCCAGGGCCTCGATCTGCGCCGGGGTGAGCCGGCCGCTGCGGGTGGTGGTCACCAGGCGCGAGACCATCTCCCGATACACCGGGCTGGTGGCCATGCGCCAGCCGCCGCCCACCTCCAGCAGGCGCAGACCGGACGCCCCGGTGAGGCGCTCCTGGAGCTTCTCGATGCCCTGGAGCAGGGCGCCCTCGCCCAGGCCTGTGAGCTCCCGGAGGCGAGACAGGTCGAGGACCTCACCCGCAGCCGTGAAGATGGCCTCCAGCGCACCCGGCAGGTCACCCTCGGCATCCCAGAGGGGGGTCTGATGGAAGAGATCCTGGTCCGTCATCGGAAGGCCCCCAGCCGCTGGCCCATCTTGGCCAGGCCGTCCGTCTGCAGGGGCGCCCAGGCGGCAGCGCCCGGACCGCCGATGAGCAGCACCACGGTGGAGCCGAACTCGAAGGTGCCCAGGTCATCCCCTGCGGCGCAGGGCAGGAGGGGCACGCTCAGGCCACCATCCCGGGGCAGGGGGCGGCCCTGCAGCCAGCGGCCGTCGATGATCACACCGCCCACATGGGTGGCGCCCACCAGCACCGCGGCGACCTCCAGGCCCGCGCAGGGACCGGTGCCTGTGGCCGTCCAGGTGGCCCGCCGGTTGCGCTCGTAGAGGCGGGGCACATTCCCGGTGCTGGCGTCGTTCACGGGCCACAGCTCGCCCTCGACGCGGCTCACAGCGGACACCTGGCCCGCCACGGGCACATGGATGCGGTGGTAGTCCCGGGGGCTGAGGTAGAGGGTCAGGAAGTATCCACCCTCGAAGCGGGCGGCGGCCGGGTCGTGCTTGAGCAGCTCGGTCACCTGGTAGGGCAGGCCCTTGGCCTGGATGGCCAGGCCGGCCTCGATGCGCCCGCAGGCGATGATGCGGCCGTCCACGGGGCTGTTCACGAAGCCCGGTACCGGGGGGGCCTGGGGCCGGAGCCCGGGCTTGAGGCGGCGGGTGAAGAAGGCCTGGAAGCTGGGGTAGTCGTTCAGGGGGAACTCGGCCTCGGTGAGGTCGATGCCGTACTGGCGGGCGAAGCCGCCCAGCAGGGGCTGGCGCCAGGGGGTGGGCAGGGTGCGGGTGGCCAGCCAGCCCACCAGGGCCGAGCCGGCCTGCTTGGGGTAGAGGCCCAGGACCCGCAGAGACAGCGGCCCCGGCGTCCACAGGAGGACATAGACGACCCAGAGCAGGGCCAGGATGAGGGCGACACGGGTCGGCGGGGGCCAGAACATGCTTCCAGGATAGCCACCGCGCCGGTGGTTCCGCGCCTCCCCTTCCCCCACAATCACGCCATGGGACCCGATGTCGTTCACCTCAGCCTGCTCGCCCTCGCCTGGGTGGCCTACGGCGCGCTCCACTCCCTGCTGGCGGCGGAAGGCCTCAAGGCCCGGGTGGCGGCGCGGTTTCCGGGGGCGGTACCGACCTACCGGCTGGGCTACAACCTGGTGGCGCTGGTGGCCCTCCTTCCGGTGGTGGGGCTCATGGCTGGACACCCCGGCCCCTGGTTGTGGCGCTGGACAGGCCCCCTGGGCTGGCTCCTGGATGGCCTGGCCCTGGGGGCCGTGGGTCTCCTGGTGGTCGGTCCGGCCACCTATGACCTGGGGGAGTTCCTGGGGCTGAGGGCCCTGCGGGAGGGTCGGGCGGAGGCAGTGGACCTGGAGACCTTCCGCATCTCGGACCTGCACCGCTTCGTGCGCCACCCCTGGTATGCCCTGTCCCTGGTGGTGCTCTGGACCCGGGACATGAACGCTGCTCGCCTGGTCTCGGCCCTGGCGGTGACGGCCTACATCGTCATTGGCTCCCACCTGGAGGAGCAGAAGCTGGTGGCCCGCTTCGGCGAGGCCTATCGCCGCTACCGAGAGCGGGTGCCCAGCCTGGTGCCCCGCCCCTGGCGGACCCTCAGCCGGGACGAGGCCCGGCGGCTGCAGGACAGCAAGGATCTCCACTAAGGACACGAAGAAGTGATCCAAAGGGCCACGAAGGCAAAGCGTTACCGCAGAGGGCCTCGCGGGAGAAGAAAACATACCGCCAAGGTGTGGGATGGGGGCAGCTCCAGGCATGGGCCTGCCGAAGGCAACTTCCAGGGGTTCTGGACGAACCTGGCATCACCGTGTATCACCGTGCATCACTGGTTAAAAAATGCTTTTGGAACCGGTGATGAACGGCGATGAACGATGATAAGGAATCCCGGTTAGGGCTTTGCGCCACTGTCACTGGCGGATTTTTGCGGAGGTCGGCCCGGCCCGTGAACGGTTTTTTAACGGCGCTTTCATGCCAGTGAAAGCGCTTGTGTCGGCATTCATTTGGTCGGCAGCCGTCCCCCTGAAACCCAGTCCTGGCCTGGGTCGGGGCGCTTGGGCAGTCCGGGATCAAATCACCTGTAGGTATGTGATAAGTTGACAGACACAACCCCATCCAACCCCCCTTCGGAGGAAGCATGAACAAGAGGATCCTGGCCTCGCTCTTTGCGTTCGGTCTGGCCCTGCAGGCCCAGACCCCGGTGAAGATCGGCGTCATCAACTGTGCCACCGGCACCCAGGCGCCCATCGGCGAGTACATGAGCAACGGCTACAAGCTCGCCATGGAGGACCTGGCCAAGAAGGGCATCAAGGTTGAGCTCGTGACCGAGGACGACACGGGCAAGCCCCAGGTGTCCATGTCGGCCATGGAGAAGCTGGTGACCCGCGACCAGGTGGCCGGCGTGGTCGGCCCCTACAGCTCCGCCTGTGCCAACGCCGTCTCCAAGCTGGCCGAGAAGTACAAGGTGCCCCTCCTGGTGCCCGTGGCCTCCAAGGAGGACATCACCCGGCAGAACCAGAAGTACGTGTTCCGCCTCAGCGCCACCACCGAGGACTACGCCAACATCCTGATCTCCATGGCCCAGAGCCTCGGTAAGCCCAAGACCATGGCGATTCTCAATGAGAACACCGACTTCGGCACCTCTGGCGCCAAGTCCGCCAAGGCCTACGCCGCCCAGGTCGGCATCCAGGTGGTCGCCGAAGAGGCCTACGCCTCGGGCTCCCCTGACTACCGCTCCACCCTGGCCAAGATCAAGGGCCTGAAGCCCGACATCGTCTTCATGGTGTCCTACGTGGCGGACGGCATCCTGCTCATGCGGCAGGCCCGGGAAGTGGGCCTCCAGCCCCAGGCCTTCCTCGGCGCCGGCGCCGGGTTTGCTTCTTCCGAGTTCGCCCGGGAGCAGGCCATCTCCCACGGCGTGTTCTCCAGCACCCAGTGGACCACCGATGTGAACTGGCCCGGTGCCAAGGACTTCGGCAAGCGCTACAAGGCCAAGTTTGGCAAGGAGGAAGTGCCCTACCACGCCGCCAATGCCTATGCCTCGATGATGGTGATGGCCGAGGCCGCCGCCAAGGTGGGCGGCAACCGCGAGCGCCTTCGGGACGCCCTCCGCAACGGCAAGTGGGACGGCATCATGGGCGAGGTGGCCTTCGTGGACTTCAGCGGCTACACCAACCAGAACAAGCACCAGATGCTGGTGGAGCAGATCCAGAACGGCAAGCACGAGACCGTCTGGCCAACCGCCTACTCGTCCAAAAAGCCCATCTTCCCCTTCAAGTGGAAGTAATGGGTTTCTGAACACCCGCTCGACATGTCATCTTATGAGGCATGCACATCGGGTCCATTCTCACAGTCATGGCTGCGGCCTTTGTTGCCGGCGCCATCAACTCCATCGCGGGGGGCGGCACCTTGGTGTCGTTCCCCGCTTTGCTTGGTATCGGGCTGACGGGCCAGCAGGCCAACGTCACCAGCACCCTGGCCCTGCTGCCGGGCTCCTTCGGCGGCTTCTGGGGCCACCGGGATGACCTGGCGGGCACCAAGGCCTTCGCCAAGCGCCTGATCCCCGTGTCCCTTGTGGGCGGCGTGCTGGGCGCCTGGGCCATGCTCGTCACGCCCCAGAAGCTCTTCGATCAGCTGGTGCCTTGGCTCATCCTGGCGGCGACGGTGCTGCTGGCGGCCAACGACCCCGTCGGCAAGCTGCTCAAGAAGATGGGCAACCACGAGCGCACCACGGGCTGGTGGATCGGCGCCATGGTCTTCCAGTTCATCGTGGGCATCTACGGCGGCTACTTCGGTGCCGGCATCGGCATCCTCATGCTGGCCGCCCTGAGCCTGCTGGGCCTCACGGACATCCACCAGATGAATGGCCTGAAGAACCTGCTGGCCCTGTGCATGAATGGCATCGCCGTCTTCGCCTTCCTGGGCATGGAGTACCTGCGGCACCCCGGCAATGTGCAGTGGGCCATCGCCGGGTTCATGGCCATCGCAGCGGGTCTGGGTGGGCTCTTCGGGTCGCACATGGCCCATCGGGTCGGGCGCACCACCGTCCGCTATGGCGTCATCAGCATCGGCTTTGTTTTGGCCGCTTGGTATTTCTACAAGACCTACGCCCTTTGATGTAAAGACAAGCGCTTGAGTTGTGCTAGGTTGGTCCCCAGCCCTCTCAGGAGACCCCATGCGCTTGTTGTTCGCTGCCCTGCTGGCCACGGCCCTCGCTGCAGCCCCACCTCCGGATGCTGATGACTGTGTGGCTTGCCACGACACCATCAAGCTGGACGTGTTCCGCACCCGGGCCCATGGGGGACTCCAGTGCTTCGCCTGCCACACGGCCACGAAGAAGCTGCCCCACCCCGACAAGATGTCCCCGCCCAACTGCGTGCGCTGCCATGACCACCAGGGCCAGGAGTACGCCAACAGCGTGCACGGCATGGCCCGCAAGAAGGGGAAGGACCACGCCCCCACCTGCATGACCTGCCACGGCCACGCCCACGAGCTGCTGTCCCGCAAGGACCCCGGCTCCCGGGTGGCCCGCCAGAACATGGATGCCACCTGCGGCAAGTGCCACGACAAGGCCCACCTGGACAAGCTGCACACGGCCCTCACCAAGCGCGCCACCCGCATGGACCTTCAAAAGATGCCGGGGAAGAAGTAGCCCACCCTGGCTGGGGAACCCTCCGGGTCTAGCCTCACATCCGGGAATTTCGGGAGGGAGCTCCCTGCGCTGAGCCGATCTCTCGTCCCGAAATTCCCGGATAGGCTCGTGGTGTTTCGGCAAAAGCCTCCACTCGGGTGGTGGGATTGCCCGAGGGCCTTCGCTTGAAGCTACCCTAAGTCAACATTTGCAGAATGCAACGATAGATTACCTGTTCATCATTTTATTAAAGGTCGCTGGGCCAGGGTCCGATACCTGATCGAACGCGCACTCCCTCGGAGCGGCTTCTGCTCGACCGAGAGGTGTTCGCACCGGGGGCAGAGATGCTGAACAACCTGCGAATTGGAACCCGACTTGGGCTCGGGTTTGGCCTCATCCTCGCCCTGCTCCTGCTCATCGCTGGGGTGGGTCTCAACCGCATGGGCGCCATCGCCGGGGACACGGAGAGCATCGTCACCCACTACAACCATCAGCTGGCCCTGACCAACGACATGTCCGAGCAGGTCTTCCTCATCACCCGCATGGTGCGGACCATGTACATCATGGAGAACCCGGCGGATCGCAAGGAGAACCTGGTCCGCATCGCGAAGGCCCGTGAGGTCTATGACGCCAAGGGCAAGGAGCTGGAAGGCACGCTGAGCAGCGAGGCCTCCAAGGCCGAGTTCGCCACCATCCAGGCCAACCTGCTGAAGTACCGGGCGGCGAATGGGAGGGCCCTGGATACCCTCGCAGAGGGCCGTGACAAGGAGTCCATCCGCATCCTGTTTGATGAAGTTCGGCCCACGGAGAAGGGCTTCCAGGACAGCCTCGCCAAGCTCCAGGACCACTGCAAGGCCGGCATCCAGAAGCGCTATGAGCAGGCCCAGGCGAGCCATCGCAGTGCGGTGATCTTCTCGGTGTCCCTGGCGGCGCTGGCGCTGGTCATCGGCGTGGTCATCTCCCTCACCATCACGCGCAGTGTCACGCGGCCCCTGGCGGCCATGGGCGTGGTCATCGAGACGGTGGCCCAGGGCGACCTCACTCAGCGGCTTGAGATCAACTCCAAGGATGAGCTGGGGGTGTTGGGCGGCATCCTGAACACCACCAACGAGGGGCTGCGCGAGATGGTGCTGCAGATCCAGGAGAGCGCCCTGGCCATCTCCACGGCCTCGGGTGAGATCTCCATGGGCAACACGGACCTGAGCCGCCGCACGGAGGAGCAGGCCGCCAGCCTGGAGGAGACCGCCAGCAGCATGGAGCAGATCACCGCCAACGTGAACCAGACC
>SESE01001052.1_pt1 | contig 11421 bp, 5 predicted proteins | sample 3171371 | NCBI WGS metagenome assembly SESE01 (sample SAMN06051881, study PRJNA518727) | freshwater metagenome | biome: subpolar coniferous forest; feature: holomictic lake; material: water; isolation source: holomictic Lake 442, 13 m depth | place: Canada: near Kenora, Ontario | collected...
GCGGCGAACGCCAGCGTCCCCCACAGCCGCAGCTTCAGCCGCCGCTGCTGCGCCTCGGCCAGCTTGCGCCGGGTGCTGTCGCGGATCACCAGGTGCGCCACATGCGCACCCTGATGGAAAAAGGGGCAGGCCATCATCTCGGCGTAAAACGGGGTGTTGTCCAGGCGGCAGAACCGCTCCTCTACGAAGGGCAGCTCACGCATCTCCTCCAGCAGTTCGGAAAGCCTGGCCAGGACGCGGGCCAGCGAATCGGGGTGCACGATGTCGGCCAGGTTCCGGCCCACCAGCGCCCGCGGGCCATCCCCTCCCAGCGCTTCCACCCCGGCCAGATTGACATAGAGGATGCGCCCGGACTCATCGCACAGCAGCACGATGTCGGGCGACATTTCCACCAGGCGCCGGTATTGACTCTGCTCGTCGGGCGACGTCGCCGGGGTGCCGGAGGCTGGAGGTTGGATGCTTTCGGTCATGGACGGACTCCTTGAATTTGCGCACGCTCCTGCGGCGAGTGGCTGGTGCCGTCCGCCATTCGCCGCGCCAGCCGGCGCAGCACCACCAGCGACAGGGCAGCGCCGAGGAGGCACAGCAGCACCTGGGCCAGCGCCAGTGCCCAGGGCGCGGCCACAGGCCCGAAGACCAGCCCGGGAAAGCCGGCCTGGCGGGCGAGCAGGGTGAGAAAGTGTCCGGAACCGTTCAGCAGGCGTGCCAGCTGAAACGCCAGCTCAACGCCGGCCGTGAGCGGGACAACCGCATGGGCCATGAAGCCGGCCTTCTGGCGGAGCAATGCCGGGAGGGCACGGAACGCATACGCGCCAGCCACCCGCAGCAGGAGGAAGACGGCAAGCGTCGCCAGCGCCAGCGCCAGCCCAAGCGCGCCCCAGTGCATAAAGCCGGGCGCATCGGGAATCCGGATGAAGCCGGCGGCCGCCAGCCCGCGGCAGAGCTGCGACCCGGCAATGACCGGCACCAGCACGGCCAGTGCCCGGCTCGGCTGGTCTGCCGTCCAGAGTTCCTGCCCCGGAGGCCGCAGGTTCAGCACCGGTGCGCTGCTGTCGCAGGCCTTGATGCAGGCGCCGCACAAGGTGCAGTTCTGGTTGGTATGCAGGGCAAAGGGCCCCTCGAACATGGGGCACCCTTCCACGTTGCCCGCGCCCTTGTAGCAGGCGTGCGTTTTGCACTCGTTGTTGCAGGTGGCGGTGCTGCCCCGGAGCTCCACCCCGGACACACTCGAAAAATAGCCGGTCAGGGATCCCAGCGGGCAGAGGAAGCGGCACCACGCACGGCGCTGATACACCAGGCTGAGCAGCAGGGCCGGCAACAGGATGCACAGGATCAGGATGGCGGTGGCGCGCGGATTGTGCGGCCAGGCCGCAACCTCCCCCAGCCAGAGGATCGCCCCGACCCCGCCGGCGGCCAGGTAGATACCGTACTGCCGGAGGAGCGGCGGCGCCTGTCGCCGCAGGCTGAAGTGCCGGCTGATGAAGGCACTGGCGCCGCCGATCGGACAGGCGGCGCACCAGAAGCGCGCGGTGAAGAGCGTCCCCCAGAACAGCAAAGGCTCCCACAACACCCAGGCCAGCGGCAGGGCGATGTTATCCGCCGGGGCGCCCGTCGCAAAAAATCCCAGGTACAGAATCAGGACAAAGAAAACCGTGGTCACGGCCTGAAAGGCCCCGGGGTAGGCCCAGTGGCGCAAAATCCGGCCGAGCGCTTCGAACCGCAGAAGGTTGAACGTGGGGCCGGCTGCAGGCGCGGGCCCGATGAAAATGTCCTCCGGCATGATTCGGGGGCCCTGTGCCAGATTCACCGCCCGCCGGATCACCACCTCCAGTTCATCGGTGTTGCCTGGCCAGTCGTAGGCCATCAAGTCATTGAAGGCATGCGGCTCCAGTCCGGAAATCTCCTTGCCGGCCTGCCGGGCGCACTGGGCGATCAGCGCATCGAACAGCAGCGGCAAATCCTTCTTCCGCCTGCTCAAGGCTGTCAGGGCCAGCGTGCTTGGCGCGAACAGGGCCAGCAGTGCCGGCGAGAAGCGCCCGGCGGCAGCCTGCGCGTTGAGATCGACATGGGTCAGGGCGATGATCCGGGCTGTCGAGGTCACCGGCTCGAGCCCGCCAAAGGGGTAGAAGAATCCATCCCGGATAAAATCTGCCAGGCGCGCCTGGACGCATTCGGCCAGGCTCTCCACGTTGACGATCACCACCGTCCCGCCCTGTCCCACCTGCAACAGTCCCAGGACATGATCGGACCCGAGCGCCATCCCTCCCGGCTTGAGGCCGAAGAGGGTGTAATCCTGGGCGAGCTCCAACTGGAACGGGTGCCGCGGATCGGTTGCGAGACCGTCCCGCATGCAGGTCACGGTCTGCGCATCCATGACCAGGAAGGGGGCGGCGGCAGGGCGTCCGCGCTGATGAACGTTGCAGGCGACCGCATGCATCTCGGTCCCGGCGGGACCGGTCACGAGCACAGGCTCCCTGCCGGCGGCAAGCGCGGCAATGGCAGCCTGCAGCTTCCGGGCGGAGTCACTGCGGCCGACCACGGCCACGACGCTGCCCCCGCCCGGCCGGGCCACGAACCGCTGGTAGGCCTTCTCCGTATCCGCAGCCCGGGCCAGGTCGGACGTGGCGCGCGCCAGCCGCCGCGCCAGCCGCCGCGCCAGCACCGCGGAGAACTCCGGCACCGTGGCCAGGAGGCGGTCAAACGCCTCGCGCGGCACGAGCAGCAGCCGCGCAGGTGTCAGCGTCCGCACAGAGGCCGGCTGAGCCTCCCCGGTCAGCAGGGCCGTTTCGCCGAAGCTGTCGCCGGCGCCGAGGTCGCCCAGCACCGACTCGGCCCCCTCCTCCGCGGCTGCAAAAACACGCACCGTCCCGGCCAGGACAACAAAGAAATGCTCCCCCTGCCCACCCTGCCGGATCACCAGCTCGCCGGCGGCAAGATTCCGTTCGCGCCCGGCCTGGCCAATGTCCTGCATGAACCGTGCAGGCACCGCCCGGAACAACTCATTCTCATGTAATTGTTCGTTTGCCATCGCGTGAAAGCATGGCAGAAGCAGGCGGAGATGTCGAGGCGTGGCGGCAGGCCCCAAATTCTCGCGCCAGGCAGGCATCGCCCGCAACCCAACAATTGAACAAGTCTAGGGACACAGAGGGCACAGAGAAGAAAGAGACCACAGAGGAATTCCTGTCCGCAGCCGGATTCCCGGCCACGGCAACCAGAAATTGACTCTGTGCTCTCATTTGATCTCGGTGCCCTCTGTGTCCTTGCCGTTCCATTCTTCCGCAGAACAGGGGCTGGAGAAACGCAGGGCCTTGGCGTATGCTGTCATCGGTTGACTTGCAGTTTGGTCGGCAAGCGGTTTGTAAAACGCAGGGGCTACGTCCGACAAGCTGCCCGGGAGGCACCGCATGATCAAGGCACTGGTTCTGCTGGCGGAAGGCGTGGAGGAGATGGAGGCGGTGATCGCGGTCGACGTGCTGCGGCGCTGCGGCCTCGACGTGGTCATGGCCTCAACCGGCGTGGCCCGCGAGGTCACAGCCTCGCGCGGCGTGCGCCTGGTCGCGGATGCGCTGCTGGGGGAGGTGAAGCCGGCCGGCTTCGATGTCCTGGTCATCCCAGGTGGCGCAGGCGGCTCCCGCCGGCTGGCCGCCGACGCGCGCGTGCTGGAGCTCGTGCGGTGGTTCGTCCGGGAAGGCCTGCTGGTGGCGGCCGTGTGCGCCGGCCCGGCGGTGCTCAAGGCCGCCGGCGTGCTGACCGGCGTGCGTGTCACCTGCCACCCGGCAGCGCGCGACTTGCTCGCCGGCGTGGAACTCAGCCCGGACCGCGTGGTCGTGGACAGGAATATCATCACAACAAATGATTCCAAGTTGACACCAGTTACAAAAGCTACCTTCATCACCAGCCAAGGTCCGGGGACCAGCATGGAATGGGCATTAGCCATCGCCAAGCATCTGGTAGGCGATGAAATTGCCGACAAGGTAGCGGAAGGCCTGATACTCTAACGGTTTCCGCATGCTTGAGATTCCGTCTCCATTGCGGTATGGTTCCAATTGCCTGATTTTGACTGGCGCGTATCCGTACAAGGCATGCGCCACGTTCTGAAAACCTTGTGCAACTGCGTCAGCAACCGCACAGCGCAAGGGATGTCGAGAATTCCGGCCCGGTCACAAATCGGGATGGTCCACCCATTGCCGAGGAGAAGTACATGCTGGACCTGATCCTGAGAGCAGAATTCCGGGGCGATCACATGCCCGGGACCGCCATCTCCCTCCGCACGTCGGACAACCAAGGCGCTGCCCAGAAATCGCCGGACCAGATTCTTGCCATCACCTATCCGACCGCCGACGTGCAACAGGCCTTGAAATCGTTGAGCACCACGACCCGGCATCGCCCCATCGTCCTACTAGGAGACCGTGGCCGCGGCAAGTCGCACATCATGGCCGTCATGCACCACGCCATCCAGACACCCACCGTGGTCGAGACATGGATGCAGGACTGGGGCAACCAACTCGGCGTCGAGGCGCTCAAGACCATGGCGCTTGCGAAGGGCTACCTTCCGATCTCGGAACCCGTGCATAACCACGAGTACCCGCTTCTCTGGAACCTACTCTTCGACCGCCACCCGAAGGGGGAGTATTACCGTGGGCAGTTTGAACTCCTGCGGCAACCGTTCCCAAAACGCTCCTTGCTGGAGAAGATGTTCCAGGATCAACCCACCTGCCTCATCTTGGACGAATTCCAAAAATGGTTCGACGGCCTGAGCAACCAACCCGGTGCCGAAGGCGTCAAGTATCGCACGCTGGCCGAAAACTTCATCCAGAACCTCTCCGAGCTTGCCAACGACCGCCCGGAGATTCTCATCCTCGTTGTGTCCTGCCTGGACAATACCACGGACGCCTTTCAACAGATCCACCGCCAAGGACCGTTGGTCATCGACTTTCAAACGCCATCCGCCCAACAGGACCGCCAGAAACTTCTGCTACATCGATTATTCGAAAATCGCCGCAACATTCCGGATGCCGACATCGCCACGCTGGTTAAAGTCTATGCCAGCGAACGATTCCGCCTTCTTTGCCCAAACAAACCAGAATCGGAAAAGGAGGCCGCAAGGCAACACGTGGTCAACTGCTGGCCATTCAGCCCCGAACTTCTGCGCCTTCTCGAAGATCACATCCTGCTCTCCGCCGCGGCGCAGGAAACCCGCGACATGATCAAGATTCTGGCACAGGCGTTCCGCACCCGCGGATCCGCGAGTCCCGTTTTGACGGCCGCAGACTTCTTTGTCGACGAGTCCTATGAACAGGTTCAGACGCTGATCGATTCAATCTCTGAGTCGTCAACCCAGGATCGGCTTCGCCAGATCGCGCAACGCAATCTGACCTCCGTCCGGGATTCAGGCGCAAATGTGCATGAGGCCCGCGAACTCATCAGCGCCATTTGGATGCGTTCGTTATCGCCCGGCAGAACAAGCGGCGGCACGCCTTCGGAACTGCACCTCGATATCACTCGCGGCACCGCGATTGATGACAACACCTTCCAGGCCGAACTCGCTTTGCTCATCGAAAACAGTGTCAATATTCATGGCGACGAAGTTCCGGACGGCCCCCTCCGGTTCGGCCTGAACGAAAATCCCCGATCGCGCGTTCGGGCCAGCGCTAAGAATCCGAGACTCTGGCAACCCGCCGGAGGTGGTTCCAGCGGTCAGCCCAACTATCACGAGATGGATATTGGTTACCTCCGCCGGACACTGCGCCACATCCTTGTTCCGGAGACGACCCAACCACCGACACGAGTGATCGTGCTCGGCCCGAAATGGAAGACGACACCGTGGGAAGGTCTCGAAGATAACGACAAACCGGAAAGATGGGATCGTCCAGTGCTTCTGGTTGTTCCCGAAAAAATAGCGGCAATTCCCTCCGATGTTGGTAGAACGCTAGGTCCATGGCTGGTCCAACACGTGCCGAATCGTCGTAACACCGTCCGTTTCCTGCTTCCGATTGTCGAGGCCCAACAACTTTACCAGGATGTCGAACTGCTCTACTGCGCCCGTTGCAGCTTTCTCTGTTCCCGAGAAGGGTGGGGTGCTGACTCCGCCTACAGCACCCTTCATAGGGATTTCGACCGTCAGCTTCGAAATACACTCAAGTCCCGTTTTAACCGCTTTGCCATTCTGCGAAAGTGGAGTTTCCAGGAACCAGAAAAATGCGTCTTTGAAGTTGAGAAATTCACCGAACAGGGGGGCGAAATCCCGGCCGCGATTGAGCGCAAAATCCTTTCCGACATCTTCGATCCTACCGAGTTTCAGAACTACGTGCTGAAATGTGCCCAAGACTCGGAGTTTATTGCCACATTGCTGGACGATCTTTCAGAACCACCACCACCGGGCGCAGGCGATGCCATCCCATTTCTCGGCTGCACACAGGTGTACGAATCGATACTCAAAATTGTAGCTACCGGCGCGGTCGTGCTAAATGTGGAAGGCCGCTGGATTGGCCGCCGACCCGAGGAAGCGACCGACGAAGACGCCTATCGTTTCGTACGCAGCCAGGCTTTCCGCACCGGCCTGGAAATGCGCCGTATTCAACTTGGTCTCCCCGGCAGTGTCGGCGGCGGTGCCATCACAGCGCCCCCGCCTCCCGCCAGCGTTCCACCATCCGCGCCCGGTCCAGCCATTGCCCCAACTTCAGGTGCATCTTCACCTACTGGCGACCTTTTTGGTGGCGCAACAATCGGCCCTGCAGCACCGGGCAATCAATTGCCGCCTCCAGTATCCACCCCGCCGCCAGCAATTCCAGTTACAACCAAGAAGACACCGGCCCCCGCCAACGGCATCAACCTGTCCGGCACCTTTGAAACATGGAACGTGCCGCCAAGCCAGTCGATAGATGTCGCTAATGTTCAGTTCACCGGCCTCACCGCGCAACAACTCAAACAAGTGCTCCAACGCATTCCATCCGCCTTCAAGGCAACGTTGGAGATTACTTATCAGGACGGTCGGGAACAGTGAACATGAACTGGAACAGCATTGTTCTCAAACCCCAGCCGCCCGCAACGACTTGGCAGGAAATCTTTGGCGCTCTCCTTAATGTTGCGGCGAAAAGCACGTCACCAGTAGCCCTTCATGACGCCACCGTCGAGCCAGACCGCCTGTTGGCCGAAGCAGCATGGGAATTGTGGCACGAGTTTCCCGGTCACGCGCCACGCGCATCAACGGAGTTAATCCGCTGGTGCGCTCCCAACGGCGCATCGAGCCTACCCAAGGCCGTCTTGATCCTCGATGCTCTTTCCCTGCGCGAACTGCCGCTTCTCCTCGGCGCCGCGGCCGATCGCCACATCCAGCCCCTACGCGTCGCGCTCGCCGGTTCGGAATGTCCATCCACCACAGACGAGTTTGCCAGAGCAATTGGCCTGCCATCGCGTAGCGCACTGGCCAATAATCACAAACCCGCCGCCTTCGCGCTTTTCAATGGGGCGGATTGCTATACCGACGTCCTAAGCACACCGTTTGAAGATTGCACCATTCCAAACACCCCAAACCTGGTTTTCTGGCATTCGTGGCTGGACGACCTGATCCACCTCCAGCACAAGCTCCCGGACCAAATATCCGCGATTGCCGCCAGTGTACTGAAGGGCGATGGTTTCTGGCAGTTCATCAATCGACTTCGCCAGGGACGCCGACTCGTGATCACCGCAGACCACGGATACGCTTCCAGTAAGCGCTTTTCGTCCGAGGTGGAAGACCCCGTCGCCATCGACATTCTGCGCAGCACTTTTGGCGCCTCGCGCTGCACCCCGGTCACCGAAACTTGGCGAAATGTTTTCATGCCGCCCACTGTCATCACCCACAACAACCACCACGTGGTCGTCGGCCAGCGCAAGTGGAAGGTGCAAGGCGGATTCCCGCATATCTGCCACGGCGGTATGAGCCTTCTCGAAACCGTCGTGCCGTGGATTGAACTGGAGGCCTTATGACTCGTATCCGTTATGTCGAAATAGAAAACTTCAAAACCTTTTCAAATAAGGTTCACATCGATCTAGGGCATCCAGCCGTACTCATCGGCCCCAACAATGCCGGCAAGACCAGCGTCATTCAAGCGTTATCCCTCTGGAGCAAAGGCGTTAAGTCTTGGTACGAAAAGAAAGGTGACCCCAAGAAGAAAAAGGCACGCGAACGGCTCTCGGCTGGCATCAACCGGTTGAACATCTTGGATGTGCCCGTCTCGGAAACTCGTTTCTTTTGGAACGCAACTCGGGTGCGTAAGGCCAACACACCCATTGAAATCAGGATCAATGTTGGAGTCGAAATCAATGGCTTCACCAAAGATTGCCGTCTGATCTTCACATGCCGAGACACAGAAGTCATCTATTGCAAACCTTGCGATCAAACAGTTCAGGACGACGAGTTGCTGCATTTTGCAGCCCACATGCAGTTTCATCTGCTCTACCCCATGTCGGGGATCATGTCGGGAATCTCCGCTGACACCGAAGAAGCACCGCTGCCAGACGGCCGCATTAATGTGTTTCTGGGCCAAGGACAAACCGCCCAGGTACTGCGCAATATCTGTTACAAGGTGACGGAACATGATCTCCAGAATGGCAGCCGCGACTGGGATGCCATCACGGACCTGATTCGTCGCATCTTTCTCATTAACCTAAACCGCCCCCAGTTCAATGAGAGTCGCGGCAACCTGATCCTGACCTACACCCAGGCGGGTGTTGACAGCACGCTGGACATTTCATTGGCAGGTCGTGGCCTTCAGCAGATTCTGCTGATCGTCGCATATTTGTATTGGCACAAGAGTTCCATCCTTCTGGTAGACGAACCGGATGCCCATCTGGAAATATTGCGGCAAAAACAGGTTTACGAAATCCTCAAGGATGTCGCGGAACGCAACGGATGCCAAGTGGTCATCGCCACCCATTCCGAAGTCATCCTCGACGATGCCATCGATACAAACCTGACCCTGCTCCTGCACGGGGAAGCCGTCAATTTGGCCAAACAGCAGGATATGAAACACGCCTTGCGCTCATTTGGCATCGAACACTACTACAAGGCCAAAGTTCACCCGCGCATCCTCTACATCGAGGGTAGCACGGACATCGACATGCTGCGCGAATTGGCCGACAAGTTGTCTCATCGCGCCGCTCCGATTCTCAACGCCAGTTTGAACTGCTATTACACGCAAAACGTGGATGCGGACAATACGCTCGAAAACAGACTCGACCGTGCTGCAGGAGCTTTCAACAACTTCCGCACTCATTTTCATACCATCAAACGCTTTGTGCCAGGGCTGCGGGCCATTGCGGTCTTCGATAGCGACAACCAGAACCGGCAGGACGAAAGGACCGATGAATTCGCGGTTTGCTATTGGAAACTCTACGAACTCGAAAATTACTTCATCACACCAGAATTGCTGTGCCGGTTTGCAGACAACTATTTCAACGAGACGGCTGGCGAACTCTTTCAGCCATCTATGGCCCAGGATTTCCGCGTGGCAACCGATCAATGCCTGTTGAACAGTGTTTTCGATGGCGACCAACAGCAACTGAAAGAATATCACAACGCGAGTGCGGGCCTCCAAAAGACACTGCTCAAGGGCGTCAAAATGAGCCAGTTTTCCGAAAAAGTCTTCACGACGTTTGCGGAGCAACATCGCCAACCCGTTATGTTGAACAAAGGCGAATTCTACAAACTCGTCAAATTCGTCGATGCCGCTGATGTTCCCGCCGAAGTCACCGAAAAGCTAGAACTGATCGCCGGATATCTGGAATTGCCCAATGAGTGACAACCCTTTCGATGACCTTTTGGCCGCGACGCCTGTGAACATTGCAACCAAGCGAGCCCAACGCGCCTCCACCAAGGCCGAGCGGCAGGCCGACCTCCTGCCCGAGAATCTGGGCAAGGCGATTCGCTTGTCTGTTCCCGATTTTTCCGATCCCAATCGCAAACTCACCTGCTTGGAAGCCGACTTTCCAATCGCACAGATCAACGCCCTTTCGAATCTCGAGGGCAATGCCGGCAAACCCATCTACCAAATGTCGAAATGGTGGGCGCGCCGCCGCTCCAGTGTTTTCCGCTCCATGCTGATTGCCGCCGGCACCGAAGCGCCTGACAATCCAGACGAAGCCGCCAAACTGGTCTGGGACCACTACTACTGCAACCACCAGAAAGCCGGTTCCTTCAAGAAACTGCGCGTTCTGGATTGCTTTATGGGAGGTGGCACGACGCTGGTAGAAGGTTCCCGCCTCGGCATGCAGATGACAGGGGTGGATCTCAACCCCGTGGCTTGGTTCGTCGTAAAGAATGAACTGGCCTGCAGCGACCCTACCTTGGTCCGAGCACTTTTTGAGTGGATTGAACAGCAAGTCAAACCGCAGATCCAACCCTTCTACACCACCACCTGTCCGCGCGGCCACACCGGCCGCTGGGTCGAGGTCTCGACCGGCCAACCGGTCGACATCGACCCCATCGAAATGCCCCCTGGCGACCGGCTCCGCTATCGCTGGGAAGGCCCCGAGGTCATCTACACCTTCTGGGCCAAGCATGGTCCCTGCATCGCCAAGGGTTGTGGCCACCGCACACCGATATTCAAGACACCAGTCGTGGCCGAGAAGAACCTTTCCGCCGATTACCTGCCGTTGAAATGCCCCTCCTGCCACACTGCCTTCCATGCCGAACTTGGCGAAACACGCATGGCGCCCGGCGTGGAACGCGTTGTTGCCGAAGGCGAGGTTCCATTCACAGAACTCTCGCAACCCTTCGCTCGCCTCCTGAACGAATATGACAAGGGCAGCACACAAGACACCGTCGCCCGCTCCACAAACCTGAAAGACGCAGTAGCCGACGAACTTGGACTCAATTGTCCACGTTGTGGTTGCTTTGCCGGCCACCAACTGGCCGAAGTTCTGACTCGCCACACCGCGCCATCGACAAAGGCCAGCGCAAGGAAGAAGAAGGCCTTCAGAATTGAAAGCAAACCGGTCCAGATGTTTCTGCTACTCCACCCGGAGTGGCTGAAGGGCTCTCCGGGCTTCGATGGGGACCGCGAACTCGGAGGGTGGGCAGGCGCGCCCGCAACAGACACGGCGAAGTGGTACGAAGCGCGAGGGGGCGGTCTGCGCCTGGTCGAAGTTCGCGCCCCATCTCTGCCCGTTACCATCACATTGACCGATGGCGTCATAGTTGACACAGCAACTGGTACAACTCCTCGACAAGCGCAGTTCACCTGCGGCACCTGCGGGCGAATGGGCAAGACACTGGAAGCAGTGAAAGCGAGCGGCCACACGGCGCCCGTTGCTGCTTACACTTTACAATGCCATTGCCCTCAATGCGAAGCAGAAGGCTACAACTACGGCGGCCGCTACTTCAAACCGCCCGAGCAGTACGATCTTGCGCGTTTGGCAGCCTCCGAGAAAGAGTGGGCG
>SESE01001053.1_pt1 | contig 11414 bp, 6 predicted proteins | sample 3171371 | NCBI WGS metagenome assembly SESE01 (sample SAMN06051881, study PRJNA518727) | freshwater metagenome | biome: subpolar coniferous forest; feature: holomictic lake; material: water; isolation source: holomictic Lake 442, 13 m depth | place: Canada: near Kenora, Ontario | collected...
CCTGCGGTTGGTCCGTTCGGGCGAACCTTCTCCGGCAAACTGGCGCTTTGGATCCTCTTCGATGCGCTTGAACGGAAAAACACCCGCCGTGAACGGGAAGTAACCGGGAGCGTTTTCAAGCATGCTCCAGCGCAGAATTTCGCCGAAATCAGCAAAGCCGGGCAGACAGACTTTGGGAATGCGGGTGCCGGAGAGAGAGGTCGTATAGAGGTCGCTCCAGATTTCGCACCCCCGAACAACCGTCACGAGCTGGTCGCGCTTGTAAGCATCCTTCATCACCGGCCACTCATTGAGGATCAGCTTCGACTCAGGAGTCAGCTTCGAGCTGAACGCCGCGATCTGCCGGTCGATCTCCACCTTGGTCGCTTCGCCGAGAAGCACCTCCCTTGCCCCTTCGAGCTGGAAGAGACGGCGTGCGATGCCCGACTGCTCCTTGACCTTTGCCTGGTAGTTCCTTACGGTATGGACGATCTCGCCGAGGTAATGGACTCTGTCGGCGGAGATGATCGAACGCTTCAGGCTGTTGCTCTCGTCAACAACAAATGATGAACTCCAACCGGAGCCCTTTTTGCTGTTTATTGTATCAATCAGTGCCTTGTACAGGGTATTGGTGCCGGGATCATTGAACTGAGAGGCAATGGTGCCGAAAACCGGGAGTGCCTCGTCAGCCCCCTCGAAGAGGTTGCGGTTGCGTCGATACTGCTTGCGAACATTGCGCAGCGCATCTTCGGCGCCCTTGCGTTCGAACTTGTTGATGACCACCAGATCGGCGAAATCGAGCATATCGATCTTCTCGAGCTGTGTCGGGGCGCCAAACTCACTGGTCATCACGTACAGTGCGACATCGCATATATTGACGATACCGGCATTTCCCTGCCCTATGCCGCTGGTCTCGACGATAACCAGGTCATAGCCCGCTGCACGTACGACGTCAAGAGCATCCTGTATGGCTGCCGACAGCTCCGTCTGCGAATTCCGTGTGGCGAGGGAACGCATATAGACCTTCTTCGAATTGATGGCGTTCATCCTGATGCGATCGCCAAGCAGGGCGCCTCCGGTTCGCTGGCGGGAAGGGTCGACAGCAAGGATGGCGACGCTCTTGCCGGGAAAGTCGATGGTGAAGCGGCGCACCAGTTCATCGGTCAGCGAGCTCTTGCCCGCTCCGCCGGTGCCTGTGATGCCGATAACCGGCACATCCCTGCCAAGCTCCTGAATCCGCTGGCGAAGCGATCCGTAGCCCAGGGTGTGGTCACGCACATCCTGCTCTGCAAGGGAGATCAGCGTATTGACCGCCCTGACATCTTTGCTGCCGAGTTGAACAATTTGCTGTTCCGGGTCGCGTTCAATGCTATAATCGCACTCCTCCAGCAGCAGGTTGATCATCCCCTGCAACCCCAACCTGCGCCCGTCCTCCGGAGAAAAGATCTTCCGCACGCCGTATGCTTCAATCCCGGCGATCTCATTGGGCACAATCACGCCGCCGCCACCCCCATAAACCTTGATATGCCCCTCGCCCCTCTCTTTCAGAAGATCGATAATGTATTTGAAGAATTCGACATGGCCGCCCTGGTAGCAACTCACTGCAATCCCCTGGGCATCCTCCTGGATGGCCGCCGTCACAATCTCTTCAACCGAACGGTTGTGACCCAGATGAATCACCTCTGCCCCGGAAGCCATCAACATGCGACGGATAACGTTGATCGTGGCATCATGACCGTCGAAAAGACTGGTGGCAGTCACAAAACGTACCTTTTTCCTGGTTTTGTATGGCGCAATTGCAGCGGACATCTGGAATTCCCTGAAAAATTTTAAAGGTTTCACCTGTCTGATTATCAGATTAAACCGTATGCAAAGAGCAAATATAATATATCGTTTACGTAAATGTCAAGGAGAGGGTATATTTTTTTTTATATTTAGTCGTTATGACATGTAGGTGCATGGGGTTCGGGGTGTGCTGGTTTCTACCAATATGTCATGCCTGTGGCATTGAAGAAAAAAAAGGATCCAACATCATATCCTGAATTAAAGCCACGAAGGGGCGGCATGTTGGTAGCAAAAAGGGCTACCCTCATTCTTTTTTTGTGGTACCAAAGTCTGGAGTGGTATGTCAAAATGAGTTTCCCTGCAACATATTCAAAAGAAAGAGATGAAAGATAACGAACCGCAGAAAGAGGAGATCGTACCAATAAGCCAGTTATCGAAACAGCTTGGCATCACCACAAGGACACTTCGCTACTGGGAAGAGGTGGGCATCATTGAGTCAGTCGAAAGGGCCGAAGGCGCAAACCGTGGCTACACGCCCTATATCATTCGACGCATCAAGTTCATCATCAAGCTCAAGGAACTGGGCTTGAGCATCCAGCAGTTTCAGGAGCTCTACAAGGTTTACGGAGACGCCAGGCGGACAGACATCATGGTACCGAAGCTTATCGCAATTCTGGACAATCATATCAACCAAATTGACAGCAAGATAGCGAGGCTGGCTTCTCTTCGAAACGAGATCGTTGAATATCGAGAGAAGATGACGGCAAAGCTTGACCCTTTAGCCTCAACCGACGATCAGAACGTCTAACCAATGTTGAACCTGAGCCCGATAATCGGCCCATCTTAAACGGTATTAATGCAAAATCAGTATATACCGCTTCAGCTCTTTAACACCTTTTGGACTCGTTTTATAAAATCGATCAATAAGTCTGGTAAAAAAACACCGGCAAGCCCACCATGGAGCTTTTTCGTTGCGTATTTTCTTTATATTCAGCTTCGGCGTTATAACACATCCTGTTTTTCCCGGTCACGATAACTGATTTTAACACCAAGATTGTTGTGTCAGAAAAAAACAGGAATGAGCCGGTTTTCGGCCTGTACACCTGACTTCAGTGCGACTATATAATTTCACCAGAATAAATTCAATGAACGGGAAGCATAACTTATTTGAATTTAAAAACTCTCATAAACATTGAGGAGTAGCACCAATTATGCATGCAAAAATCGTGTTTACAAGTGACTTTGAAGATGAATCTCTTATACTAATTTTTAAAAGCAATCAATGGTGGCCGACGTATGACCAGAAATCCAGTGATGCGGAAAAAATTATTTCCGAGATGACGGAAGCTGTTAAAGAACGTGACATCCCTCTTTTTCTGGAAAGTAAAAAATATATCCTGTTAAGTGCCATAACAGATACACACGGAACGCTGTCGTTTGAAAATAAATCCTGGGTTCTCAGACTTCTTAATCCAAACCTTTCTCTCTTGCAGCTCGATTGTCAGGTTTTTGTCCATAAATGCGTTAAATATGCCAATCAAAATGACTACAGGATTCAATTTCATGATAACCCCGTTCAGCTTGTTGAACGACATCGTAAAGATCCGATCATTGAGGGCAAGATACTGGCATCAAAAAAAGATCGTCTTGTATATGCAAAGAAACAGAAAAAGTTAGAGTATTCTATTAGCGTTACTGGACTGATAGTCTTTATTGTTCTTCTGTTGTTGACCTATCCCTGGCCATTCAGGGATCACAGTAACCAGGCACAAATGTGGTTATTTACCGTATTTGAAAAACTTGTAGGTTCTGTGGTTATCACCTCGTTGATTAATTATGCGCAATTTCACTCTTTTTATGCGTCGCTTCATCAGGATTCAATTAAATGGACAATAGCAGGAGAACCGGAAAAGAAAGCCATTAAGACAATTATTTAGGAGCGACTTTGACTGCCGAAGTTTTGGTTTGGCTTGCCACTATAATGGCCGATTTATCAGCGCTGGGCCATGCTGTACCGTGCGGAAATAGTGAACCGCAGGTTTTCCAAATGCCATGACATAGCCTATCAAATGGTCATCCGGAATTCCGAGCAGATGGCGAGTTTCGGGCACAAGGTCGTTGATGGCCCATTTTGCCAGACCATTCCAGACGGTGCCTATTCCGTTGGCTTGGGCGAACAGCTCGAAGTATGAAAGGGCAATCAGGCAGTCAGGCATCGGTGATGCTACTTTCATTGGCGCCGAGGCGATCAGCAGATGAGGAGCGCCACGGAAAATGACATCAATTTGACGTTCCTCCCATATCCGGACAAAGTTGGCAAAGAATTCCATCCCCTGCGGCAGAGAGCTTTCTTTAACGAGTCTTACCAGTCCGGACATCACTTCATCACGTAATTGTGCAACCTTATCCTTGCTATCCAGCACGGTAAAACAGACCTGACGTGAGTTCACACCGGTAGGAGCGTACCATGCAACCTCCAAAAGCCTTTGTAAAAGCACTGGATCAAGATTTTCATTTTTGTAGTGCCGAACAGAGCGCCGCCCTTTTATCAGAATCTCAAGTTTGTCAGGATCAGGAAATCCGCCGACAACCGAAAGACTGTTTGCCGGATCCAGACCAAATATAGAGACCGATTCAGTTGGACAGATCGCCAGGCAATGCTGGCATTGAATACACCTGGCTTCTTTATCGATAGCAATAAAGGGATAGCCATCCTCCTCCATAGAGATGATACTCGATGTGCAATCAGTTACACACTGACCACATTGAATGCAGTTCTGTTCGTTAATTTTGAAATCCAGCATTTTTGTTACTTGTTAATTTCTGTACGTATTTTCTGAAGCCAGGGAATGCCGAACCGGGGCTCGGCGTTCCCTGGGACGGGTGGTTATCAGGTTGTAACACTGCTGTAGCGCAATGAGAGCTATGGCAAAACATTATCCAAGCTTGTCGGCAAGATAGTTCTGGATACCCATCTGGTTAATCTGCTCAAGCTGTGCTTCAAGCCAATCGAGATGCGCCTCTTCTTCTTTAAGGATAGAGCCAAGCAGTTCTCGCGTGCCATTATCACCGCACTCAACAGCGATCTTTATAGCTTCATTGTATGATGCAACTGCATCAATTTCAGAATTCAAATCGTTTTGGTGCTGAGACGCAACTTCTGAACCAATAGAAATCTTTTTAAGATTACTGACAATCGGAATTCCTTCAAAAAAAAGTATTCGGCCAATAAGCTTTTCGGCATGCTTCATTTCATCAATAGCACGCTTTTCAGCAGCCTTGTGAATTTTTTCGTATCCCCAGTTACTGCACATTTCAGAGTGCACCATATACTGGTTAATGGCAGTAAGCTCATCAGCAAGCAGGCTGTTAAGTTTTTCAATCATTTTGGGATTGCCCTTCATCGTGATCTCCTTGATGTTTTAATTATTTTATGAGGAACATTTCAATAACTGCCTTCGTCTCCATAAGGTACAAACTATAGAGGAAGCTACAAATATTACGTTATCGATCCTCCATGCGTCAAAGAAAGAAAAGAGGGTGGGCCGGGTTATGCTGATTTCTACCAACATGCCATGCCTGCGGCATTGAAAATAATTCACTTAAAAATCAGCGGATTATTGGCCAGAGAAGCCAATAACTGCCTGGTACTGTTGATGCTGGGGAAACAACAATGCGTTAATAGCTAAAGCCACCTCTGTCAGTTTAACCGGTTTATTAAGGAATTTGCTAATTCCGTAAAAATTGGAAAGAATTTGGGGATCAATATCCTTTCCATAGCCAGTCATAAGGATAATCGGGAACTGAGAATTGGTTTTGTGCAGTTCTTCGGCAAGCTCGAGTCCGGTCATTTTCGGCATAATAAGGTCGGTAATGAGAAGGTCAAATTTTTCAGGATTCTGCCTGAACAGTTCTACTGCCTGCAGAGGAGAGTTTAGCGCATGAACTGTGAAACCGATTTTAGTGATCATTTTCGTCATCACCCGAAGCAAGGCCGGATCGTCGTCAACCAGGAGTATGCGACCATGTCCCTGTCCAGGAATTTCTTTAATTGTATGTTTCATAATCTGATCATTGACTACCGGAAGATACACCCGGAATGTAGTCCCTTTACCCTTCTGGCTTTCAACGACAATCTTTCCCTTAAAGCTTGTAATAATACCATGAACAACAGAGAGTCCGAGCCCCGTCCCTTTATTGACCGATTTGGTTGTAAAAAACGGCTCAAATATCCGCTCCATGGTTGCATCATCCATGCCTGTTCCGGTATCGGAAATGCTGAGCTGTAAACAGGATTCTGCCTGAAGATCCAGATACTGTACAGGGAGATCAGTGCCGGGATTAATCTCTTTAAGTTCAATGGTCAGTAATCCCCCGAACCCTTCCATTGCCTGAAATGCATTGGTGCAAAGATTGACTATCACCTGATGGATTTGTGATGAATCGGCAAGAATATTCCTGCAACTCTTGTCGATATGCTGTTCAATCGTGATCGTGGCAGGTATTAAGGGACAAAGAAGCTTCAGTGCTTCAGCAAGAACAGCTTGAACACTGACGATAGTCGGAGTACTTTCCTGTGCCCTGCTGAAGAGAAAGATTTGTGAGACAAGGCTCTGGGCACGCATGACTGCCTGACTGATTTCACTGAAATATTCATGCAGCGCTTCCTTATCTGTCAGCTCTAACATCCCAAGTTCAGCATAGTCGAGAATAGGAGCGAGGATGTTGTTAAGATCATGAGCTATACCGCCAGCAAGGGTTCCAATGGTTTCAAGACGTTGGGATTTACGGAGATGCGACTCCAATTGCTGTTTTTTCTCCTCTGCCCTCTTTCGCTCAGTAATGTCAAGAACTATTCCAGAGTAGCGGGATATCTTGCCATCGGAATCTTTAACCGGATTTCCCTTGGACATCAACCAGCGAACTTTTCCAACAGCATCACGCATTCGCCATATACTGTTGAACTCACCTCCTGATTTTAATGCTTCCGTTACAGCTTGTTCAACCTTATCCCTGTCTTCCGGGATAATGGTCTTCAGCCAGTTTTCCAGTGAAGGCTCACAGCTCTGCGGTTTGAGTCCGAAGAGCCTCCATAATTCATCTGACCAAATATTGATATTTGTGCTCTGTTCACTCTCCCAAATACCTGCATTGGTCGCTGCCATGACGAGGTGCATCCGCTCATTGCTGGCAAGAAGCGCCTCCTGGAACTCCTGACGTTCGGTAATATCATTAATGATGGAATAAAGCAGAGATCTGCCTGCAAGTATAATAGGAGCGGTGAAAACTTCGACATCGCGAACTGATCCGTCAGCACGGCAATGGCGAAAGGTAAAAAAATTACGTTTTTCCTGGCGGGCCAGCTCCATTTCTGATTGTACCTCTTGCTCTGTCAACATGTTGATCTGACTGATTTTCATCTGGCAGAGTTCAGCCTGCTCCCATCCATAGAATGTTTCTGCTGCCGGATTGGCATCAACAATCCTGCCATCCTTCGGATCAATGATCAGCATCACGGTTTGTTTGTTCTGAAACAAACACCGGTAGCGAGCTTCACTTTGACGCAGCTCATCTTCAGCCAGTTCCCGTGCCTTACGATTTCGCAACATCGTAATTCCGTACGCCAGATTGTCAGCCAGAGCCGTAAGCAGTTTCCTCTCCTCAGCATTAAAAGCCTTCAGGAACGGAGAATAAATAGTTAATGCGCCAAACACTTTATCATCTGCTTTCAGCGGCACACTCTGAGCGGAAGTATAACCTCGCTTTATAGCCTCCTGACGCCAGAGTGCAAATTCCGGGTCTACTAACATGTTCTTGATAGAACATGGCTTGCCGGTACGAATTGCACTTCCTGTTGGACCTCGCCCACGTTCAACATCTGCCCAGGAGATCATAAGGGTTTCGAGATAACCATCCTCAAAGCCAGCTTGAGCAACCGGCCGTACACTTTTTTCCTCATCATTTTCCGCATAACCGACCCACGCCATACGATATCCACCGGCCTCAACGACAATGCGACAGATATCACGCAATAATTCCATTTCATTATCGGCATGAAGAAGCACCTGGTTGCAATTGCTGATCGTCAAAAGCGCACGGTTCAACTTGTGAAGTTCATCCTCCGCCTGCTTTCGCTCAGTGATATCAACAATGGTGCCAACCATACGTACAATGTTTCCATCTTTATCATGTTCAACGATGCTGCCTCTGCTTTCTATCCAGCGAATCGTTCCACTCTTCGAGATCATCCTGCAGGTGATGATCGGCATCTCTTTTTTATCCTGAACAGAATCTTGTGTTGTAAAGAAAAATTTATGATGATCATCGGGGTGAATAATCATTTTCAAAAATGCGGTGTCAAATTCCGCAGCATCGGAAGAGTAACCGGTAAATTCCAAAAAACGCGGGCTCAGGTAAACCCGATCTGCAGCCAGATTCCAGTCCCAATACCCTTCATTTGCAGTACTCAGGATCAGTTTCAGTCTCTCCGTATCTGTATTCATAGTATATCCTGACACCCCTTGGTATTTCGATATCAAGGGGTAATGATTCGGTTCTCTTATAGTGTGCTGCGGAGAACAGTTGTGGAATTGAAGAAAGCCTACTCTATAACAAGATCAATGGTACGGCGCTGCATATCGACACTGTTCACCTTGACCTTGACCCGTTGGCCTATTTGCAACCGTTTTTTGCGACGTTTTCCAACAAGGGAATAGGTCGCCTCATCATACTCATAGTAATCGTCGGTGAGGTTCCGCATGTGTACCATCCCTTCGATAGCAAAATCCACCATCCTCACATAGATGCCGTAATCAGTTGCCCCTGAAATAACTCCAGGATAAACCTTGCCGACATGGTTTGCCATATACTCAACCTGCTTGAGTTTGATCGACTCACGCTCGGCCTCAACAGCGCTCTTTTCGCGCTCGTTGGATATCTGGCAGACTGTCTGGATTTTGTCGGTCAGTTCAGCAAGCCGTGCCGGGGTAATCTTGCGGCGCTTCTTGCGGAGGTTCTCATATTCAAAGAGCATACGATGAACAATCAGATCAGGATAACGCCTGATCGGAGAGGTAAAATGTGTGTAGTGCTCAAACCCGAGGCCGTAATGGCCGACATTGTCTCCGGTATAGACCGCCTTTGACATGGAGCGCAGCACCAGCTCGCTTACCAGAAACTCAACATTGGTACCCTTCACCTGCTGCAAGAGCTGACGAAGCACCTGTGCTGATACAATTGGCCCCTCTTTGCTCCGGTTCAGCTTGAGGTCAAAGCCGAGCCTCTTGACAAAATTGGCTAATATCAGCACCTTCTCCTGCTGTGGAGCGCCATGTATCCTGTAGATAACCGGCTGGGGCTCTTTCTTGTTCTCCCTGAAGGCTTTGGTCAGATATTTAGCCACCTTGCGATTGGCAAGCAGCATAAATTCCTCAATAAGGCGATGACTGCCAAGTCGCTCTTTTTTTATCACTTCCAGTGGTTCGCCACTCTTGCCGAGCTTGAATCGCACCTCTTCAGTGTCAAAATCGAGTCCTCCATGTTTGAACCGTTTTTCACGCAGAATAATGCTGAGACGGTCAAGTGACTGCAATTCAGTTACGTAGTCACCCTCTCCCTGTTTCAGTATCTCCTCTACATCTTCGTAGGAAAAGCGCCGCTTGGAATGAATAACCGTTTTATGGAACTCGTGCTTGCGAACTTCGCCGTCCGGGGTTAACAACAAGAAGACTGAAAACGCCATCCGGTCAACACCAGGATTGAGGCTGCAAATCTGTTCAGAAAGTCTGGCAGGCAGCATGGGAATCACCCGATCGACAAGATAGACCGAAGTAGCTCGTTTCAAGGCCTCGCGGTCAAGAGGAGAATTTTCCGGCACATAATGCGATACGTCAGCAATGTGAACGCCGATTCTGTAGAGCCCGTCATCAAGAAGCTCCACTGACAAGGCGTCATCAAAATCCTTGGCATCAACCGGATCGATGGTAAAGACAACTTTGTCACGAAGATCAAGGCGGCCTTTAACCTCTTCCTCGGTAATGCCCTCACGGACAGAGGCCGCAAAATCGAGGAGTGCTGTATCAAATGTTTCGTCAATCCCCTTGCTGCGGGCAATGGCGCTCACCTCAACCGCTGAATCGCCTGCCTTCCCCAGAATCTCCAGTACCTTTGCCTGAATTACTCCCTCTTTGCTGAAATCAAGCTCTCCGACAAGTACCTTCTGACCATCGCTTGCCTTGAGGGAATTTTTTATTGAAACAATAATTTCAGGCAGAAGTTTTCGGTCATCAGATTTGAGAACAAACCTTCGGTTTGCCTTGGTCAGTGTACCAACAATCGTTGTAACTCGACGAGTAATAACTTTCTGTACCGCACCTTCACATCGCTGATGGGGAGTAGATTTCGAAGCGTAAGTCTCTGGCACCTTGGAAACCAGAACTTCGACTTCGTCGCCATGAATAGAAAAGCCCATATCTCCAACTTTGATGAAGATATCATCATCGAACCCCTCAACATCAACAAACCCGTAGCCGTTAGGATGCGTTGAAATATGACCAGTATAGCTCTTTGCGACAGTATACTGCTTTTTACCGGGAAGAGGAAAGGGCTTGGCAAGTTCGAGATGGTCTTCATAAGTGGAAGCATCTGTGCCAGCCATCCCGTAACAGCGGTTGGAATCCTTGTCAACAGTCCCTTCTTCCTGCAGTTTATGCAAGACATACCAGAAACCCGGGAGATGCTTTGATTCCGTATATCCGAGAGCTTTTGCCAGTTCCACAGACTTGAATCGCTCACCCTCATGATCGGCAAAAAATGTAACGATTTCAGCAGCAAGTGAACTTTCACCCCGCCTGAAAAGAAACTCGTTGATCAAAATATGATCATTCGGTCTCACCCTCTCCCCGGTAAACTGGGACGGAGGCCGATTACTCTTATTGCCCGGGGTTTTGGATTTTCGGTTAAAACGCTGTCTGGCCACTACATTAACTCATTTATATTAAAACGCTTAAAACTCACTTCACGGCAGCACGCAGAGAAAAAAACCTGCGGCTTGAATCAATACGATTTCAGAGAAATTCTGATAACAAAAACAATCATTAAAAAAAACCTCCTATGTAACTTACCAACATAATGAAAAGATGCCATAAACACCTTGCACAGAAAAAAGAAAAACAAGAAACAACCATGATGACGACAAAAAGCGAACATGGGTAACTCGGGTGCCTGAAACCCTATTTATGGTTTTATGGCAACGAGCCAACCATTCACCTCTTCGATGTCGGTTGCAGAAAGAATGCCTGCGGTTTGCCTGAGCATGAGACGATTGAGAATGTACTGATAGCGTGCTTTTGCGAGATTTCGCCGGCTTGCATAGAGCTTCTGCTGGGCATCAAGAACGTCAACATTACTGCGCAACCCTGCCTCATACCCTTTTTGTGTACCGATCAAGGCAATTTCATGAGAGTGGACAGCCTGTTCATAAGCCCTGACCTGCTCAATACTGCTGATAGAGCCATTATAATACTTTCTTATATCCGATTCAACCCCACGTTCCTGCCAGTTGAGCTGCTCCCCCGCTTTCAGCCACTTTGCATGAGCCTGACGTACCGAAGCGCTGACATAACCTCCGGTATACATCGGCACACTCATCT
>SESE01001054.1_pt1 | contig 11402 bp, 12 predicted proteins | sample 3171371 | NCBI WGS metagenome assembly SESE01 (sample SAMN06051881, study PRJNA518727) | freshwater metagenome | biome: subpolar coniferous forest; feature: holomictic lake; material: water; isolation source: holomictic Lake 442, 13 m depth | place: Canada: near Kenora, Ontario | collected...
CGGCCTACACCTTTGGCGCCATTCCGGACCCTGCCTCGAATTTCGTTCTCGGCACCATGCGCGATCAAGGCGCCTGGGTTTATACCGACGCGGTGATTGATAACGCGGCAATTTGGAGCCGCGCGCTCTCGGAGGCCGATGTCCGGGAGCTGTATCGGACGACCAAGTGAGCGCGCAGTTGAGCCTGTGGCGTGCTTGCGCTATCATGGGCCGCGTGGAGAGAAGCAAATGAGCAATGTCCGACAAATCGCAGCGCTGTTGGAACGCGGCATCCGGCTGGTTGCGCCGGAGACGGTGACCGTGGGTCCGGAGGTGGATCCGGCGCGCTTTGCGGCAGGTGTGGAGATCTATCCGGGATGCCGCTTGTATGGCGCGGCACTGTCCATGGGCCCGGATTGCGTGCTGGGCGAGGAAGGTCCGGTCACGGTGCGCGACTGTCAGCTCGGGGCGCGCGTACGCCTGCGCGGCGGGTTCCTGGATCGCGCCACCCTGCTGGACGACGTTGACGCCGGCTCCTGTGCGCATGTCCGGCCCGGTACGCTGTTGGAAGAGCACGCCTCGTTCGGCCACAGCGTCGGCCTCAAGCAGACCGTGCTGTTGCCCTTTACAACCCTGGGCAGCCTGATCAACTTCTGCGACTGCCTTATGGCTGGCGGCACCGGCAGGGAGAACCATTCCGAGGTTGGCTCCTCCTACATTCATTTTAATTTTACACCGCATCAGGACAAAGCCACGCCCTCGTTGATCGGCGATGTGCCGCGCGGCGTACTGCTGGACCAGGCGCCCATCTTCCTGGGCGGACAGGGCGGGCTGGTAGGCCCGCGCCAGATCGCGTACGGCACGGTGCTCGCGGCCGGGCAGATCTGCCGGCGCGATGTACTCACGCCCGGCCATCTGGTGCGCGATGCCGCATCGGCCAAGCGGATTGTTCTGCCGTATGATCCGCGCATCATGAACGACGTCGGGCCGCGCGTGGCCGCCAACCTGCGGTATCTGGGCAATCTGCTGGCGCTGGACGCCTGGTGGCGGCTGGTGCGCGTGCGCTTTGTGCGCGAGGCCTGGCAGCGTCATGGCCACGCAGGCGCGCTGCAGCGACTGGCGGAGATGTTCGACGAACGGCTCAAGCGGCTGGACCAGTTTGCGGAGAAGGTGGCAATTTCGCTGTCGCTGGAGCCCGGCGCTTCTGCGGCCCGAGCCCAGCGCGAGTTTCTGGAGGCCTGGCCCGCGCAGCGGGCAGCTCTTCAGGCGCGACTCGCGGCGCGCGCCACGCTTCAGCCCACATCAGAAGTGCGCGCCATCCTAGGCTTTTTGCCGGAAACGGGAGGGCGAGCGTCCCCGCGAGCCGCGGCCAGCGATTATCTCGCCTGGGTGCGCGCTCTCTCGCCAGCGGACAAGCAGGCGCTGACGGCGTGGCTGCAGTTCCTGGCAGATATCTGACCCTTACTTTCCGAGCGGGAACTATTAAATGAAGGAGGGCATCATGTCCGCCGACGAAAGAGTCACCCGGCTATAGTCGAGTAAGTCACCCGGCTATAGTCGAGTAAGGGTGGCGTGTAAGGGTAGAGAGAGTGCAAGGCACAGACTTAAACGCCACACTGGCCGGATGTGCGCGTTCGGTGGACGACTACGGCAGAGCAAAGCCGCCCCGAAAGCTCGGAAACCCGCCGCCAAGCGCCAAATCTACGCGCAAGTGGTAGCCAAAGACCTGGCAAAACAGCCAAATTCCCGATTTTGGTGCCATTCGCCAACCGTTTACGGCGGGTTTCCCTTACTAGGAGACTGTCGGCAAGATGTGTCAGAGCGATCCAAGGCCTAAGTCCGACAGTCTCCTAGGCTGTAAGATGAATATGCTGCCGCGTGGCCGTGGGCTGGTTGGGCGGGGGGTCTTCGGGCGGCGGTTCGGCTGAGGCGGCCGGCGGAGGGGGGGGTTCCCCCATGATGGTCCGGGCGGAGCGCGTCAGGTTGACTTCATCCTGCAGCAGCACGGAAGGGTTGATTTCGGCTGGCGGAGATTCTGGCGGGGGTGGTGCATGACGGGCGGCCGATTTCTTGTTCGGCTTTCTGGCCGGCAGGTCACGCACAAACCCGTCCCCACGGCTGCCTGCGTCCGGGTCAGCGGCATTGACCTGCAGCAGCGGCGCCGTGCCCTGAATCGGCCGTTGTTGGAAATCGTCAGCCATGGCGTTTAACTCGCGGCCTGGTAGTTCTTTTGATTGTACAGCTTGATGACAGCCTTCAGGCGGAGGATGGACAGGGCGTGAATCTGACAGATCCGGCCTTCCGTGATCTCGAACAGCTTGGCGATTTCCTTCAGCCGCAGATCCTCGTAGTAATACAGGTAGAGGATCTTCTGTTCGCGAGCCGTGAGGCTGCGGAAGGCCTTGCGCAAGCAGCGATACATGTCCTCGCGGGAGGCCTCGTCGGCAGGATCTTCGGCCTGGTCGTTGGCCACGATGTCCCGCAGGAGGATCGTCCCGTCGGTGCTCTCGGAGGAGATGGTCTGGTCGAGTGAGAGCCAGGGGCGCGCGCTGTCCAGCGTGCGGGTTAATTCGTCCTGCGACATGCCCAGCATTCCGGCGAGTTGCTCTTCTTCCGGCGGCAAACCGTTTGTACGCGTGCTTTCCTCGATGGCACTTTCCACCTTGCGCAGTCGGGCGCGCAAGCCTCTGGAGATGTAGTCGTTCTTGCGCAGTTCGTCGAGCATGGCCCCCCGGATGCGGTGGCTGGCAAAGGCCTCAAAACCGTTCTCCATATCCGGCTTGAATCGGTCGATGGAGCTATACAGACCGATCAGGGCAGCCTGCAGCAGGTCCTCGCGTGAGACGTGCGAAGGGAGGCGGATGGCGATGCGAGCCAGCAGGGAGTGCACCAGAGGTTCCCAGGCTTCCATAAGCCGGGTCATGGCCTCGTTTGAGGAGCGGTCCTGCCAGTAGGCGAACCACAGATTTTTGAATTTCAGTTCAGGCATGGCGGGCTACCTCACTTGGTAATTTGCGAGGCAACATTTCGGCGGGCGGTAGACTCGTCGGAGCGTTCTTTGTTGTGGCGGGCAAGCTGTTCCGCCATTTTCTCGTGCATAAAGGCGAAGAGCACTTGTGTGAAGAACCGGAAGAACAGGGCCAGGATCACGGTGCCGGCGAACATCACCACGGCAGCGCGGAACAGCGCGTCGCTCAGCGGCATGCCGTTCATCAGGGCAAGGGATAGCACGATCAGTGCCAGCAGCGTGCCTGCGGCGTAAGCGAGTTTTTTCAGGGCTGAGCTCATGAAGCCACCATTCCTTCGGTCTTGACGGCGACGTCCACCAGCCGGCTGAACAGATTGGCTGCTGTGGCGGCTTCAGGCCGCGCCATGCGCCGCTCGGAAATCAGTTTCTGTGCGATCTCCTCCACGCACTGGATGGCCGCGCAGCCGGGCGCCAGGTTAATCAGCGGGCGCCGCGTGCGGATGGCATCCCGGACGGCCTGGTCAAAGGGGATGCTGCCGGCCAGCGGAAGGTCCACGCCCAGAAAGCGCTGCGTGATCCCCTGCAGCCGCTCGGCCAGACGTTCCCCTTCGTCCAGGGAGCGCACCATATTGGCGATGATGCGGATCCGGGGGCACGGCGTGGCGCGATGCAGGACCTTGATCAGCGAATAGGCATCCATGATGGACGTGGGCTCGTTGGCCACAACCACGAGCACTTCCGGTGCGGAGGCCAGGAAGGTGGTGACGCCTTTGCCGATGCCGGCGCCGGTGTCGATCAGTAGAAAATCGTAGGTGGCGGCGAAACGCAGCAGGTCTTCGGCAAGCATTTGCCGGCGTGCATTCCCCATGTCGGCCATTTCCGGCGTGCCGGATGAGGAGGGGATCACATCGGGGCCGTTCGGCACATGCACAACCGCATCCTCGAGGGAGCAATTGCCGAAGACCACATCCTGCAGGGTGCGGGTGGGCTCGAGCCCCATCTGGATGTCCACGTTGGCCAGCCCCAGGTCCGCGTCGAGCAGCAGCACCCGGCGGTTCATACGCGCCAGGCAGTAGCCCAGGTTGACGCAAACCGCCGTTTTGCCGACACCGCCTTTGCCGCTGCCCACGGCAATGCAGTGCAGACGTCCCGGCAACGGCGGCAGGCCGCGTCCGGCGGCGAGTCGCCGCAGGCCGGCGGCCTGGTCGTCGGGGATGGCTTGCCCCTGTTGTTCCGGGAACGTCATGCAGCCAGCTCCAGGGTTGTCCCGCGTGCGGAGCGGGGGGCGGACGGCGGGGTGGTTCGCGGGGTCGGTTCCTTCTTCTCGATCGGCGCAGAAGCGGTCCGCACAGGTGCGGCCGCCGGCTCGTCTTCCTGCCGGTAGGGCATCTTGCCGAGCAATCCGGCCACCACGTCTTTGGCACAGGCGGCATGCAGGTCTTGCGGCACCTGCTGCCCGTCCGTCAAGAAGGCCACCGGCCAGGGCACTTCGCTGTGAATGGTGGAGAGCACGTTCAGGTCTTGCGCCTCGTCCACCTTGGTGATCACGAGGTAGTTCGGGTGCAGTTTCCGGAAGCTGTCCAGAACAGCCGACACATGCCGCCGTCCAAGCGTGGCCGGGATGGTCAGCAGCGACGTTACCGTGCCCATGCTGTCCAGCATGCCGCGCAGGTTCTCCATGCCGATCCGGTCGCGGTGGTTTCGGCCGGGGGTGTCAACCAGCACGATGTCCTTGGAGCTGAATGATTCCACGGCGCGTCGGGCTTCGGTCGCGGAGAAGGCAATCTTCATCTCGATTCCCAGCAGTGCGGCGTATTCGCGAATCTGATCCACCGCTGCAATCCGGAAGGTGTCGGTGGTGACGATGCCGACGTTCAGCCCCTGCTCGATCCGCCAGATGGCGGCCAGCTTGGCCAGCGTCGTGGTCTTGCCGGAGCCTGTGGGGCCCACGAGCACCACGACGTTCGGGCGCCGCTCGCGGCGGGTCGGGAAACGCTCGCACACGTTGACAAACTCATTCAGGCGTACCGCTGCTGCGGGATCGGGCTTGGCGCTGAAAAGCTCCGGGATCTGCATGCGCACGGCGCGCAGGAACCGGGGGTCCCAGTGCTGTGCGAACTCCGGCAGGCTTTCCGCATTCCCTGCCCCCGGGGTGCCGCCGCGCGTCGTGGTGCGGACTTCCCGGCAAAGGTGTTCGAGGCGGTCCTCGATCCCCTTCCAGCGTTCCTCCTGCTGGTCGGTGAACTTCTGCATGCCGGCGGCGCCTCCGGTGGCGCGGTCGAGCAGCTGCTTGTCGGCAGAGGCGTCGTCCGCCACGGCCACGACCTCGAAGAGACGTCTGGGCATAAACCCTTTCATCTCGGTGGTGTGGCGGGTGGAGACGATGACAGCCTCCGGCCCCAGTTCGCGCCGGATGGCTTCGTACAGTTTTTCCTGGGATGCTCCCTTATAGCTTCGGATCTTCATGCGACCAGAGCCTCCTTTTCTTGCGTGGCAAGTGTGGCCATGCCTACGACGTTCACGCGAACCGAGTCCGGCACTTCCAGGAAGGAAAGCACGGACACGGACGGTAGATCATGCGAGGTCAATTCGCGCAGGTGGGGGCGCACGCCCGGGGCGCAGAGCAGCACGGGTTCCAGGCCCTCATCGCGGGAGGCCTTGAATGTTTCCACGATGCCATCCACGATCTTGCGGGCCGTGACCGGGTCCAGCGTGAGCATGCCCAGGGTGCCCTGTTCGGAGCGTATGGAGGTCATCAGAATGGATTCCACCTGCGGCTGCAGGCCGATGGTCGGCAGCGAGCCATCGGCTGCCAGACGCTGCTGGGTGATCTGCGATCCGAGCGCACGGCGGCATAGCTCAACCAGCACGGCGGTGTCCTGCGTCCGGTGCGCGTTGTCCGCCAGCGTTTCCATGACCAGACCCAGGTCGCGGATGGGCGCGCGTTCCTTGAGCAAGCCCGCCAGGACGCGATGCACGCCGCCGATCGTCATTTTGGCCGGCATCAGTTCCTCGACTACGGATGCTTGTGTTTCCTTCAATTTCTCTATCATGGCGCTAACGTTCTGCCGTGTCAACATCCGCCAGGCGTGGATCTTACCCTGCTCGGCCAGGTGGGTGGTGATGACGCTGGTGCAGTCCACGGCCGTCATGCCTTTGGCTTCGACTGCGTCTTTCATGCCCTCGTTGATCCAGTAGGCTTCAAAGCCGAACGCAGGCTCGCGCACGGGGGTCATCCCCTCGAGGGGTTCGGCTCCGCCCGGGTTGATCGCCAGCAGGCTGCCCGGCCGCACAAACCCGTCCGCCACGCGCACGCTTCGCACCTTGATGGCGTACTGGTTGTTCTTGAGGCTGATGTCGTCGCGCACGTTGACCGGCGGCAGCACAAAGCCGAGTTCCTCGGCGATCTGCGACCGGATCTGGCCGATGCGGTCGATCAGTTTGCCGCCGCGCTTCTGATCCACCAGCGGAACCAGGCCGAATCCGATATCGAGGTCCAGCGGAGAGACTTCGGGGATGTGTTTGGGATCGGCGGCCGGCAGCGCGGCGGCGGTCTTTTTGCCGCTCACCTGCCGCGTGTTGCGGCCATCGGAAGCGGCTTCCTCCGCCTCGTTCTCCGGCCCGCCGCTCTTGGACGTGTTCCGGTCGATGACCAGCCCCAGCCCGCCCATGGCGGCGCCGAGCGTGACAAACGGAAGGAAGGGGAGCCCCGGCACAAGGGAGATGAGGCCCAGGATGCCGCCGGTCATCATCAGCGGACGCGAGCGCATGAACAGCTGCCTGCCGACGTCGGTGCCGATGCTGGTGTTGGTGGCGATGCGCGTGACGAGCATGCCGGCCGCCGTGGAGATCACCAGGGCCGGGATCTGGCAGACCAGGCCGTCGCCCACCGTCAGGATGGTGAAGGTGCTCAGGGCTTGCTTGATACCCATGCCCTGCTGCAGGATTCCCACGGCGAAGCCACCGACGATGTTCACGGCGGTAATAATCAGCCCGGCGATGGCATCACCGCGGACGAACTTGCTGGCGCCGTCCATGGCGCCGTAGAATTCCGCCTCCTGCGACAGGCGCTCGCGGCGGGCGATGGCGTCCTTCTCCGTGATGAGTCCGGCGTTCAAGTCGGCGTCAATGCCCATCTGCTTGCCGGGCATGGCATCCAGCGTGAAGCGTGCGGCGACTTCCGCGATGCGGCCGGCGCCCTTGGTGATGACCATGAAGTTGATGATGACCAGCACCAGGAAGATGGACACGCCCACAATATAGTTGCCGCCCACGACGAACTCGCCGAAGGCCTGCACCACGTTTCCGCCGAACCCCTGCAGCAGGATCTGCCGTGTGGTGGCCACGTTGAGCGACAGCCGGAAGAGTGTCAGGATCAGCAGGAGCGAGGGGAACGACGACATTTGCAGGGCGTCCCGGATCTGGGTCGTGAGGATCAGCACCAGCACGGCCATGCCGATGCTCAGGACGAGCAGCAGGTCGATGATTTGCGTGGGCACCGGGACGATCAGGATCGAGAGGATGATCAGCAGCGCCAGGCCCATGAGCAGGTCTGGCATGCGGCGGTTCAGGATGCTGTTTTCAGCCATGGCCATACGCTCCGGTTACTTAGGCCGCCCTCAAGCCAACTTTGCGGCCCAACTTGTGCAGGTAGGCCAGGATTTCCGCCACGGCCCGGAAGAACTGGGAAGGGACCTGTTGCCCGACCTTGACGTGCTTGTACAGGGCACGGGCAGTTTCCGGGCGGCGGACGATGGGTACATTGTTTTCCCGGGCAATCGTCTTTATGCGCTCGGCCATCAGGCGCAGCCCCTTGGCGGTGACCTTGGGCGCGCTCATGGACTTGGCATCATATTCGATTGCGATGGCCACATGGTCCGGGTTGGTGATGATCACGTTGGCGTTGGGAACTGCGGCCATCATGCGCGAAAGAGTCAGCTGCCGCATGCGCCGGTTGAGGGCCTTGCGTACGAGCGGACTCGGCTCATACTGCTGGAACTCTTCTTTGACTTCCTGCTTGCTCATCATGATGCTCTTTTCATGCTGCCGCTTCTTGAGAATCCAATCCAGCGCCGCAATCACAATCGCCACCACGCAGATCGTCAGTGCCAGCCGGTAGATCAGGTGAAATATCCAGCTGGCGGACGAAGCCAGGCCTACGTCTTGCAATCCGATCAGAAATGGAATCTGGTCGCGGCATACGAAATAGGCTGTAAGCACGACCGCTGCCATCTTCAAGACACTGAGCAGCAGCTGGATAAAGGCCTGGGGCGAGCAGAGCTGCCGCAACCCCTGGGCAGGGCTCAGCTCCGCCAGCCCTTTTTTCAGCGCTTCCATGCTGAAATAGGGCCCGGTTTGAACCATGGTTCCGGCAATGGAACCCAGCGTAATCGATATAAAGAATGGCGCCATGACCACCGTCAGCGCGAGGCATCCTTCCGCGGCGACCCGGCCCACGGTTTCTGCCGTCCACGGGGTATGCACGTTGAACCGGGAGCAGATGGTTAACAGCCCCTGCACGTGCGCAAAGAGGGCCGGCATGGCGTAGCGAAGCGCGACAACACCCACCAGCAGCACGAACAGGGACGTTACTTCCTGCGACACAAACACGTTGCCCTTGCGCCGCTCTTCGTCGCGCCTGTGCTGGGTGGCGCGTTCGGTCTTTCCATCTTTGCCTTCCATAACCGGGTGGCACCCCTGGCGGGCGCACAGCCTCCTTCCGTGCTAGAGAATGACGCGGGCACACTGTTCCAGCATCTGCTCGATCATGCGGGCAAAGCTGCCGGCGCTGTAACGTAAGGTCAGGCCGAAGAGCGCGAAGCCGATGGTCAGGCGCACCGGCAGCGAGAGGAATAGAATGTTCACTTCCGGCGCCAGCCGGGCGACCAGCGCAAAGCAGATATCCACCAGCAAAGCGGCGGCGATGAGCGGCATGGCCAGCCCCACGCCCAGGGTAAACATGCTGGTCCCAAGCGCTACGATGTGCTCGCCCAGGCCGGCGGAGATCCAGGTCATGGTGGGTGGCAGGGTCCGGAAGCTGGCGCCGAGCATGCGCAGCAAGGCCAGGTGGCTGTTGCTGAGCAGGATCATGAGGAGGAAAACGGTGGTCATGATTTGCACCATGGCCGGACTGGAAATGCCGCTGAACGGGTCAAGGCTTTCGGCGGCCGACAGTGAATTGCTGAGCCCCATGAATTCGCCCGCGATCTGACATGCGCCGACGAACATGCTGCAGATGAGCCCGATGGCGGCGCCGAGCAGCACTTCGTTCAACAGGGCCAGCAGAATTTCCGGCAGGGAGTGGATGGCTTGCGCGGCCTGAATCCAGGTGTCCGGCAGCACCGGCAGCAGGGCCAGCGTGATGGCCAGCGCCAACCCCACCCGGATCTGCAATTCGATGCGGGCGTCAAAAAACGGCAGGGCAAAGATGATGGCAGCCGTGCGCGCGAGCGTCAGCATGAACACCTGCGGATAACAGCCCAGCTGGATTTCCATGGCGTTATTCCTAGGGGCTGTGTTGACCCAGCATGGAGTACATGGCCCGGAAGTAGCTGTTCATGGTCTCGATGCCCCACGGCAGGGTGATAACCATTACCACGGCGGCTGCCAGCAGCTTGGGAACAAAGGAGATCGTCTGGTCGCGCAGCGTGGTGACGGTCTGGATGATGTTGATGATCACGCCCACGACGATGGTGGTGGCGAGTATGGGGAAGGACAGCTTGAAGGCTGTCATCAGCGCCAGCTGCAGCAGATCAAGTGCGGTTTGCGGGGTCATGACACAAAACTTTGCATAATGCCGCGGACGACCAGGTTCCATCCATCCGCGAGGACGAAGAACAGCAGCTTAACCGGCAGCGAAATCATCATGGGAGGCAGCATCATCATGCCCAGCGACATCAGGGATGAGGCAATCACCAGATCCAGCACCAGAAACGGCAAATAGATCAGGAACCCCATCTGGTAGGCGGTTTTCAGCTCGCTGATCATGAAGGCCGGAATCAGCACGTGCAGCGGCACATCCTCCATGCTGCGCGGCGGCTTTGACTTGGAGAGCTCCACGAAGAGCTTGAGCTCCTCCTTGCCGGTCTGCTTGCCCATGAATGTTCGCAGCGGAGCCACGCCGCGCGTGAAAGCCTCTTCCTGCGTGATCGTGCCGGCCATGTAGGGCTTGATCGCATCCTCGTTGATCTTGTTCCACGCCGGCATCATAATGAAAATGGTGAGGAAGATCGACATGGCGGCCATGATCTGCGCCGGCGGCGTCTGCTGCGTGCCCATGGCCTGTCGCAGGAAGCCGAAGACGATGAGAATGCGCGTGAATGATGTGCACATGATGATCGCGGACGGTGCCAGCGAAAGGGCGGTGAGCATCAGGAGGATCTGGATGGATTTTGAGGTCTCCTGGGGCGTTCCGGCTCCGTCGAGCTGAACGCGAATACCCATCGGCAAGGCGGTGCCGGTCGTCTGGGCATAGGCGGCACCACCGGCCAGCAAGGCGATGGCGGCGGCAAATAAAAACACCTTCTTCATGGCATGGTCTCCCGTTGGCGTGGCTTCGATGGCAGTACCGCAAGCGGTTCAATGCGATCCGCGCTGACTGCGGCAACGATGCGTTCGCCGTCGACTTCAATCAGGAGAATGCCGCGGCGGTGATCAATAGCTACACGCTCAACAATCTGCAGTCGGGCGCTTTTGATCGCGCCGGTGAAACGGCCACTGCGCTTGCGCAACCAGTAATTGACTCCGAAAAGCAACCCCAGAACAGCGATCGTGGCGCCAAGAGATCGCAGCAGACTGGGTCCGTTGCCGGAACTCTTGCCAAGGCCACCCGACAAATCCTTGAACTTATCGTCAGTTTCTGTTGCAGAGAGTGACCACGGCAATGCTTCCGGAGCTGTATTGGTGCTGCCTGGCTTGGCGGCGCAGGCTTCTGACTGGTTACGGTTTGTTGAGTCAGAACATATTGCAGTCGTGACACTTGCGTTAGTGTCTGCTGCTGCCAACTGGAGCGCTCCAGCTAAAATCAGCGCCAGCATGTAGAAGTTCGATTTCATGTGTGAAGAGTGTTAGCAGGGTTGATGCCATGGCCACCGCTCGGGTAACTACCTATGAGAAACGCTCCGCCATCTTTTCGCGAGCTTGTCTGGAGCTTTGTCGACAAAGCTCCAGACACAGTTTCTCCTCCCCCCTTTTCCTTGGCGTACTTGGCGTCTTGGCGGTTCGCTACCACAACAATCACAACGAGTTATGTCTGAGATAAGCCTTCTTCCCTAATTCAAGTTAGAGGTAAGGGAGTTCATGCCGTCACATTTTCTTGGCTCGACATTCTGCCGTTCGCTTCCGACGCCCTCGCGGCGCCCGTACTGTGCCCATGGTCTTTTCCTGATACTTCATCTGGGCGGCTTCCACCACGAAGATTCCCGTAATCGGACGCTGAGAATTTCCGGCTGCGTCA
>SESE01001055.1_pt1 | contig 11394 bp, 7 predicted proteins | sample 3171371 | NCBI WGS metagenome assembly SESE01 (sample SAMN06051881, study PRJNA518727) | freshwater metagenome | biome: subpolar coniferous forest; feature: holomictic lake; material: water; isolation source: holomictic Lake 442, 13 m depth | place: Canada: near Kenora, Ontario | collected...
AATTTCAGGTGGGCCAGCATGGCCTTGGAGGCGGCCTTGGGTGATCCCGATCGGATGGCCGCAAGGATCTCGGAGTGCTGATCGATGATCCGCTGGGCGTTGTTGACATTGTCAAGGTAGAGCTGACGGCGAGCCGCAGAATTGGCCTTGGCAAAATCCCCTGAAACGGTCTTGAAGAGCCTAGTCAAAAGGGTGTTGTGGGTGGCCTCAGCAATGGCGTAGTGGAACGCGGCATCGTATTCCTCACCCTTTTCGGAATCCTGGACGTTGAGCCGTTCCTTCATGCTTTCCAGGGTGGCTTCAATCTGGTCCAGTTCTTCGGGCGTGGCCCGCTGGGCGGCGAAGCTGGCGGTGGCTGTTTCAAAAATTCGTCGCATCTCGAACATATCCAGGGTCGAATTCCGTTCCACCGCGAGGAACATGGCCAGGGGGCGGATGATGTCATCGGTTTCCGTGCCCCTGATGAAGGTCCCTTCACCGGGGCGGATATCAATAATTCCAAGCATTTCGAGCGTCCGGATGGCCTCCCTCACCGAGGCCCGGCTCACTTGAAAGCGATCCGCCAGTTCCCGCTCTGCGAGCAGTTTGTCACCCGGCTTCAGCTTGCCGTCCGCGAGTAATTTTTTGATTTGCTCGACGATTTCCTCGTAGAGTCGCTTGGTTCGAATGGGTGAAAGGTCCATGGTTTCTCGATGTAAGCCGTAGAAAACAGAGGCAATGATAATCTGTGACGAAAAATCTTGTAATCTTGCTGGTCTGACCACTAGACCTATTGTAACCTCCGTCCAGGATCTTTTAACAATCTACTTCTTTATCATCAACCCCCCCAACCCTTCTGGAGGCTGCATGACCCCCTGGACCCAAGTTTATTCCCCCGTCATGGGGAATATCTTTCTCTCCGCACTGGTGGCCGCTTTGCCGGTCTTCGTGCTGCTAGGCTTCCTTGCCAAGCACGTGAAGGCCCACTACTCGGCCATTCTTGGTCTCATCACCTGCCTTGCGGTCGCCATTCTCGTCTATCGCATGCCTGCAGGCATGGCCGGCATGGCTGCTGTCCACGGTGCGCTGTTTGGCTTGCTCCCCATCGGCTGGATCGTGCTGAACGCCATCTTCATCTATGACATCACCGTGAAGTCGGGTGATTTTGAAGTGGTCAAACACTCCATCGCCGGACTGGCGGGCGATCGCCGCATTCAGGCCCTGCTCATCGCCTTCAGCTTCGGTGCCTTCATCGAGGGCGCCGCCGGCTTCGGCACGCCCGTGGCGATCTCAGCCGCCATGCTGATCGGCCTCGGCTTCCGCCCGCTCCAGGCCGCTGGCCTGGCCCTGATCGGCAACACCGCTCCCGTGGCCTACGGTGCCCTGGGTAGCCCGCTAATCGCGCTGGCTGCTGTGACCGGTCTGCCTCTCGATCTCCTCAGCGCCGCTGCGGGTCGAATCCTGCCCATCTTCTCCCTGATCGTGCCCTTCTGGATTATTTGGACCATGGCTGGTCGCAAAGCCATGATGGAAGTCTGGCCAGCCTGCCTCACGGCCGGTGCCAGCTTCGCGATCATGCAGTTTCTGGTGAGCAACTACCACGGCCCCTGGTTGGTGGATATCATCGGCGCCATCATCTCCATGGGCTCCCTGGTCCTGCTTCTGAAGTTCTGGCAGCCCAAGTCCATCTGGCGCTATGAGCATGAGCGCGAAGAAGCCCATGCGGTCAAGGTCGAGCAGGCTGGTGGCAAGGTCATGAAGGCCTGGCTGCCCTGGATTCTCCTGTCTATCTTCGTGTTCGCCTGGGGCACCCCTCAGGTCAAGACCTTCCTGAACGGTGGCACCAAGGCTGCCCCCAACTTCCTCAGCGGCTACACGCTCAAGGCCTTTGAAATGCCTGGGTTGCACAAGCTGGTCATCAAGGCTCCGCCTGTGGTTGCCAAGGCTTCCCCCGAGGCCGCTGTTTGGACCTTAAACTGGCTCTCTCTCACGGGCACCAGCCTCCTCCTGGCAGGCTTTGTCAGCGGCCTGATGGCTGGCTTTAGCCCCCTGGAACTGGCCAAGATCTGGGGCAAGACCGTGGGTCGTGTCAAGATCTCCCTGCTCACCATTGCCGCCATGTTGGCGCTTGGCTTCGTTTCCAAGGCTGCAGGTCTGGACGCCACCATGGGTCTCGCCTTCGCCAGCACGGGCATGCTCTTCCCCTTCTTTAGCGCCATGCTGGGCTGGTTGGGTGTAGCCCTCACCGGTAGTGACACCTCCTCGAACGTGCTCTTTGGCGGTCTCCAGAAGATCACTGCTGAACAGCTGGGCCTCAACCCGATCCTCACCGCCGCTGCCAATACCACCGGCGGCGTCATGGGCAAGATGATCGATGCCCAGAGCCTCGTGGTGGCCTCCGTGGCCACCAACCAGCAGGGCGAAGAAGGCACCATCCTCCGCTACGTCTTCTGGCACAGCGTCGTCTTGGCCGCCATGGTCGGTGTGGTGATCTTCTTCTACGCCCGCGTCCTGCCTGCCAACTGGATGCCCCAGGTGCCCCCGACCGCTCCTGCCGTGGTCGCTCCTGCGCCTGCAGCCGCCGTGCCCGCCGCTCCAGCAGCTGCAGCCCCTGCCCCCACCCCTGCCCCGGCCAAGAAGTAGCCTCGGCGGAATTCCGAACAACTTCCCGGGTCCCGCCGACATCCCCATTGTCGGCGGGACTTTTTCTTGCCCACTTGCCTGCAGAGGAAGCTTCCGATGACGACCGCCATCACCACCTCGCTGAAGGAATCACTTGTCGCCATCGTGGGACCGGAGCGTGTTCTGGACCGGCCCGTAGACCTGATCGCGTTCGCCTCCGATGCCGGTTTCTATCGGCTCATCCCCAAGGCAGTGGTTTTCGCCGGGAGCATTAAGGATGTCCAGGCCCTCTTCGGCCTGAGCCACGATCTGAAGGTTCCCATGACCTTTCGGGCCTCCGGGACCAGCCTGTCTGGCCAGGCCATTTCGGACGGCATCCTGGTGGAAGTGGCCCGCAATTGGCGCGGCATCCAGGTATTGGAAGGCGGCGCCAAGGTGAAGGTGCAACCCGGCGTCATCGGCGCCCATGTGAACCATGCTCTCAAATCGTTCCGCTCCAAGATGGGGCCAGATCCTGCCTCCATCAACACCTGCACCGTGGGTGGCATCCTGTCGAACAACTCCAGCGGAATGTGTTGCGGCGTGGCTCAGAATGCCTACCACACCCTTGAATCACTGACCTTCGTGCTGCCCTCTGGCACCGTGATTGACACTGGTGCCACCGATGCCGATGCCCAGTTCCGGGCTGCCGAGCCTGCGCTAGCGGAGGGCCTGCTGCGATTAAAGGCGGAGCTCCAGGCCAACCCCACACTGGCTGCCCGGATCCGGGCCAAGTACCTCACCAAAAACACAACCGGCTACTCGCTCAACGCCTTCATCGACTACGACCGGCCGGTGGATATCTTCCGGAATGTGCTGGTTGGATCCGAAGGCACCCTGGCCTTTATCGCCGAGGCTGTTTTGAACTCCGTGCCGGATCTGCCGGTGAAGGTAACTGGCTTCCTGATTTTCCCCGATCTGCACGCGGCCTGCGCCGCCATCATTCCCCTGCGGGATGCCGGGGCCGCGGCCCTGGAACTGCTGGACCGGGCCTCCCTTAAATCTGTTGAAACCCAACCAGGCATCCCGCCCAGCATTAAGTCGCTGCCGGAAGGCGCCGCCGCCCTGCTGGTGGAATTCCATGGCCGGGACGAATCGGTCCGCGCCGCCTTGGAGCAGGCCGCCCTGGCCGTGGCCGGGGGCCTCACTCTCATGGAACCGGCCCGCTTCACCCACGACCCCATCGAGCAGGCCCTGTTGTGGAAGATCCGTTCGGGCACCTTCCCCTCCGTGGGCGCGGTCCGCAAACGCGGCACCACCGTGCTCATCGAGGATGTGGCCTTCCCCATCGAGAAGCTGGCCGATGCTGCCGTGGACCTCACCAAGCTCTTCGCAAAGCACGGCTATGACGAGGCCATCATCTTTGGCCATGCCAAGGACGGGAACCTGCACTTCGTTATCACCCAGTCCTTCAATGATCAGGCCGCCGTGGACCGCTATTCGCGCTTCATCGATGACGTGGTCGACCTGGTGGTCAAGAAGTACGATGGTGCCCTCAAGGCCGAGCACGGCACGGGCCGCAATATGGCGCCCTTCGTGGAAGCCGAGTGGGGGCCCGAAGCAAAGGCGGTGATGGAGCAGCTCAAGGATCTGGTGGATCCCCTGCGACTCCTGAACCCTGGCGTCATCCTCAACGCCGACCCCAACTGCCACCTGGCCGGTCTGAAGCCCATGCCCGGGGTCGAGGAGGAAGTCGACAAGTGCATCGAGTGCGGCTACTGCGAACCCAAGTGCCCCAGCCGCGAACTCACCCTCACGCCTCGCCAGCGCATCGTGGTGCGCCGTGAGATCGCCCGCCTCGAAGCCAGTAGGGAGGACCCGGCCCTGCTTGCTTCTCTGCAGGAGGCCTTCCCCTACATGGCCCTGGACACCTGCGCGGTCGATGGCCTCTGTGCCACGGCCTGCCCCGTCAGCATCGATACCGGGCAGCTCACCAAGCGCTTTAGGCGCGCCAATCACAGCCGCAGAGCCCAGAAGATCGCTCTGTCTGTGGCGCGGAACTTCGCCTCGGTAGAGCCGGTCATGCGCATCGCCCTGCGCTCAGGCCACATCGTGCAGAGTCTCTTTGGCCCCAAAGTCATGCCCTTCATCACCCGGGCCCTGAAGTCCTTCGGCTCCTCCCATCAGTGGAGCCCCGAGATGCCCAAACCCGCCAAGGCCGCGCTGCCGGTGACCACCAAGGATGGGGCTCAGGCCATCTACTTCCCGGCTTGCATCTCTCGCATGATGGGCCACCTCCCTGGAGAACCTGAGGAGATGAGCCTGGTGGAGGCCCTGGTCAAGGTGGCCGCCCGGGCTGGAGTGCCGGTCCACATCCCCCTTGATGTCGAAGGCACCTGCTGTGGCGTGCCCTTCTCCTCCAAGGGCTTCGATGAAGCGCACCGCTTCACGGTGAACCGCGCCATCGAGAAGTTCTGGGAGTGGAGCCAGGAGGGCCGCCTGTCCGTAGTGATGGACACCAGCCCCTGTACCTACGGCATCTTGAGCAGTCGGGCCTACCTGACACCCGAGAACCAGGCCCACTTTGATCAGTTAAAGATCGTGGACAGCACCGCCTTCGCCCACGATGTCCTGCTGCCCCGCCTCCAGGTGAACCGCAAACTGAATTCAGTGGTCCTTCACCCAGTTTGTTCGGTCACCAAGATGAACCTCCTGCCCAAGCTGGAGGGCGTGGCCAAGGCCTGCGCCGAAACGGTCGTGGTGCCTCGGGATGCGGGCTGCTGCGGCTTCGCCGGCGACCGCGGCTTCACCCATCCAGAGCTGACAGCCTCGGCCACCAAACATGAGGCCAAGGAAGTGGCCACCCAGGCCTTCGATGGCTACTTTGCCAGCAGCCGCACCTGTGAAGTGGGCATGACCCGCTCCACGGGCCAGGTCTACCGCAGCTTTCTCTACCTGCTGGAATCTGCCACCCGCTAAGGAGCCCTGCCATGAGTGCCATCTTTGCAGCCTTCAAGACCCGGGCGGAGGCGGTTAGCGCCGAAGTTCATCGGTTTGCCAGCCGGGCCGAGGCCCTCGCCTTCATCCTTGCTTTCCTGCGAGAGACCGGCGTCTCGACAACTCCTCAATGTGGCGGAGTGTGGGCTCCGGGCAGCTTCCTGGATGGGGTCGGCCAGGAAGACCTGCAGAGCCAGGTGCCTGGCCTCAGCTTCCAGGTCACCCGGGAGGCCTCGGCGGACTCCAAGGTGGGCATCAGCCAGATGGACTGGGGGATCGCCGGCACCGGTACCTTGGTCCAGGACGCCTCCGCTGTTGAGAAGCGCTTGGTCTCCACCCTACCCACTATCCATGTGGCGGTCGTGGGAACGGAGCGGATCCTGGCCGACATGGGGAGCGTCCTGGAACTGCTGCGACCCGAGCAGATCGACTACATCGCCTGCATTACCGGACCCAGCCGCACTGCTGATATCGAGCGGGTGCTCACCATCGGTGTGCACGGCCCAGAGCGCTTGATCATCGTCGTGGTGGATGAATTCGAACAGGTGCCGGCATGACGACCCAATTTCAGGAATCCATCGCCACCGCCCTGAACAACGGCAACCTCACCGGGGCCTTGGGCCGCTTCTCCGAGGCCTATCGGATCAGCCGGGCCAAGGCCTACGAAGGCATCGATTTCGATGCCGTGCGGGACCAGATTGCCGCGATCAAGTGCAGTGCCTCCTCCCGCTTCGAGGAACTGGCCGAACAGTTCCAGCAGAACGCAGAACGCCGTGGTGCCAAGGTCTTCCGTACCTCCGATCCCGCTGAAGTGAAGCGCTACATCCTCGACCTGGCCCGGGAGCAGGGCGTGCGCCAGGTCGTGAAATCCAAGTCCATGGCCTCGGAGGAAATTCACCTCAACAAGGCCTTCGAGCAGGCGGGCATTGCTGTGGACGAAACGGACCTGGGTGAGTGGATCATCCAGTTGGCCCATCAGACCCCTTCGCACATGGTGATGCCCGCCATCCACATGACCAAGGAAGAAGTCGCCGAGGTCTTCAGCCAGGAAGTGGAAGCAGGCCAGGCCCCGGATATCCCGAAGCTGGTGAAGTTTGCCCGCGCCAAGCTACGGCCCAAGTTCCTGGCTGCGGACATGGGCATCACTGGTGCCAACATCGCAGTGGCTGAAACCGGCAGTCTGGTCATTGTCACCAATGAAGGAAATGCCCGCCTGGTGTCCACCCTGCCCCGCATCCACGTGGCCATCGTGGGAATCGAAAAGCTGGTGGGTCTGGTCAAGGACATCCAGCCGATCCTCACCGCCCTGCCCCGCAGTGCCACAGGCCAGCTGCTCACCAGCTATGTGTCGATCCTGTCGGGCCAGGTGCCCAATACGGACGGTTCGCCCAAGCAGCTGCACATCATCCTCATGGACAACCATCGCTCGGATATGGCGAAGGATCCCAAGTTCAAGGAGGCGCTGCAGTGCATCCGTTGCGCCACCTGCCTCAATGTGTGCCCCGTGTTCCGCCTGGTGGGTGGCCATGTGTTCGGCAAGACCTACACCGGTGGCATTGGCACCATCCTCACGGCCTGGTTCGATGAGCTAAAGAAGACCGAGGACATCCAGGGCCTCTGCATCCAGTGCGGCAGCTGCGTGCCTGTCTGTCCCGGCAAGATCGATATTCCTGGCCTCATCCTGGAACTACGCCGCAGGCTGGTGGTCGAGAAGGGCCAGTCCCTGGCCATGAAGGCCGCCTTTGGCATCGTCAACAACCGCCGCCTGTTTCACGGCATGCTGCGGATGGCCTCGGTCACGCAGAAGCCCTTCAAGCAGGGCCGCTTCATCCGTCACCTGCCCCTGTTCCTGTCGGACATGACGGACTTCCGCAGCCTGCCTGCCATCGCTGCGGAGCCCTTCCGGGACAAGGTCAAGACCATCACCCAGCCCAAGGCCGGGCAGAAGGTAGCCTTCTACTCCGGCTGCCTCATCGACTTCGCCTATCCCGAGATGGGCGAGTCCCTGGTGAAGATCCTGAACAAGGCCGGCATTGAGGTCCTCTTCCCCGAGAACCAGACCTGCTGTGGCGCCCCGGCCCGCTATAGCGGCGCCTACGAGGTGGCCGCCCAGAATGCCCGGGACAATATCCAGGCCCTCCTGGCGACCGAAGTGACCCATGTGGTCTCCGCCTGCCCCACCTGCACCGTGGCCCTCAAGCACGACTTCATCGATACCTTCAAGAGCCTCGGCATCACCGATGCCATGGGCGAGGCCGAGCGGTTGGCGGCCAAGACCATCGACTTCTCCACCCTGGTCAAGCAGTTGGTGGACGCGGGTAGGCTTACCTTCAAGGAAGGGGAGGATCTCGGCAAGATCACCTACCACGACTCCTGCCACCTGAAGCGGACCTTGAAGGCCTCGGACGAGCCCCGGGAGCTTCTCCAGCAGGCGGGCCATGAGCTCGCCGAGATGTACGAGTGCGACACCTGCTGTGGCATGGCCGGTTCCTACTCTCTGAAGCTGCCCGAGATCTCCGCCCCGATCCTGGAGCGCAAGCTCAAGCACATCAAGGACACCGGGGCCACCAAGGTCGCCATGGACTGCCCAGGCTGCGTGATGCAAATCCGGGGAGGCCTGGATAAGGACGGGGCGCCCATCCGGGCGGAGCACACTGCTGAACTTCTTGCGGACCGTTTCCTGTAGGCTTGCCTCACAACCCATCATGGCTTCGGGGAGGCACAGCGTGCGAGAGGTGTATTTCTACGGCACCTGCCTGGTCGATCTCTTTTTCCCCGACGCAGGCATGGCGGGCATCCAACTGCTTCGGCAGGCCGGTGTGAAGGTCATCTTCCCCGATGGCCAGACCTGCTGCGGGCAACCCGCCTTCAACTGTGGCTACTGGGAGGAGGCTCGGGCTGTGGCCCGCACGCAGGTGGCCCTCTTCCCCCGGGACCTGCCGGTGATCCTGCCCTCGGGTAGCTGTGCCGGGATGATGAAGGGCCACTACCCAGAGCTCTTCCACGGCCAGCCAGACGAAGGCCAAGTGAGCGCGTTTAGCGCCCGGATCTTCGAATTGACCCAGTATTTGGTGCAGGTCCTGAATGTTCAGCTGACCGATCTGGGGGAGCCCGTGAAGGTGACCTGGCACAGTTCCTGTCACGCGGTCCGCGATCTGGGATTGCAAGGAGAACCCCAGTCCCTGCTGAGTCAGTTATCGAATGTGGAACTGGCACCCCTGGCCCGGGAGCAGGAGTGCTGCGGCTTTGGTGGCACCTTCGCCGTGCGCCAACCGGAGATCTCTGGGGCCATGTCCTGCGACAAGGCCGCGGACGCCGAGGCCACCGGTGCTGCGGTGCTGCTCTCCACAGACGGCGGCTGTCTCCTCAACGTGAATGGCACCCTGGAAGCCAAGCAGAGTCCCCTGCGCGTCCAGCACATTGCCGAGTTCCTCTGGGAGCGCACCCGTGCCCGCTGAGACAGAAATCCACTTCCGCGCTGCCGCCGCCAAGGCCCTGCTGGATCCCCAACTCCGGGCCAACTTCCGCCGGGCTATGGACGGCCTGATGAGCAAGCGCAAAGCCCAGTTCCCGGATCCCGCCGACCTGCAGGACCTGCGCGACCTCAGTACCGCCATCCGCTCCCGCAGCCTGCTGAACCTGCCGGAGCTGCTCGAGCAGTTCGAAGCCAACTGCACCAAGAACGGCATCCGGGTGCACTGGGCCGAGACCTGCGAACAGGCCAATGAACTCATCCTCGGGATCCTGCAAGCCAAGGGTGCCAGGACCCTGGTTAAGGGCAAGAGCATGGTCTCAGAGGAGATGCACCTCAATGCCTTCCTCGAAGCGAACGGCGTGGAGGCCATCGAATCCGATCTGGGTGAATACATCATCCAGCTCGATGGTGAAACACCGAGCCACATCATCATGCCGGCCATTCACAAGAACAAGGATCAGATCGCCCGGCAGTTCAGCCAGAAAATCAAGGATGCGAAATACACCGAGGATGTGGACGAGCTCACCGCCATGGCCCGCCGCGTGCTGCGTCAGAAGTTCCTGGCTGCCGATGCCGGCCTGTCTGGCGTGAACTTCGCCGTGGCCGAAACTGGGACCCTCTGCTTGGTGGAGAACGAAGGCAACGGCCGCATGAGCACCCATGTGCCGCCCCTGCACATCGCCGTCATGGGGCTGGAGAAGGTGGTGGCGCGGCTTGAGGAGGTAGCTCCCCTCTACGCCATCCTCACCCGCTCGGCCACGGGCCAGGCCGTGAGCACCTACTTCAACCTGATCACCGGCCCCCGGGGCCAGGATGAGAAGGACGGTCCCCTGGAAGTCCATCTGGTCATCCTGGACAACGGCCGCTCCAGAATCTACGCGGATCCCCAACTGCGTGCGACCCTGCGCTGCATTCGCTGCGGCGCCTGCATGAACCACTGCCCGGTCTACACGCGGGTCGGTGGCCACGCCTACGAGGCTGTCTACCCTGGTCCCATTGGCAAGATCCTCACGCCCCAGACCGAGGGCGTCGGTGTTCGCCATGACCTGATCCACGGCTCCAGCCTGTGCGGTGCCTGCGGCGAGGTCTGCCCGGTAGAGATTCCCATTCCCGAAATCCTGGTGCGCCTGCGCCGGGAAGCCACCCATGAGGACGCCGCCTCCTTGGTCGTTGGCAAAGGGACCGGTCGCACCGCCAGTGAGGACTGGGCCTGGCGGATCTGGGCGGCCATCAACCGTCGTCCTGCGATCTACCGCCTCGCCACCTGGTGCGCCACCCGCTTCGGGTCGCTCCTGCCCGCGGGTGCCCCCTTGCTCAAGGACTGGACCCGCACCCGCAGCAAGCCCATTCCGGCTCGCCGCTCCCTCAGTGAGCGCATGCGCGTCGAAGGAGGCACCCATGAGTGAGGCGCGCACTGCCATCCTCGCTCGCCTCCGCGCCGCCGGAGTAGCAGGCCCCCTGCCCCCCCTCGCACTGGCCGTTATGGCGCGTCGGCAGTGGTCCACCACCGAACGGGTTGCTCGACTCCGCAAGGGCATGGAACTGGTCCGCACCGAATTTCTGGAAGCCTCACCGGCGAACTGGCCCGCCGTCGTCCGCAGTTGTTGCGAGCGAGAAGGCCTGGGCAATCTGCTCTATGGCCCCGATTGCGAGGCTGGAGCTACCCTGGCGGCCAGTTGGCCCCAGGAGGGGACGCAACTGCTGCCCTACGATCGCCCCGTGGAGGCCTTCAAGGAAGAGTTGTTCACCACCGTTGAAGCCGGCTTCACCAGCACCGTGGGTGGCATCGCCGAAACCGGCGGCCTGCTGCTGCTGCCTGGCCGCGACGAACCCCGCCTCCTCTCGCTGGTGCCCCCGATCCACCTCGCCCTCCTGCGGGCCTCCACCATCCACGACTCCTTCTGGTCCGCCGTACAGGCCCTGGGCTGGGGCCGCAACCTGCCACCCAATGCCTTGCTAATCTCCGGCCCCAGCAAGACCGCCGATATCGAGCAGACCCTGGCCTTCGGTGTGCACGGCCCCAAGCGCCTCATCGTGGTGCTGGTGGATGATCTGAGATAGACCCAGACCCACAGCCACGCTAGACTGTTCATTCATGGCTGGGTAGCTCAGGTGGTTAGAGCGAGGGTCTCATAATTCCTAGGTCGGCAGTTCGAGTCTGCCTCCAGCCACCAACCAACAGGGGCCCTCGGGCCCCTGTTGGTTGGTGGACTAAAGAGGAGGCGGACTCGAACTGCCGAGAAGCAGTGGCGGCCAGGTAGCCTGCAGCGAGCAAGGCCCCACTGGGGCCTACGCAGTGCCCGCAGGCGTGGCCAGCCATGCGCGCAGTTCGAGGGCCCTCG
>SESE01001060.1_pt1 | contig 11368 bp, 8 predicted proteins | sample 3171371 | NCBI WGS metagenome assembly SESE01 (sample SAMN06051881, study PRJNA518727) | freshwater metagenome | biome: subpolar coniferous forest; feature: holomictic lake; material: water; isolation source: holomictic Lake 442, 13 m depth | place: Canada: near Kenora, Ontario | collected...
CAGCGCCTGTCATTCCGAACGGAGTGAGGAATCTCCCGGTGGGTCTGTAAAGCGAAGTGAGATTCCTCACTCCGTTCGGAATGACAACCGCACCGGCGTCATTTACCGCTGCCGTTGACCAGTTCCTGGTTGACGTCAAGCCAGCGCTTGATAGTCATCACCCGCTGGTCCTGTCCGGCACGCAGGCTTTCCTCGACTTCCAGGGCGCCCAGGTAATTCTCCTCATCCGCCATAGCCGATCGCAGGGCCTGCATATCTGCCAGCAATTGCGGGTCGAATTTGTGTTTGGCGAGGAGTTTCAGCACAAACGGCACAGGCGACACCCCCTGTGCCAACTGCCCCTGCGCCAGACATCGTGCATGCGCGATGAAATGTTGCACGAGAAGATTGACACGGTCGGCGGGCTCTTTAACCCTCTCCAGGAGTTGCCGGATCACATTCATGAACGCATCCAGATGAAACGGCTTGGCAACAAAGGCGTCAATTTCCACCTGCGTCGCAGCGTTCTGCAACTGATCCGCCGCGCCGTATGCCGAAATCATCACCAGCAACACGTCGGGATTCAGTAGCCGAATCTTGTGGCAAAGCTCAGCCCCGCTGAATCCGGGCATGAAGAAATCTGTGATCACCATGGTGATGGAGTCCTTCCGCTCCCGGAACGATTCCAGCGCTTCCATCGGATCCTGATATTCCAGCACCTCGCAATCCAGCTTCTGTTTCAGAAGCATGCTGATGGTCTTGCAGATCAGCGGCTCATCATCAACCACGAGGAAGACGGGTCGTGTGGTCATGTTGTATTACTCCGGCAGGTTCCTAGGCCGTAAGGCACTTTTCTGTTCGGCAAACAACAGGATAGGCGAGGGATGACCACTTTGCAGTGGGGTATAACCCCCATGGGGTCAACACCCCATATCGCGATGGTCGCTATATGCCATAGACTGAAAACGGTTCAGCGCCTATCTGAAAACCATGCTTTGCGCTGCGGCCGCGCATCCGATGGGTGGGATATACCCCATGGTTCGGGACCGGCGTGGCAAGGGATACTGAACCAACGCAACGTGGCGATCTTAACACCATTGGAAGGCAAGGGGACGACCCGGAATGAGTTCTGCATGAGTCCTGAACCGACAACGTCCATGCCGCCTGCCGGTGGGGGGCACATCGTCGTCATGAGGCTGGCCGACATCAGGATGGCCATGCGTCTTTCCGTGGTCGAGCGGGTGATCATGGCGGTGGCCGTTACTCCGGTGGCGGACGCTCCCGCTGACGTCGTCGGGCTGGTGAATTTTCACGGCACGGTGATCCCCATTCTTGACTTCCGCGGTGTGTTTGGCGTTCCACGGAAAGCGATTGTGCCGACCGACCTGTTTGTCATCGCCGGGGCAGGCCACCGGAAGATTGCCATACCGGTTGAGGAGGTGTTGGGTGTTGCTGAATCCGCGCCAGGCGCGGCTGTGCCGGCCGGGGACATCCTTCCCGGACTGGACGACTTTATCGAGGGAGCCGTCAAACTGTCGGACGGTATGGTCCTGATTTACGACTTGGAGCGAATCCTGCGCAAGCATGGTTCGTTCCTCTTCGATCGCGTGACGTCCGGAGCGCCCGCATGAATACGATGGTCATGGAACAGGACACACTGGAGGCCGTCAGCGGCCTGATCGAACGCCGCATGGGGCTCCACTTTCCCTCCGAACGCCACGACGTACTTGCCCGTGGGTTGGAGCGCGGCGGTGCGGAAATGGGCTTTGCCGATCCCGGGGCGTACGCGGTCCGTCTCCTGGCCACGGGCATCACCCCGGCGGAACAAAACACCTTGGCGCAGGCCTTGACGGTGGGCGAAACCTATTTCTTCCGCGAACCCGCCGCGTTGAAAGCGCTTGAGGAACATGTTCTTCCCGCGCTGATCGAGGCACGCTCCAAAAGCGGGGAAAGGCGAATCCGCATGTGGAGCGCCGGTTGCTGCACCGGCGAAGAGGCGTACACCCTGGCCATCATGCTCGTCCGGCTGATTCCTTCCTTGACCGAATGGGACATCACGATTTTGGCCACCGACATCAACCCTGACTTCCTTCGCAAGGCCAGGTCCGGACGATATCGGGAATGGTCTTTTCGGGGCGCGCCAGCCTGGCTCAAGACCGGCTTTTTCAGTAAGTGCGCAAGCGACGAATACGAGCTCATCGCGCGCGTGAGGCAAATGGTCAGCTTCTCCTATCTGAATCTGGTCGACGACGCTTATCCGTCGCTGGTGAACAATACTTCGGCCATGGATGTCATTCTGTGTCGGAACGTGATGATGTATTTTGCCCCCAACCGCGCCAAACGGGTGGCAGGTCGGTTTAACCGGGCGCTTTTGGACGGCGGCTGGCTCGTCATGAGCCCCAGCGAGGGCTGCAGCGGCAGTGCCGATCTCTTCACCCGGGCATCGTTCGACAACGCGATGCTGTATCAGAAAGGCGCCCCCGTGCCTCTCGTTTCTGAACACAACTTCCAACGCGCAACATCCCCCGCCCAACGCCCACTGAAGAGCGATCCCAACTTGGACGTTGGCTGTTGGACGTTGGCTGTTGGACATTCAAATGCAGGCAATTCAAAACATCTGGCGGCGCCCTCCACCTCTGTTCCCATTACGCCTGCGCCCGACACGCCGGCGGAAACACCCCTGACTGCCGCAACGAACGCGTATGCGCAAGCGAACTACGAGGCGATCTTGAAGATCGCCGCGCTCCCGGAACCGGCCGTGGCCGTTATCGTCTTGGCGGCCCGCGCCGCTGCCAATCTCGGGCGACTCGACGAAGCCCTGGCGTGGTGTCAAACGGCCTTGGAGCGTGACAAGCTTCAGGCCTCCGTCCACCACCTGCAGGCGACCGTTCTCATGGCGAAACGCGACGAGCCCGCCGCGCTGGCATCGCTGAAACGCGTGCTGTATCTGGAGCCGCATTCGATTCGCGCTCACTTCACGACGGCGAATCTCCTGCTCCAGACCGGCGACCCGGCCCGGGCCATGAAGTACTTCCGCAAAACCCTGACGCTGCTGAACACGCTGGATGACCATGCGGTGATTCCTGACAGCGACGGCATGACCGCGGAGAGGCTGAAAGTCATTGTCAGGCAGATACAAGAGAGTTTGGGGAGAACATGAACATGGCGAGACAGACAGAAGAGGCTATTCTCAAGGCGCGGGCCCGGGAACTTGCACGGCCTATCGCGCGTGAGGCAAGCGCCCAAGGGCGTCTCGACGTCGTGGAGTTTCTCTTGGCGCACGAGTGCTACGCCATCGAGAGCCGGTTCGTGGCGGAGGTGTTCCCCTTTGGAGACATCACGCCCTTGCCAGGCACACCGCCGTTCGTGGTCGGAATCGTCAATTTCAGAGGAATCGTCCTCTCCGTGATTGACCTGAAGTTCTTCTTCCAGTTGCCGATGAAGGGGTTGAATGACCGCAATCGCGCCATCGTGCTGCGGTCGGACAGTATGGAGTTCGGCATTTTGGTGGATGCGATGCACGGCACCCGGCGCATCGCGCAGGACTCCTTGCAGGAGGCGCTACCGACACTGTCCGGCATCCGGGAGCGGTATCTCCGGGGCGTCACGCCCGACGGCGTGGTGGTTCTCGACGGCGGCAAACTGCTGGCGGATGATGCGCTGGTGGTGAGGGCAGGCGGTTAAGGGTTCAGGGTTCAGGTGATCTAAAAAAGGGAGAGAAGCCATGAAGAAGCTGACATTGGGCCGGAGACTGGGACTGGCATTCGGCACGCTGATCGTGTTGATGGGTGTGCTCGGCGGTCTGGCCGTCTGGCGCATGAAACTGGCCGCCGAGGCTTCTACGGGGCTGGCCTCTAAGTTCGTCCCTGAAGTCCGGATCGCGCAGCAGGTGGCCATTAGCACTTGGGCGACCCGGTTCAACATCCGCAACTACACGCTGACCGGCGACGAGGACTTCTTGCGCCAGGGCCGCAAAGGCATTTCCGAACTCAAAGACGCGCTCACAACGGCAGACGATCTGGCGCAGAAGTACCCAGACCTTGTGGCCCTGCGCCAGGGTGCGGTTGACGCCAGAACCGCCCTGCAGACGTGGGAAGAATACATCGACAAGATGGAAGCAGAACAGAAGAACCTCAAGGTGCAGCAGGGGCTGCTCATTGCGGCCGGTACGGCCTACATGCAGCAATGCCAGTCATTGCTGGCTTCGCAAGAAGAAGCGATGAGGGCTGGAATCGCCACGAACGTGGCTCCGGCCGAACTGGAGCAGCGGTTGACGAAGCTCGGCATGGTTCAGGATTTGATGGATCGCGGCATGGCCATTCAACTGGACAACTTCCAGGCTCAGGCTATGGACGACATGAAGGACCTGCGCGACACGCTCAAAAATTTCGTTGCTCTCGATGAAATCTGCACTGGGCTGACGCCGTTGCTGCACCAACAAAATAACGTCGCCCAGTTGCGCCAGATCCGGGGATCCGCGAAGAGTTACAACACCGCTATGGAGGAGACGCTGAAGAGCCACCTCGCGGTTAACGATCTCAAGGAGAATATAACCAAGACTGCTACTGTGCTCATGGCCAAAGGCCAGGAGGTGGCGGGTGTCGGTCTGCAGTGCACGACGAAAGCCGCGACTGAGGGAGCAAGCGGCCTTGATATGACGGTCGTCATTCTGCTGGTGGGCCTCGTTGTCGCGATCATCGTGGCGATCCTGATCGCCTGGATGTCCGCGCGTGCCATCGCCGGGCCCATCCGCGAAGGGGCCCAGGTCCTGGTCGCCGCGGCCGGTGAACTATCCGCCACGGTCAGCCAGATCGCCGCCAGCGCCGGCGAGACGGCGGCGGCCGTCTCTGAAACCAGCACGACGATCGACGAGGTCCGGCAGACCGCTCAAATGGCGCATGAAAGCGCGCGCAACGTCGCGATTGGCGCGCAGAGCGCGGCGCACGCCGCGCGTAACGGCTCGGACGTCATGCGCGCGAGCGCCGAGGGCCTGAAGCGGATCGGCGAACAGATGAAGGCGATCACGGGCTCGGTCATGAGCATGAGCGAGAAGAGCCAGGCGATTGGCGACATTATTACCACGGTCAACGACCTCGCCGAGCAGTCGAATCTCCTGGCTGTTAATGCCTCCATCGAGGCGGCTCGCGCAGGCGAGCAGGGCAAGGGGTTCGCGGTGGTGGCCGAGGAAATCCGCAGCCTGGCCGAGCAGTCCAAGGAAGCGACCAAGCAGGTGCGGGCAATATTGAGTGACGTTCAGAAGGCGACTGGTTCTGCCGTGCTGACTACCGAACAGGGCGGTAAGGCCGTGCAGGAGGGGCAGAAACTGGCCGATCAGGCGGTGGAAGCCATCAGCACACTGGCCGCCGTGGTTACGCAGGCCGCCCAGGCTGCCACCCAGATCGCGGCCTCGAGCCAGCAGCAACTGGCCGGCACGGAACAAGTCGGCAACGCCATGGGGAACATCAAGGAAGCCAGCCTGCAGAATCAGGCGAGCACCACGCAACTGGCCACGGCCGCGCACAACCTGCAGGAGCTGGGGGTAAAATTGCGCCGGCTGGTGGAGGGGTGAAAAACAGAAAGCAGAGACAAGGCTGAGTCATGACGCAAGCAAGCGACAACGACGTTCTGAAGAGCATCATGGTGACGTTCAAGGCGGAAGCTGAAGAACGTATCCAGGCTGTTTCGGACGGACTGACCGAACTGCGGCAGATGCCGCCGTCCGGCGCGCGCGCTGAGCTCGTTGAGCGCATCTATCGCGACACGCACAGCCTCAAGGGCGCGGCCCGTTCCGTGGGACTGGAGGCGATCGAGGCGATCTGTCAGGCCCTTGAGGACGTGTTCGCCGCCGCCAAGAAGGCGGACGCGCCGGTCTCAGACGCTCTCAGCGCGGCCATACGAACCGTCTTTGAAGAGGTCCGCCGCCTGATCGAGGGCCGGAAGACGGTCGCCGCGAGCACCTCGCAAATCATTGCCGCCCTGAAGGCGGCGGCCCACCCCCAGCCGTCAGCCGCCGCCCCGCCACCCGAACCTCCTGCGCCCGCCTCGGGGCCTCCGTCGTCTCAGGCAGACATAGCACACGCCGCCGCTCCGGTTGAAAACGGGGAACCCCGTGCGATCGGCAACGAGTCGCTTGCCGAAACCGTGCGCGTTCCCATCGCACGGCTGGAGGCGCTGCTACGGTTGGCCGAGGAGTTGCTGCGCATCGAGTTGATGTCGGCACAGCGAGCGGCCGAAACCGCCACGCTTCTGGAGATGCACGGGGCGTGGACAAAACGGTGGCATGGGCTGGTCGCCGCGGACGCCGGCCAGGAACTGTCCGTCTTTCACGGTGCCCTCAAGGGCTTTTCGACACGGCTGGACGCCGACCGACGCTGGACATCCTCGATACTGGATCAGCTCCTGTCGAGCGCCAAAGAAGTGCTGATGCTTCAGTTCGCGGTGATGGGGCGAATGCTGACGCGCATGACCACGGAACTGGCGCAGGCGGAGGGCAAACAGGTGGCGCTCGCCGTACACGGGGCACACATCCAGATCGACAAGCGGGTCCTTGACGAGATGAAGGATCCGCTGATTCACCTGGTGCGAAACAGCGTGGGGCATGGCATCGAGCCCGCCGAGGTGCGCCGGCGATTGGGCAAGCCCGCATGCGGCACGATCACGGTTTCCCTTTCGCAGCAGGATGGGAACAAAGTGGAGATTTGCGTCGCGGACGACGGGGCGGGGATTGACTGCGCCGGGGTGAAAGCGGTGGCTCTCAAGAGCGGAGTGCTTGAAACAGCCGTGGCAAACAGCATGGACGACGCGGCCGTCCTGCCGCTGATCTTTCGCTCAGGTGTGTCAACCAGCCCGATCATCACATCCCTGTCCGGCCGAGGTTTGGGACTGGCCATCGTGAGCGAGAAGGTTGAGAAACTGGGCGGGCGTGTCATAGTGGATTCCACTCCCGGCCAAGGCACGCGCATCCGTCTGCTCCTGCCGGCGACGCTGGCGACATTCCGCGGTACGCTCATACGGGCCGGCGACCGACCGTTTGTCATGCCTACGGCCAGCGTCGAACGGGCACTCCGGTTCGCCGCCGACCAGATACAGTCGGCCTTGAACAGGGAGACGATCGCTTTCGCCGGCCGGCCCATCTCGTTTGTCAGACTGGCGGACATTCTTGGCATCCCCTCACGGCAGGCCGATGGGAGCCAGGACCACGTGACCGCCCTGGTGGTTCATTCGGCGGGGCGCCACATCGGACTCGGCATTAGCGAGGTCCTCGGGGAGCAGGAGATTCTGGTCAGAACGCTCGGACCCCAGTTGGTCAGGGTCAGGAACATCTCCGGCGCCGCCATGCTGGGTTCCGGGGCGCTCGTGCCGATTCTGAATGTCGCCGACCTGATGCGCTCAGCCATTGAGTCCGACGGCACACCGCGGACCGCTGAAAGCGCGCCGGGCGGACCCGCCGCAGTCAAGACCCTGCTTGTGGTCGAAGATTCCGTCACCTCCCGCGTGCTGCTGAAGAGCATTCTTCAGTCGGCTGGTTACGAAGTCGCCACCGCCGTGGACGGCATGGATGGTCTCACCACGATGCGGACCACGCGCTTTGACCTGGTGGTCTCCGACGTCGAGATGCCGCGCCTGAACGGCTTCGAATTGACCAAGCGGATTCGACAGGACGCCGCGCTCAAGGAAATACCGGTCGTGCTGGTCACGGCCCGGGAATCGCGCGAAGACAAGGAGCGCGGCATCGAGTGCGGCGCCAATGCGTACATCGTGAAGAGCAGCTTCGACCAGACGAACCTGCTGTCCGTGATTGAGGGACTGCTGTGAATGCTGACGTTAAGAAGACCAAGGTGCTCGTGGTTGACGATTCGCCGACGGTTTTGGAGTACCTGACGCACATTTTCAACGCGACGGGCCGGCTGCAGGTGATCGGCACGGCCCGCAACGGGAAGGAAGCCGTTGACTTTGTGCGTCACACCAGGCCCGATATCATCACCATGGATGTGCACATGCCGGTAATGAACGGACTTGAGGCCACGCGCGAGATCATGTCCACCGATCCCATTCCCATTGTGATTCTCGGTGCAAGCTGGGACCCGGGCGAAGTACAGCAGAGTTTCAAGGCGGTGGAAGCCGGGGCGCTGGCTTCGTTTGCCAAGCCGTCCGGCATGGCGACAGCGGACAGCGCCGAAGCCATACGTGAATTGGTGGCCAATATCGAGGCCCTGGCGTGCATCAAACTGGTGCGTAGGTCTGCCCTTTTCACACGGCCATTGACCAACGAGATCAGGACTGCGACCTCGGTTCCCAACGCCCGGCAGCTTCTAAATCCGGGGATTGTGGTTATTGGCGTTTCCACCGGCGGACCGCCTGTACTCCAGTGCATCCTGGCCGGACTTGCAAAGGACTTCAAGTTCCCGGTCCTGATCGTTCAACACATATCGAAAGGGTTCACCCAGGGGCTCGTGGACTGGCTTGGCGGCACGTCGGTTCTCCCCGTCGCGATCGGGAAGCATGGCGAGCGGCTCAGGCCTGGGCAGGTACTTGTCGCCCCGGACGACCACCACATGGAGGTCGGCGCCGGTGAGCAAATCGTCCTTACCGTGGATGAGCCGGAGCAAAGCCTGCGGCCCGCGGTCGCGCGTCTGTTCCGTTCCGCGGCCGCCGTGTACGGCCACCGCACCATCGCCGTGCTTCTCACGGGCATGGGCAGCGACGGCGCGCGCGAAATGCTGAACATCAAGGACCGGGGCGGCGTGACGATTGCACAGGACGAGAGAAGTTGCGTCGTCTACGGCATGCCCAAAGCCGCCGCACAACTGAATGCGGTGAAGCATGTGTTGTCGCCGCCCGAGATCGTAAACACGCTTAACCGGCTGGCCGCTGAAACGAAGAGTACATAACCATGAAAAAACAAGTGACAAACTCGCCATCCTTGCCCAGGGACGTGCTGATTGTCGAAGACAGTGCCACCCAGGCCACCGTGTTCAAAATCGCTCTGGAAAAGCAAGGCTGGCGCGTCCGGGTGGCTGGCGACGGCGTCGCGGCGATGGAACAGGCCCGCCTCCGCAAGCCGGACATCGTGGTCAGCGACATCCGCATGCCGGAGATGGACGGCTACGCCCTGTCAAAAGCGATCAAGACCGACCCGGCCCTGCATGACGTGCCGGTGGTGCTGTTGACTTCGCTGTCGCAGTCGCGCGACATCATTGACGCCATCAACAGCCGGGCCGACTACTACTTTCTGAAGCAGTGGAACCATGACATTCTGATCGCCAAAATCGCGTCGGTTCTTGACTCGTATCAGCCATTCCCCGAACCCGGAAGGGGCGGACTTACCCTGCGCTGCGATGGGCAAACATACATGATCGAAGCCAATGCCCAACAACCCTTGCACCTCCTGCTATCCACCTACGAGATTGCGGTCCAGCAGAGCATGGAGCTTGTGGCCGCACGGGACACGTTGCGGGAAGCCAACGAGTCGCTCGAAGAAACGGTCCGCGCGAGGACTGCCCAATTCATCGCGTCGGAAACCCGTTACCGGCGGCTTTTTGAGGCGGCCAAGGACGGCATCCTGATCCTCGATGCCGAGACGGGGATGGTCGTGGATGTGAATCCTTTTCTGGGAGAGATGTTGGGCTGCTCGCGCGAGGAATTCCTCGATCAGAAGATTTGGGACCTGGTAGCCTTCAAAAATGTCATTGCCAATCAGGACCAGTTCATAGAATTGCAGCAGATTTCGACGGAATACGTCCGGTACGAAGAAGCGGTGCTGGAAAGCCGCGCCGGGAAGCGGCACGAGGTGGAGTTCGTCAGCAACGCCTATCTCGTCAACAACCACAAGGTGATCCAGTGCAACATCCGCGACATCAGCGCGCTCAAGCGGGAGGCCGAGGAGGCCAGCCGCATGGTGACGGTGGTACGCGACTCGAACGATGCAATCACGATCCAGGACTTCGAAGGCCGGATCACCGCCTGGAACCACGGCGCTGAGCTGATGTACGGCTACAGCGAGGCCGAGGCGCTGGCGATGAACATCGAACGTCTCACGGCCCCCGGCAAGGTGGCCGAGCAAAAGAATTCTGTCCGCCGGCTGGTGGCCAGCGAAGCGATCACCTCGCTGGAGACCCAGCGCGTGACCAAAGACGGGCGCGTGCTCGATGTCTGGATGACCGTCACGAAACTGGTGAATAAGGCCGGCAAACCCATCGGCATCGCCTCCACCGAGCGAGACATCACCGCGCGCAAGAAGGCGGAAGAGGGGTTGCTTAGGCTCAACGCGGAACTGGAGCAACGGGTCGAGGAACGCACGCACGAACTGGTTCACACCAAGGAGGCGGCTGAGGCTGCCAACCGGGCCAAGAGTGACTTTCTGGCCAGCATGAGCCACGAGTTGCGTACCCCCTTGGGCGCGATCATCGGTTTCTCCGAACTGCTGGAAGAGAAACTCTTCGGCGGTCTCACGCCCAAACAAGAGCAGCACGTCAAGCACATCCTCGAGAGCGGGCGCCACCTGCTCTCCCTGATCAACGACATCCTGGATCTTTCCAAGGTCGAGGCGGGAAAGATGGAACTGGAACCTTCCTCCGTTCCCATTGCGACTCTCCTCGAGGATAGCCTGGTGATGGTCAAGGAAAAGTGCATGAAGCACGGGATTGCACTCGCGCTGGACCTTCCAGACCCGATCAAAGACCTGGTGATCTCGGCCGACGAGCGCAAGCTGAAGCAGATCATGTACAACCTTCTCTCCAACGCGGCCAAGTTCACGCCGCAGGGCGGGCAGATTCGCGTCCAGGCAAGAGTCGTTGGCCAGCAGTCATTAGGAGCAGAAGAAAAGTTCAAAGCCCAATGTCCAATGACCATTGACAACCGAAACCCCGACGTTGTCGAGGTTTCGGTTTCCGACACCGGTTGCGGCATCGCCAAAGAACATCAGGAGAAGATATACGAGGCGTTTTACCAGGTGGCGGACGCCGCAAAAGGCAAGACGCCGGGTACGGGGTTGGGACTGCCGCTGACCAGGCGGCTGGTTGAGATGCACGGCGGCAGAATCTGGCTGGAGAGCGCGGGTGCAGGCAAAGGAAGTACGTTCCGGTTCGCCATCCCCATTCGATGTGCGGCCGGAGTTTAGGCGCGAAACAGGCGACCGCTTCGGGCAAGCCCTTGACTAATGACCCATGACGAATGACCGACTATGAAAACGCTGATTCTTATCGCAGACGATGACGCCAGAAACCGTATGCTGCTCACCGATGTACTGGAGTCGGTGGGACTCGACATCGTGACGGCGGAAAACGGCCGGGAGGCCATCGCCTTGGCTCGCACCGCCAAGCCGGCCGTGATTGTCATGGACGTGCAAATGCCCGTGGTGGACGGGATCGCCGCGATTGCGATCCTGAAG
>SESE01001064.1_pt1 | contig 11350 bp, 7 predicted proteins | sample 3171371 | NCBI WGS metagenome assembly SESE01 (sample SAMN06051881, study PRJNA518727) | freshwater metagenome | biome: subpolar coniferous forest; feature: holomictic lake; material: water; isolation source: holomictic Lake 442, 13 m depth | place: Canada: near Kenora, Ontario | collected...
TAGATACATATTCTCCGCAGCACAAAGGTGATCTGATGGGACGTGGACGCTATCCTGCCCGGCTCCAGGTGTCGCCGCCCCCGCCCGAGGTGGGCGCGCGCTACCTGCGGATCTGGCCGGGCCACGAGGTTTATGCCAGCCCCGACGCCTTCCCGCCGATCAGCTCGCCGGGCCTTTTTGGCGACGGTCGGCCCCTGGAGATCGACATCGGCTGCGCCACGGGCGAACTGACCTGCGCCCTGGCCGCCGCCCGCCCTGCGGCCAACTACCTGGGGGTAGACATCTCCCTCAAGCCACTCTACCGCGCCGTGGAACTGGCTGCGGCACGCGGGTTGCCCAACCTGCGCTTCCTGCAAAGCGACATGCTGCTGGTCTACGGGCGCATCCCCGCCGGAGCGCTACGGGCGGCCTACGTCCACTTCCCGGCCCCGCTGCTGCGCAACTGTCAGCGCAAGCAGCGCCTCGTCTCCCCGGCCTTGCTCGTCCATATGCAGCGCGCCCTGGCCCCCGGCGGCACCCTGAGCTTCATAACCGACCAGGAGGATCTCTACGCCGAGTTGCTGCGTCTGCTGCCCGCCGCCCCCGGCCTGCGCCTGCGCGACCCCGCCGAGCGCGAGGTCGCGCTCGCCGACATGCTCAAGTCACACTACCACCGCCGTTGGGAGGCCAAGGGCCGGCCCATCCTGCGGGCTGAGCTTGAAAATGTTAAGGTTTGAGGGCGAAAAGTGGAATTAAGGTATCCCGCCATCCCCATTCCGCCCCAGCCGTGACAGAAGTGTCACGCGCTTAACAGGTTGATGTAACAAAGCTGCGGTATGATATGCGTGCGGGTGATCCGTTCATTCTTTCAGGTACACCGCAGTACGGGATGTACGCCACCCACGTTCTCCGCTCTGGATTGGGTATCGGCGCGGAATAGCCACCATCGTCGCATAACGACCTCGCAAGCGCCCCGGCGTACGGCTGACCGATATCCACAGAAAGGATCCCGTTGTGACCGAGATTGATATCGAGGGCATGAGCGTCTCAGATCTGGAGCGCTTGCGCGACGCCGTCAACCAGCGCCTGCTGGAGTTGCGCTACAGCAATCGGCACACCCTCCCCGAGCTGCTGCGGATGCTTGAGGACTTGAAGATCGCGCTGAACGACCAGGGAAAAGAATGGCGCTCGCTTGAGCGCTGGCAGTGGATGGACGGCCAGATCCGCTTCTGGCTGAACCCGACCGACCAAGTGCGCTACCAGTCCGGCTGGTACACCATCAATGAACTGATGCTCTGGTCGCGCAACCGTGGCCCAGTCCTCGTCCCTGAGGAGGAGGACGTTGAGGATGAGCCCTGGACGGATGTGGGCGGTGTACGTATTCGTTGGCTACCCGACGGCACAATGGAGCGTCTGTGATACCTGAGGGGTGAGCGCTTAGGCGCTCACCCCTCACTGTTTGGGGGCTTACGGCGTCGCGAGGAAGTGCAGGATGGCCAGCGATGTGCGCGCAATACTTCGGTCTGAACCCAGTCGGCCCGCCCTTTGTACTCTTTTCGGCCCAGCATCTGCTGGCCATCGCCGCCGTGATCATCGCCAGTGTGGCGGTGGCCATGCTGGCCCGGCGGCTGGCTCCGCCCGCCCGCGAGAGGTTGCGCTGGGCGCTGGCGGCCTTCTGCCTGGTCAACTGGCTGGGGTGGGACGTATGGCAACTGGTGAACGGCATCTGGTCGCCCGCCTACTCGCTGCCGCTCCAGCTCTGTACGCTCTCGGTGCCGGTGGCGGCGCTGATGCTGGCGATGCGCAGCGCGCGGATCTTCGAGGTACTCTACTTCTGGGGCTTCGCCGGGGCCACCCAGGCGCTGATCACACCGGATCTGCCGACGGCAGGCTACAGCTTCCCGCACTTCCGCTACTGGATCTTCTTCACCTCACACGGCAGCATCTACCTGGCGCTGGTCTTCGCCGCAGCGGCGTGGGGCTTCCGGCCAACCTGGCGCTCGTTGCCGAGGGCCTTCCTGATCACTAATCTGCTGATGGCCGTTGTCGGCCTAGCGAACTGGCTCACCGGCGGGAACTATATGTTCATCGCGCGCAAGCCGGAGTTCCCGACCTTGATCGACGCCCTCGGGCCGTGGCCGTGGTATATCATCGCGCTGGAACTGATCGCGGCAGCGACGTTTGTGCTGGTCTACCTGCCGTATGCGGTGGGAGATCGGCTGCGCCGGGCCTGAGCGATGCGTTCATGCAGCGCGCAACAGGATCAGCGAACAGAAAAGCGCGTCCCGCAGCCGATGGGCATGCGGAAACGCGCGCGGGAGATCGCGCAAGAATCCGTGGGCGAGTCCTTTTTTTTGCCCATTTGTTTGCGTTGAGGAGCGTGCAGCTATGACTGACCCCCAGGACAACCGAGACCTGATCGTTATGCCTTTCGCGCCCCTGGTTGCGCGGATTATTGCCGAGGCGACGGTAGTGGACGACCGCATCCTGAAGATCGACCACTTTCTGAACCACCGGATCGAGCCAGATCTTATGCGCCTCATGGGCGTAGCCCTGGCGGATCGGCTGATGCACTTCCGACCCAACCTGCTGCTGACAGCCGAGGCCAGCGGGATCGCGCCGGCCCTGGCGGTGGCCATGGCCACCGGGCTGCCGATGGTCTACGCGAAGAAGTACTCGCCGGAGGTGGAGCCGCCAGCCCTGTCGCGGCTGGTGCCCTCGCCGACCAAAGGCGGCTCAGCGCGGCTGGTGATCGCGCAACGCTACCTGCCGGCCGGGGCGCGGGTGGCCCTGGTGGACGACTTCCTGGCGAACGGGCGCACAGCCCTGGCCCTGGCCGAGATCGTCGCCGAGGCGGGGGCGGAGCTGGTGGTGGCCGGGTTCCTGGTGGAGAAGCTGTTCCAGGGCGGGCGGGCGGGCCTGGAGGCTCTCGGCATCCCGGTGGCGGCCCTGGCCCAGATCGAGCGGCTCTCCGGCGGGAAGGTGATTATGCGTCTGGATCGTGAATGACGCGACCGCATTTGGATCGCGTAGATACTTCGTGTTCCAAACACAATCGGAGATAGGGAGGCATAGAGTGGCGACAGTTGAGATCGCGTCGGCGGACGACACCCGCGCGGGGATGGGGCTGATCGCGACGGCGGCGCTGATCTGGGGCACAATCGGGGTGGCGGTGAGCCTGCTCTACCAACTGGCCCCGGTCGACCCGCTGGGGGTGGGGTTTCTGCGCCTGCTGATCTCGGCACCGGCCCTGCTGGTGGTAGGTCGGGCGCTGGTGGGGCCGGGCTTCCTGCGGGTGCGCCGGGCCGACCTGGGGGTGATCGCACTGATGGGCGTGGCCTTCGCAGCCTACCAGGTCTGCTACTTCGCGGCCATCCCCCGGCTAGGGGTGGCGGCGGCGGTGATGATCAACATCTGCAGCGCGCCGATTATGACCGCCCTGCTGGCCCGCATCTTCCTGGGCGAGCGTCTAGGCCGGGCGGCGCTGCTGGCCATGGCCGGCGCGGTGGTGGGCACGGGCATGCTGGTGGGCGGGGTGCCGCACGCGGGCGACCCGGCCACCCTGCTGACCGGCGCGGCCCTGGCCCTGGGTGCAGGATTCTGCTACAGCCTCGTGACCCTGACCGGGCGGGCCGTGGCCCCGCGCTACCACCCGCTTCAGCCGATTGCCCTGGCCTTCAGCCTTGGCGCGCTGCTCTTGGCCCCCCTGGCCTTGTCCGGTGGCCTCTCTCTGGCCTACCCGCCGATGGGATGGGCTATCCTGCTCTACCTGGGGCTGGTGCCCACCGCTGTGGGCTATGTGCTCTACCTGCGCGGCCTGAGCAACACCCCGGCCACGGTGTCCACCATTCTCGTGCTGCTTGAGCCACTCGGCTCGACGACCCTGGCCGTGATCTTCCTCGGCGAGCGGCTGGCCCCCCTCGGCCTAGCAGGAGCCGCCCTGCTCCTGGCGAGCATGGGGCTGCTCTACGCAAAATCGTAGCGAGGCCGGGAACGTGGGTTGTGCGCTCCCGGCCCCGCTCTGCAAGAGGGTATGGGAGCGACGAAGCCGCTCCCATACCCTCACCCTTTCCTGGCGCGGTAGCGCTGGATCAGCGCGTTGGTCGAGCTATCGTGGTGCAGCTCGGGATCACCCTCGGCGCGCAGCGCGGACACGATCCGACCGGCCAGCACCTTGCCCAGCTCCACGCCCCACTGGTCGAACGAGCCAATATCCCAGATCACACCCTGGGTGAAGACGCTATGCTCGTAGAGGGCCACCAGGGCACCGAGTACCGCCGGGGTCAGGGTGTCGGCCAGGATGGTGCTGGTCGGGTGGTTGCCGGGGAAGGTGCGGTGGGGCACCAGCCATGCCGCCGTACCATCAGAGGCCACCTCATCGGCGGTCTTGCCGAAGGCCAGCGCCTCGCTCTGGGCGAACATATTGGCCATCAGCAGGTCGTGGTGATCGCCCAGCGGGTTCAGGCTGCGGCAGAAGCCGATCAGGTCGCAGGGGAAGAGCTTGGTGCCCTGGTGGATCAGTTGGTAGAACGAGTGCTGGCCGTTGGTGCCCGGCTTGCCCCAGTAGATCGCCCCGGTCTGATAGTCTACCTCGGCACCGCTCAGGGTCACTCGCTTGCCGTTGCTCTCCATCGTGAGCTGCTGGAGGTAGCCGGGGAAGCGGCTGAGGTACTGGTCGTAGGGCAGCACCGCCACGGTATCGGCGTCGAAGAAGCTGCTGTACCAGACGCTCAACAGGCCCATGAGCGCGGGCAGGTTCTGGGCCAGGGGTGCGCTGCGGAAGTGCTCGTCCATGGCGCGAGCACCGGCCAGCATCTGGCGGAAGCCCTCCGGCCCAAGGGCAATCATACTGGAGAGGCCGATAGCCGAGAGCATCGAGTAGCGCCCGCCCACCCAGTCCCAGAATCCGAACATGTTGGCGGTGTCAATCCCAAACTTGGTCACCTCGACGGTATTGGTAGAGACGGCGACGAAATGCTTGGCCACAGCGGCACTGTCGCCGAGGGCGGCCAGCAGCCATGCCCGCGCGCTGCGCGCGTTGGTCATCGTCTCCAGGGTGGTGAAGGTCTTCGAGGCCACGATGAAGAGCGTACTGGCCGGGTCGAGGTCGCGCACCGTCTCGACAAAATCCGTGCCGTCCACATTTGAGACGAAGCGGAAAGCGATGTCGCGCTGGCTGTAGTGACGCAGGGCGCGGTAGGCCATCATCGGGCCGAGGTCGGAGCCGCCGATGCCGATGTTGACCACGGCGCGGATGCGCTGGCCGGTGTGGCCCAGCCACACGCCCGCGCGCACGCGGTCGCTGAAATCGGCCATGCGGTCGAGTACCGCGTGGACATCGGGGACGACATTGTGGCCATCGACGAAGATGTCCGCATCACGCGGAGCGCGCAGGGCGGTGTGGAGTACGGCGCGGCCCTCGGTGATGTTGATCTTCTCGCCGCTGAACATGGCCTCGGTGCGCCCCGCCAGGTCGCACGCCTCGGCCAGCCGTACCAACAGGCCGAGGGTCTCGTCGGTGACGCGGTGCTTCGAGTAGTCGAGGAAGAGGCCGGCGGCCTCGGCGGTGAGCCGCTCGCCGCGCCCAGGGTCCGCCGCGAACAGATCGCGCAGATGCGACTTACCGACCGTCTTGTAGTGTTCTGCGAGGGCGCGCCACTCGGGGCGGGCCGTGAGGCTCCGGCTGGGGGTGGTCATTCTTTTTCCTTATGCTCCTGGGGACTCTCCATGCGCTCACATCAGCATACTGCCACGAGAAACGAGAAACGAGAAACGACCAACGGCCGCGCTGGCATCCCGTCGTCGTTGGTCGTTCGCCGCTCCGCAAACCTGCATCATACGTCTGAAATGTCGTGTGTGGGCTGCGCCGGGCCTATCATACCGCATCCGTGCAAGCGGCGCGGCGGGCTGATAATCTCTGGCGGGGATGTAGCCAAGACGCCGGGGCTGTGCCCCAGATCGCGCTTTTTTGTTGATTTTCGGCGGCTTCGCCGCTAAAAACCAACAAGCCGCGCCCACACCCCCACCGGGAGGTGACGTTGACGTGGCCCTGAAGATTTGGCAGACAAGCATGTATAATATGTCCATAGTAGCTTAGGAGAACACATGAGCATCGGAGATCTCGTGGCCGCATGCGTGAGCCAGATCGAGGCCAGCCACGCCGCCCGTGAGCAGGCCATCGGGGCGTCGCGGGCGCTGATCCGCAGTTGCGCCAACAGCATCCGGGCGGCGCACCGGGCCGAGTTTGCCGAGGCCGAGCGCCTGCTCGGTGAGGCGGCAGCGGTGGCTACGCGGCTGCGCGCGGCCACCGCCGACAGCCCGGAGATTCGTCACGCCGGCTACAGCCAGGACGCGCTGAAGGAGTTCGCCGAGGCCCACCTGGTGCTGGCCTTCCTCGCCGGGCGCGAGCCGCCCGCTGCTGCGGAAATCGGTGTGGAGCCGGCGGCCTACCTCAACGGCCTCGCCGAGGCCGCCAGCGAGCTGCGCCGGGCGATCCTCGACGGCCTGCGCCGTGGTGAGACGGCCCGTGGCGAGGCCATGCTGCGGGTGATCGACGATGTCTACAGCGAGTTGGTGACGGTCGATTTCCCCGACGCCGTGACCGGCGGCCTGCGTCGCACGACCGACGCCCTGCGCGCGGTGCTAGAGCGTACTCGCGGTGATATGACCGCCGCCATCCGTCAGGATCTGCTGGTGACGGCGATGCACGAGCTTGAGGAAAAATTAGCAAAGTAGCATAATTGAGGAGGGGAATGCGTACGCATTCCCCTCCTCATTATGTCGCGTTCGACACTCACATGATGGCTGACGAGGAGTATAAAAATTTGGGCACGGCGGCCCTGCCGGCGGCGGTGCTGGCCGCGATCACGGCCTGCGCCGACGCCTGCCGGGGCACCCTGCGCCAGCTAGAGGACGAACACGACCGGCTGCGTGCCGCCCTGGATCGGCGGATTAGGCCGGCACCCGACGGCAGGGCGCGGCGGCTCTGTGCGGTGGACGGTGCCCACGCCACGGTGCCGACCGCCGGGGCGACCTTCGCGGCCATCGCGGCGGCGGCGGTGGAGGAGGCCACCCTGACCGACCAGGATGTGCTGGTGCAACTGATGCCACCGGTCGAGGAGCTAGAGGGTATCCTGGGCGGGCTGCGCTGTGTGATGGAGTTGCGGCTGTTGGCTCGGCGCATTCGGGCCACCACCAGCGGCCTGTTCGTGCTCGATGGCTCGTTCTACTCGGTGCTGATCGAGATCAACCGGCTGCTGGTGCGCTACGCCCAGGATCACCACGGTGGCGTGGCCCCGGCCTGGTGGGCCAGCTTCGACGCCCTGATCGCCGATTTCTTCCGCGATGATGACTGGCGGCTGGTGCTGGAATGCCGGCGGGTGGTGGCCCATCCCAAATCGGCCACCGCCGCCGACGATGTGCTGGCCCTGGCCCCGCACCTCAGCGGCACGATCACCGACCGCACGCTCTGGACGAGTGTGCTGAACGCAGGCGAGTACGCCCTCCCGGTGCCGCTGATCCGCAAGGACCGCACGCATCTGCTTACCGGCTACCGCAGCCCGGCGGCGGGCGACTTCCGGGCTACCCGCACGGCCATCGAACACGCTTACGGTCAGATCTACGTACTCTACTACCGGCCCGACGCTCTCGGCCCAGCCTACCGGCTGGAACTGCCCGCCCCCCTGATCGCCCGCGAGCCCCTCGGCGCGGTGCTGGCCACCTTCCGTGGTGCCCTCCAGATCACCAGCGTGCAGGAGCCTCTGCCGCAGTTTCTCGCCGATGCGATCTGCCGCCAGCTTGGCCACGCCCTCGCCGCCACCGCCGAGGGCGCCCGCACCACCCTCCTGCGCGACTTCGATATGCCTATGGTGCAGCGCTACCTTGGCCCCTACCGCACCCCACGGTAGGGGCGCGGCGGCGGCGCTCCGCAGGGCCGCGTCATCGTCGTCAGGTGCGCGCCCGCCTAGTGACTGAGGTTGACATGTCCCTCCTGACATGCATTGACAGTGCATATCAGATCTGTTACATTTTTAGATGATACACTTTTCGTTATAGGTGTGCATCTCGCCCGCATCCTGCGCCACGCCCCGCTCTGCATCACCCTCCGCCGCGATGCCCTGGTTCTCCGCTCCCGTATCACGTCACGCTGAGGGAGTGTCGCAACGCTATAGGAGACGACCTTGTTGGAAGGCCACCCCTTCGAATGGCAGGTTCTACGAGATCCTGTTCGCGCGGCCCCAGTGGGACGTGGTGCATTCGATCACGAGCTGCGCTTTCTTTCTATGGATGCGACGCTCGCCATGCTCTTCGGCCTTCCCTCCGCCGATTATCTGGGGCAGCCGCTCTCCATCGTTTTGCCCACGCTCGCGCCGATTATTGCCCCGCTGCTCCGCCACGTCCTAACGTCGGGTGAACCTATTCTCGATGTGGACGTGCGCGGGGCGCTGCCGGACGGCCGCCCCTGCCGCTGGCTCGCCAGCTACTACCCGGTCTGTACGCGCACCGGGTCGGTGATCGCGGTTGAATGTGCCGTCCACGCCCTCGATCAGCGCGCGCCCTTCACCGCACTCACCGCCACCCAGGCGGCGCTGCACCAGGCGACAAATCAACTGACGTTCCACGCGACCATCCTGGCGAACCTGAATGACGCGGTCGTCGCGATCGATATGGACCAGCGCATCACCTACTGGGGGCCGGGTGCCGAGCGACTCTATGGCGTCGCCGCCGATGCGGTTCGCAATCGTCCGATCATCGATATTATCCGCTACCAGTGGATCGAACCGGTCGATGCGCAGGCACTGCGCCAGACGATGGAGCGGGGTGGGGTCTGGCGCGGCGAACTGCGCACCATCCATCAGCGGGGCACCGTGTTGAGCATCGCGGTGTCGATCAGCGTGCTGACCAGCGCGCTGGGCCAGCGAGTTGGCTACCTCGGCGTTATCCGCGACATGACCGACTACCGCCGGGCCGAGATGGCCCTGCGGGCCAGCGAGGAGCGCTTTCGCATGGTGCATGAGCGTTCGCTCGATGGCATCACGATTATGCGCAACCTCCGGGGTGCGGACGGCACCATTGTTGACTTTACCTGTGTGTATCTGAACCCGGTCGCCGAGCGTCTGATCCGCCAGCCCCTGGCGCTGATCCAGGGCCGGAGAATGACCGAGATCCTTCCCGGTGTCGTGACGAATGGCCTGCTGGAGCGCTATTGTCAGGTTGCCACAGACGGTGAGCCGCAGACATTCGAGCAGCACTACGACACCGACGGGATCAACGCATGGTATCGCAACATGGTCATCCGGCTGGACGATGGGCTGGCCATTAGCTTCAGCGACATCACGGCCCAGAAGCAGATCGAGGCGGCCCTGCGCACGAGCGAGGAGCGCTTCCGCCAGTTCGCCGCAGCGGTGAGCGACATCTTTTGGATCTCCGACCCGGCCGAACACAAGCTGCTGTACATCAACCCGGCCTACGAGCAGATTATGGGGCGCAGTTGCGCCGCGCTCTACGCCAACGCTATGGAGTGGATCGAGGCGATCCACCCCGACGACCGCGTGCGGGTCGCCAGCGCCTTTTTCGAGCGTATCGATGCGGGAACCTCCTACGACGAAGAGTTTCGGATTGTTCGCCCTGACGGCAGCGTGCGCTGGCTGCGCGACCGGGGCTTCCCGATTTGGGATGCGGCAGGGACACTGTATCGGGCTGCCAGGATCACTGAAGATATCACCCAGCGTAAGGAACACGCGGTACAGATTGAATTCCTTGTGCAGGTACTCGACGCGGTGCAACATGCGGTGATCGCGACCGACCCCGACGGGATCATCCTCTACTGGAACCGTAGCGCCGAGGAGTTGTATGGCTGGACGAGCGCCGAGACGCAGGGCCGCAATGTGCTTGAGCTGATGGTGGGCGGGCCAGATCGCGACCAGGCCGCAGAGATTCTGGCGGCGCTGCGTGACGGCAACTCCTGGTCTGGCGAGTTTCCGGTGTATCGTCGCGACGGCAGCCGCCTAGATGTTCTGGTTACTGGCTCGCCAATCTACGATCCCCAGGGTAGTCTGATCGGAAATGTCGGCTCCTCGATCGATATCACCCGGCGCAAGCGCGCCGATCTGGAGCAGGCGCAACTGTTGGCATGCACCACTGCGCTCGCCAAGGCGCTCACGCCCGCGCAGGTTGCGACCGCTATTTTTGAGAACGTCCACGAGATGTTTGCCGCACAGGGTGGCTCCGTCGTCGTGCTGTCGGAGGATGGCCAGATTCTGGAACTGCTGGGGACAAAGGGCTACTCCGCCGAGGCGAGCGAGCGCATACGGCAGATGCCGGTGGGTACGCCAAATCCGCTGGCAGATGTGATCCGTAGCGGATCTCCCGTATGGGTGGAAAGCCCCGCCGAGATCGCCGCGCGCTACCCGATTGTGTACGAAATCCAGCCGGAGATGTGTGCGGGTGCCACCCTCCCGCTCAGCATCCAGCAGCGCATGATCGGGGCGCTGGGCATCAGCTTTAGTGTGCCGCGAACCTTCACCGCAGAGGATCGGGTCTACCTGCAGCTGATCGCCCATGAGTGCGCGCAGGCGCTGAAGCGCGCCTGGCTTTACGAGTCTGAGCGCCGCGCCCATCTTGAAGCCGAGTCGGCGGTGCATACGCGCGATGAACTGCTGTCGATGGTCTCCCACGACCTGCGCAATCCGCTGACGGTCATCCTCGGCCAGGCGCAACTCATGACCAAACTGGCGCAGGGTCTTGGCGAGCCGGGACAGCGGCTCATCGGCAAACTGGCCATGATCCGCGATATGGTCGGCCAGATGGACGGGCAGTTGGAAGAGTTGCTCGACATCGCGCGTCTCCACGCCGGGCAGATGCTCGCCCTGAATCTTCAGTCGCTGGATCTGGTGGCGCTGATCCAGGACGTGGCGCGCACCACGCAAGCGGTCAGCGTCCATCACCAGATCAGCCTTGCAGTGTCAGGTTTCGCCATCCTGTGCCACGGGGATCGGCGGCGTCTTGCGCGGGTGTTCCAGAACCTGTTCAGCAACGCGATTGCCTACAGCCCAGAGGGCGGGCCGATCAGCGTGGAGATCACCCGCGTAACAGACGCGGCCGGGAGGTGGGGCGTGGTAAGCGTGCAGGATGTGGGGCTGGGCATCCCCGCCGCAGATCTGCCCCGGATCTTCGAGCGGTTCTACCGTGGGGCCAATGTGACCGGGCGCATCCGTGGCACTGGGCTTGGGCTGGCGAGCGCGCGCCAGATTGTTGAGCAGCACGGGGGGCACATCCACGTGGCGAGTGACGAGGGCCGTGGCAGTACCTTCACCGTCCACTTACCCTGCCTGGTGATCGACGAACCCGCCCCGCTGCTCCTGGCGGCAGC
>SESE01001066.1_pt1 | contig 11309 bp, 9 predicted proteins | sample 3171371 | NCBI WGS metagenome assembly SESE01 (sample SAMN06051881, study PRJNA518727) | freshwater metagenome | biome: subpolar coniferous forest; feature: holomictic lake; material: water; isolation source: holomictic Lake 442, 13 m depth | place: Canada: near Kenora, Ontario | collected...
CGGTAGCCGGTCGATTACAGCAGTGCTTGGTCGAGTTCTTTTGTAATGTTGCGGTTTCACCTCCCTGTGACTGGGTTCCGGCAGTCCATGCCGGAACGACGGTATTTTTATCATTCTAAGGAGGCCGATCTATGACAATCTCACTGGAAGATTCAGCCAAAGGTCAAGCTGCACTCAACGCATTGCAGCGGGCTGTGGCAAAGGCTTTGGATAAAAAGCAACGGTTGGGACAGTATGCCGTAATTTGGCAAGACGGCAAGCTGGTGATAATCTGGGGTGAGATGAATGCTTTAAACTCTTTGCCATCAACCGAAAAGCCTAATGCTGGCAACAATGTCTGAATACTCCGAAGTCGAAAAACCCTTCCTGCAACAGCTTGAAAAATTAGGCTGGACGGTCATCGACCAAGGCATAGGGATTCCGCAAGAGGCCTCGCCTAGCCTACGCAGCCACTTCCGCCAGTGGGTGCTGCCGGAGGTGTTCGACGAGGCCGTGCGAGCCATCAATTTAACCGAGGATGGCAAGGCATGGCTGACCGATCTGCAATTGGACGATTTGCGCAGTCAGTTGTCACGCCAACCCAACCGGACTTTGCTGGAAGCCAATGAAGCCGTTCAAGCCTTGTTGCTCAAGGCCCAGGTGGATGTGAACGAAATGACCGGCGAGGTTGACCCGGTAGTGCGGCTAATTGATTTCCAAAACCCTGAAAACAACCGTTTTCACGCCATCAACCAGTTCCGCATCGACACGCCGGGTTGTGTGAAGGGCTTCATCATTGTGGACATCGTGTTGTTCGTCAATGGCATTCCCTTGTGTGTGGTGGAGTGTAAAAAAGGCTCGGAAGTCTGTGCCAACCCGATGCAGGAAGCCTTTGTACAGTTGCAGCGTTACATGCGCCGTCGCAAAGAAACCGAACTGGCCGGACTGAAGGAAGGCGAGCCACGGCTGTTTTACACCAATCTATTGTTGATCCGCACCAGTGGGTTGGAAGCCGACTATGGCACGATCACCTCGGGCGAAGAGCATTTCTTCGCTTGGAAAACGCTCTACCCGGAGAATGAGGCCGACCGCGAGGGCATGAACGCCCAACAGCAATTGATCGCGGGGATGCTGACCTGTCGCAACCTGTTGCAGATTCTCCGTACTTGTTCGGTGTTCATGGACACCGATGGCGGCACACGCATCAAGGCGGTTTGTCGTTATCAGCAATTCCGCGCCGCCAATAAGATTGTGGATCGCTTGCGTACCGGCATGACCGCGATGGACCGCAGCGGCGTGGTCTGGCACACCCAAGGTTCGGGCAAATCCTTGACCATGGTGTTCTTGGCTAGGATGCTGAGGGCCAGCCGTGACTTGAATGATTATAAAATAGTGCTGGTGAATGACCGGCATGATTTGGAAGACCAATTGGGCGAGACGGCCACGCTGATTGGCGGGCGGGTGAATGTCATCGAGAGCAGCCAAGACTTGCGCATGTCTTTGGCGACCGACAGTTCCGACATCAACATGGTGATGGTGCATAAGTTCCAAGAGCGCAAGCAAGTGTTAAGTAATGCGGTGGTCGAGGCACTAGGCACTTACCTAGCCATGCCAGCGGGCAAGACTTTCGGCGTGGTGAATGCCTCGGAGCGCATCATCCTGCTGATTGACGAAGCACACCGGACGCAAAGCTCGGAGATGGGTGACAACCTGTTCGATGCCTTCCCAAATGCCACCCGCGTGGCCTTCACCGGCACACCGCTGATTACCGAACGCCACGGCGAAAAAAGAACGCACAAACGTTTTGGCGAATACATCGACACTTACAAGGTGATGGACTCCGTGAATGACGGGGCGACCTTGCAAATCTTGTACGAGGGCAAGACCGCCGACAGCGCACTCAATGAAAAACATGCCTTTGATGAGGCGTTTGAGGATTTGTTTAAGGATCGAAGCGAAGAGGAATTACTGGCGATCAAGCGGAAATACGGGGCCACGGGCGACATCTTGGAAGCAGAGAACCGCATCAATGCCATCACCCGCGATTTGGTTAAGCATTATGTGGACAACATCTTGCCGAATGGCTTTAAGGCGCAAGTGGTCTGCCATTCCAAACTGGCGTGTGTGCGTTATCAAGTGGGGATTCAAGCGGCATTGGCAGAACGAATCGAACTTGAAGAAAGCCTTATTGCATCCATTCCCGTAAAATTAAAGAGTCATTCCGCCATGGATTGGCGGAATCCAGACGCAGGGATGCAGATTGTGGGGCGGGACGGATTGCCCTCCATGGCACTGGGTTCCGGCAGTCCTTGCCGGAACGACGATGAACACCTAAATTCAATTAGATTAGATGCATCACCTGATTACGAACTCATCAAAAAGTTGAAGTTTTTGAAAACCGCCGTGGTGATCTCGTCCGATGGCACGAATGAACCCGCTTACATTACCCACGTCCGCAAACAAGCGGCACGGATGAATGCTGTGGACAATTTCTGCAAAAGCTTCGACTACGACGATCCAGATAAGGAAAATACCGGCATCGCCTTCCTGATTGTCTGCGACATGCTGTTGACCGGGTTTGACGCGCCCATCGAACAGGTCATGTACATTGATAAAAAACTGCGTGAGCATGGCTTGTTACAGGCCATCGCCCGAACCAATCGGGTGAGGAAGGGAAAACAGCGCGGGTATATCGTGGACTATATTGGCTTGGCCAACCACCTGACCTCGGCGTTGTCTCTCTATGCCGCCAGTGATGAACTGCAAGAACTCCAAAACGGTTTGCAGAGCATCGCATCAGAATTGCCTATCTTGGAAGAACGCTATCAGCGCTTGTTGCAGCTTTTCACTGAATATGGGGTGAAGCAAATCAAGGCATTCGTCACCGGGGCATTGCCGAATCTGGACGCGGATGCTGCTGCGGTCCATGCTGCCGTTAAAGCATTAAAGGATGAAAAACGACGGGCTGATTTTGAAGTGTATTTGAAAAAATTCTTGATGAGCCTGGACATCATCCTGCCCCATGAATCGGCTCAGTCCTACCGTGTTCCCGCCAAACGCTTTGGCTACATCTTGCAAGTCGCCAAGGAACGCTATAAAGATTCCAGCCTTGACTTAGGGAATGCGGGGGAAAAGGTCAAGGCGTTGATTAACGGGCATCTCATCAGCCTTGGCATCAATCCAAAGGTTCCACCCATCGAACTATTGGCCGAGGACTTTCTGGAAAAATTGGCATCCCACACCGGCAATAATGCGGAAGCCAAGGCCAGCGAAATGGAACACGCCATTCGCAAGCATTGCACTGTCCATCATGACGAAGACCCGGCATTCTACAAAAGCCTATCCGAAAAGGTGGATGCGCTGATCGTAAAGCATCACGAAGAATGGAATTTGCTGGCAGAACAATTGGCGGGATTGCGCAACGAGGCGATTACCGGTCGCCAACAAGGCAAAGACGGCATGGGTAAAGAGGCAACCACCTTCTTCGAGCATATCGTGCAAGTGGGTTTTGCCAGTGGCTCGGTCGATGACGAGGCAAGACCCAGGTTCAAGGCATTGATGGAATCCGTTGTTGAAATACTTCAAGACACCATTGGTAGCATCGACTTTTGGCAAAACCCGGATAAGCAAAAGCGGGTTCGTGGTTTGATTAAGACCGAAATCGCCAAGACGGGAATCGAGGAGTTGAAGCAGAACCGGGAACGGGTTGCCGTCGAAATCATGAAGCTTGCCAAAAATCGCCACGACCAACTAACACGGCATTCCCAAGCAGTGGGGGCATGAATGCAACTTCGCCAAGTACGCGACATTGAATACCACTTGCTGCCGGGGGCTGACCGCCAAACCACGGACATCGTGATTGAGCGCAATGGCATCATCACCGTCCGCCCGCCGTTGAAAATGACACCCGGGCAAGTGGACGAAACCGTATTCAGCAAACGGATGTGGATATACCGCAACCTGTCCGAGTGGCGTGAACTCAACTCGACGCGAGTGGCCCGTGAATGGGTAAACGGCGAGTCATTCCCCTACCTGGGCAGCCAATACCGTTTGTTATTGGTCAACGGGCAGGACGAGCCGCTGAAACTCAAGGATGGGCGATTCTGCTTGCTGCGATCCATCATCGAAACTGGTGACAAAGAAGCCCCTTATCAGGTCTTTGAAAACTTCTATAAGCAAAAGGGTTTGAACCGCTTGGTCAAGCGCGTGGTCTATTTTGCCAGCAAGGTGGGAGTGTCGCCGGGAAAAGTTCAAATCAAGGAGATTGGCTATCGCTGGGCCTCTTGCCTCAAGAATGGCGACCTGCACTTTCACTGGAAGTGCTTGATGGCCCCATTGACGATCATCGACTATATCGTGGTCCACGAGCTTTGCCATTTACATCACCGTGACCACTCATTGGCATTCTGGAACGAGGTGGATAAGGTCTTGCCTGATTATCGTGAACGCAAGGAATGGCTACGGCTGCGCGGGGCGGAATTGGAGCTTTGATTGGCTGTTGCCATTCTGGAAAGCTTGGCAATGATGGAGTCCACTGATAAACCGTTTAGGGGAAATAATTGCATGAGCCGGGACATTGAAAAAGCCCTAGCCATTTTGAACGCATTGCAGGGTTGAGCCATGCATATCCGGCGCGAAAGGCCGTGACCAAAGACCCGTCTTCGACTGGCTGTTAAAGGATGCCAGTCGATTTGGTGAAGGTTCGCCAAAACGACCGGAAAACGTAAGGTACCGCCAAATAGCGTAGGGGCGGGTTTGGAACCCGCCCCTACAACGTAATTACTCCGCCTTCGCCAACGCGTGGCCACCTTGGCCTGCCAGACCGGAATACAAGGAGTGCGCACCAAACCGCATCTGATGCGGGCGGCCCAGCTTTTCTGCGTGGAAGTCGATGGCGAACTGCTCCTTCAACTCCTTGCCGTCCCAGTGGTACAACTTCAGGAACTGCTCGTTGTCCTTGCCTTTCTTGTCCCAGTTAGCCAGCAATGAAGTTGTGTAGTACAGCCGTTTGCCGTCCCAACTCGAAGACACCATGTTGACCTGGGAACCGATGTGCTTTTCATAGACCTGCACTGGCTTGTCGGGGTTGGAAATATCAAACAGACGGGTGTTGCCGTCCATGAAAGTGTTCACCCACAGATGCTGGTCGTCGTTGGAGATGGAAATATCCACCGGCAAGGGGATTTTGGACGGATCGCCAATGTCGGCGACTTCCTTGGCTTGCCATTCGCCCTTGGCGTCCTCATGAATCAACCAAATTTTTGAGGTCAACGCGGTGGTGGTGAAGCAATAATTATGCGTCTCGCCCCAAGCGCAACGGATTTCCAACGGCGCGCCCGGCACGTCAAAAACTTTCTTCGCTTGCTTGGTGTGCAAATCCCAAGTCACCACGGTGTTGCCGAAGTGCTTCATCGCTTCCGGGTCGGCCAGCATCTTGCCAAAATCCATCATGTAGTTGTTCCAACCGGTGAAGGATGAAGTCACCAATAGGTTCTTGCGCGGCAGGGCGCGGACATCATAATTGTAGCCGTCGGCATACTTGCCGGTTTTGATGGCGCCTTGCAAATCGCTGTCGGTGGGCATCCAATGGGTTGCAATGTATTCCCCTTCATTGGTGTATTCGACCAGTGCCGTGCGTCCGCCATGGTCTTTATTATTGGACAGGCCGGTGATGATCATCCGTCCCGGCAGCGCGTACATGGTATGCGGACCGACCACACCGCCCGATTTTTCGACGAAATTGGTGATGGTTTTGTGCAGTTTCGGTTTGGACGGGTCGGTTTTCACGTCAAAGACAAAAATTTTACTGGTGTCCAGTCCGCCCGCCCACAAGTATTGGCGGTCATCGGTGAAATCGGAATGATGCGCCTCGTTGCGGCCACCGACGGAAAACTGGTGGATCACCTTGCCGTATTTGTCCGACTTGGGATTGACATCGACGGTGACCAGTTTGTCTTGTTCGTCGCCTATGCCTTCCTCGCCCAGTGTCCAGACATAGACATAGTCTTCCTGCCCGGTGATTTTCTTCATGTAGGGGGACGCGCAGGTTTCGTCTGCAAATGACGTGGCGGGCAGGGCGGCAAGGCCCAGCAGACCTGCGACGGTGAAGCCTGTCAGTAGTCCACGGATTGTCCGAGTGATTGTTTTATTCATCTTGGCATGATCTCTCTTTAATATTTTTTTATTTCTGAACCCGGTTTATGCCGGGGATTGTTCCGCTGTACACGGGTCTATCTTCGTCACGATTTGGCGGATGCTATTGGCTGGGAACCCGCCTTGTTCGGCATGTTCCCGTATCATCGCTTCGTTGGGGGCAATGTACACGCAGTAGACCTTGTCCTGCGTGACGAAGCTTTCCACCCACTGAATCTGTGGGCCGAGATTTTTCAATATTGAGCAGGACTTTTGCGAAATGCCCTGCAATTCGCCGGGCGACAACTGGCCTGCGCCTGGAATATCGCGTTCGATGATGTACTTCGGCATGGCTGTTTCTCCTGTTGTGGGTTGAAGTTATAACTAACAGATGTTGCGCATGAACCTAGGGCTGGAGCGTCAAAGCTTGCTTTGACTGGCAAGGCTTGCCTTGCCCCTGCCTGTCTGCGACAGGCGGTCAAAGCAAGCTTTGACGCTCCATGCGTAACATCAGTTAACTAATATGACAGGTCGTCTCGTTACGGCTGAAAAATTTTAGGCTTTAAAGTAGCCCGCCAACAAATTTTTGCAGCAAGCCGTCAGAGGGGCGGTGGATTGCTCTATCTTCATCCGCAATAACGCACCCTGCCAAGCGTCGGAAAGAAAGTCGGCCATTTCTTCCGCGTCTTTATCCTTGCGAAACTGTCCTTCCTGTTGACCGCGCTCGATTCCTTCCCTTAGTTTGTCACGATAACGATGCAAGGCGCTGCTCAATGCCAAGCGGCAGCTTGCGCTGGTGTCGCCGATCTCGCCGATGAGATTGCCCAACAGGCAACCGCCAACAAATTGCCGGCGCTCCAACGCGGCGGTCAATTCCCCAAAATAGCCTTCAAGCGCGGCGGCGGCGCTCAATTCGGGTCGTTTCAGCCATTGATCCAGCAGGGTGATAAACGGCTCGATGTAATGTCCAATGGCAGCCGCGCCAAATTCTTCCTTGCTGGCAAAGTAATTGTAAAAAGACCCCTTCGGCACTCCGACACTTGCCAGTATGTCTTGCAGCCCCGTGCCATGGTAGCCATGCTCGGTGAACAGCGCGACACCTTGGTCTAGCAATTTTTCGCGCGTGATGTGTTTTGAAGCGGTTTTCATCATGAAAAACATAATACGACCAGTCGTCTTATAAATGCAAGCTTTTTGTTGAAAAAAAATTGGACTGGCGGCGGAAAGCCTAAGTGTGTAGGCTATATTCCAAGAATCAAGGTCACATGTAGGGGCGGGTTCCAAACCCGCCCTATAAATTAAAGGGCGGGTTTGGAACCCGCACCTGCGATCAAAGGGCGGGTTTGGAACCCGCCCCTACTTAAAAATCGAACGGGAAAATGGCAAAAATTTACAAGACACTGACGGGCGTCATGCTGATTTTCGGCATTGCGGCACAGGGGCTGGCGGAGGAAATTGATCCAAGAGTGGAGCGAATCCGTCGCGACTTGGGCTATTACCGGCAAAATGAAAATCAAAATAGTGGGGTGGCGGCGGAAATCCGTGCATTACGCGAAGAGTTCCGCCAGGCGACCGGGCGTCAAGACACTCGTATTCGACAGATTGAGGAGGAACTCAAGCAACTAAAACCGATGGCAAAGCCATCCCCGCAGACTCCGCCCCAGACCATCTCTGCCGAACCCCCTCGCACCGAAGTGAAACCCCTTCTTCCGGCATTAAGCAAGGGGGGCGGAATTTCGGTTTGCCATCAAGGCTGTGATTTCCATGATTTGCAACAGGCGGTGAATGCCGCCCCGCCGGGTGGCCTTATTTCGGTCGCAGCCGAAATCAATGGAACTTGCGCGGTCATCAACAAGCCGCTTCGACTGTCAGGTTTGCAGGGCAAGGATGGCTTGCGCGCACACTTGGCAGGCGGGGTTTGCCTGGGCAAGGCGTCTTTGGTTACGGCAGCCCCCAACATCACCATCGAGGGGTTTGAGATTTCCGGCATCCAAGTGGGTGACGGAAACGGTGCCTGCATCCGGCTGGACCCAGGCAGCCGTGATATTACGATTAAAAACCTCCATTGCCATGACAGCCAAGATGGAATCCTCGGGGGATTCAGTGGCAGACTCACCCTGGAGGATTCAACATTGGAGGGCAATGGTTTCGGCAATGGGCAGGCCCATGGACTCTATCTGACTGATGGGAACGAAGCGGTGATACGCCGCAGTAAAATACTTTCACCGAAGGATGCCGGGCATTCGCTCAAATCGGGTGTGCAAAAACTGATCGTGGAAGATAGCGTCATCGCCGCGTTGAACGGCCACAATTCGCGAGCCTTGGATGCTTTTGCCGGAGGCGACATTAGCTTGCGCCGAAATGTCATCCAGCAAGGGCCGCAGTCCGACAATAGCGACGTGATCGGCCTTGCACTGGAACCCAGCCGATTGAAGCCTAGCGGACATTCCGTTTTGCTGGAAGACAATTGGGTGATTTTCGACGATGACACACGGGGTCAGAAAGTGTTGTTCAGGGGGCAAAAACTGGGCCCCGTCGTCGTCCGCAATAACGTGATGGTCGGGCTGAATCGAATCGGCATGGACGGGGTCAGGGAGGAAGGCAATCGCTGGGCTGAAAACCGCAGCCAGGCCGGCTTGCCACCGTATGACGGAAGCTTGGCAACGCTCCCTGTCCCCGGCAAGAAACCCGCCAACCTCGACAATTCCAAAATTCCATCCCTGCCGGGATATTCTTGGAAAAATATTTTCAGGTGATTGTTTGGGCTTTACCTTGGGCTTTGGCTCTGTTAGCGTTAAGCCTCCGTCATCCACAACCAATAGAGACCCGTGTCATGAAGAAATCCATTCTATTTTTAAGCGTTTTGCTGGTGTCCGCGTCTATGCTTCAGGCTGAAGAGGCCAAGGTCGCTGTCGGCAATAACGGCATCGGCATCCCCGAAGGCTATAAAAACTTCCGTCTGATCGGCGTTTCCCAGCGCTCCGACGACCAGACCCTGCGTGCCATCCTCGGCAACGATGTGGCGGTTGAGGCGGCGCGGGCGGGCAAGACCAATCCGTGGCCAAATGGAACCATCCTCGCCAAGTTGGGCTGGAAGCACAAGCCTAGCGACAAATTCCCCGCCGCCACCATTCCCGGCGACTTCACCCGTGCCGATTTTATGATTAAGGACGATGTGAAATACGCCTCCACCGGCGGTTGGGGTTGGGGCCGCTGGATCGGCATGGAACAAAAGCCCTACGACAAAGCCGATTTTGCCCAAGAATGCATTGCCTGTCATTCTGTGGTCAAGGATCAGGATTTGGTATTCACCAAGCCGGTGAAACTGCCTTAGTCATCGTTCCCGTGCGGAACGTCACTGCCGTTAAGTTAGGCCGTCATACCGGCAATTGCCGGTATCCAGAACACAACAGGGAGGTGGTTGTAGGGGCGGGTTCGGAACCCGCCCGGTTCGGAACCCGCCACTACTTGCCCTCCATTGCAACTGGGTTCCGGCAATCCCTGCCGGAACGACGGGATTTTTCTTAACTTAATGGCCGTGAGGGTTGGGGTGGGGGCGATTTAAATCAGAGGCTTCGCCGCCACTCAAAACGTCGGTGCCCGCTTGCCCATCATCCCTTTTGCGCCGCGCATCATGGAAGCCATGCTGCCACCCTTCTTGAACTTCTTCATCATCTTCTGCATCTGCTCGAATTGCTTGAGCATCTTGTTGATGTTCGGCACATCCGTACCCGAACCCTTGGCAATGCGGTTCTTGCGCGAGCCATTGAGGATTTCAGGGCTGGAACGCTCTTTCTTGGTCATCGAGTCGATCATGGAGAGTTGTTGGAACAACTCCTTCTCGTTGATCTTGTCCTTGACGTGCTGCGGCATGGTGGCCGCGCCGGGCAGTTTGTCCAGCATGGCCATCACGCCGCCCATGCCCTTCAACTGGGTGAGTTGGTCGCGATAGTCCTCCAAGTTGAAGCTCTTGCCCTTGTGGATCTTTTCCGCCAGTTTCTCGGCCTTGTCCTTGTCCATTTTGCGCTCCACGTCCTCAATCAGGGAGAGCATGTCGCCCATGCCTAGGATTCTGGAGGCCAGGCGGTCAGGATGGAACAACTCCAAGGCGGCGGTCTTTTCGCCAACGCCTAAGAACTTGATGGGCTTGCCGGTGATGTGGCGGATCGACAGCGCCGCGCCGCCCCGCGCATCGCCGTCGGTCTTGGTCAGGATGATGCCGGTCAAGGGCAGTGCGTCATGGAAAGCTTTGGCAGTGTTGGCGGCATCCTGGCCGGTCATGCTATCGACCACGAACAAGGTTTCGATGGGCTTGATCGCGGCATGGATTTCCTTGATTTCCGCCATCATTTGCCCGTCTATGTGGAGACGGCCTGCGGTATCGACGAGGACTACGTCGAAATATTTCTTGCGGGCGTAGGTAATGGCATTCCGGGCGATGTCCACGGGTTTTTGCGAAATGTCGCTGGGGAAAAACTCTGCTTTCACTTCAGCAGCCAAGGTTTTCAACTGCTCGATGGCGGCCGGGCGGTAAACGTCGGCGGACACCACCAACACCGATTTGCGCTCGGTCTCCTTTAACCAACGCGCCAACTTGGCAACCGTGGTGGTCTTGCCCGCGCCTTGCAGGCCGGCCATGAGGATGACCGCCGGCGGCTGGCAGGCCAGGCTGAGCTTCACATGGGCGCTGCCCATGACGGCTTTCAACTCTTCATGGACGATCTTCACCAGCGACTGCCCAGGGTTGAGGCTTTTCTCCACCTCATGGCCGAGCGCCCGTGTCTTCACCTGCTCGATGAAGTCCTTCACCACCGGCAATGCCACATCGGCCTCCAGCAGCGCCGCCCTCACCTCGCGCAGGGTGTCTTGAATGTTGCTTTCGGTCAGGCGGCCTTGGCCGCGAATTTTCTTGAGCGATGCGTCAAATCGTTGGGTTAGGTTGTCGAACATGTGAGTACTACCTTTATAAGCTGGGCAACAGGGGGTTGTCGGTTCCGGTGGGCGATGCTGCGGGTCTTGCGATGGGCAGTCGGAATCCAAACGATAATTTTACCGCGATGGGCTGCAGAAATACGTTTTTTTCTGAAAATTGATAGGTGCCAAGCGCCCAAACAGGAAGCAGCGGTTTCACGCAACGACGCAGCGGCGCAACGCATAAGGTGATTCCTGAGAAAGAACATCCCATCAAGAATCTGATC
>SESE01001067.1_pt1 | contig 11293 bp, 8 predicted proteins | sample 3171371 | NCBI WGS metagenome assembly SESE01 (sample SAMN06051881, study PRJNA518727) | freshwater metagenome | biome: subpolar coniferous forest; feature: holomictic lake; material: water; isolation source: holomictic Lake 442, 13 m depth | place: Canada: near Kenora, Ontario | collected...
TTGCACCAGCCCTGCCTAGTGCCGCCGCACGTATTCCATTGGCCCGGCCTGACGGGCCAGACCCTTCAACTCAAGCACGGCTAAGGTCGCTGCGACCTGCGCGGGTGGCATGCCAGTGGCGCGGCTGATCACGTCGGCGTGCTGCGGCTCGTAGCTTAACAGATCGAGCAGCAGTGCCTCGGTCTGGTCGGACGGCAGCTCGGCGCGGGCCTCGCGCTGCACCCCGGCGGCGTTCAGGTTCAGCCCCTCCAGGATGTCGCCCGCGCATGTCGCCAGGCCCGCCCCGTCACGCAGCAGCCGGTGGGTGCCCGCGCTCTGCCGCGAGAAGATGTGGCCGGGTACGGCGAAGATATCCCGGCCCTGCTCCAGGGCGAAGTCCACCGTAATCAACGCGCCACTCTTCTCTCCGGCCTCAACCACCAGCGTCCCCAGGCTCAGCCCGCTGATCAGGCGGTTGCGCGGCGGGAAATTCGCCGCCACCGGCCGCGTTCCCAGCGGGTAGTCGCTGACCAGGGCACCCTGGGCAATGATCCGCTCGGCCAGCCCCCGGTTCCGCTCGGGGTAGGGCAGATCGACCCCGCAGCCGAGTACGGCAATCGTCCGTCCACCCGCCTCCAAGGCCGCTGTGTGGGCCACACTGTCGATGCCGAGGGCCAGCCCGCTCACCACCGTCACCCCGCCGCAGGCCAAGTCGTAGCTAAGGCGCTGGGCCGCCTCGCGGCCATAGCTGGTGGGAGTGCGGGTGCCCACCACCGCGACCGCCCAGTCGTCGGCGGGGGTCAGGTCGCCACGGATATAGATCAGCGGTGGCGCGCCGGGGGCGGCGCGGAGCATGGCGGGGTAGGCCGCGTCTTCAATCGTACACAGCGTGGTGCCCGCCCGCTTGGCCCGCTCAAGCTCGGCGTCGAGGTCGATCTGCGGGCGCGCGGCGAGCAAGGCGGCGCTGCTGCGCGTGTCGAGACCGGCCATGGCCAGATCGAGAGTGTCGGCCTGCCAGGCGGCCTCCACCGAGCCGCAGTGGGCGATCAGCCGGGCCAGCCGGGCTGGGCCGACGCCGGGTACAAGGTTGAAACCGAGGTAGTAGCGGGTGTGCGCTGGTGTCATCTGAATGCTAAATGCTAAATATTGGATGCTGAATGCTGCACTGGTATACCGTGCGGGGTGCGCCGGGAGTTACGATCTTGCGGGGCTTTGCGGTCCAAGACCCAACAAACGAACCTTGACAGTGACCTTGGGCCATGCTATTTTAGGTATGGCTCAAATTAATCTCTTTGTACGCTAAAGGCCAGACCGCCTATGCAGACCACCCTTGACAAGCCGGCTCCCGACTCCGGCTGGCGCACCGAGCAGGGCAGCGTCTCACTGCCCGAGGTTCACGCCTCGGTTGCCGTGCCAAGGGGCGGGAGCCGCTGGCGCAAGATGCTGGCCTACGCCGGGCCGGGGCTGATGGTGGCGGTCGGCTATATGGATCCGGGCAACTGGGCGACCGACCTGGCCGGTGGGGCGCAGTTCGGCTACATGCTGCTCTCGGTCATTCTGATCTCGAACTTCATGGCTATGCTGCTCCAGCACCTGGCCCTCAAACTGGGCATCGCCACCGGGCGCGATCTGGCTCAGGCATCGCGGGACGCCTACCCGCGACCGGTGGCGCTAGCGCTATGGGTGATGGCGGAGGTGGCTATTGCCGCATGCGATCTGGCCGAGGTGATCGGCTCGGCGATCGCGCTGAACCTGCTGTTCGGGCTGCCGCTGATCCTGGGTGTACTCGTCACCGCCGTGGATGTGGTGGCGGTACTCTTCCTGCAGAACCGTGGCTTCCGCTACATCGAGGCGCTGGTGGGCGGGCTGATCGTCGTGATCGGACTCTGCTTCGGCTACGAAGTGATCCTCTCGAACCCGCAGGTCGCGCCGATGCTGGCCGGGCTGCTGCCGTCGCCGCAGATCGTCTTTGACTCATCCGCGCTGTATATCGCCATCGGCATCCTGGGGGCCACGGTGATGCCGCACAACCTGTATCTGCACTCCAGCATCGTGCAGACGCGGGCCTACCCGCGTACCGAGCGCGGCCGGGCCTCGGCGATCCGCTACGCCACAGTGGACTCGACCGTCGCGCTGATGCTGGCCTTCTTTATCAACGCGGCCATCCTGATCCTGTCGGCGTCCGCCTTCTACCGCACCCAGTATGCCTATGTGGCCGATATTGGCGACGCCTACCAGTTGCTTACCCCGGTGCTGGGCGCGGGCGTGGCCAGCACGCTCTTCGCCGTAGCCCTGCTGGCCTCGGGCCAGAACTCGACCCTCACCGGCACCCTGGCCGGCCAGATCGTGATGGAGGGCTTCCTGCGCCTGCGTATCCCCGGCTGGCTGCGCCGTCTGGTCACCCGGCTGATCGCGATCATCCCGGCGGTGATCGTGACCGCGCTCTACGGCGAGCGCGGCACCGGTGAGTTGCTGGTGTTCAGCCAAGTGATCCTCTCGCTTCAGTTGAGCTTCGCTGTGGTGCCCCTGGTGATGTTCACCAGCGACAAAGCCAAGATGGGCCGCTTCGTCAACCCGCCCTGGCTCAGCGCCACGGCCTGGGCGGTCACGGCGATCATCGTGGCGCTGAACGGCTACTTACTGGCGCAGACGGTGATCGGCTGGATGGCGTAATCAGGGCTGCCGCCCTAAAAAATTGGATTATATTGCGGAAATGCGCCAGCTTTGCTGGCGCATTTCCGCAATATAATCGAGAGATTTGGCGGGCTATACCGGGATGACCCGCAGCGTGCGATCCATGCGGGTGAGGCTGCGGGCGCCGTCGGGGGTGATCAGCATATCGTCCTCGATGCGGACGCCGAGCCTGCCGGGGAGATAGATGCCGGGTTCGATGGTGAAGGTGGTGCCGGGGGCCAGGGGCACGTCGCTGCCGGCGACGATGTTGGGCAGTTCGTGAACCTCGATGCCGATGCCGTGGCCGGTGCGGTGGATGAAGCACTCGCCGTAGCCACCGGCCTCGATCACCTGGCGGGCGGCGGCGTCGATCTCGGTGCCAGTGGCCTCGGGGCGGGCGGCGGCCTGGCCGGCCGCGTTGGCCCGCCGCACCAACTCATACACGGTGCGGGCCTCGTCGCCCGGCTCGCCGAGCGCCACGGTGCGGGTGGTATCGGAGATATACCCCTTATAGCGCGCCCCGCAGTCGATGATGATCAGGTCGCCGGGGACAAACGCGCGTTCGCCGTTGCTATGGTGCGGGTTGGCTCCGTTCGGCCCCGAGGCGATGATATTCTCGAAGCTCTCGCCCTCGCCGCCAGCGACCGCAATCTCCTCGCTGACGATCTTCGAGAGCTGGCGCTCGGTCATACCCACGCGAACCTGGGCGATGGCGCGGGCCAGGCCGGCCTCGACGATCTGCGCGGCCTGCTGCATGATCTCCAGTTCGACTCCATCCTTGACCATGCGCAACTCGGCCAACAGATCGGTGGCGTCGACCGCCTGGATGCCGGGCATGGCCGCCTCAAGCCCGCGCAGTTCCATCACCCGCAGGGCCGTGTACTCCACGCCCAGAGGCCGCCCACGCAGCGCGGGGCCGAGGGCCGCATCCATGGCCGCCCGCGCCGCCTCGGTCGGCCCGTCAACATCGGACCAGGGGAAGTAGCGCATCGGGACGCTGCTGCTGGCCTCCACACGGCGGTACTCCAGGGCCGGGATGATGAAGCAGGGCGTCGCACCGTCGGCTGGGAAGATCGCCAGCGTCAGCCGCTTGCCGTGGTGGAAGGTCAGCCCGCTCAGGTAGGTCAGATTGGCGTCAGGCATCAGGGCCAGGGCGGCCATGCCTCGCTGGCGCAGGGCCGCCGTCACGCGGGCGATTCGGGATGTGTCCACCGATAGGCTCCTTTGCGTCTAGGGTCGGAGGGATGCTCCCATGATACCCCGCCTGCGGGCCACGCCGCGCTGGGATGGCGAATCTCCCGCCGGAGGCGACGTTGCAGCCGCCCTGCTGGTCTTCCCCGGCGCTGCGGGGTGTCTTCAGCGGATATGCTATACTTGTGGCTGCGATGGCAATACTATACCCCAAAGAACCTATGAACGTTCTGCTGATTGGCTCAGGCGGTCGCGAGCATGCTCTGGCATGGAAGATTGCGCAATCTCCCCAGTTTGGGAAGCTGCTCTGCGTCCCCGGCAATACGGGCACGGCGCATCACGGCCAGAATGTGCCCTTTCCACTCAACCATATGGACGCGCTGGTCGATCTCGCCCAGCGTGAATCAATCGACTTGGTCGTTGTCGGGCCAGAGAAGCCTCTGGCCGACGGCATCGCCGACCGCTTCGCCGCCGCTGGCATCCCGGTCTTCGGCCCGAGCGCCGCCGCCACGCAGATCGAGAGCAGCAAGGCGTACGCCAAGGAGATCATGGCCGAGGCGGGCGTTCCGACGGCGACGTCCCATGTCTTCGACACGGTCGAGGCCGCCACCGCCTTTGCCCGCTCCAGCGGCGGGGTGTGGGTGGTCAAGGTCGACGGCCTGGCCCAGGGCAAGGGCGTGATCGTGCCTGATAGCGCTGCGGCCACACTGGCCGCTATCGAGCAACTCAACAGCGACCTGCCCGGCCAGCGCTTTCTGCTTGAGGAGCGTCTCGTGGGCCGTGAGGTCTCGGTGCTGGCCCTCTGTGACGGCAGTCGGCTGGTGGTGCTGCCACCCGCCCGCGACCACAAGCGCCTCGGCGACGGCGATGTCGGGCCGAACACCGGCGGGATGGGCGTAGTGGCCCCGGTCGACGATGTCTCGCCGGGCCAGATCGACCAGATTGCTTCCACCTGCATCCAGCCGGTGGTGGACGCACTGGCCGCCCGTGGCACGCCCTTCCGTGGGGTTCTCTACACCGGGATCATGCTCACCGAGACCGGCCCGAAGGTGCTGGAGTACAACGCCCGCTTTGGCGACCCGGAGGCTCAGGCGCTGGTGCCGCTGATCGAGGGCGATCTGCTGGAGGCGCTTTACGCTTGCGCGATCGGCAATCTCCAACCCGAGAAACTGCGCCGCCGCAAGGGCTACGCCGTCTGCGTGGTTCTCTGCGCAGCCGGCTACCCCGAGCGCCCGCGCAAGGGCGACCCGATCCGTGGCGTCGAGGCGCTCGACGACGATAAGGTGATCATTTTTCACGCCGGCACGGCCCTGGGGGCTACCGGGCTCTGCACCGATGGCGGGCGTGTTCTCGGAGTCACCGGCCTGGGTGTCACCCTACGCCAGGCCCGCGAGCGGGCCTACGAGGCCGCCGCTGGCATCCGCTTCGAGGGCAAGCACCACCGCATGGATATTGGCAAGGAGAGTTCGTCGTAGCCGTGTACCGCATCGCTGTCCTAATCAGCGGCTCCGGCAGCAACCTCCAGGCGCTCTTTGACGCTCAGGATCAGGGCGACCTCGGCGGCGCGGAGGTTGCCCTGGTCGTCAGCGACCGGGGCGACGCCTACGGGCTCCAGCGCGCCCTGGCCCGTGGCGTCGCCGCCGCCCATGTGCCGATCCCCGCCGCGCCCGGCGGCCCCGCCCGCCAGGCCGCCCGCGCGGCCTGGGAGCAGCGCCTCGCCAACGTGGTCGCCGCCTTCACGCCCGACCTGGTAGTACTCGCCGGGTTTATGCGGATCCTCTCGCCGGATTTCCTGCAGCACTTCCCCGACCGCGTGATCAACCAGCATCCCGCCCTGCTCCCCGCCGACGGCGGCGACACGGTAACCACCAGCGCCGGCCTAGTCATCCCGGCCCTGCGCGGTGCTCACGTGGTGCCCGACGCCCTGCGCCACCGTCTGCCCGTCACCGGCTGCACCATCCACCGCGTCACCCCCCGTGTCGACGACGGCCCGATCTTGGCCCAAGCCGAGGTGCCGGTTCTCCCCGGCGACGACCAGGCCAGCCTCCACGAGCGGATCAAGACCCACGAGCGGCGCATGATCGTCCAGGTCGTACGCGAACTGGCCGCCGCATCCTGCCGCATATGATTGAAGGCAGGCGACGTTGTCGCCTGCCTTCAATCATATGAAACCTACGCCACCAGCGGCGAGGTTTCGCCGCTGGCTGGCGCAGGCTGCTCCTCGCGGCGGAACTGGCTCATGTAAAGATCGTAGTACGCGCCGCGCCGGGCCAGCAGCTCCGGGTGCGTGCCGCGCTCGACGATCTGGCCATCCTGCACCATCAGCACCTGGTCGGCGTTGCGGATGGTACTCAGGCGGTGGGCGATCACAAAGCTGGTGCGGCCCTCGAGCAACTGGTCGAAGGCCCGCTGGATCAGCCGCTCGGTACGGGTATCCACGCTGGAGGTGGCCTCATCGAGGATGAGGATGCGCGGGTTCGCCAGCGCCGCACGGGCGATGGCGATCAACTGGCGCTGGCCCTGGCTCAATCCGCCGCCCCGCTCGCCCAGCACCGTCGCGTAGCCCTGGGGCAGCCGCTCGATGAAGGCATCGGCCGAGGCCAGTTTCGCCGCCGCGAATACCTCCGCGTCGGTCGCGTCGAGCCGGCCGTAGCGGATGTTGCGCATCACCGTGTCCGAGAACAGGAACGAGTCCTGCAGCACAATGCCGATCTGGCGGCGCAGGCTGTCCGCCGTCACCTCGCGTACGTCCGCGCCATCGATCAGCACTCGCCCGGCGGTCACATCGTAGAAGCGCGGGATCAGGTTGATGATCGTCGTCTTGCCGGCCCCGGTCGGCCCAACAATTGCCACGGTCTGCCCCGGCTCAGCGGTGAAGCTGACCCCGCGCAGCACCGGCTGGCCCTGCGTATACTCGGCGGTCACGCCCTCGAAGGTCACGCGGCCCGTGATCGGCGGCAGGGTTTGGGCACCCGGACGATCCCGCAGTTCGGGCAACTCATCGAGCAAGCCGAAGATGCGCTCGCCCCCGGCAATCGCGCTCTGGATGTTCGTCCAGAGTACGGCGATCTGCTGGATGGGCTGGTTGAAGCGCTGGACGTACTGCACAAAGGCGAAGATCGTGCCCAGCGAGATGGCGGCACCGCCGAGCAGCGGTCGGTCGCGCAGGGCGCTCAGAGATCCCACCACCACCACGACGGCGATCGCCACATAGCCAAGCGCCTCCAGCACCGGGTTGAGCGCGCTGGTGAAGCTGGCCGCGCGCACGTTGGCGTCGCGGTTGGCCGCGTTGGTGCGCCGGAACTGCTCGATGCTCTCATCCTCGCGGTTAAACGCCTGCACCTCGCGCACCCCGGCGATGCTCTCCTGGAGACCGGCGTTCACGCTGCCCATCTGGCGGCGGCTGGCCCGGAACGCCTTGCGGGCCTGGTTCGAGAAGTAGAAGGTGGCCAGGGCCATGAAGGGCACCACGCTCAGGCTGAGCAGGGCGTAGGCCAGGTTGAGCCGCAGCATCACGGCCATGGTCAGGACGATCTGTAGCGAGCCGCTGATCACGTTTAGCAGGGCGAAGCCGATTGCCTGCTGGATGGTGTCGGTGTCGCTGGTGATCCGGCTCATAATGTTGCCGGCCTCGTTGCGGGCGTAGTAGCCCAGCGAGAGCGTATGGATCTGGTCGAAGGTATCCTCGCGGATGGCCCGCAGGGCGTGCTGGCCTGACCAGTTCATGCTATAGAAGGCCAACCCCTGCAGGAACGATCCGCCGACAAACAGGATCACGAGCAGGCCCACCAGGCCGCCCAGGCCGCTCATCCGGGTGGCGGTATCGGCACCGGGCGGCACGACGGCGTACCAGCAGGCGGTAGCCTGCGGCACCAGGTAGCAGTCCACCGCCTGGCCGATCAGGTTGGGCGAGGCCACCTGCATCACCACGCTGGCGACGATCAGGATCACCGTGAGGGCCACGGCGTACCAGTAGGGCCGGAAGTAGTGCCAGAAGCGGGCCAGGGTCGCGACCGCGTTCTTGGGCTTCTGGGTCTCGGTATTGAGCATGCGGCCGGGGCCGCCGTGTCCCATCATCATAAGAAAAGGTCCTTCCCTTAGCACGTAGGTCATTCCGGGGGCCGGGTAGGGCCGAAGCATTCCGGGGGCCGGGTAGGGCCGAAGCATTCGCCCCTATACCCATGGCGGGTAAGCGTTCTATCCGGGGCGAATGCTTCGGCCTTACACCCCCGCCGGGATCGTCCCGCCGCCGGGATCGTCCCGCCGCCGGGACCCCCCGCCGCCGGGATCGTCCCGCCGCCGGGCCCCCCCCCCCGCCGGGACCCCCCGCCGCCGGGGCGGTCCCCCGCCGGGGCGAGGTGTCACCCTGGCGAGATCGACTTTGGCTCCACATCGCCGATTAGCTGCGAGTGGTAGATCTCGGCGTAGATCGGGCTGTCCTCTAGCAGTTCCTCGTGCTTGCCCCGCGCCACCACCTCGCCCTTGTCGAGTACCAGGATCTGGTCGGCGTTGATCACGGTGCTGATGCGCTGGGCGATCACGAAGCTGGTGCGCCCGTGCATCAGGCGGTCGAGCGCCTGCTGGATGTGGTGTTCAGTCTGCATGTCTACACTGCTGGTGCTGTCGTCGAGGATGAGCAGGCGCGGGTCGAGCAGCAGGGCGCGGGCGATGGCGATGCGCTGCTTCTGGCCGCCCGAGAGCGTGGCACCGCGCTCGCCGACCTTGGTGGCGTAGCCCTCGGGGAAGCCCATGATAAAGCCGTGGGCCGAGGCGGCCTGGGCCGCCGCGATTACCTGCGCGTCGCTGGCATCTGACCGGCCAAAGGCGATATTGTCGCGGACGCTGCCGCTGAACAGGTTGGTCTCCTGAAGCACGATGCCGATCTGCGAGCGCAGGCTGTCGATCATCACGTCGCGCACGTCGTGGCCGTCGATCAGGATCGCGCCCTCGGCCGCGTCGTAGAAGCGTGGCAGCAGGTTGATGATCGTGGTCTTGCCGCTGCCCGTGGCTCCCAGCAGCGCGATCATCTGGCCTGGCTCGGCCACAAAGCTGACCTCTTTCAGCACCGGGTCGCTGCTGCCGAAGTAGCGGAAGGTGACGTTGCGGAACTCGACCCGCCCGCTGATCGGCGGCAGGCTCTGGGCGCCGGGTTTGTCGGTGATCTCGCTTTTGGCGTCGAGAACCTCAAAGATGCGTCCGGCCGAGGCGGCGGCCTGGGCCATCATCGCGACGATGAAGCCGAGTTGCCCCAGCGGGAAGAAGACGTAGACGAGGTAGAGGCTGAACTTTTGGTACTCGCCCAGGTTGAGCGTGCCGCCCAGGATCTGCGCGCCGCCGAAGTAGAGGATGGCCGCTTGGCCGATCTGGGCCACCAGAAAGATCACCGGGAAGAGGAACGAGAAGATCCGGTTGACCAGCAGCTGCTGGGCCATCAGTTCGGTGGCGGCCGCGTCGAAGCGCTGTTCCTCGTAGGGCTCGCGGGCGAATGCCTTCACGACCTTGATCCCGGCCAGGTTCTCCTGGAGTACGGTGTTCAGGGCCGAGAGCTTGGTCTGGATGGTCATAAACAGCGGCTGGCTGATTTTGCCAAAGGCCATGAACAGCCCCAGGGAAATCGGCAGCAGCGGCACCACTACTAGGGTCAGCCGCCAGTTGGTGAAGGTGAGTACCAGCAGGGTACCGATCAGCAGCATGAGCGACTGGGCCGCGAGTACGAGGCCCTGGGCCACAAAGGAGCGCAGCCGCTCCACATCATCGGTGGCCCGAATCATAAGCTGCCCGGTCTGCGTCTGGTCGTAGTAGCTGAATGAGAGCCGCTGGATCTTGGAGAAGATCGCGTTGCGCATGTCGAAGGCCACGTCCTGCGAGGTTTTCTCTGACATAAACGCCTGGACGAAGGAGAAGATGCCGCGCATGATCGCGAAGGCGACGATCAGCAGGGCGGCGTTGATCACGAGCGACTCGCCCTGCGCGTGGTCGGCCCCAGGGATGAAGCCCCTGGTCGCCGCGTCGATCATGTTCTGCACCAACTGGGGCACGGCGATCTGGGCCAGGGTGGCCACCGCCAGGGCACCGTAGGTGATGGCGACGCTGCGGCGGTGCTTGCCGAGGTAGCCGATGGCTCGCCCGAGGGCACCGCGCGGGGCACGCGGCTGGCGCGGGCCGCGACGCACGCCGGGGTTCATCTGTGCTTGCAAGAGGTTCCCTTCAATTTTTTTGGATCGTATCGCGCTTGACGCTGAGTCATGGCTCAATCCCGCGTTATCGTTTGGGTGATGAGGCGCTATCACCTGTCCATATTGATCACAGTCATGCCCGCGCCGGTGAAGCTGTCCATCGTCGGGAGGGCGGCGGGCACCTCGGCAAGGCCAATGATCCGGCCCACCAGGAGCTGGGGGCTGAGCGTACCGGCCCGGATCATGGCCAGCATCGCGTCGTAGCGGTAGGCCTGCATGCCGTGGCTGCCCAGGATTTCCAGTTCGTTGGCGACCACGCGGTCCATGGGGATCACCGGGTGGCTCTCGTCGGCCAGCAGCAGGCCGACCTGTACGTGCCGCCCGCGCTTGCGCAGGCAGGCGATGGAGTTATAGCACGTGGCCGGGCTGCCCAGGGCGTCAATCGAGAGGTGCGCGCCGCCCTCGGTGATCTCCCGGATCGCGTGGGCGATGTCGGGGGTGGCGGCGGCGTTCAGGGTGGCGGCGGCCCCTATCTCGCGGGCGAGGGCGAGCTTATCGTCGGCGATGTCTACGGCGACCACGCGGGCGCCGAGGGCGATTGCGATCATGATCGCGGAGAGACCGGCCCCGCCGCAGCCGTGGATGGCCACCCACTGGCCGACCGAGGCCCGCCCCTGGTCGACCACGGCGCGGAAGGAGGTGGCGAAGCGGCAGCCCAAGCTGGCCGCCGTCGCGTCATCGATCTCGTCGGGCAGGGCCACCAGGTTCATATTGGCCCGCTGGATGGCCACGTACTCGGCGAAGGAACCCCAGTGGGTGAAGCCGGGCTGGAACTGATGGTCGCAGATCTGGTGGTTGCCCGCCGAACACTGCGGGCATCTGCCGCAGCCGCAGACGAAGGGCAGGGTGACGCGGTCGCCGACCTTCCAGCGCGTTACCCCCTCGCCGAGCGCGGCCACGCTGCCCGCCATCTCGTGGCCGGGTACATGGGGCAGGATGATATCGGGGTCGTGGCCCATCCAGCCGTGCCAGTCGCTCCGACAGAGGCCGGTGGCGCCCACACGGATGACCACGCCCCCCGGCGGGGGCGTGGGGTCGGGAACCGTGCGGATCGTGATCGGGCCGCCGAACGACTCGTAGATAGCTGCGCGCATGGCCGATTCCTCCAGTCGATAGAGCTTCCTCCCACATGGTAGGGCTAAAGTATGCGCGAGGCAAATGCCTCGGCCCTACGGTATAATGCCGGGGTTCCCTGTACATCGCCCGCCTTCAGA
>SESE01001068.1_pt1 | contig 11291 bp, 8 predicted proteins | sample 3171371 | NCBI WGS metagenome assembly SESE01 (sample SAMN06051881, study PRJNA518727) | freshwater metagenome | biome: subpolar coniferous forest; feature: holomictic lake; material: water; isolation source: holomictic Lake 442, 13 m depth | place: Canada: near Kenora, Ontario | collected...
TCGAGGTGGTCGTCGCTGACGCCGAGGAGATTCATGACGCGAACGACCCGGTCGGCACCGTGGTTCATAATGCCTTGACCAAACACGCCGCCTGTCGCGCGTTGCGTCCCGATGCCTGCATTCTTACGGCCGACACGCTGGTCTGGTTTGACGGACGGCTGATCGGCAAGCCACGCGACTTGGGAGAGGCGGCTGAATTTCTGCGAGCTTTCTCCGGCCGCACACAAACCGTTTACACGGCCGTCGCCCTTTCGCTGCCGGGAAAAGACCCGGACATTCGGGTCGAGGCCTCAGCGGTCCATTTCAAGGAGCTGGACGATGCGACGATCCAGTGCTACTTGGTTCGCACCCGGCCACTCGACCGGGCTGGCGCTTACGATATTGACGAGAACGGGGACTTGCTGATTCGCGGCCATGCTGGTTCCTATGCCAACATCATGGGCCTGCCGCTGGAAGCCGTGTGCGACTGGCTTACCGCCCGTCAACTGCTGAACCCTGAAACCTGAACCACGTTCTTCCCGCCTTTTGCCACACGGTACCGGCCACTTGCCTCCCAAACGCCATGTTCGACGCCCACACACACGTTCAGGATCCGCGCTTGGCCCCGTGCCGCGCCGCCGCGCTGGCCGCCGCCTGTCGCGCCGGGGTCTCGGGCCTTTGCTGCTGCGCCACCGCGCCGCATGACTGGGACGCGGTTGCCGCGCTGGCGCACGACCATCCGTTTATCATTCCCGCTTGGGGGGTCCATCCGTGGCATGCATCCAGCCTTCCTGAAGGATGGGAGGATCGTCTCGATGCGCTGCTTCACGCCCATCCGGCGGCAGCGGTGGGCGAGTGCGGACTGGACGGCATTCGCGCCGAGCCGTCACCCGATATCCAGCGTGAGGTGTTGCGACGTCAACTGGATCGGGCCGCCAGCCGCAGCCGGCCTGTCGTGCTGCACGGCGCGTGCGTATGGGGCGCGTTGCTGGCGGCGGTTAAACCCTTCGCGGGCCGCATTCCCGCGCTCGTGGCTCACAGTTTCGGCGGCTCGCGCGACATTTTGCGCGACTGGCTCGCCCTCGGTGGTTTCGTCTCGTTCTCCGGGACGCTCTGCAACCCCGCCGCAACCCGCGTCCGTGCCGCCGCCGCCGCAACCCCGGTCGACCGTCTCCTGATTGAGACCGACAGCCCGGATCTCTTTCCTCTCGGAGGCGTTCCCTGTCCCGGCCTTGCCGACCCGGCCGCCGCCGCCGACCCGGGACCCAATCACCCCGCCAACCTGGCCGTCGTGCTCGACGCCCTCGCCGCAATCCGCGGCGTCGCGACCGACGAACTGGCCATCCTCACCGAAGCGAATGCGCATCGCGCGTTTGGGATCTCCATACACCCGAATCACAGACGGGAAGACTAGCGCGTTTCTTTTCAAAAAAAATCCTTGCGACTAGCGGCGCAAAACGCTACAGTATGCGGCGTTTTATCCGGCGCGGGGCCGCCTTGTGGCGTCCACTGTCGCGGAAGCGAAGACTGTCGGCGGATCGGCCGCCGCAGTCCGAGCGGATTAACCCCGGAGCGTCCAGCGTGGCGTCTCCTACAACGGTTGAATGGTACACATGGAAATGCCTGCCTCGAGCCTGACCGGGCTCACCCTGAAGGACCTGCTTGACGCCGGTCTGCACTTCGGCCACCAGACCAAGCGGTGGAATCCCAAGATGAAGCGCTACATCTTTGACAAGCGCAACGGGATTCACATCATTGACCTCACCCAGACCGTCACACTCTTGGATGAAGCCGCCGCGTTTTTGCGCGACGTGGCTGCCAGCGGTGGCAAGATCCTGTTCGTCGCGACCAAGAAGCAGGCGCAGGACGCCATACGCGCGGCGGCGGTTGCCTGCGGCCAGTACCACATCACCGAACGCTGGTTGGGCGGCACGCTCACCAACAACCAGACGATCCGCCGCAGCATCAAGCGGATGCGCCAGATCGAGGCGATCGCCAATAACAACAACGGCGTTCTGTCCATTCACAAGAAAGAGGCCGCAAACCTCCGTCGCGAGCTGGACAAGCTCCAGAAAAACCTCTCCGGCATCGCCGACATGGAGCGCCTCCCGTCCGCGCTGTTCGTGGTCGACATCTGCCGCGAAACCAACGCGATCAAAGAGGCCGCACGGCTGGGCATTCCGATCGTGGCCATCGTCGACACCAACGCCGATCCCGACCCCATCGATCATGTCATCCCCGGAAACGACGATGCCATCCGCGGCATCATGATGATTGCCGACGCCTTCGCCCGTGTGATCAAGGATGCGTACGAGCAGTTCTCTAAAGTCGCGGCGGAAAAGACCCGTCAGGCCGAAACCGAGCGGGCCGCGCATGACGCGCAGGAGCGCGGTGGCGCCAGCCGCGGCAAGCCCCGCCGCGAGCCCCTGCACGCCGGCGCGGATGACGCCAAGGAAAAGCTGGCCAGGACGCGTCGCACGGCGGCGAAAGCCGCACAGGTCGTCGTGGCTGCACAGGCCGCCGCCGTTGAGCCCGCTCCCGCAGCGCCGGCAGCCGAGTTGCCTGCGCCGGCCGCCGAGTGATCCGCAATCCCATTCAACCCGGCGCGGTTTCCCCCTTGCGGGGCGCCGCGCCGCTTTTGACAACCGATTGACACGAGAGGACATCCCATGGCAGAAATCACTGTTGCACTGATCAACGATCTCCGCACCCGCACCAACGCCGGCATGATGGACTGCAAAAAGGCGCTGATTCAAACCCAGGGTGACATGGATGCGGCCATCAAGATTCTCCGCGAGAAGGGGCTTACCATTCAGGTCAAGCGTGCCGACAAGGAATCCAAGGAGGGCATCGTCGCCGCTGCGGCCGCAGCCGATGGAACCACGCTCGCCCTGGCCGAGATCAACTGTGAAACCGACTTCGTCGCCAAGACCGACCGATTCAAGGCGTTTGTGGCGGAGGTCGCCCAAAAAGTTCTCGCCGGCGATCTGGCCGTGGCCGAGACCCTGAAGGATGACCTGGTGGCGCTCATCGCCGCAACCGGCGAGAACATGAAGATCCGCCGTGTGGCGCGCTTCGCCGCCTCGGCGACCACGCGCGTCGAATCGTACATCCACATGGGCGGCAAGGTGGGCGTGCTGGTCGAGGTCGCCTGCGGCAAACCGGAGACGACCGCGCACCCCGCCGTCGCCGAGATGATTCACGATCTGGCGCTCCAAGTCGCGGCGGCCAACCCCCGCTACGTGAAGAGCAGCGAAGTCCCGGCCGCCGACATCGAAGCCGAAAAGGACATCTATCGCAAGCAGGTCGAGGGCAAGCCCGCGAACATCATCGAAAACATCCTCAAGGGCAAGATTCAGAAGTTCTACTCCGAGATCTGCCTGATCGACCAGCCGTTTGTCAAGGAACCGAAGCAGACGATCACGCAGGTGGTCAACGAGGCCGCCAAGAAGGCGGGCGACACCCTCACGGTCACCCGCTTTGTCCGCTTCCAGCTCGGCGCCGCCTAGCCCCGCCCGAGCTTCAAAAATCACAGAATCCGCGTCCGCGCAGGTACTGGCGGGCGCGGTTCTGTTTTGTAGGGCTGTCTCATCGAGTCCCGCTATATCGGAAATGATTATGAGAAACGAGCACATTCGCAACGTCGCGATCATCGCGCACGTTGACCACGGCAAGACCACGCTTGTTGATCAAATCATCAAGCAGGCTCACATCCTGCGCGATAACGAGACCTTTCAGGACTGCCTGCTGGACAGCAACGACCTGGAGCGTGAACGCGGCATCACCATTCTTTCCAAAAACATCAGCGTCACTTACAACGGCGTCAAAATCAATGTCATCGACACCCCCGGCCACAGCGACTTCGGCGGACAGGTGGAGCGAGTGCTGAACCTTGCCGACGGCGTGTTGCTGCTGGTGGATGCCGCAGAAGGGCCGATGCCGCAGACGCGATTTGTGCTGGATAAGGCGTTGGAACTGAATCTGAAGGCTGTGGTGGTCATCAATAAGGCCGACAAGTCTGACGCACGGTGCGAAGTGGTGCACAATTTGGTGTTCGATTTATTCGCCGAACTCGGAGCCAATGACGACCAACTCGACTTTCCGGTCCTCTACGCCAGCGGCCGCAACGGCTGGGCCGTCTCCGACCTGAGCCATCCGCAAGAGTCCATTAAACCACTGATGGACGCCATTCTCCAGCACATCCCGGGGCCGCCGGTTCAGGAGGGTCCGGTTCAGATGCAGACCACCACGTTGGATTATTCCGACTACACCGGCCGCATCGGCATCGGACGCGTTTATCGCGGCACACTGGACCTCAAGACGCCGCTCTGTGTGATCAAACGCAACGGTTCTGTGCGCCCGGTGCAACTCCGAGAGTTGCATACATTTGAGGGGCTGGGCCGCGTCAAAAGACAAGGTGTCACGTGTGGCGATCTCTGCGCCATATCGGGCATCCCGGATATCGACATCGGCGATACCCTGGCACACGTCGAGCATCCCGAAGCGCTTCCGCAGATTGCACTCGATGAACCGACGATCTCCATGTTGTTTCGCGTCAACGACTCCCCGTTCTTTGGGCAAGACGGAAAGTATGTCACCAGCCGCCACATTCGCGAGCGGCTTTTCAAGGAAACCGAACGAGATGTGGCCTTGCGTGTTGAAGAGGCGAGCGGGGACTCGTTTATCGTTAGTGGGCGCGGCGTGCTTCACCTCTCCATTCTTATCGAAAACATGCGGCGCGAAGGCTTTGATCTGACCGTTGCGCAACCGCAGGTGATTCTTCACACCCATGAGGGGAGGAAAGAGGAGCCGATCGAAATCCTCACGGTGGATGTGACGAATGAATACGCCGGCAAGGCGATTGAGCTGGTGGGGCAGCGTCGCGGTGAAATGATCAGCATGGATCAGCTCGGTTTGCGAAAAAACATGGTCTTTCACATCCCCACCCGTGGGATCATCGGTTTGCGCAGCAGAATGATGACCGCCACGGCGGGCGAAGCGGTGATCTCGCACCGCTTTGTGCACTACGCGCCTTATATGGGACGAATCTCGCATCGCAACAACGGCGTGATGATCAGCATGGGCAATGGGAAATCGTTGCCGTTTGCACTCGACGGCCTGCAGTTGCGCGGCAGTTTCTTCATTGACCCGGGTGTCGAGTGTTATGAGGGGATGATCGTGGGCGAACACTGCCTGGACAAAGACCTGCTGGTCAACGTCCAGAAGGCCAAACAGCTCACTAACATGCGCGCCTCCGGGTCCGAACGCGCGATGAAAATCGCCCCCGCTCAGAAAATCTCGCTTGAAGAAGCGCTCGAATACATCAAAGAAGACGAACTGGTGGAAGTCACACCCAAACATGTTCGCATGCGCAAACGCTTCCTGACCGATAACGAACGCAAGCGGATAAAGCGCGCGGTTGAAGGGGCAGAGGCCTAGGCATCGTGTCTTTGTCGGGACGTTGTCTGAAGGTTTGACAACGGCCGTGCATTGTGGTTTCATCAGCGTGACGTTTGGAACGATGCGGGGTATTTCGACCGACCGGTTTAGAGTGGGAGGCCGTGATGTGCGGAATTGTGGGCTATGTGGGGCTTGAGGGTGCGTGTGGCGTCCTTTTGGCGGGACTGCGGCGATTGGAGTACCGCGGCTATGATTCGGCCGGAATCGCTCTGGTGGATGACGGGATGTTGCGCGTCTGCCGATCGGTCGGCAAGGTGCAGGGGCTGGCCGACCGGATCGCGTCTGAATGGCGAGAGGATGTGTGTCGCCGGGCAGGCACGGGAATCTGCCACACGCGGTGGGCCACGCATGGTGCGCCGACCGAGGCCAATGCCCATCCGCATCTGGATCGGTCGGGTCGGATCGCGCTGGTTCACAACGGCATCATCGAGAACCACGCCGCGCTGCGGCGGAAACTGGAGGCGCGCGGCCATGTGTTTGCCTCCCAGACCGACACCGAGGCGCTGGCCCGGCTCATTGGCGAGTGTTACCGGGGTGATCTGACGTCGGCGGTCGCCGAGGCCCTGAGCCATGTCACGGGAACCTACGGCATCGCCGTGGTGTCGGCCGATCATCCCGGCGAACTGGTCGCGGCGCGCCAGGGCAGCCCGCTGGTGCTGGGCATGGGTGTCGGCGAGACGCTGGTGGCGAGTGATGTGACGGCGGTGATCGGCCGGACGCGGCAGGTCGTCTACCTTGAGGATGGCGACGTGGTGCACATCAAGAATGGGGAAGCCGACATACGCACCCGCGACCGGGTGCCGGTCTCGCGCAGCGTCGCCCAGGTGGACTGGGACGCCGGCGCGGCCGAAAAGGGCGGTTTTGCGCACTTCATGTTGAAGGAGATATTCGAGCAGCCCGAAGCGATCGAGAACGCCTTTCGCGGCCGGCTGGATCTGGAGGCGGGCACGGCGATGTGCGCCGGCTTGGGGATGTCACCGCGCGAGCTGGCCGCCGTGCGACGCATCGTGGTCGTGGCGTGCGGAACATCGCTCCATGCCGGCATGGCTGGCAAGTACGCTTTTGAAGGCCTCGCCGGCATTCCGGTCGAGGCGGAGCAGGCGGCTGAGTTCCGTTACCGCAACCCGATTCTCTCGCCCGACGACCTCGTGCTCGCCGTAAGCCAGTCGGGCGAAACCGCCGACACACTGGCGGCTGTGCGCGAGGCTTCGGGCAAGGGGACGTGGGTGGCGGGCATTTGCAACGTGGTAGGATCCACCATCGCCCGCGCCGCCGGGCGGGGCGTTTATCTCCACGCGGGGCCCGAGATCGGCGTAGCCTCGACCAAGGCGTTCACCAGCCAGCTCACGGTGCTGACGTTGCTCGCGCTCAAGTTCGGCCGTGGCCGCAGGCTCTCCCGCGAGGAGGGGGTCGGACTGTGCCGCGAACTGCAGGCGCTCCCCGACGCGGTGCGCTGCGTGTTGCGGCAGAACGACCGGATCGCCGAGCTGGCCGAGCGGTTTGTGCAGACGCGGGACATGTTTTACATCGGCCGCGGGGTGCTCTATCCGGTGGCGCTGGAAGGCGCGCTCAAACTCAAGGAGATCAGCTACATCCACGCCGAGGGGTACCATGCGGCCGAGCTGAAGCACGGGCCGATCGCGCTTCTCGACGAGCAAGTGCCGGTGGTGGCCCTGCTCAACGACATGCCGGGCAAGGACAAGACGCTGGGCAATGCGCAGGAGTGCCGCGCCCGCGGCGCGCCGGTTCTGGGGATTGTCACCGAGGGCGACGATGAGGCGTGCGCCGTTTCGGATGCCGTCATTACGGTGCCGCGGCTGGGCTTGTACACCACGCCCATCGTTACGGTGGTCGCGCTGCAGTTGCTGGCCTACCATGTCGCGCGTCTCCGTGGCTGCGCCATTGACCAACCCCGCAATCTGGCAAAGAGTGTCACGGTCGAATAAGCGGCGTAACCGGGAAAGGAAGGGTGCATATGACAAAATTGTTCGGCACAGATGGTGTGCGGGGGCAGGCCAATCGTGATCCGGTGACCCCCGAGATGGCGATGCAACTGGGCAAGGCCGTCGCAGCGGTCATCGGCTCCAGTGGCCACGGCAGCAAGCGGGTCGTTCTGGGAAAGGACACGCGGCTGTCGGGTTACATGCTCGAAAGCGCCCTCACCAGCGGGCTTGTTTCCATGGGCGCCGATGTCTTTCTCGTCGGCCCCGTGCCCACGCCGGCGGTGGCGCACCTGACCCGTTCGCTCGCTGCAGACGCGGGGATCATGGTGACGGCATCGCATAATCCTTTTGATGACAACGGCATCAAGATCTTCAATACCGACGGTTACAAGCTCGACGACGCGCAGGAGGAGGCGATCTCCGAGCGGGTGTTGAGCGGCCGCATCCTGTCGGAGCACATCCGTAGCGACCAACTCGGCAAGGCCTATCGCGTGGACGACGCCCGCGGCCGCTACATCGAGTTCGCCAAAAGCACGATTCGCAGCGAGAAACTGAATCCGCTCAAGATCGTCCTCGACGCCGCCAACGGCGCAGCCTACCAGATGGCGCCGTACATTTTTCGCGAGCTGGGCGCGTCGGTCGTGAAAATGAACACCGATCCCGACGGCTATAACATCAACAACGGCTGCGGCGCGCTGCATCCCGAAGTGATGGCCGGGCGTGTCAAGGAATGCGGCGCCGATCTCGGAATCGCGCTGGACGGCGATGCCGACCGGGTGATTTTCAGCGATGCAGATGGGCGCGTCGTCGATGGCGATCGCATTCTGGCGATCTGTGCGCTGGCGTTCCGCGCGGCGGGCACGCTGGCGAAAGACACGCTGGTCTGCACGAGCATGAGCAACTTGGGTCTGCACGACGCCATGAAGCGGAACGGCATCGCCGTTGAGGTCACCGACGTCGGCGACCGATACGTCATCGAGCGGATGCGCGCACGGGGCCTGTCGCTGGGAGGAGAAAAGTCGGGGCATCTGATTTTCCACGACTTTGCCACAACCGGCGACGGCATCATCAGCGCCCTGCAGGTGATGCGCGTCATGAAGCAGTCCGGCAAACCGCTTGCGGCGCTTGCGGACTGCATGGAGGAATATCCCCAGAAACTGACCGGTCTGAAGGTTCGCGAGAAGCGGCCGATCAGCGGGATTCCGGAGCTGGCAGCCGCGATTGTGGAGGCGGAACAGGCGCTGGCTGGCGTGGGCCGGATCGTGGTCCGGTATTCTGGGACCGAGCCCAAAATCCGGATTCTGGTCGAGGCGCGAACGCAGGCGTTGGTCGACCGCTGGCACGATCATGTGGCAGCCGTCATCGGCCGGATATTGATGTAAGGGAGGTCGGAATGAAAACGGAAACGGTGAAACGTCGTCTGCAGGAGCGCGGTGTGGTGTTGGTGGATCCCGCCGCCGTGTACGTGGCGCCCGATGTGGACCCCGGCAGGATTGAGGCCGGCGTGGTGCTTTATCCCGGAAGCCGACTGGAGGGGCGCGAGCTGGCGGTGGGACCGAATTGCCGCCTGGGTGCCGAGGGCCCCCTCCGACTGAACGACTGCCAGCTTGGTGCGGGCGTCGTGCTTGGGGGCGGGAGTTTTGATCGGGCGACGCTGTTGGACGGGGTGAGCGGGTCGGACCAGGCGCTGGTGCGGCCGGGGTGCCTCTTTGAAGAGCGGGCGACCTTCGGCCATTGTTGCGGGTTTAAGCAGACCCTCCTCATGCCCTTTGCGACGACGGGAAGCTTGGTCAATTTCTGCGACTGCCTGCTGGCTGGCGGAACCGGGAGCGACCACCACTCCGAGGTCGGTTCGTCCTTCATCCATTTCAACTTCACTCCGCACGGGGACAAGGCGACGGCGTCGCTCTTCGGTTGCGTGCCCGACGGCGTGCTGTTGCGGAGCCGGCGCATCTTTCTGGGCGGTCAGTGCGGTGCAGTCGGTCCGGTGCGTGTGGCGTATGGCACGGTGCTGGCTGCCGGACAGGTGCTACGCCACGATGTCGAGACGCCGGGATTGCTGGTGGTGCCGCCGCCCCCCACACCGGGAGAGCGGATTTACGACGTGGTCTGCCGTCATCCGGATCGGGTGGTTCGCAACAATCTGATTTACATCGGCAATCTGCTGGCGCTGGATCAGTGGTATCGGCACGTCCGCGTCGGATTCATGGGTCGCACCCCGTGGGGCGCACGGTGCCACGCTGGCGCGATGCAGCGGCTGGACGAGGCCTTGCGCGAACGGATGGAGCGGCTCAACGCCTTTGTCCGCATCATTGGGACGGATGCCGAGCGCGCCTGTTTTCCGGGCGGATGGGAGCTGGTTCGCGAACGGGTCGCGCAGGCGCTGGAGGTGCGCGCCGGAAGCGGTAGTATCGAGGCCATCACGCCGATTGTCGCAGCACTGGATGGCGCGACCTGGATCGAAGCGATTCAACGGCTCGACGCCGATGCGGCCGCCATTGTGCGCACCTGGCTCAAGTCGTGGGTGTCTATCATCGTCGATGGCGCCGGCAAGCAGGCGCCCTCATGATGGAGTAGTGGCGTTGTGCGAAACAGCGAAAAACGGGGTGTTGCCATGCGGGCGCTGCTGGTGCTGGTCGCGGCCTCGGCGCTAGCCCTTGTTCTCTGCGGGGTCTTCGGACGCACGCATCAGCCGATGCGCTCAGGGGGCGGGCATGAGCGTCCCGCCGACCCGGCGTCGTTGTCCGGGGTCCGATTCGCTTCGATTATTACGCCGCACACCGCCGCCGTTTGGCGCGTGACGCACACCCCCGGTGTCGGGGGGCGGGGTTCATCCCAGCCGCATGCATTTTCAAATTCCCTCTCCACGGTGCGCGCCGAGCCGCCGGTCGGGCGTCTCGCTGCCGGCCCGGATGGTGCGGGGGTGGCCGCCGCCGGTGCCACGGGCGAGCACCCCCTGTTTGCCGCTTTGCGCGCCAGCGCGGGACAGCCCATCCCCGCCGAAGTTCGCGCATTGGCCGATAAGATCACGGCCGGCTGCACCAACGATCTGCAGCGCGCCCGCTCGATTTACGACTGGATCACCGATCATATCCGGTACGATACGGAGGAGTGGGCGCACGTGGTCGGCGGCGCCGAGGACTACTGTCACGACCACGACCCGCTCAGCGTGCTGCGCCGCGGCACGACGGTCTGCATTGGCTACGCCTGGCTGTTCGACGCATTGGCGCAAAGCGTCGGCTTGCGCGCGACGTATCTGATAGGGGATGTGCGCGGATACCGCGGCACCGAGGATGATACGCTCATCAGCGCCTTCAAGCACGCCTGGAACGCGGTCGAGGTTGACCAGACGTGGATGCTGCTGGACGCGACCTGGGGGGCGCGTCAGACGGAACAGATTGAAGACGTCGATGCGGCGCGCCGCGCCTACTACTTCAACACGCCGGCCAACCAACTCATTTTCGATCATCTGCCCGAATCTTCGGCGTGGCAGCTCCTGCTGAATCCGGTACCCGATGCCGTGAGCTTCGCGGCGCTGCCCAATCTGAAACCGGCCTTCTTCACGGATGGCTTACGGCTCGCGAACGCCTTCACGGACACGCTGCATCTGGGGGCGGGCGCGCAAGCCGGCGTCACGCTCCTGGCGCCTGAAGGCGTGAGGCTGATCGCCACCCTGAGTCAGGCGGATGGCTCGAACACCCGGAAGCTGCCTGTGCTTCAGGAGGGCGATAGACGCGATGTGGTCGTGGGATCGATTCCGGCGGGCACGTACATCTTACGCGTCTACTCGTCGTCGGGAACGGACCCCATTCGTTTCGAATGCGCCGCCGATTTTGTTATCGTGGCGGATTAACGGCACGGCCGACACGGTTTTCGTCCAATGTATGAGAACCTGTAACCCGGCTATTG
>SESE01001075.1_pt1 | contig 11233 bp, 8 predicted proteins | sample 3171371 | NCBI WGS metagenome assembly SESE01 (sample SAMN06051881, study PRJNA518727) | freshwater metagenome | biome: subpolar coniferous forest; feature: holomictic lake; material: water; isolation source: holomictic Lake 442, 13 m depth | place: Canada: near Kenora, Ontario | collected...
AGCGGAAGTAGCCGGTGACAGCCAGGGCCGAGAAGCCGCCGAAGGTGGTGCCATCGCCGTAGGTGTTGTTGCCCGTAAGGCGGCCGTAGACGTAGTTGCCGGCGAAGGTCAGGCTGGGACCGAAGGGCAGGTTCCACTCCAGCTCCACGCCCTTGTATTGGCGCTTGGCTTCCGGATCGTTCTTGAAGGTGCGGTTGTAGGTGGTGAAGCCCTCCGTGGGATCCACGGGGTTGGCAATGGTGATGAGGTCGGTACTGCCCACGGAGGTGCGAAGGTCCTTCCAGTTCCGGTAGACCAGGGTGCCCCGCCAGGAGCCGCCGTTATCAAAGCTGCGGCGATAGCCCAGGGTGATCTCGTCGTTGGCCTCGGGCTTGAACTTCTTGTCGATGCTAAACATGTCCGAGGACACGAAGCCACCCTTGACGCCGTAGTTGGCGATGTTGGTGAGGCCCGCGTAGTCCACCAGGGCCGGGGCCGCGGTGGCGTTCCAGTAGCGAATGACCTTGGTGTTCAGGCGGCCTTCGGTGTAGGTGCGGTAGTCGCGGGCGTTGAGGATGCCCCGGAACTCGCCGTAGCTCAGGTTCACCACCCGCTTGTTATCGCCGTTGAGATCCCACTTGAACTCGAAGCGCGGGGAGACCATGGAGCTATTGAAGCGATCGCCCCGGGCGTCCTTGAGCTTCATTTCATCGGCACGCACACCCAGCATGACGCTGTAGTTCTGGCTGAGGGTCCACAGATCATTGATATACATCGAAGTGGTGGGGTTGGAGATATCAGCCTTCTGGGCACCTACGAAGTAGGTGGCCCGACTGTTCATAGCTGGGTCATAGTAATTCACATTTAGGTTGATCCCAGCGTTGCCAGGAGTTGGGTAATTGGGACCATATGTGTTGGTAAGGTATTGATATGGCATCACAACATACATGCCAGCGGTCGCGGCATTGTAGGCGGCGTAGCCAGCGGTGTAGGCAGCGGCGTTGGTGGACAACCGGCCCACGGTGTAGAACTGGGTGGGGAAGCTGTTATCCCGGGAGACTGTGCCCCAGATGGGGTTCTGGAACTCCCAGCCGAGGTCGATCTGATGGCTACCCTTGGCGTCCAGCACGAGGCTGTAGTTCAGGGTGGCACTCTCCGTGGCCCGCTGATCGGGTTTGTTGTCTGCCGTGCCGCCCCCGACGATGTAGGTGGAGTCAAGGTCCCACATGGTCTGGTAGTTGGTGATGGCCGTGGGGCCGGCCTGGAGGGTGATGGGTGAGGTCGGTCCGCTCAGGAACTGCGTGTCCGACCGGTTCTTGCCGTAGCGGGCTTCCAGCACCTGATTGGTGCCGAAGGTGCCCTTGTAGCCCACGCTGAAGAAGGTCTTGTCCGTGAACTGGAAGTTGCTGGTGCCAAGGATGTCGGGGGTGACCAGGTTGGATTGGATATCGGCCACGGCGCCGGAGCCGGAGGTGTAGTTCCACTCCAGGCTGTGGTCCTGGTTGAGCTGCCAGAAGAGGCTGAACTGGTTGTACTTGGTCTTGTTGGGGCCGTACTGGGTCTGGCCTTCCTGATACTTCTCTGCCGGGTAAAGGGCGCCATTGAAGAAGACCGCATTCATGCCATTGGCGGTCATCTGCAGGGCCTGGGCCGAGCTTTGCGCGGCGGGGGTGACGCGAGTGCCGTAAGTGAAGGACAGGGTGTCCTTGATGATGGGACCAGTGATGGAGAACTCGTAGGTGCGTTGGAGGTCATCGGTTCCCAGGACGGAATCCGAGAAGTTCTTGGCGCCCACGCGGTTCCGCGGGGCGTTGGCGACGGCACTCCAGGACTCTTTGTAGATCTTGGCGCGGAGGGTGCCCGTCCAGTCGTTGGCGCCACGCTTGGTCACGAGGCTAACTGAACCGGAAGAGGTGTTGCCATTGCGGGCATTCAGGGGGGACTGCACCACCGAGACGTCTTCCACCAGATCGTCCAGGGTGTAGTCGCCAAGACGACCCTGGGCAGTGACGTTGTCCCGGGAGGACATGCCGTTGACCACATACTGGGTGCCCATCTGACTGCCGCCGCGAACGGAGGCATACTGCACGCTGCCCACGACGCCGGGGGCCAGGACCAGGGCCGCATAGCCGATGGAGCCAGAGGCACCGGTGATCTCCGTCAGGGTCTCGTTGCTGAAGGAGGACTTGGTGGTGGTCTCGGTCTTATCCGCACCGGCGGCGGAGGCCAGGACTTCCACGGTGGCCCCAGTTTCCTGGATGCCCTTCAGCGTGAAGGGCTGGTTCACCACGGAATTGGCGCCCATGCGCAGGGTGGCCTTGCTGGCGATGAAGCCATCCCGGGTGACGGTGACTTCATAGTTCCCAGGCGGCAGCAGCGGCAAGCGGAACGAACCGCTGGCATCCGTCGTGGCCGAGCGCACGCCCATGAGGTTGGGCGAGGTGGCGCGGACCAGGGCACCCGCAATGGGCGCACCCTTGGCGGTGGTGATGTGGCCATGGACGGTGCCCGTGGTCTCCTGAGCCTGGAGGGCTGAGACGGCCAGGAGGAACGCCAAAGAAGTTAGTTGATTTCGACGATTCATATAGGTGGCTCCTCAATGCGCGCTTGGGTTACAGACGAAGACCGATGGCGAACTCGAAGACAAAACCAGTCTTGGTCTCGTTCTTCACGGTGCCGACCGGTACGGGCGGAGGCGTTCCCGCGCCGGTGTACCAGTAGGGCTGCCACTTGGTCGAGTTGAAGCCCACGGCCATGGCATTGCCTTCCAGGCTCACGAACTCGTTGAGCCGGTATTTGATGCCAGCGAAGAAGGAGGTCGTGAGCTTCGAAGCCTCTGGGGTGTACGCCAGGGATTCGTACTGGCCCACCACGGTGGCGTTGGTGGGGCGCAGGGTGCCGGAGACTTGTTCCTGGCTCCGGAAGCGGTTGAGGGCGGCGCCCACCTGCCAGTCGGCGTTCTGGAACAGGGGCGCGCGGTAGCCGACCCGGCCACTGAAGCCCTCCAGCTGTAGCTTGCGTCGATCAGCGCTACTGGTCACGGCCAGGGTGCGGCCATCGAAGGTAGTTTTTTGCATGTTGTCGTAGTCGCCGCCAGGGAAGTAGCTGTAGTCCAGCTGGACGACGATGGCGCCCTTGCCGAAGGCGGGGAAAGCCCCTTCCACAGCCAGGCCCATGAGCTTCGTGTCGTGGAGATCATCCCTAATGGAACCCGTGGTGAGGCCAGAGCGGACCTTTACTTCGTAGGTGGCTGAGGCAGGACCACTCTGGGCGAGCAGAGGAACAACTCCAAGGGTTGCCAAAAGCAAGGCCCGGAGAGGAAAGCGAACAAGACGACCCATAGGGACTCCTTGGAAGGTGGGGGGAAGAGAGCGACAGGCGAGGCCTGGGCAAGACTTGCAAAAGATTCAAGGCTTGAGGTGATTGAAAACAGAGCACATAGCTGATGTGGTCTGGGCGTAGGGGTGCGGGAAAACGAAATTCGGTGGGAATCGGGGGATTTCAAAGAAACACAGCGAGAAAACTGCTTGGCAGATCGTCCAAATTTTTACCGAGGTCGAGTGAGGAGCTTATCAGAAAGGTTCCCGAGATGGCAACTTGATCTATAGGTCTTTTTTTTATAGGTCCTTCCCTAAATCCCCCTGTTGAATCCAAACCCCCTGCCCCGTGCTTCACTGAAACCTGGAACTTTGCCTGCGCCATGCGTCGCATCCCCCGTGCCATCCAGCTAATTGCAGCCCGTTACCTCCGGCGGCTGCTCAGGAACCGTCTGGACGCCCAACAACTCCAGGCGGTGGTGGATCGCGCCCTGGCGACTCTGCCCATCCAGGAGAAGCTGCTGGTGCGGGAGGGCGCCCTCCGTTCGGAAAACCTCAACCGCCAACTGGCCTGGGCCATGGCCTTTGTGGCCGGGGCGGTGAACGCGGGTGGGTTCCTGGCAGTGAGCCATTACACCTCCCACATGACCGGAGTGGTGTCCTCCATGGCCGACGAGCTGGCCGCCGGGGACCTGGCCACGGCCATGGCGGCCTTAGCCATGATGCTGAGCTTCCTGGGCGGCGCCTTCGTCTGTACCACGCTCATCAGCTTCGGCCAGCGGCGGCGCATGCGTAGCCGCTACGCCCTGACCCTGGCCCTCGAGGCGGCCCTGATGCTGGTGTTCGGCTTCATGGGGAACCGCCTGCAGCAGGAGATCGAGTTCACGCTCCCGGTCACCGTCATGCTGCTCTGTTTCATCATGGGCCTGCACAATGCGGTGACCTCCATCATCTCCGGGGCTGCGGTGCGCACCACCCACCTCACGGGCACCGTTACCGATATCGGCATCGAGCTGAGCCGCCTCACCTATGTCAATGTTCACGATCGCCAGGGCCGGGAGCGCATCGTCGCCAATCGCCAGAAGCTGTCCCTGCTGCTCCTGATCCTCGCGGCCTTCCTCGCTGGTGGCGTGGTGGGTGCCCTCGGCTTCAAGCACATCGGCTTCAAGGTCACGGTGCCCCTAGCGGGCTTCCTGTGCTTCCTCGCAGCACGACCGCTGCTGCTGGAGCTGCGCCTCCTGCTGCACCGCATACGCAAGCAGTGGGCGCCTGACTAGGTCAGTCCACTGCCAGCCCAATCCTGCGCTCGACGCCCTCGAGCCTGCGGGTCCGGGCCACGCCCTTGCCGCCGATGATGAGTCGGCAGCCCGGGGGCAGCCTGTCTTGGAGGTGCCTCAGCAACTGCCGGGTGGGTTCCCCAGCAGTCTGGGTGGAGATGCTCACGGCCACTCGGTCCACCTTCAGCAGGTGTGCGGCCTGGGCGATGCTGGCCACGGGCAGGTCCACCCCCAGAAGTTCGGTGCGCAGGCCGTGCGCCGCGTAGGCCAAGGCAGCCATGAGCAGACCCAGGCGGTGACGCTCGCCCGGAAGGGTGCAAAGCAGCACCGAGCCACTCTCGGGCTGATGCTGGAAGCCCCTCCGGAGCTCCCGCAGAAAATCCTCTAACACTTCGGTGACCAGGTGCTCGTGTTGCACTCCGATGCTGCCGTCAGCCCAGGCCATGCCCACCCGCTCGAGGAGCGGCGCAATGGTCTGCTCGAGCATAGGCTTCCAGCCCAGCAGTCCTCGGGCCTCTCGGAACAACTGCCGCATCCGCTCCGCATCCATGGCCTCCACGGCCTGGAACATCCTCTCTGCCAAGGGATTGTCTCCGGGCTGCAGCATCCGCTGCAGCACCGCATCCGTGGCCGGCACCACCAGGGAGGGCCGATGCCCCTGGGCCAGGGCCTGGACCATGAGCCTCAGGCGGCGCAGGTCCTCCTGCCGATAACGGCGATGCCCCGAGGGCAGTCGCACCGGCACGGGAAAGCCGTAGCGACGCTCCCAGACCCTCACCACATCTGCTGAGAGGCCAGTGGCCGAGCAGATGTCGCCCATGCTCAGATCTTCCGGATCTGCCTCAGCCATGCCCCGCCCTCACAAATTGTGTGGCCTGAGGGTGCAGGGTTGTTGGAGTATTGTCTAGGTAAATTTCCAAACGAGCATCAATTAGCCACCACCACGGCCTTCACTTCGTCAAAGCCCTGCTCGCTGGCGCAACTGATCACCACAGCACATTGACCGGGTTGGCTGGGGGGCAGGTGCACCTCGCCAGTGAAGCGGCCCTCGGTGTTGGTTCGTCCGGACAATAGGCCCACAGCCTTCTTGAGGCTGGATACCAGCTTGACGTTGACCTCCGCCCCCAGCACCGGGCTCTGGCTCTGGGAAAGGCGGGCCCGCACCTGGATCAGGAAGGGCGTGCCGAAGGTGGGCTTCATGGGCTGATCCAGAACCAGCTCCAGCGTGTCCACAGCCCCTTCCTGCTGAAGGTATTCGAGAATCGCCTGATCCAGGGGCCTGTCATTGAACGCCCGCTGTTCCAGGACGTCCGGCGGTGTCAGATCGTACTTCCCGTTCTTGATATCCCGGATCACCGAGCGGTGCTGTTCATCCATGCGGCTCTGGATGGAGGTCTCCCCCACGGGGTCTGCGGTCAGCAGATCCTCGTAGGAGGAGCGGTAGTTGTCGAGGATCTCGCCACCCACATAGATGAGGGTCTCGATCTTGGGATTGGCCATCCCCTTGTCCTCGGTCTGGACATGGAAGACCCGATTCCCATGGCGCACATCAGTATTGAAGCCAGTGATCATGGATGGGGCCTGCAAAGGAGTGGGTAGGGACGCACCATGCGCCTAGCGCTGCAATCTATCTGCCAGGTCCGGCATGACTTCCCAAGCGATTTCGCGGAGAACCTGGTCCCCCATACGGGCGACCACGGCCTTGGCCAGGACATCAACCAGGGCGGGATCCGCCAGCAGAGCCTGCACCAGAGCCTGCACCTGTTCCGAGGAGCCATTCTCAGCACCACTGGCTAGCACAGCTGCGCTCAGGGAGGGGGCATTCTCCTCTGTAGAGGCAACGGGAAGGGGCTCGTCCACAGCCGTGACCTCTGCCGCTGGGGCCTCCGTCTCAGGCTCCGGACTAGGCTCTCGATTAGGCTCTGGACTAGGCTCCGGTAGGGCCTCGGGCTCCGTGGGGTAGGTTTCCAGCTCTTCGTGTTCGGCCAAGCCAAGGAAGGGTTCCTCTGCCTGGGGCTGTTCGAGTTCTCCTGCCGAATCAAGCTCGGGCAGCAGGTCCTCGTTGGCGGGCTCAATGGATGGCAGGGTGCCCGTCAGGTCCTGGAGGCTATCCAGATCCAGTTCCTCCAGCTCCAGGTGCATGTCCGAAAGGGTCAGCACAGCAGGGGGCGCCAGGTCGGTTTCCGCAGCTTGGGGTTCGGCCGGGTCAGTGGGTGTTTCCTCGGACCAGAGGTCGCTGGCATCGAGGAGCAGGAGGTCCTCCTGGTCCTCGGGCAGGCTTCCGAAGGCATCAGGGGCCTCGTGGCGGAACTCAGGCAACGCCGCTTCAGACTGATTCCGGAACGACCCGGTGGTCCGCGCGGGTGCCAGCTCCAGAGCTGGCGGCTCGTTCACCACAGGGGTGTTCAGCAGCGCCTTCACCCGATCACCCAGTTCGCGCAGCTCGATGGGTTTCTTGAGGAACCCCTGGATGGGGGCCTTGGCCAGCTTGGCGGGGTCCACTGGATCGAGTACCCCCGCCATCAGGGCGATGGGCATGAGGGCCGTTGCTTCCAGGGCCCGCAGCCGGCTGAGGAGGGTCCAACCGTCCATGCCCGGCATGGCCGTATCCACCAGCGCCACATCGAAGCGCTCCCCCTGGCTGATGCGGTCCAGGGCCTCCGCAGCAGAATCCACGCAGGTAATTTCCACATCCGTGGCCGCCAAAAGGGATTCGGCAATGCGGTGGATACTGGGGTTGTCGTCCACGAGAAGGAGCCGCGACATCGGGTACCTCGGGAAGCCTTGAGGAAGAAAGAGTGCTGGGCACCACGCTACCAGAAATGCGCAGGTCGATCCCAATGGATCGGATCAGCGCAGCAGCTTCCTGAGTATGCGCACCCGTTCAACCTCCACCAGGCGCACCAGCAAGACCCGGTCCCCCACCCAGATCCAGCCCACACCGAGGGGTTCGCGCAGGGCGATTTCGGGCCCTCGCGGCAACCACCCCTTGACGGAGGCGCGGAGACCGAGGGCCGCGCGCCAATCCGAGCGATAGGCAGCATGGAGAGCCTGCCGCTGCCGTTCCAGAGGCAGGTCGCTGGCGTTCCAGCGCTGATCCCAGGCGTCGAGGGCATCCTTCTCCCGCCAGAGCCAGGCCGGGTCCCAGGCGGGCCAGGGCGGCGTATCAGCGGCTGCCTCCGTCCATTCTGCCTTGGTGAGAGGGCCAGTCTTCCGCGTCATGCCCTCCTCGGGCAGAGGCACCGTCAGGGCCATCCGCTGGGGCGGTTGGGCCGTCAGGAACCCTGGTCCAGCGGCCTGGCGGGTCCAGTGGCCGGCTTCGAGGGCCCAGGCGGTCCAGCCGTGGGTGCTGCCGTGCCAAAGCCGGTCCCCCCGCGGAAACCAGAGCCGGTCTCCGGCGTGCCACGGGATTTCCACTCGGGCGCCCGGCAGATCTCGACCATCGTCCGATAGGGCCTCAGCTCGGGTGATTAGCCCCCTCGGTGCGGCGGGCAGGCCCGGTTCAGCCCAGGCAGCGAGGCTTGGCTCCCCCGGTTCCCCATCGATGGGAAGTGCGCTCAGGAGCAGGCGGGACTCACTCTTCCCTTCCGTGGGTTCGAAGAAACCCAGCAGCACCGCGCGGCCATCCCAACTGAAGCGGCTCCAGGGACCGGACTGGGTGGACCACAGGATGCGGCCTTCGGGCACTTCCAGCAGGCGCGTTTCAAAGCGGGTCTGATCCATCTGGAGGGTCACCAGTAGACGGTTCCTTTTTACTGGGTCCAGGCGGGCGGAGGTGAGCGATGCGTTGAAGCGGTAGCGCCGCCAATCCAGCCCCTTCCAGAGCACCACCTCACTGCGTCCCCCGGAACGGTTCAAGGCCAGACCTTGGTCCGCCAGGTAGGGCGAAGCCGGTTCCCAGGGCGTGCCAAACCCACCCTCAAAGGGCCAGGCTTCGGACTGGTCGGGATCCTGCGCACCCTGAAAGCGGGGTGCCCAACCGTCCTCGAGGCGAAGCTCCGCCAGGGTTTCAAAGCCCCCCAGGTTCATGACGGCGGGGGACTCTGCAGCAGTCACTCCCCCCGCGCTGACCGGACGTGGAGCCTGGATCACCGCGAAGAGCAGGAGCATGGCCGCGATGAAGAGGCTGGCGATGATGTACCGTTGTGGAATCACGGGGGCCCAGGAGGTTTGTTCCATCATGCCCCATCCCCGGCGGGAGGCAGGTCCGAGATGCAGAAGAAACCCGCCCTGGAAACCGAGTTGAAGCTGCGCATCCCCGCCACGGCGCCTTTCCGCCCCCTGCTGGCGGCCCAGGGCTTCCGAGAGGTGACCCCAGCCCAACCGGAAGTGAGTCTCCTCTGGGACCGGGACGGCAGCCTGCGGGGGCAGGGTTCGGCCCTGCGCACGAGGGTCTACGCGGGACGCACGCGCCTGACCTGGAAGGGCCCCAAGGTGCCCGATGCCCTGCTCAAGATCCGCCCCGAGCGAGAAACCGGCATCGAGGACGGCGAAGCGCTGGAGGCCATCCTCCTGGCCCTGGGCTTCGAACCGGTCCTGCGCATGGAAAAGGTCCGGGCGGTCTGGACGCGCGAGGGCCTCGAGGCCTGCCTGGACGAAACCCCCTTTGGTTGCTACCTGGAGTTGGAGGGCGAACCCGAGGCCATCCGCGTCGCCATGAACGGCCTTGGACTCACCACCGACCTAGCGGAAAGCCGCAGCTACCCTGAGCTGTATCTCGCCCATGGCCTGCTGTGAGCCCCTCGCTAAGGGCCCTACCCATCCGGAGCTTCAGGCCTGCAGGGGAGGGACCTTCCCGGCCAGCAACCGCTCCAGATAGCGCGATTTCAGCTGCCGGCTGGCCATCGCCTGCTTCAGAGGCGGTAGTTTGAGGATGACCCCGAGGACGGCTGCCATGGCTCTGTGATGGCCGCGCACCTGGCGATCAAAGACGAGGTTCTGGAGCTTCCCGCGCTCGATGGCCATCAATACCACCCGGTGAGCCGTGTTGAGTGGCGTAATGACGCGCCCCGCCCGCCTGCGCAGGCGGAGGGCCTTCCTGGTGCAAGCGCGCACGCAGACACCGCACCCCAGACAGACGGACTCGTCCAGCCGCGCCCGCTTGTGCTTCCTGTGGTGGGGATCCACAGCAGACACCAGGGCCATGGCCTCGACCGGACAGACCTCCACGCAGGTCCCGCACCCATTGCAATCAGAGGCTGTCACTTCCGGGAGGTAGTTGGTGGTGGCAATGGGCTGCAGTGTTGCGAAGCGCTTGGCGGCCAACATGGCCTCACAGCAGCAGCCGCAACAATTGCAGATGAAGGCCACCTGTTCGCGGACGTTTTCTCCGAATTGCACCAGGTTGCCTTCCACGGCCTGGGCCAGCAGATCAAGGCCCTCTGCGACCTCCACCCGGCGGGCAACGCCGTGCCGAATAAGTGAGCTTGCGGTCCCGTTGAAGGTCATGCAGATGTCCAGGGGAGCCTGGCAGGCTCGCCCCAGGTGCGCCATCTTGTGCCGGCAGTAGCAAGTCCCGATCCCAATGTGGGAAGCCGTCCGAATCACCTCAGAGGCCCGTTCGTGGTCCAGCACCTGGAGGGCCTCCTTGGGTAGCACCCCCTCACTGACGAAGGCCCGCCCCAGCTGGGTTTCACCGCCGGTAAAGAGGTCCCGCACGAAGTCCTCCTCCACGTTCAGGTATTGGTGGAACAACTCGGCAAGCAGCTGCTGGTCGTAGCCGTTCCCGACCCTCATCATCGAGAACTCGAAGAAGCCAGCCATGGGCGGCGGCAGGACGAATGTCTGCGTGCCGTCGGGCTGCACCAGGTCCAGCAGCATGCCGCGATCCGCCAGTCGCTCCAGGAGATCGAGGCTGGCAGCCTCAGGCAGCTTCCACAGCACCGCTGCATAGGCCGCGGTAAAGGGGCGGATGGGAAGCAGGGACAGCCGTCCGGCCTCCTCCTCGGTGAACAGCACCCGCAGAATCTGGAAGAGCAGATCAGAGGGGGGCGCACCTTGCGGAAACCGGTTCAGCCGCTCGACGAGTTTCCGGTGGTTCTCTTTCAGGGTCTGATGGGCCATCCCGGGCCTCCCTGGAGGATTCAGCACCGCATCTTCCCATCCACGTGCTCCCAGGACCATGCTCTGAGGACAGAATTTTTCGTCTCCCCTGGGCCAGCCGGCGGAACAGGGGATCAGCGCTGGGCTCCTTGTGGCACCCTGGATCTCCACAGGGGCTATGCTGCTGGAGCGTTCAGTGTGCCCGGGTTACTCATGAGAAAAGGCATCGCCTCCGCTCTGACCGTTGCAGCCCTCTTGGGGGCCCTGCTGGCCTGCCAGACCGACCGCCCCGAGGAGCAGGTGCGTGCAGCCTTCGAAGGCTGCCGTGCTGCGGTGGAGGCCGGCGATGCGGCTGGGGCCACGGCGCCCCTGGACCCCACTTTCCAGGGCCCCGAGGGCATGGACAAGGCCACCGCCCGTCTGTTCCTGCTGGCCACCCTCCGCCGGGAGAAGGTTGGCGTGACGGTCCTGAGGAACGAGGTGGCGGTCCGGGGGCCGGAAGCCATCCAGGAAGTGGACCTCCTCCTTACGGGGCGCAGCGGTGGCCTGTTGCCTGAGGATGCTTCGAATCGCCACTTTAGACTGCGCTGGCGGAAGGCCGGCGGCGACTGGAAGCTG
>SESE01001077.1_pt1 | contig 11229 bp, 7 predicted proteins | sample 3171371 | NCBI WGS metagenome assembly SESE01 (sample SAMN06051881, study PRJNA518727) | freshwater metagenome | biome: subpolar coniferous forest; feature: holomictic lake; material: water; isolation source: holomictic Lake 442, 13 m depth | place: Canada: near Kenora, Ontario | collected...
CCATTTTTTCAATAATTCGTTTTGCAAATGTTCAACGCCTCGACTACACTGCTATTTCAACACTGGCTATCGTTCTCTTGCGCGTGGATTCTGGCGAAGCGTGAAAAAGCTTGGAGATGCTGCATGAAGTCGATTGGCGGTTGGATACGGGCGGGGATCGGCTGTTTGATGCTTGGCGCGACGGCGGACGTAGCGCAGGCGCAAGGCGGGGCGCGCCCGGCAGCAGCGGGCCAGCCAGCAGGCGCGGCAGCGGGTGCGGCCGTGCGCGGGGCGCCGGGCGCAGCATCGCGCATGCTGGCCATCCGCCGCATGCCCCGGCTGAGCAAGGTCAAGCAGCCTACGCCCGAGTACAAGACCTCCGCCACCCGGACCACGGCTGGCCGGCCGCGCGAGTGGGCGGTTTTCGAGATCACCTACGACACCATCCCCGAGTGGATGGACGAAGTTGTCGTGACCTATTACCTGATGGCGGAGCGCCGCGGCGTCGCCGAGGCCAAGGCCGAGAACAAGAAAGAATACACCTTCTACCAGACCACGGTGCGATACGCCGATGTAGCCAAGGGCGAGCACACCGCGTGCGTGGTGCTGCCGCCGGCGGTCCTGCTGCGCAACGGCGACCAGTTCATCGGGCTGGCGGTTGAATTCACCTCCGGCGACGGCACGCTGCTGGCTGTGCAGCACGAAACCACGGGTACGTTGCTGCCCACGGACTGGTGGAAGAAGCCCGAGGTCACGGAAAACAAGAGCGTGGTCAAGCGTGACGGCCTGGTGGATCGATCCAAGACGCCGTTTGCACTCATCAATATGGACGACTACGAGGTGGTGAAGTAGTGTTTGCGCAAGACAGATTTCTCGCGCTGAATCTGGGCGCCAGCAAACTGGTACTGGCCGAGTTCGTGATGCGCCCCGGCCGCGCGCCCGAGTTGCTGAACTATGGCATCGGCGAGCTGGGGGTCGAGCCGGACAACGAAACCGACGTTTCGCCCTATGTGGTCGTGGCTCTGCGCGACATCATGCGCGACCGCGGCATCCGGCCGGCGCCGCTGCTGCTGGGTCTTTCCGGACAGGTGGTGTTTCCGCGCTTCGTGAAGCTGCCGCCGGTATCCCGCGACAAGATCCCGGACATGATCCGCTACGAGGCGGAGCAGAACGTGCCCTTCCCGATTGACGAGGTGGTCTGGGACTATCAGCTTATCGGCGATGCCAGCGAAGGCGAGCAGCTCGCCATGATCGTGGCCGTGAAGACCGACAACATCACCGACGCAACGGAATGCGTGGGCGCGGCGGGCCTCGAGCCCGAGTTGGTGGATGTCGCCCCCATGGCGCTTTACAACTGCGCGCGCTACAACTACCCCGACCTGCCGGGCTGCACCATGGTGCTGGACATCGGCGCCCGCTCCACCAATCTTGTTTTTATTGAGCAGGGGCGAGTGTTCAGCCGCACAATCGCCGTCGCGGGCAACGCCATCACGCAGGAGATCGTCAAGAGCTTGCAGGTCGATTTTGCGGAGGCCGAAGAGCTCAAGCGCCAGCACGCCTTCGTGGCGCTCGGCGGCGTGTTTTCGGCCGGCGACGACGAGATGGCCGACCGCATCTCCAAGGTCGTGCGCAACGTGGTCACGCGCCTGCACGCCGAGATCAACCGCTCGATCAACTTCTATCGCAGCCAGCAGGGCGGATCCGCCCCGGGGCGCGTACTGCTGACGGGCGGCTCGTCGGTCATCCCGCACATGGACACCTTCTTCCGCGAGAAGCTCCAGGTGGAAATCGACGTCTTGAATCCTTTTATCAACGTGCAGGCCGGCCCGGCGCTTGACCCGCAGCAGGTCGCAGCAGATGTAGCCTGCCTGGGCGAAGTCGTGGGGCTGGCGTTGCGGCGCTCGCTGGCGTGTCCCGTCGAAATCAACCTGATGCCCCCGCAGCTGATCAAGGCCAAGAACCTCCGGAATCGCCTGCCGTTCTTCGGCCTGGCCGCGTTGGGGCTGCTCCTGATCCTGCTGGTGTGGACGCTGTACTTCCACCAGGCCAAAGAAGACTACACAGCACAGGAGCAGTTTGTCCGGCGCCAGGTCAGCATGAAGCAGAACGACGAGAACGCCATGCTCCTGACGCTGAAGGATCGCGACAAGGCCCGGCAGAGCGCCGACAACCTGCTCGGCCTGATCCCGCACCGCACGGACTGGATCCGTCTCCTCAACGGCACGCGGGAGTGCATGATAGACGGCATGTGGCTGACCGCGCTGGAGCCTGTCCGGGGGGGTGACGGGCGCGTGGCCAAGCTCGTCCTGTCCGGCTTCGGCTTCAAGGACGACCTGGACAAGGCGATCGCCGCGGCCGGCGGCACGGGCCGGCTCACGCCAGGCGAGCTGCTCCGCGACCGGTTGCAAAGCCGCAAAGACCTGTTCGGCGAAGTGGTGATACGGAACGACCGCTACTCGACCAAGGAAACATATCTGCATGAGTTTGTCGTTGAGGTGACGCTGGCGCCGCCGGCAAAATGACGCGCACAGACGGGGACTGAGGCATGAGAGAACGGAAATTTGTGGTTGCCATCATCGCAGGGGTCGTCCTCCTCCTGTGCCTGGCCGGTTTTGCCTCCGCCTATCGCGCCTATGCCAAGGCCAGCACGGTCAAAGCCACGCTCAAAGGCTCCTACAGCCAACTGCAGGCCATTTACAACGAGAATCCGTTCCCCTGCCTGACCAACATGACGGTGCTGCGCGGTGACACCGACTGGATGAACAACTGGCATCAGTCGCTGACCATGGAGCTGCGCGCCATCGCCACGCCATCCACCAACCCGAGCTCCTCCATTTTCATCGCAAAGCTGCAGGAATCCAGCGAGGAGCTGCACAAACTGGCCAGGGTTGATGGCAGCAAGATGCTGCCGGACGGGTTCGCCTTCGGGTTTGAGCGGTACCTGCCCAGGGGGTACCCCGCACCCGAACACGTGCGGCGGCTGTCACTGCAGTTTTCCATGGTGGAGGCGATTGTGCGCGAAATTCTTGGCAGCCGCGTGACCGAGCTTTCGCAGGTCGATCGCGAACGGTTCGAGGTCGAGTCCGCCGAAGCCTCTTCCGCCGGCAGACGGCGAGGCGTCGCGCCGGCGGCTGTCGTTGCGCCGCCAACCGATACGGACAGCGGTTATTCCCGGCAGCACTTCACCATCGCATTCACCTCGGACGAAAAAGCTCTGGCCGAGGTTCTCAACCGGCTGGCGAAAATGCCGTTATTCGTTGTCGTCACCGAGATCAAGATCGATCGGGTGGAACGTGGACTGCGACCGAGGGCGGAGAAAGCGACGGGCGAAGCCGACAAGTCCGCCCCGCCGCCACCGCCAACGCAACGCCTGGTTTCCGGTCCCGGCATTGCGCCGTTGCTGAAGACCCGGATGCTGATTGACGTTTATACCTTTGAGGGAGTGTAGCCCGTGGCACAGAAGCGAGGCTTTAATTTTTCGCTGGCCCGTCACTACGACAAGGCCATTGCCGTCGTGGTGCTGATCGTATTGCTGGTTTCCCTTTTCCTGCTTGCCCGTTCCGCCGCCGAGAGCAGAGAGCGCAAGCGCAACTACGAGGATGGCATGCGACGGATGCGACCCCTGCACGCCAACCTGGCGCCGCGCCCCACGACCCCGTACGAGTCTGCACTTTGGGCGCTGCGCCATCCGCAAACCGTGCGAATCTCCACCAACGAAGTGGGGCTGTTAACCCCGCAAACCCGCGTCTGGTGCGTGGACTGCCTGTATCCAATCCTGCTCGCCGCCCCGGACTGCCCGTTTTGCCACGCCAAACAGCCCACCAGGGACGATGTGCAGGTGGTCGCCGGCGAACACGACAGTGAAGGCAAGGGTGTGACGGACGCCTGGCGGAAAAAATATTTTGGACACACTTTTGCCATGGTGGAAGATCTGTCGCGCGCCGAAGATGATGCCGATGCAGACGGCTTCCGCAACCAGCAGGAATATCAAGAGGGAACCAACCCGCGCGACACGAATGACCATCCGGATCAAATGGCTCTGCTGCGCTTCAAGGAGCTTTCCGTACGCAAGTTCCCCTTTGTGCTCCAGGGCGCCAACACCATGCCGGATGGCTTACGCCCAAATTTCATGATGAAAGACGGGGACCGCCGCACGTTGTCGACCATCAAAAAAGGCGAGTTAATCGGCAAAACCGGCCTGGTTTACAGCAACTGCACCAAGACGGTCGAACGCGTGATCGACACCAAGAGTGGCGCGTACAACAAGGACTGCTACGAGGTGCAGCTGTTCCGTCCATCTGATGGAAAGATGTTCTCGCTGCGGGATAACGACCCCACCGCGGCCATGGAACAGGAAATTGTTCTGACGCTAACAATCGGCGATAAAACCACCGAATTCCATGTCTGCGCCGGCAACCAGTTGGATTTGGGCGGACAGAAATACAAGGTTGGCGTGAATCTCGTAGTTGACGGCAACCCCGCTTCTGTTGTATTAGAAAACATTCACACGGGGAAGAAGACCACCGTAACTATCGGGTCGTTGTAAATCCTAAGCCGTTCTAAGCGCAGGATGCAACCGTTGTCGGCGCGGAGGAGTCCCACAATGAAGAATGTAGCCAGAAGGTTGGGCATTGTTTTCTCCGTATCGCTGCTTACTTGTCAGCTTTGCGCGCAAGGCGAAAAACAGGAAAATCAAGCTGATCAACCTGCGGCAAAGCCAGCGAACGCACCGGAAGCCGCGGCCCCTGCGGCTGTTGCCGCCCCGGCTGCGGCTGCTGCTGCCCCTGCGGCTGTTGCCGCACCGGTTGCGGCTGCTGCTGCCCCTGCGGCTGACGCTGCGGCTGTTGCCGCCCCGGCTGCGCCCCCCGTGGCTGACGCTGCTCCGACTGCGCCCCCCGCGGCTGACGCTGCTCCGGCGGCTGCTGTTGTGCCGAACGCGACTGCCGGGGAAGCCGCCAACGCGGCCCCAATCGTCGCACCTGCCGGAGACGGCAACCGCGAAGCACTGGTGTCCGAGGTGGTGACCCTGGAGCGTTTGCGCAAGAATGCATTGCGTGAATACGGGATGGCCAGCCTGGTGGCGGCGCGCAAAGCGCTGCGCTCCGGCGATTTCGAGGAGGCCAAGAAGCAATACATCATGGCCGAGACGTACATTCCCGACAACAATGACACCCGGGTCGCGCGGGATGAAGCCCGTCTCGGCATTCGAGAAGCGCTTTACCGGAATGCCCTGCTGGTATGGAAGAAGGGGGATCGCGAGAAGGCCATCCAGATTGCGCGCCAGGCGAGCGAAAAAGGGCATGCGGATGCTCCCAAGCTGGTCGCCGAGATCCAGAAGGAGATTGAAAACCCGCCCAAAGCCGCTCCGGTCAAGGAAACCTCCCGCATGCTGGATGCCGCATACAAGGGGGAGCGCGACGACGTCATGCGACACCTGCGCATTGCACGCCAGTATTACGTTATCGGCGAGTATGACCGCAGCCGGCAGGAACTTGAAATCATCCTGCGTGACCATCCGTACAACACCGAAGCCATGGAAATGATGGAAAAACTTGGGGATCGCACCTACGACATCTCGGTTACGGAGTTCGATGCCATTCGCTCCCGGATGATCCGCGATGTCAAGGCCAACTGGAGCACCCGGCGTTATGCCATCGACACCGTGGACATCAAGGAGCCGTCCGCCGGGCAGGCTTCCAGCCGGGCCCTGCTGCCGGGCGGCATCACGCTGGAGCAGTCCGTCGAGCAGAAGATGCGCGCCATTGTGATTCCGGAGATCAACTTCCGCAACGCCAGCATAACCGACGTGATTACGTTCTTCGAGAACACCAGTCGTGAATACGACGATCCGGCGCTGCCGCCCGAAAAACGCGGCGTCAACTTTGCGCTGCGGGGCGTTGCACCTACGGCCGCACCGTCTGCCGGACCCACCTCGACCGACCCCTTCCAGACTGCAGCGGATGCCTCCGCCCCCGGGGGCGCCGGCAACATCACCTTTACCGCTCGTTTTGTCTCGCTTTGGGACGCCCTGAAAATCGTGACCGGGGATGTGGCCAACTTCAAGTTTCGCATACGCGGCAATGTCGTGATCGTCATGCCGATGAATGTGACGGATGAGTCCATGGAAACCCGTTCCTATACCGTCATGCCCAATGTGATCGAACGCGCCACCGGGTTGGGGCGCGAAATGAGTGCTGCAAAAGGCGGCGGCACACTGGGCGGGGATGCCATCAGCGCGGAAGCGCTTGGCCCGCAACAGGACCTCAAAAAGCTGTTTGGTGATCTGGGTGTGGCGTGGCCGGTCGGGTCCTCGATCTCCTATCTCTCGATCATCGGCAAGTTGCGCGTGGTCAACACCACGGAGAATCTGGCAGTCTTCGAAAAGGTGCTTGAGGAAATGAATGTCACACCGCGTCAGATCGAGATCGAGGCACGCTTCATTGAAGTCTCGCAGGTCGATCTGGATTCGCTGGGTGTAGAGTGGTACCAGAACGGCAAGTTAACGAGAAACGACGGCACGGCTGGCAGCGGCAGGTATGGTGGCGGAACCCTGAGCCTTAACGGAAGAGACGCGTTTGCCAGTCCGTACAACATGTCTCAGGGCATGCGTTATCTGGACAACAACCTCGGCTCAGCGCTCGGAACCACCATCGGCGGGCAGGCCAACGACAGCTTATTTAACCTGCAGGGCGTGTTCGGTCAGCTTGACATTACGACCGTCCTTCATGCGTTGAGCCAGCGCTCCAACACGGATCTGCTCTCCGCACCCAAGGTGGTTACCAAGGCCGGCCAGGAAGCTGTGATCAAGGTAATCACCGAGTACATCTATCCGACCACCTTCACCGTGATCGGCGGGCAGGCTGCGGCTGGTACAGCCGGTAATGCCGTGGCCTCGCAGCCGGGCGTGGAACCAGGCGGCTTCCAGACGCGCGAAGTAGGCGTCATCCTGCAAGTGGTCCCGGAAGTCAGCGCCGAAGGGCAGATGATCAACCTCACCATGAATCCGCAGGTGGTGTCTGAGCCGCAATGGAAGGACTATGGTTATGACGTGGTGACGCCTGGGACCGACACCAGCGACCCGATTATTACGCACATTCCGATGGAGCAGCCGCTGTTCAAGGTGCGTTCGATCTCGACCAGTGTCTCGATCTACAACGGCGCCACCGTCGTAATGGGCGGCATGATCACCGAGAACCGCATTTTCTCTGACGACAAGATCCCGGTCCTGGGCGATCTGCCGTACATCGGCCGTCTGTTCCGCAGCAAGGCCGAGCAAACAGACAAGCGCAATCTTCTTATTTTTGTGACCGCCCGGCTGGTTGATCCGGCCGGCAGGACAGTGAAGACCAGCATGGAGCCGATCCTGAGCCCCAAGGCCATTGGGGGTAATGGGGGCGGTGGTGCAGTTACGGAAGCACCCAAACCGTAGCAATACCCGCCGGTGACTTGTAGCTAGTCGAGCGCTGACGTTCGACCTGTGATTTCGCCAGCAGACGGCATGCGGGAGTAGGAATTCGGCATTGCCAGGGTTATGGCGTTCCATCACGAATGTTCTGTGGTGCAGGTGTGCCACCTGCCATCCTGGACCGTAGTCAGGCTGACGGGTTGCCTGTACGACTGTGCTTTACCAAAATCTTTATTTTCAATGCTCTCTATTCATACGGCTTGATGAAACGTATCGCCCTAACAGGAGGAATCGCCTGCGGCAAAAGCACGCTGGCTGGTTTTCTCTCGGAACTTGGCTGCCATGTGCTGGACACGGACGCCGTCGTGCATGCGCTGGAGGCCCCCGGCGGGGCGGCCGTGGCGCCCATTGTGGCGGCTTTTGGGCCGGAAATGCTGGCCGCGGACGGGGGGGTCGACCGTGTCCGTCTGGGGCGGGTAGTGTTTGCCAACGAAGCTGACCGGTTGCGACTGCAGGAGATCGTGCATCCCCTGGTCAGGACCGAACTGGCACGCCAGTTGTCAGCGCCTGACAAACGGCCAACAGTGGTGATCATCCCGCTGTTATTCGAGGTTGGTTGGGACAAGGACTGGGATGTCGTGGTTTGCATTGTCTGCGCCAAGGCAGAGCAACGGCGGCGTCTGCTGGCGCGCGGGTTGTCGGAAGCGGAGGCGCAAGCCCGTGTGGCAGCGCAACTGCCGCTGTCCGAAAAAGCGCGCCGCGCCAACCTGGTGGTAATGAATGATGGCGACTTGCCTGCGCTACAGTGCGCAGCGGCAAGATTGATGGACCAATGGGTGAAAAAAACAACATGAGCGAAGAGAATCAGCCGTCCAACCAGGACAATCCCCCGTCACACCGCCCGGAAGGGCGACCGGAAGGTCGCCCGGAGAGTCGCCCGGAAGGCCGCCCGGAGGGTCGCCAGGAAGGGCGACCTGAAGGTCGCCCAGATGGTCGCCCGGACGGTCGCCCCGACGCTCGCCCCGACGGTCGCCCGGATGCCGGCCATCCGCCCGGACGCTGGGGCGCGCGTTTTCAACGTGGCCGTGGCAACAACAACAATAACAATAACCGGCGCATGCCGGATCGCCGCGATCGGGATCGTGACCACCGCGGTCGCGACAACCGCCCCTACCCCCCCCCATCGCCCGGATCGCAAGCCGGCAACGAATCGCGTGGATCAGGGTTCCAGGGGAGCGGCATGCCCAACGGAGGCCCGGACAACTACCAGCCGCCGCCGCCGCGCGACGATCTTCCGCCCGTCTCGCTGGGCGAACTGCAACTGAAAGAGATGCCTGATCTGCAGGCGCTGCTCTCGCACCTGCCGCCCGACGAGGTCGCCAGCCTGCGCAAGCACGAGATCATCTATGAGTTCGTGCGCGGGTACCTGCACAAGGGTGGTTCGGCCATCACGCAAGGCGTGCTGGAAATTCTGCCGGATGGCTTTGGTTTTCTGCGGTCGCCGCGTAGCAACTACCTGCAGTGCCCCGAAGATGTTTACGTGTCGCCTTCCCAGGTGCGCCGCTTCGGCCTGCGCACCGGTGATCAGGTTGAAGGCCCCATCCGGGATCCCAAGGACAAGGAGCGCTTCTTCGCGCTCGGACGCGTGGATCTGGTCAATGGCAAGCCTGCGGCCGAGGCGCGCAAGATCATCCACTTCGAGAGCCTCACCCCCCTCTTCCCGGACCAGCGCATCCGGCTGGAAACCACGCCGGATGAAGTGGCCATGCGCGTGATGGATATTTTTGCGCCGATCGGCATGGGACAACGCGGCCTGATTGTGGCGCCTCCGCGCACCGGCAAGACGGTGCTGCTGCAGAAGATCGCCAACTCGATCTCCGCCAATCATCCCGAGGCCTACCTGATCGTTTTGCTGATCGACGAACGTCCCGAGGAAGTCACGGACATGCAGCGCCACACCAAGGCGCATGTTCTCAGTTCCACCTTCGACGAGGCGCCGGAGCGCCACGTGCAGGTCGCGGAAATGGTGATCGAAATGGCCAAGCGTCAGGTGGAGAACGGCCGCGATGTGGTCATCCTGCTCGACAGCATCACGCGCCTTGCCCGCGCCTACAACACCGTGCAGCCGCACAGCGGCAAAATCCTCTCCGGCGGCGTGGATGCCAACGCCCTCCACAAGCCCAAGCGCTTTTTCGGCGCGGCGCGCAATATCGAGCATGGCGGCAGCCTCACCATTGTGGCCACCGCCCTGGTAGATACCGGCAGCCGCATGGATGACGTGATCTTCGAGGAGTTCAAGGGCACCGGCAACATGGAGTTGTGCCTCGATCGCTCGCTGGTGGACAAGCGCGTCTTCCCGGCCATCAACATCGAGAAGTCCGGCACGCGCAAAGAGGAACTGCTGCTCCACCCCGAGGAACTCAATCGCACCTGGCTGCTCCGCCGCGCCCTCAATGGCGTGCCGCCGGTGGAATCCATGGAAATGATCATCAAACGTCTCAAGAACACCAAGAGTAACGCCGAATTTTTGATGGGCATCAAGGAATAGGCGATTGTCGAACACCCAGGAAAGTAAACAGCTCACGCACCAGGAACATCTTCCCATGAAAGTCGAAGCCAAGAACAGCGGCCCCTGCCGCGTTAAACTGATCATCCGGGCCGACGCCACGGAAACGCGCCCGGACTACGAGAAGCTCTTACAGGAATACATTCAGCATGGACGTCTGCCGGGCTTCCGCCCCGGCAAAGCGCCGCGCCAGGTCGTCGAAGCCCGCTACCGCCTGAACATCAACGACGACGCCCGCAACCGCCTGATCGGCCGGTTCTACCGCGAGGCGATCAAGGAAGCCAAACTTACCGCCGTAGCCGTGGTGGACGTGACGGATGTCATCTTCTCGCCTGAAACCGGTATTACGTTTGTCGCCCTGGTGGACGTCGCGCCCGAGTTCAAGCTCCCCAAGTACAAGAAAATACCGCTCACGATCGAGACGCCCGTGGTGACGGATGAGCAGGTCAATGCGCAGATTGACCGCCTGCGCAACATGATGGCGCGTTTCGAAGATGCGGGCAGCAATCCCGCGGCTCGCGGTGACCTGGTCAGCATCAACTACACCGCCACCTGCGACGGCAAGCCGCTGCAGGAGGTCGTGCCCGCGGCGGCCGACCTCGCTTCCGGCACGGACTTCATGGCGCAGGTCGAAGCGCCGGAGTTCATTCCCGGCCTCGGTCTCGGTCTCGAAGGGCTCAAGGCGGGCGACGAAAAGGACATCCCGGTTAAATTCGAGAAGGATTTCCGCGTGGAGGCCCTGCGCGAACGGAAAGCCGAGTACCACGTCAAGGTCAAGAGCGTACGCCATCGCATCCTGCCGGCCGAGGAGGTCATCTGCCAGCAAACCGGCTTTGCCAGCCTTGATGATCTGCGCGCGCGCAGCCGCAAGGACCTGTTTGCCACCGCCGAGCGCCGCGAGCAGGCGCGCCAGCAGCAGGAAGTCGTTGAATTCCTGCTCAAGCGCACCGATTTTGAACTGCCGGAAAGCGTGGTGGCCGAAGAGACCAACCTGACCATGCGCGGCATGCTGCACGACGTCGTCGAACGCGGCGCCACCCGCGAGGACATCGAAAAGAATCGCGACGCCATCCTCGGCGCCGCGGCCACCGCGTCCAAGGACCGCGTACGCCTGCGGTACATCCTCTCCCGTATTGCCGAGGAGGAGAAGGTCCAGGTTGCGGAAGCCGAAGTGGAACAGCGCCTGCATGCCATGGCCGCCCAATACCGGATGCCCGTGGAAAAACTGCGCGCCACGATCGAGGAGCGGCACGGCTTTGAATCCCTCACCGCCGACATC
>SESE01001080.1_pt1 | contig 11210 bp, 27 predicted proteins | sample 3171371 | NCBI WGS metagenome assembly SESE01 (sample SAMN06051881, study PRJNA518727) | freshwater metagenome | biome: subpolar coniferous forest; feature: holomictic lake; material: water; isolation source: holomictic Lake 442, 13 m depth | place: Canada: near Kenora, Ontario | collected...
TGGGTTTTCTGGGGCAGAATGATGCTACCTACCCCCTGCGCTGAAAAAATTTTTTGGTCGCAAATTTTTTTCATAAATCGGGGGGTATGTATCAGGTCGGCTACTAGCCCGCGTGCGCAAAAAAACGCTGGCCACTCGGCCAGCGCATAAGCTGCGCTGATTTAACTCATAGCGCATCGACGGCATCATCATGACGACGGCGGGCTTCTCTCGCTGGCTCACAAGCGGCGTGAATTTCAGCCCATAGCCCGACCATCGCGCCACGCATGCGAGCACTTTGCAGCTTGCTAATTAGAGCTAAGCGTGATATGCGAAAAGCCAATGGCTGGCGCAGATTATGGCGAACAAGCTTGCCAACATTAGGACCTTTTCCGGCGTAGCTACCGACCACGGCGGCAGCGGCACGGTCGAGAGCAGGGGTGCTAGGCGCAATGGGGAACGGCGCTTCCGGCGCGAATACTTCTTCGCATGACACTTGCGCAAAGCGGGACACATCGGATTCAGCGGAGAGAGAAGAGAATTGATTTTCCATAATTTTTTGGATTTGAGTGTTGAGAGTTTGGGGGGCTTGCGCCCCCCGGTTTGACTAGTCGGCCACGGTGGCAACGCCTTCGACAATAAGGGACGCTTCAACCGGGACCATCGGCAAACGCTCGGCCACTTGCGCCTTTACGGTGTCAATAAGGGCGTCTAGCTTGTCGGTTTCTGCCTTGCTCATATCCTTGCTGTCAGTAGCCAGCAACAGGATGTTCGCCAAATTAGCTTCGGCCACTACGCCGGACTTTAGCAGAGCGTAGCAAAGGGAAGTGAGCGAGAGCAGGTTGTTTGTCGCCCGCTTGACTGTGCCCTCGCGGGTAGTTGCGTCAAGGTCAAGAATCAGCTTGCCGTGAGTCACGCCGGAAGGGAAGAACTTGCGGGCAAGCTTGCTAATCGTTACGGAACCAGTGAACTTTTCGATTTTGGCCATAATTTTGTCTTTCTAACTTGTTGGAGCGACCGGAGTTTTGCCGGAACCATCACCAACACCAATACTTTAGCAGAATGCGCAAAGGTGTCAACGGTTTTAGCAAAATAATTTCATCTTTTTTCGCGTCTGTTTCGGCCAATGTTTGCAATGGTTTGGTGAACATCTAATACAGGCTTAAGATTAACTACTCAACTTTCAGAGCGGGCAAGGGTAGTTTCCTGCAATAGGCTTTCTAATAGGAGCACCGAGGCCAGCTTATACGCCTACCCTGCGTTGCCTGCCCTGCGTTGCCTGCCCTGCGTTGCCTGCCCTGCGTTGCCTGCCCGCGTGCGCGGGTATTTAATGTGAGTGTATTTCACTTGTATTTGAGTCAAACCTATATAACAAAAAGCCCCCTGCTATTGCTAGCAAGGGGCGCATTGATTGCCTACCTATTAGGCGGGTATTGCGATAGGAGCCGCAATTTTGAGCAAGCGGCCATTATCACGGCTGGCCCTGTCTAGCACACTTAGGACGTTGCGCGAAACTCGCTCTGCTAACTCAAAGCGGTCACCGGCCACGTTATGGGTTAGGTGTTGCGTGAGAGCGTTATACAGATTATACAGATTGCGATTGCTATCCTCCCGGTGTGTCGGCGTGGCCCAGATACTAGATACGCCTTCGAGTAGCTTGCCACTGAGGGTATTGCTATCTGCAAGGCGAGCAAGGATATTAGCGCCCATTGATTGCGTAATGGACACAGCGGCGAGACGGTCAAACACATTCAAAGAAGTATCCCATGAAACTAAGGCTTTACGAAGTGCCTCTTGAACGAACGAGACCGAGACCTTGCTTCCGTGCTTCTGCGTCATTCCAAATTCACGGTCAATCGTTACCATTCCATTTTTGCAGACAAGGCGGAGAATACCGCCAAGGAACGAAGCACGTAGTTGCCCGTCAAACGAGTTTTGGACGGTTAGGCGCAAACCTACTTCGTCGCCAACGGCTAGGACACGGGTAACGGATTTGAAGTCGTAAACTGCATACATGCGTTCCCCTTCACCGGCAACAACGATTTTGCGGGTGTAATTGGTCATTCCTTGCGCTACAAAAGCCTCTTCTGCGGCATTGATTAGGTCAACATTCTGAACTATCCCGTAGCGGTCAGTGCATTTGCCCAAGACGGCGAGATTGTCAGTGCGACGGTTCACAGTGAAACCGTCCTTTACGAACTGGCCATTGGCCAACTGCATATAGGAAGGGGCGGCTTCCACGGAGAAGTTGTAATTACTGGATTGTTTGAATTGCTGAGCCATAATTTTGTCTTTCTAACTTGTTGGAGCGACCGGAGTTCTACCGGAACCATCACCAACATCTAAAGCTTACCAAATTAATCTAAGGATAGCAAGGAATTTTTGATAAAATATCTAAGTTTTTTTGGGTAGGTGTAACCCTCACAAAATCAGCTACTTAGTCCTTAGACGGTAGGGCAAAAAGAATACCCAAAACAACCTCGTCCTCCCAAATCGAATCCTCTTGAAGCCGTTCGCACACGCGCCGACCATCTTGACGGCGGGCTTTAATTGTGTTGCGCTTGTAGGCATTCTGCCAGTTGCGCGAGGTTGAGAATACTGGTCCTTTTGCTTTTGCGATTGCGTCTCTCATGGTGAAGAGATTATCAAAAGCCCGTTAACAAGTCAACTACTTTCCAAATCTTTTCGCACCCGCGCCCATGCGCGCGTGTATTTGCGACCCTCCGGAAATTCTTGGATTTTGGGCAGGTGTCGGTCCCCTAGCCTTCGCGGTTTATCGTTAGTCGGGTGTTTTTCGAGTACCGCGCTCGTTTGCTTCGCTCTCGTTTTTCTTGTTTCACATGCCCACACGATAGCAAAACAATTAAACTAAGTCAACACCTAAATGAAAAAAAGAATCCGGCAGGGCAGACAATCCCTACCGAACTCTTGATTATGGCTTTACTAAACTATTTAACGATTGTCAATGGAAAATTTTCAACGCATAAGGAAATTTTTGTGATTCTGATTTTATTGTTGGTTTCGCGGAGCTTCCTCACGCGCCATTGATTTATTGCTACCTTTGCCGTTTCGAGGTCTGCCGCCTCAACCGCAATCATGCAAGCTACATTGTTGATTATGTATTCCACTTGGAATTTCTTCACTGTTTGAATCATGCGAATTTTGAATATGCGAGGAGAATATCAGAAAAATTAAAACAAGTCAACTACTTTCAGCGATTAAATTTGGCGGTTGTAGTCGAGCCGTCCAACATCCGGTAGAAACAGCAATAGTTTCCTTCACTATTCCAGCCGGAGAACACGAATTTGCGACCCTCGAAAGTCAGGACTTTTTTGGTTAGTTTCTTAACCTCGTCCCAACCCGTAATGTCAAACCGGAGGAACTCGCGGCCAACGTCAGGGCGAACGGTATGTGTTACCGAAATTTCAAGAGGGGCAATTGTTGCTTTCATGGTGAAGAGAATATCAGAACTATTCGCCAATGTCAACAAAATCTTTTGCAAAAGAATCGTTGAATGGAGCGAGGTCAAACCCGCTAAACCTCCATAATTCCCTCGTTATGTCACCGGCTTGGTTGCACCATGCGACATGAACTACTCTGCCAGCGCGACGAAGTCCTCGACAAAAGCTCTCGCAAGTGCGAAAGTCGCATTGCAACACCCGCGCGCGGTTTAGGTATGGGTTGTAGACCTCCTCGAACACATTGGCGATTCCCGCTTGGTAAACTAGATAAAAGTCTGTTTTCATGATGGTAGGATATTATAAGGAACTAACTTTGTCAACAATTATTCGCAATTTCATAAACTATTCCAAAGGCAACTATTACTAAAACAATTAAGAAAAGCATATGCGGTGTTTATTCTTTCTTGAATACTTACTTTTGTTTTGGTGCTGAATTCGAGTTTGCAGATTTACTTTCCGACTAGCCTCTAACTCGCGGCGGTATTCACTAATCGCTTCGCGTAGGCGAATAAATGTTGTGGATTTCATGCGCGAGATAATAGCAGGGAGCCTGACGTTTGTCAAGCCCCCTGTTCAAGTCTTTTACCTATCATACTCCCCGAACCCCGCGAGCTTGGAATTCGCGAGTCTCGCGGCCTTATTCGCCTCTTCCAAATCGCGCCGAGCAGCCAAGATTTCGGTTTCAGAAAAGTCGGTTCTAAGAGTTTGGGTTGTTTTAAGTAACCCTTTAAGGAACTGGCCAAAGAGGTCGCCCACATACAGCGTCACTTCATCATAGTGGCAACCTTCTGTTTTGGATTCGCCATACATCATGCAAATTCGCAATCCGAACGAAAGCGAATATTTGGACGAATTACGCCAGATTTGAAACGGGGAGGCGACTTCAGGACGGAGGCCAGAAAACTTTCCCATCAGGGAACCGTTCACGCGCAGAATCTTTTGCCCGACCAACGTGGCAAATCGGCTTTGCAGGATAGGCAACAGCCGATTGTATTCGGCGTTCAGGAGGTTGCGGGCTTCGACTTTGGCTTGAAGTGCTGTTTTAATCATGGGTAGATAATATCAGAAGTTTTGCCGATTGTCAACACCTTTAATCAATATCGTGAAATTTTCCATCGCGGGTCCAGCGACCAGAGAACGAGGTTCGGCGGGCGCGGCCACCTTCCCAATCGTGCCGATTGAACGGGCGGCGATAGGTTTCGATTCGGGGAGCGGGCTTGGCCTCGGGCTGTTTTGCCTCGGGTTGCTTAGTTGTTTCGTTATTCATGCGCTAATAATAGCAGAACAATTAAGGGCTGTCAAACCTTTATTCAGTTTTCTTCAATACCGCTTCAATCTTTTCGGCCAGCTCGGCGGCATCATGTGCCGGGACGGGGCGCTTGTTCTCGGCGGCAGAACTAAGGTATCCTGCCAAGAAGGCCAGCACCGAGCGCAAATTAATATTCTCCTCGAACAACTCTGTTTGTGATTTCATGCGCGTAGCGTAGCAGAGTCGGGACGGTTTGTCAACAAAATTCCCTTGTTTCGGTCAACCATCGCCATCGCCCGAGCTTCTGTCTGGTCTGTTTTTCCTACCCTAGCCCGGGTGCTAGACATAGAGAAATCAGAATCAGGACCATAAGAATAAATAATGTGCTTAAAGTCCCCAATGCCGATAAATACCAGTCCTTTACCAAAGCTTTTAACCCAGCATTTTAGATTCATGGCGGGGTTGCCGTCCCACAAGATGATTGTCCAATTTTTGTATCTCATATGCCTATTTTGTCAACTGATTTATTAAACTATTTAACCCCGCAGGCCGCAAAGAAGCGTGAACGGTCAAAGCGGGGATTGTTTCTGGCAAAGATTGCTGCGTTGTGCTCAGCCATAGCCTTGCGCTCGTTAAGGTCTTGAATTTTGCTGATTATCTCAGCAACCATTTGGAAGTTTTTGCGTGTCATCATGGGAAGAGAATATCAGACTATTTAAGTTTTGTCAACAACTTTCAACGCCACTCCGAAACTAATTCGCCGTTACATTCTACTCGCACGGGGCAACCCATGTTTAAGTAACCCTCGGCCAGAACCAAAGCCGAATCTAGGTCAGCGCGAGCGTTGCCAGTATTCCAAGAGCGAATTTTGCGCTGTTCGGCCCCTATCAATAGGAAGTATGTTTTCATGTGCGTAGATTATCAGAAGTCGGGGCGCTTGTCAATCAATAGTTTCGCAAAATACTGTGGCCTTCTTACCGTCATTAGTATAACCCGTCACGGTGAACCTCTTGCCGCTGCCGTCCTCGTGTTCTATTGCCGTGACCTTTGCAAATCGGATGGTGGGTAGGTTAATTGAATAACCAAACATTAAAGCCTGTCCCAATTTCGCTTTAGTTATGTTCATGGCTTAGAGCAGGTTGCTGCATTTCACGTTCGCAAATCGAATATCGTAAAGCCCAATATGGGCTGTCATAATGAGGTAGGTTTCCACCGTGGCCCAGCTTACTCTCTTTGGGAAAGTGTGGCCATAGGTTATTTTGTTTTTGGTATAGGTGATGGTTGTTTTATTCATGTGCGTAGTCTAGCAGGTTATGGCGTGGTTGTCAACAGTCTGTTTTAGTTTTCTTCGTCGGGAGAACCACTGCTCTCGTTATCTTCATAAACTATGTAATCCACATAGAGGACGGGAGTGTGACCTAAAACCTCCGCAATGGCTTCCACGCCCTCAGTAATGCGCTTGGCTTGGTCGCGGTTGTATTCCCATTCTGGGTCATCCAGAAGCAGGCTGGGGCCAGCGTTGTCCCATACGACAAGCTTGTAGCCACTGTCAGAGCAACAGCCGTCCCCGCAGGACCAACCGTAATTGGTAACAGTAATTGAGAATCTTGGTTTCATGATTTGGTGATATTAACAGAATCAAAGCCCGAAGTCAACATCCTTTTTGCCCTCGCTTCATTTTAATAAACTCATTATCAAATTTTGTTCTTTGCTTGTGATTCTTTCATAAGTTTATTATTCCCTGTAGTCGTCGGCTTCTGCCGCGTTGTAGTCTGCTAAGTCATCCTCGCCGCCCTGATCTTCGGCAACCATCAATTCGCGCTCGCGAGCATCGGCGGCATCGAATTCAGTAGGTTCAGGACACAACAACCGCAACGGGGGTGCATCCTCACGGATAGGTATGTTATTCATGTTCAAAGAATAACAGAACCAGCATCAAAAGTCAACTACTATCTAAACTTTCTTCGTTGGTTTATTAAGATCGAGCGGCACGGAGTTGGATTCTCATTACAAGAATCTCGGGGCATGAAGCCCCTTAAACCATGCCGCCCAAGAAATCAATCCGCGAGGCTCAGGGCGTAATCCACATATCGCCCGTGGGCCATTTCACTCAACTTCTCGCCCCAGTCCTCAGAGAGCCATTCAAGTTCAAAATCTTCCAAGTCCCGCCAATATTCGCCGCATACAAGCACGGAGCCAGAGGCGAAATAGGCATCGCAGAAATCGGGGAAATCGAGCTTGTCCACCCCATCAATAGTGAGGTCTTGAACCTCGAAGTTGGCCATTTTACGGTTTAGCTGTTCTCTATTCATGCGCGTAATATATCAGAGAATAATGGCTTTGTCAACCTCAATCTTGCCCTCCATGTCTCCTATCTTCCCAGCGGTCAATAGCCGCCTCTTCCCTTGCATCCTCCCGGCGCTCAGAGATTGAATAGGTGATATATCCGGTGCCTTCGCACTTGGGGCAACCCTGTTCCTCGCCGTCCACTACAATTCTGCCGCCCTCGCATTCGTCGCAATCTTCCTCATCCTCATCGCTACCGTTGTGCCTGTCGATTTCGGCATTGGTGCAACCGCATGGCAAGTTCGGGTCTTGGCTGTAAGGCATCTTTATCATGAGCAAAGAATAGCAAAATAAACCAACCAAGTCAACAACTATCTGAAAAAAAAGAGCGGAAGGTGGGAGTCGAACCCACTGCAAGGCTTAGGGTTTTTTCGAGCAGTTCATTGCTTTATTAACCCCAGTGAACAAACCTGCAAACCAAACAACCGCATAACTAAACTATTACTAAATTTGAAAAAGCCGTTGGCTGGCATCGCGCCATTTAATTTGCCACCGCAAAACCAAAGTCCAGCAGCCTACCACTCTAGCGGACCAATGTTGATAGCGTTTTTAACTATCCTCATCTTACACTATCCCGCACCGCTTGTCAACTGTTTTAATCTACCCCTGAAAGATAATGAAATGGCTTAGACTTCTCAATCATTCGCGCCTCAGCCGCTTTGATGATTGCCAGCGGATAGCAAGCCCTCTTATCGCCGCGCTCAATCATGTAACAATGTCCTGACACTCAGAAATATTAAAGACTTATGGTTGACCATAACCATTCTACTAACCAAGTTCGGGGGTTGCTTTGCCACAAGTGCAATACAATGATTGGTTTAGCAAAAGAGAAGGCGGATATATTGCAATCCGCCCTCAAATACCTTGCTGAGTTTAGTCTAAACGACTCCCGGCATAAGCCGTGATTCCGTTATCGCGAAGGATTTTTGCGAAAGCTTCTGCATAGCTTTCCTTGCGGGTGATGCTCTGGTTGAACTGGTGAACCCAGACGCAATAACCAGTAGGGTAGTGCCTGCTCGCTACACCCTTGGCCTTAGCCCATCTCGCCCAAGACGTAGTCCCGGCAAAGCTCACCCAAGCAAAGCCGCACGCGCCTTCGCTGACCACCCAACGATTCGTCACTGGCGAGTTATCGTTCAGGGGATTAGCATGGCCGACCACCGTCATTGGCGTAGGGATGCAGGCTTGTCCCGCTTTCATTCCAGCGGCATCAGCCGCAGCATACAGAGCTTCAAAGTCCTGCTTGGGGGTAGCAGCCTTGCGCTTTTGAATGGTTCCGGTAAGGGTGCCGGGGTCCAGCTTGCCGTCCAGAATATCGCTGGCCTGTTTCATAGTGAGGTTACAGCCGCGAACGTCGTAGCCTGTTTTCGCAAAACATGCGAATGTTTGCCGAGTCGTCGCAGGTGCCGTTGGATTGCTAATTGTTCTAATCATGTGTAGAGAATATCAGAGCGTAGTGTCTTTGTCAACTACTTTGTGAAACTTTTATTCCCCAAGTAACGATTGAGCGAGGTCGCTAGTAGGGTCGCAATAAGCTTCAAAGCCGAAAGACTTTGAAACAGCCTTGCTCACCCCGCTCCAAAAACCCCAGTCTTCGTCATAGATACCAGACTTATTAAGCATAGCTTTGTTTTGAAGATTACCCGTTAGATGAGTTATTACAGTGGACAATTCGCGAACCTGTTCATCAGTCAACTCAATAGTGACTTTCCTAATCGTGGGATTAGTAAGTCTTTGAAGGACTTGTTGCTTCCAGACGTGCATAGCAAATTGCGGCCATGCGCTAGAAGTCGAAACCTGCGCCTTATCAATAAACGTATCGAGTGTAATGGACTTACTCCAATCCTTTTGGAAATTCGACCCACGGTCCCAACCATCCGGGTCAATGATAGTAATGCCCGTTTCCTTTTCCCATTGCGAGGGGGTTAATTTAATCATAGAAGCAGAATATCAGATTCGGGGGCTGTTGTCAACCCCCTTTTTGAAGTATTCTACCAGCGGAGTTTACCAAGAAACTCTTGCGCGGCTTGCGCGTTGCTCTTGGGCTGGTCGGGGAGGCGTGCCGAGCGGTCAGTGGTCAAGCCGGGGAGGGAGGCAACCATTTTATAGGCTTGGGCTTTGATTTCCGAAACATAAACATCGCCCATTTCACCATCGGGGCAGTAGGGCGAGGTCACGAAGCAGAACCAACGAGCATACGGCTTGTTGTCGTCGGCCTGCCATTTCTTGAGAACCTTCCAAGTCCAGCTTCCATTGCTCCAGACTTCGTAAGGGTTTGTGACGGGCCGAGTTTTAGCACAGAGGTTTTTGTTCATGCTCAGAGAATATCAGAACGGCTATGACTTGTCAACTAGTTTGTGAATATTCTTGCGCCAATTTCTATTCCCTATCGGGTCGTCGGCGGGCGGACAGTAGCGATTAGCTAAGTAATTAAGAAAGTCGTCGGGCTTACCCGCAGTAATCCAACGCTTATGGGTATTATTAATGGTGTTAATGCACACCTGCCGAGGGTTAGTGGTTCGGACGCTCTTTATCCCATAGAGATAGCGGGTATTTGCCCCACCTTCTAGCTTGTATATAGCATTAGCTATCTTATTAACCTGCGGTTCAGGAAGCTGGGCGGTTGCCCTATTTAGGCTCTCGGCCAATAGAAAGACAATTAAGTATTTCACTGTTTGCTTTCGTAATGTTTGGCGCAGGCTGTGGCCTCAGACTTGGCATATTCAAAACCGTAGCAACCACTGCAAGATTCCAGAATCTCGCCGTTGTCGTTTAAGATTTCCCAATACCATACGTCATTACTAAGATACTTATTCCAAGTGTCAACAAGGCTGATAGCTGCTTTACGAGCCTCTTTGTTAAAGCGCCATTCACTTTTGGCCGCGAATATCAAGCCTAGTTGGCTAACATCCCAGTCTCGGTCTGGGAAATTTCCTTCGCCACTTAGAGCGAGAACAACGCCACCATGAATATAAGCTTCAAGATGGAATATCCAATGAGTTTTCTTATACTTGCAAATCAGTTCATCAGCCGTATTGGGGACGCGTTTTTCTCCCGGTTCTGGCACATAGAATTGACGGTGATTAGCCACCAAGAATAGTTCGGTGTTGCTGAATTCAGCGGGGTATTCAACATGTTCATCTGTGTTGATTTTGATTGTAAGTTTATTCATAAGCGCAGTATATCAGAAAAGTCTAATAAGTAAAGCAGTTTCTTAGGATATTTCTTATTCAGGTCGTGTGCCGCAAATTAAAATGGTCCGGCGTGGTTCAGGTCGCTCACTCCCTACCCTTCCTCAGTTACAAGCGGGGTGTCCCCTCACCTAGGTACTCTCGTTGTATGCCCTCAATGCCACGCCGGAAAATTGTTATCGTTTGTCAAGCCATCAGTGCGCCCGTTGCCCTATTTAATCCCGCGAGCAATAGAAAGACAATTAAGTATTTCACGGCTGCTCTCGGGTAGGCTTGAACCAGATGCCCCGGCGCTGAATCAGATTCAACGACCTGAACTCATCCAGCACACGAAATGAGGCCAGCCAGTTATGGGAGAACATCTTATTCAGTTCCTCCCTGATTCGCTCGGTAGACACGGCGTCAAAGATTTCGTTTCCCTGAGTTATTATGAATTCCATAGCCAACTCAGTTCGCCGGGGAACAGGCGAGGGTCGTCATCAAAGCACTTGCAGGGGTCACAGGCACAGCGAGGGCAAAGGTGGTCCCCGCAATCATCCTCGGGGTGCGGCTGGTCAGGCCCAACGTAGCAGGGGTTCTTCTCCCAAGTGCCATAGGGAGTCAGTATCCATTGTTGGTCAGGCTTGTCCTGCCCCATATTATTCACTAACTCGCGGTATCCTTCGGCTTGAGTGGCTGGTCTGTCTTCGTTCATCATGTGAGCATCTTAACAAAACCAACCACCCAAGTCAATACCTTTTATTCCTTTTCTTGTTCATCCGCCAGAGCTTCGAGTTGCTCCTGTTCGAGGCCGGGAATTTCGTCGCCCAATTGCTCAAGATAGGCAATGTCATGCTCGCCATTGACAAAGATAACCGTTTCGTCTTCGAGGATGATTCGGCCTATTGAGAATGTCGCTTCCCCGAATTCGGTTGAGACAAAGCCCTCAATATCCTTAATCTTGCTATTAAGCAACTTATTAAGGCTGATGCGGGGATAAGTTTC
>SESE01001087.1_pt1 | contig 11188 bp, 15 predicted proteins | sample 3171371 | NCBI WGS metagenome assembly SESE01 (sample SAMN06051881, study PRJNA518727) | freshwater metagenome | biome: subpolar coniferous forest; feature: holomictic lake; material: water; isolation source: holomictic Lake 442, 13 m depth | place: Canada: near Kenora, Ontario | collected...
GTAGAGCGTGAAGTGCTGGTCGAGCTGGGCATCACTGAGGCCTTTGAGGGTGCCGCCCTTCAGGTGGTCATAGGATTTCGCGGTATAGGCCATGAGGATCTCCTTGGGTGCGCGGGGCGCGGATGAGTAGTTTACCAAAAAAGTCGGAATTATGGAAAAGGAGGCCGAATCCCAGGCGGAAAGCCTTAGCAACAGCGGCTCAGTCTTCGAGCAGACTGCGGAGCATCCAGGCGTTCTTTTCGTGGATCTGCATGCGTTGAGTGAGCAGGTCGGCCGTGGGCGCGTCCCCCACCTTGTCCACCAGGGGGAAGATGGAGCGGGCGGTGCGGACCACCTCCTCCTGGCCTTCAACCAGTTCCTTGATCATGGCTGCGGCCTTGGGAACCCCAATGGGTTCGGGAATGCTGGAGAGCTTCGCGAATTCGGCGTAGGTGCCGGGGGCCGGGTGGTCCAGGGCGCGGATGCGCTCGGCCACCAGATCCACGGCCAGGGCGAGCTCGGTGTACTGGGTCTCGAACAGCAGATGCAGGGTCTGGAACATGGGACCCTTCACGTTCCAGTGGAAGTTGTGGGTCTTGAGATACAGGGTGTAGCTGTCCGCCAGTAGGCGGGAAAGGCCATCTGCAATGGCTTTGCGATCCTCGGTGGGGATGCCGATGTTGATGTCCATGGAGACTCCTCAGGAAGACCAGGCAGCCCAGGCGCTGGGCGCAGGCCAGCGGCCGGGAGCCTTGGCGTGATTGGAAACTAGGGCGGCAATCTGCTTGCCGACCGGGAGGAGATAGCGCAGGGCCAGAACGGCAGGGAGCCGATCGTTGGGGCCAGCCGTGCCCCGGTCCACAAGGGGCCGGACGAAGGAACCATCCAACATTTCCAGCTGCAGCTGATCTGGGAAACCATGGAGAGCCTCGAGCTTGTGGTCCCGGGTCGAATCTGGAAAGCCCAGCATCAGCGTTGCCGCGATGCTGCACCCGGCAGGCTCGCGGCGAGGTGCCAGCACCGCAAAGGAGGCGCGAGCCTCGAGCAGTTCCTGGGCGTCAACCGTGTCGGGGGTCTTGCCTTCAGCCCAGAGGGTTTCGATGACTTGATCCTCTACGCTTTCGACGGTCTCGGGCTGAAAGCTGATGCCTTCTGCCAGTTCCAGACGGAGGGCAGCCTGGCGGACGAGCAATGCTTGGCGTGCCAGGAAACGGGCCGCTTCCGTAGCCGAATCGAAGGCCTGTCCCATGGGCGGCCTCAGATGTGCTTGGCGATGTCGGCGTCGGGGGCGGCGATGGCGCCGGACTGGAGTCGCGTCAGGGCGTCCTGGAAGCGGCCGGCATGGAAGCGCTCCACCTTGGCCAGGGTTTCGAACCAGGCGGCGATCTCGGTGTGGCCTTCTTCGCGGGCCACCCGGGCGAACTCGGGGTACATATCGGTGTACTCGTAGGTCTCACCAGCCACGGCGGACTTCAGGTTGGTGAGCGAGTCACCCAGGGGCAGGCCCGTGGCCGGATCGCCAGCCTGGGCAGCCAGGAACATGAGGTGTTTGAGGGCGTGGCCCGTTTCGCCGTCCGCGCTGTGCTTGAAGAGCGCTGCCACTTCGGGCAAACCTTCCTTCTCGGCGACCTGGGCCATCCAGGTGTAGCGGCGGTTCGCCTGGCTCTCGCCAGCGAAGGCGGCCTTGAGGTTTGCATGGGTCTTGGATTCAGGGAATGACATGCGGTCTCCTGTGAGGGCCCAGAGGGCCAGATCAAGGTAGACCAGTCGTAATGAAAATGCAATAAGTCAAGTATTTGAATGTATTTTGTAAATTTTGAGTGTTTAAACCTCAAAATTTCCAACCGCCCCGTTTTTCTCGTTTTTGGTCTAGGTGAAATTGGGGCCGAGGGGCCTGCGGGGGACTTTGTCGCCCTCACTCCGGCCCGGTCTCACCCTCTGTGGAGGCATCCTCCTGGCCTTCGGTTTCAGGGATATCGTTCCCCTGGGCATCCTTTTTTAAGGCCTTCTTCTGTAACTTTTCTTCCTTTTTCTTGATCCGGGCCAGGTCCTTCTGACGCTTCTCGAAGTTGTAGTTGGGCTTTCTGGCCATGGCGAGTCCGATCATAAAGAAGGTTGCAGCCGCTGTCTTCCCTCTTCGAGTCTACCTTCTCGGGCGGCGCAGTGCCTGAATGAGGTCATCCAGTCGCTGCAGGAAGGTCGAGCGGTCCCGGGCGCTGAAGGGTGGTGGACCTCCGCCTAGGTCGCCCATGGCGCGGAGGTGGGCCATGAGTTCGCGGCTGGCCAGAGCATCGCCGATGGATTCCGGGGAATAGACGCGGCCTTTGGCATCCAGGGCCCGGGCACCCTTCTCCAGGCAGCGCGCCGCCAGTGGGATGTCTCCGGTCACCGCGATATCGGTGTCCATGATCTGTTCAACAATCCAGTCATCGGCCCCATCGAACAGCCCCTTGGCCACCACCACCGATTCGAACAGCGGGTTCCGTGGAATCCGCAGCGGGGAGTTGGAGACCACGAACACGCGCACTCCGCAGCGAGTGGCCACCCGAAAGATCTCGTCCTTGACGGGGCAGGCATCCGCGTCCACGAAGATGCGGATGGGAGAGGGTTCTGTGTTGCTATCCGACACAGGCTCAGGACCGTCTGCGCCAGACCAGCAGGGTGCCAGCAGCGATGGCCGCGAGGCCCACCCATGGTGGGATGCGGAGAGAATCCTTCTCCTTCAGAGAGAACTCAAGTGGCCCCAGCTTGGCTTCGTGGGTGCCCTTGGTGTAGCTGAATTCAGGCCAGGCCAGAGAGGCAGCTCCCGCAGCGATGAGGGCGAGACCGGCCAGTGGCTTGAGGTTCATGGGGACTCCAGAGGACGGGGACATTCCAGCATGACGCAGCGCAAGGCTCTGCGCAGCTAGCGTCAATCCTAGGATGGCGGGACCCCCCGGAGGGCGTCCAGGCGCCGATTGGCCTCCACCAGGGAATCTACCTGCTCCGCTTCGTAGCCGGCCTCTTCGGTGATCCGCGCCACCTGGATACGACTGAGGGGGATCTTCACCACCCGGATCACCTGACCAACGCCTTTGAGCTTCAGGGCCGACTTGGCGCGCAGGAAATCTTTGAAGCCTTCCTGATCAGAGGGGTGCAGTTCGGAGATGTCAGTGACCACATCAAAACCCGGAGCGAGCTTGGCCGCCTCCCCCAGGATCGACTGGATGGCTGTTTGGCGCTCAGCTCCTTCCAGGTGGCCTGCCAGGGTGATGTAGAGGCGGTTCTTCCCGGAGTCGGAGGTGACCTGGAACATGTTCTGGCTCAGGTTCGGAAGGGCGGCGGAGGGTTGGCTTCCCAGGCCCCGCCCAGGAGGGTGGTTCGGACCGGCACGCCGGGGGTCTTTACACCCCGGTGCCCCATGCAGGTATGGACCGCCACGAGCTGGACACCCCAGGCAGCGGGATTTAGGTGGGTGCGGAGCGCATCGGCAATCTGCTGGGCCATGCGCTCCTGCACCTGGAGGCGCCAAGCGTAGGCTTGCAGCACACGCACCAGTTTGCTCAAGCCCACGGTGCCGCCGGCGCCAGGCAGGTAGCCGATGGTGGCATGGCCTTCGAAGGGTGCGAGGTGGTGCTCACAGGTGCTGACAAAGGGTATGCGCTCCAGGATCACCGGGACCGGGGCGAGGTCTCCAGGCAGCGGCTTCAGTTCTGCGGTCAAGTCCACCCCATAGCCCGCCAGTCGTTCGGCCCAAAATTGCGCAACGCGGGTCGGAGTGTCCTGCAATTCGGGAGCGTTTGGGTCCTGTCCGAAACTGAGCAGCAGTGCCCGCACCGCAGTCTCGGCAGCGGGGTGGTCGAAGGGAGCTGGGGGGCGAGAGGTCATGGCCCCGCCAGTCTACGCGGTTAACCATTAGCGTAGGGATTCCCATCTCCCGTCAGGGGATCGGGAGGATCACCCCAGCAGGTTCAGGCTGGCTGTCTGCAGGTATTGCTGGGCCAGGGTCGCCGCCTGCTTAGAGAGGGCATCCGGACTCTGGCTCTGGTCATAGGCGTAGCGGGCCAGAGCCGCAGCGGCCTGGGGGGCCAGCAGGGCAGCGGAGTCGGGTAATCCGCCCGAAGGTGTAAACAGGGTAGAGGTGCTGTTCCCCATGGAGGAGAGCATGGCCTGCAGGGCACTGGAGCCCGAACCGGTGGAGGCGGCGGTGGTGTAGATCAGTGAGGTCAGGGATTGGCTTCCGGAGGCTCCGACCACCGTCGCCAGGGGGTCCATGGCGTCGGAACCGCTAAACAGGGTTGCGGCGCTGGCGACCTGGGACTGGACGCTTGTCAGGGCCTGAGCCAAGGCCTGCTTGGCACTTCCGCCCTGGGCCAGGACGCTCTTGTAGGTGTAGGTGCTGAGGGCACCGATGCCATTCATATCCATGAGCCCTCCTTCCCCACGCCGTCTCATCGGCATCCCGGCTCGAAAGGTTGAGCCCCCCGGAGACCCTTTTTGGCTGCGAAGGGCCAATCCGGATATCCCGATTCCATCCCGATTCCCGCCTTGGGTATGGCGCTGTGGGATCATGGGGGATGCAGGAGGGGCGATGAGCGAAAAGGTCAGTTACGCGTCCAGTGGCGTCGATATCAGCCGCCAGGACGAAGCCCTGAAGCGCATCAAGCCCCACATCAAGGCCACCAAGACGCCCGGGGTCCGTAGCGACATCGGCCTGTTTGGGGGTCTCTTCGACGCTCGCTTCCCAGAAGCCAAGCCCATTCTGGTGAGCAGCATGGATGGCGTCGGCACCAAGATGAAAGTGGCCCGGCGGGCGGGCGTCTGGGACACAGTAGGCCAGGACCTGGTGAACCACTGCCTCAATGACATCCTGGTGCAGGGGGCCCGGCCCCTCTTTTTCCTGGATTACATTGCAGCCCAGCGCCTGGAGCCAGAGGTCATCGAGCAGATCGTCAAAGGCATGGCCGCGGCCTGCCAGGTTGCCCACTGCGCCCTTATTGGCGGTGAATTGGCTGAGATGCCAGGGGTCTACACGGAAGGCGAAGTGGACGTGGCGGGCACCATCGTCGGGGTGGTGGACGAAGCCGACCTACTACCGCGGCTTGAAGCCATGGGTGTTGGCGATGTGCTGATCGGCTTGGCCAGCTCAGGCCTCCACACCAACGGCTATTCCCTGGCCCGCAAAGTCTGTTTCGAACAGGAGCAACTCCAGATCACCGACCTCCTGCCCGGCACCACCCAGACCGTGGGGGAAGCCCTCCTGGCCATCCACCGCAGCTACCTGACTCCGCTCCTGCCCCTGGTCAAGGCCCACAAGCTGGTGGCCATGGCCCATATCACCGGAGGGGGGCTCACCGATAACCTGCCCCGTGTGCTGCCCAAGTCCCTGGATGCTGAAATCAATACCACCAGCTGGGAGATCCCGGCCCTCTTCCGGTTCCTCATGGACAAGGGCGGCCTGGGCATCGAGGATGCTCGCCAGGCCCTGAATCTGGGGGTTGGCATGGTCCTGGTGGTGAAAGCGGAGCAGGTCACAGCGGTGCTCGACCACCTCCACGAGAATGAAGAACCCGCCTGGATTCTGGGACGGCTGATTTCCGGGTCCGGTCTTGTCTGCTACCGCTAGGGCGGCCAGGGTCTAAGCCTTTCTTTTTGGGTTCACTGGGCCTTGACGCGCATAGACAACGTATATACATTTCTTCTGGATGGATACCACCTTTCAACTCCATGGTCAGACCTTCGAGTGGGACTCGGAGAAGGCCGCTGCCAACCTTCGCAAGCACCGGGTGTCCTTCGAACAAGCTTGCGAGGTCTTCCTAGACCCCTTCCTCCGCTTTCTGGATGTTTCAGGTCAAGGAGAGGCCCGAGAGGCTGCCATTGGCCTTACTGAAGACTAGTCGCTGCTGTTTGTGGTGCACGTCCTCCGGCGGCAGGGCGCCATACGCATCATCTCCGCACGGCAGGCGGAACCCTCAGAGAGGAGGAGTTATGAGCACGAGTGAACGAATCCAGAGGCATCTCAAACGAGACAGGCCCATGACCACGATCAGCATCCGCATGCCCGAGGATGTCATCGAGGATCTCAAGCTGGTCGCTCCCATGCTGGGCATCTCCGGCTACCAGCCGCTCATCCGCGCCTACATCGGACAGGGGCTTAGGAAGGACCTGGCCAAACTGGAAAATGATCAGGTGAAGCTGGTGGTAGAAAGCCTCCGTAGGCATGGGGTGGACGATCAGGTCATTGCAGAAGCTGTTGCAGAAGCCAGGACCAAATCAGCCTAGAAGCTCAGCGGAGGTTGCTTGACTCAGCCATCAGGCAAGGCCGGCCGCCTGGGCCTTCTGGATCCGTTGCGGGGCATCCTGGCGCTCTGTGTGGCGGTGTATCACCTCAGCGTGTGGTTCGAGCTGACGCATTCAGGTTCGGGCCAGAACATGGCCCTGGCCCGCCTTGGGAACTACAGCGTGTCGGCCTTCTTTGTGCTCAGCGGTTTCCTGCTGTTTCGGACGGCCACCTGGTCGCGTATTCAACAGGAAGGTCTGGGACGCTTCTGGCTGCGACGCTTTCTGAGATTGGCACCGGTGTTCTACCTGGCCTGTGCCCTTAATGTGGCCTTCCGCCTGGGCATGGGGCCGGACCCCACTCCGCGCTTCCTGCTGGAAAACCTCACCCTCACCTTTGGCGCCTTCCACCCCAACCACGCCCTGGTCACAGGTGGTTGGTATGTGGGTCTGGTGGCTCTGCTCTATTTCGTCTATCCGGCCCTGGCCTGGCTGCGGGACAAAGGTGGTCTCTGGTTTCTTACGCTACTCGCCTTGGGACTCTGGGCTTGGAGCCTGCCGTCCACCTTGCATGGGGTGATGGCCCAGGAGCAGTGGAACCGCTTCCACACCTATGTGCTGGCTCCGAACCAGCTCTTTCTGCTGGCTTGGGGCGGGCTGTTAGCGGGGCTCCACGCCAGCACGGAGGAGCGCCTGGAGCCCAAGGTTGCGCTGCTCATCGCTCTGCCCATGCTGTGGATCTTGCTCCGCCCTTCCCCGCAGTTCTTTGACCACCTGACGGTGCTCACCGGCTGGATTCGGTATCGGTATCTGCTGGTCGTGACCATCCTCGTGGCGCTGGCCGCCTTCACCCGGGACGGTGAACCAGGCTGGTTCGGGAAGCTGCTCACACAGCTCGGCACCTGGAGCTTCGGCCTCTACCTGCTGCACCCTTTCACCATGAAGCTGGTGGCTCCGCACTGGTCTGGCAACCTGGGCTTTGGCCTGGCGTTGGGCCTTGCTGTGCTCGCGGCGGCCGCCGTGAACCGGTGGATCGAGGAGCCCATGGGGCGGTTGGGACGGGGCTGAGCCTTTCTCAACTGGCCCAAAGCGCCTGCAGAGGCAGGGCCCAGAGGTCCTGACCGAAGGGGAGGACCTCACTACCCGAATAGAGCACCACACCACAGGTGAATCGATCGCCGACAAGATCCTTCATCATACGAAGTCCATTAAAATCAGACGACCCCACGGAGACAGACGCCTTGACTTCGATGCCGACCAAGCGCCGGCGCCGATCTTCGAGGACCACGTCCACTTCCTGCCCGGTACTGGTGCGGATATGAAACAGGTTCGGCCGAGTCTTTGACCAGGGGGAGCTTTTAATCAGTTCCATCACTGCAAAGGTTTCGACGATTGCGCCAAGTGCAGTGGAAGCCTGGAGCGCTGCGGGTTCCGCGCCCAGGAGATGCGTGAGGAGTCCGCTGTCGTTGAGGTAGAGCTTGGGTGTCTTGGCCAGTCGCTTCCCGAGGTTTTCAAACCAGGGAGGGAGCGGCACCAGCAGAAAGAGGGCCTCGAAGAGGGCCAGGTAGCGCCGCAGGGTGACCTGCCCAAGGCCCAGGGTACGGCCAAGGTCAGCCACATTTAGTGGGCTACCACTCCTGGAGGCTACGGTCTGGAGAAGGCGCGGCATCTGGGCCAAGCCCTCGATGGCCGCAAGATCTCGCAAATCGTGCTGGATGAGGGTATGGAGGTAGGCGTCAAACCAGCGGGTGCGACCTTCAAAGCTTCCTCGTGCAATGGCATCCGGAAAGCCCCCCATTGCGATGCGGTCTAGCAGGTCTCGGCGCGCCATTTGGGGCACATTGAGCTGTTCCGGATGTCCACTGAAGCAGGCATCCACGAAGCCTGGACGGGAAGATTCCAGTTCTGCCTGGGCCAACGGCCAAAGGGTGAGCACTTCCATCCGTCCGGTCAGACTTTCTGCGACCTTGGGCAAGGCGAGAATGTTCGCAGAACCCGTCAGGATAAACCGGCCAGGTCGGCGGTCCCTGTCAACGGAGGCTTTAATGGGCAGCAGCAGGCTCGGTGCCCGTTGAATTTCATCAAGGATGCAGCGGGATCCCTGGGCGCCTACGAAGCCCTCAGGGTCAGCCTGGGCCGCAGCAAGAACACTGAGGTCGTCGAAAGTGCGATAACTTGCCTCTGGGCCGAGGCTTTGGACCAGGGTGCTTTTTCCTGTCTGCCGGGCTCCCGCCAGGAAGACCACGGGCGTATCACCGAGGGCCAAATTCATTGCGGCAAGTAGGTGTCGTGGATACATATGGTAAATGTAACATCAAATGACGGATTATCTAAAGTAATCATTCAGAATTGTATCAACTCCCCCCGATGCGCGCATAGAAGCTGGTCCGGCGCAGGTTCTCTTCGACCTTGAAGGCCTGCTGCATGGGCGGGAAGGCTCGCTGTTCGCAGTCGGTGCGTTCGCACAGGCGGCAGGTGACACCGACAGGGATCGGCGGCTGGTCCAGACGCAGGCCATCGGCGTAGATCAGGTCCTTGGCATGGCCCATCTCGCAGCCCAGGCCCAGTGCCTGCATGGCATGCTGGCCGCGGTAGCCGCCCGTGTCCTTCTGGATGGTGCGGGCGATACAGAAGTAGCGGCGGCCATCGGGAAACTCGCTGATCTGGGTGCGAATGAGGCCTGGCGTGAGGAACGCTGCATGGGCATTCCAGCGGGGACAGGCCCCGGAGAAGCGCGCGAAGCGGATGCCGGAGGCAGAGAAGCTCTTCGAGATGTTGCCGGCGATATCGATGCGCAGGAAGTGGAAGGGCACCCCCTCGGCGCCGGGGCGCCGCAGCGTCGTCAGCCGGTGGCAGACCTGCTCAAAGCTGGCCTGAAAGCGTCGGGCCAGGATGTCGATGTCATAGCGCTCAGCCTTCGCGGCCCGGAGGAAGGCCTCGTAGGGCATCAGCACGGCACCGGCGAAGTAGTTGGCCAGGGCCACCCGCGCCAGGGCCCGAGAGGCCTCGGTGTGCAGGAGGGGGTGTGCGGTCAGGCGTTCGAGCAGGGCGCCGTGATCGAGCAGGACCAGCTGGTGAGCCAACTGGAAGGCGCGGCTACGCTCGGGTAGTAACTCGGAGAGGCTGAGCACGCGACGGTCCGGGTCGAAGCGGCGCAGCAAGCCGGGGCTTTCGGCCAGGCGGTGAATGCGCACCTGGATGCCCTTGGCCTCGAAGGAGGCCCGCAGTCCTGGATACGGGTGATCCTGATCCAGGGCAGCGCTGCGCAGAAGCGCCTCGGCGGCCGCTTCCAACTCAGGGAAGTGGTTCATGGCCTGTTGAATGAAGTCACCGACTTCCTCGGACGGGAGGCGCGTGGCTTCGGGGTCGAAGCCCTGGCCATCACTGAGCTTGGCTGACAGGCTGCCGAGGCTGTCCTGGGAGTGCTGGTAGGCGCGATACAGCTCGAAGACGCCCCGGGCCAGCACAGGGCTGTTCTGCACCAGTTCGCGTACGTCCTGGGCCTGCAAGGCCAGGGCTTCAAAGAGGGGATCGCCGAAGACCTCCATGAGGTCGTCAGAGAGGCGCTGGTCCTCCTCTGGGGCCAGGGCCTTCAGGTCCAGGTGGAACTGCTGGGCCAGACGGATGAGCAGGGGGGCCGTGAGGGGGCGCTTGTTCCCTTCGATGAGGTTGAGGTAGCTGGGGCTAATGCCCAGGGCTGCCGCCAACTGGACCTGACTGAGTCCCTCCTGACGGCGGAGGATACGAATCTTCGCCCCGAGACGGGCGGCGGGCTTGGTGGGAGGGGTGGAAGGCATAGGGCCTCATTGACAGAAATTGACAAATTGTGGATGGATAATTGACAGTAATTATCAATTCAACCCCTATCAATTCAGCGGTTCATTGACTTGATGAAGAATAGGTCAATCTTTGACATCAGGCAATGCCCAGCGCCCACACGCCCCTTTCTCTCCTTCCTTCCCCAACCTTTCTTGAGGTGCTCCATGACCCCCCGTTTTCCCATCCCCCCCCTCGAGGACGACTTCTCTGCTAGCCGCTGGGAGGGAGTCACCCGCCCCTACGGCTCCGAAACCGTGAAGAAGCTTCGCGGCACGGTCCGCATCGAACACACCCTCGCCCAGCTGGGCGCCCGCAAGCTCTGGAGGCTGCTCCAGCAGGAGGAGCCCGCTCGGGCCCTCGGTGCCATGACCGGCGGCCAGGCCGTGCAGATGGCGAAGGCGGGACTCAAGGCCATCTACTGCTCCGGTTGGCAGGTCGCTGCGGACGCGAATACCTCCGGTCAGTCCTACCCGGACCAGAGCCTCTACCCCGCCAACTCGGTGCCGGCCCTGGTCAAGCGCCTCAACAACGCCCTCCAGCGGGCTGACCAGGTAGAACACGGCGAGGGCGGCGTCAGCCGCGACTGGTTCCTGCCCATCATTGCCGATGCCGAAGCCGGCTTCGGCGGACCCCTCAATGCCTTCGAATTGATGAAGGGCATGATCGAAGCGGGTGCTGCTGGCGTTCACTTCGAGGACCAACTCTCCAGTGAAAAGAAGTGCGGTCACCTCGGTGGCAAGGTGCTCATTCCTACGGGCCACTTCATCCGCACCCTAGTGGCAGCGCGGCTCGCCGCAGATGTCATGGATGTGCCCACCCTGGTCATCGCCCGCACCGACGCCGATTCGGCTCGCTTAATTACGTCCGATATCGACGAGCGCGACCAGCCCTTCCTAACGGGCGAACGCACCCAGGAAGGCTTTCATCGCATCACCGGTGGGGTGGCCATGGCCATCGCCCGAGCCAAGGCCTACGCGCCCTACTGCGACATGATCTGGTGCGAGACCTCCACCCCGGATCTGAAGGAGGCCCGGGACTTCGCCGAAGGCGTCCATGCCGAGTTCCCTGGCAAGCTGCTGGCCTACAACTGTTCGCCCTCCTTCAACTGGAAGAAGAAGCTGTCGGATGATGA
>SESE01001090.1_pt1 | contig 11163 bp, 10 predicted proteins | sample 3171371 | NCBI WGS metagenome assembly SESE01 (sample SAMN06051881, study PRJNA518727) | freshwater metagenome | biome: subpolar coniferous forest; feature: holomictic lake; material: water; isolation source: holomictic Lake 442, 13 m depth | place: Canada: near Kenora, Ontario | collected...
ATCCTGGCGCGCTCTATAAGTTTGCAGAGCATGAAGTCATTATTCCCATTGCAGTTATTGGTGAATTAGAGAGCAAACGCGACCACCCAGAGCTTGGTTATTTTGCCCGTGCCGCCCTTCGAGCCCTTGATGATCTGCGCCTTACCCATGGCCGCCTTGATAAGGCGCTGACCGTTACGCCAGAAGGTGGAACGTTGTCGGTAGAGCTCAATCACACCGACCTCTCCACTTTACCTGCGGGCTTCTTGCGCGATGGCACCAATGATTCCCGCATCTTGGCCATTGCCAAGAACTTGATGGGCGATGGCAAAGATGTAGTTCTCGTTACTAAAGATTTGCCGCTTCGAGTTAAAGCATCATCGGTGGGAGTTGAGGCCCAGGAGTATCTGGCCGAACTTGTCTCCAATAGCGGCTGGACTGGAATCGTTGAACTCGATGTCGGCTCTCAGGTGATTGATGATTTGTACTCCAGTGATCGCGCCGACCACGAGGCCGCCCATGAACTTCCCGTTCATACTGGAATCGTTTTGCACTCAGAGCGAGGTAGTGCCTTAGCTCGAGTCACTGCCGACAAACAACTTCAATTGGTTCGTGGAGATCGCAGCGCCTTTGGTCTACATGGTCGCAGCGCCGAACAGCGCGTGGCCCTTGCCTTACTTCTCGATGTCTCCTTCGGCATCGTCTCATGAGGTGGCAGAGCTGGAACTGGAAAATCGGCGCTGGCCTTATGTGCTGGACTTGAAGCGGTGATGGAAAAGCGCATCCATAAAAAGGTCGTCATCTTCAGACCGCTCTATCCAGTCGGCGGGCAAGAGCTGGGTTACTTACCTGGCAGTGAGGGCGAGAAGATGTCGCCGTGGGCCCAGGCGGTTTTTGACACCTTAGGTGCACTTGTTAGTCAGGCCGTTATCGATGAGATCGTTGACCGGGGCCTTATCGAAGTTTTGCCGTTGACCCATATCCGCGGCCGTTCATTGCATGACTCATTTGTCATCGTGGATGAGGCACAGTCGCTAGAGCGCGGAGTGCTCTTAACGGTGCTCTCTCGAATCGGGCAGGGCTCACGCGTGATCTTGACCCACGACGTCGCCCAGCGCGATAACTTGCGAGTCGGTCGCCACGATGGCGTGGTCGCCGTTGTTGAAACTTTGAAGGGTCACCCGCTCTTTGCCCATGTGACCCTGACTCGCAGCGAGCGCTCGCCGATAGCCGCTTTAGTGACCGAGCTGCTGGAAGGCCCTATTGCCGGATAAGGGCTAGATAGCTCCAGAATCAATCTCACAGTCACATTTGGTACAATTTGGACATTCCCCTTACTGACCTGCGCTTTTACCCATCCACAGGCAAGGGCTTTCCTGAGAATCTGCGACTCAAGCGGGATTTGATTTGCCGATGTCAGTGCCTACCGACAGGCTATGGCCATTCCCCGTTAACCCTTTAGCCATTATGGCTGATGGGATGCGGGCTAACAGGTGAGAGGAGGGGATGAGGTGAGAATTAAAAATACGTCGGTGGCCACATGGGGCGCCGTTGCCGCGATGCTCTTTCTCTCTACCGCTCTTCCAAGTGCCTACGGTCTAGATTTTCCTATGAGCACCGAGATCGAGGTAAGCCCTGATGCAGCGGCGTTGGCCACCCAGGTCGAGCCACTGGCAAGCTCGGCCGTATTCTTTGGCTCTATCGAACTTGCCGACATGCCTGTGGCTTCACTGTTCTCCAGCGACTTAGCGTTGGTCTCTGCCATCAGTCGCCAAGTCGAGATGGCTCGGACACCATTTGGTGCCAAGAAAGTTGCTCAATCAATCTTAGTAAATGAGTTTGGCTTTAGTAATGCCCAATACTCATGTCTTAACAGTCTGTGGACTAAAGAGAGTCATTGGAACTACAAGGCACATAACTATCGCTCGGGTGCCCATGGCATTGCCCAGGCATTGCCAGCTGAAAAGATGAATGTGATTGCAACTGATTGGCGCACTAATCCAGTCACGCAGATCCGTTGGGGAATTCGTTACATCACGATGCGCTATGACACCCCATGTAAGGCCTGGTCGTACTTCAAGGCGCGGCACTACTACTAATCAAGCGTTAAGGCTTACTTCCAATCCGCAACGGGGTTGCAGTACTAGCGTAGAAGTCATCTCCCTTGTCATCGATAACGATGAAGGCTGGAAAATCTACAACATCAATCTTCCAGACCGCTTCCATTCCCAGCTCTTCAAAATCTAAAACCTCAACCTTAGTAATGCACTCCAACGCCAAACGCGCTGCTGGTCCACCTATTGAACCTAAGTAGAAACCACCATGAGTTTTGCAGGCATCGGTCACCGCCTTTGAGCGATTGCCCTTGGCCAACATCACTCGAGAGCCGCCCTTAGATTGAAAGTACTCAACGTATGAATCCATGCGACCGGCAGTTGTTGGACCAAAAGAGCCCGATGCATATCCGACTGGAGTCTTTGCTGGGCCTGCGTAATACACCGCGTATTTTTGTAAGTACTCAGGCATTGGCCCGCCCGCATCCATCGCCGCTTTAATTCTGGCGTGGGCCAAGTCTCGCGCTACAACTAAGGTTCCTGTCAGCGAGAGCCGTGTCTTGACTGGATGTTTGGAGAGTTCGGCGCAGATCGCATCCATCGATTGGTTTAAATCGATCGCTACAACACCATCATCTACATGCTCATCAGTTGTCTCCGGCAGAAAATGCGCTGGATCCCGCTCGAGCTCTTCTAAGAAGATCCCATCCTTAGTGATCTTGGCCTTGGCCTGGCGATCTGCCGAACACGAGACGGCGATGGCGATGGGCAAGGATGCACCGTGACGAGGCAGACGTACGACTCGAACATCGTGGCAGAAATACTTTCCGCCAAACTGGGCGCCGATTCCTAAGGTGCGAGTTAACTCGAGGACTTGTTGTTCAAGCTCTAGATCGCGGAAGCCGTGACCCGTTGCTGCATCTCCACTGGTTGGCAGAGAATCTAAATACTTAGTACTAGCTAACTTGGCGGTCTTCACTGTGTGTTCAGCGCTGGTGCCACCGATAACTATTGCCAAGTGGTAGGGAGGGCAGGCCGCAGTTCCGATCGAACGCAGTTTTTCATCTAGCCAGGCCATAAAGGATTCTGGATTTAAAATCGCCTTGGTCTCTTGATAGAGAAAAGATTTGTTAGCGCTGCCGCCACCTTTGGCGATAAATAAGAAGTTGTACTCATCGGGGTGATCGCTATCGGCAAAGATCTCAATCTGGGCGGGTAAGTTGTTGCCAGTATTTTTCTCATCCCATGTCGTCACGGGCGCCATCTGTGAGTAGCGAAGATTTAACGTAGTGAAGGCGTCGTAGATTCCTTTCGAAATAGCAACCTCATCCTTGGATGTTGTTAAAACATACTGTCCTTTTTTAGCCATGACTAAAGCCGTGCCCGTGTCTTGGCACATCGGCAAGGTTCCACCGGCTGAGATGTTGGCATTTTTCAAAAGATCGGTGGCTACAAAGCGATCATTGGCTGAAGCCTCTGGATCGGCGATGATGTTTGCTAACTGTTGTAAATGATCAGGGCGTAAATAATGTGAAATATCGTGAATCGCTTCGGCCGTGAGTTTTTCTATCGCCGCTGGTTCTACCTGTAGAAACTCTTTGTCGCCGAGCTTTACAACGCTCACGCCTTCGCGACTTACCAGGCGATATGTAGTCTCATCGCTGCCAAGGGGCAGAAGCTCTGAGTAGGAAAAGTCGGGCATTGTTATGGCTTAACCGCATCGAGCTTCTTTTTAGCACCATCTAGCCACTCTTGGCAGATCGCAGCTAAAGCTTCACCGCGCTCCCAGAGCTTTAAGGACTCTTCTAGAGTTGCACTGCCGGTTTCAAGGGCGGCAACAACCTCGGCCAACTCATCGCGGGCGGCTTCATAGGAGATCTTCTTCTCTGTCATGGCTTAAATCTACTCCTTCACACTATTGGCGGTCACTGTGGCATTGGTCTCGCCCTTGGCTAAACGCAGTCGCAGTAAGTCTCCGGCTTTTAACGCCTTAGCATCGCGGGCGATATCGCCGTTGGCTAACTGCACCACGGAGTATCCGCGATCAAGGGTTGCCTGGGGAGACAGTGCCCGCACGCGGGCTTTAATCTGGACTAACTCTTCTTTAGCTAACTTCACATGGCCGGCAAAACTGCGATGAGATCGTTGGCGATATGCAGTGATAATTTCAGCGCGACTAGTAATAATCACATGGGGATCTTTCATGACGGGACGATCTTTAAAGCTTGCAATTCGGGCGCGCTCTAACTCAATCAGCGCCAATAGTTTTCTGCGGGCACGTTCGCGCAGCTCTTCAATCATCGCAATCTCTTCGGCAATATCTGGCACTACATGTTTGGCGGCATCGGTTGGTGTAGATGCACGAAAATCTGCAACTAGATCTAACAGCGGTGAATCTTTTTCATGGCCAATGGCGCTAACGATCGGAGTCATACACGAAGCGGCTAAACGCACTAGGCCTTCATCACTAAATGGCAGTAGATCTTCAAATGATCCGCCGCCACGTGTAATGACAATGACCTCAACATCTGGATCGGCTTCCAGCTCACTCAACGCGGCCGATACTTCAGTCACTGCTGCTGCGCCTTGAACTGTGACTTCACGGATTTCAAAGATAACGCTGGGCCAACGCCGCCTTGCATTTTCAACGACATCTTTTTCGGCATCGGTATTGCGTCCGCAGATGAGCCCCACTTTTTTCGGCAGAAGCGGAAGCGCAACTTTGCGATCTGAATCAAATAAACCTTCACCGGCTAGCAAATTTTTCAATGCTTCAAGGCGAGCTAATAATTCACCGACGCCCACTTGTCGAATTTCACGTGCAGATAATGTGAGCGAACCATTTTTTGTATACCAGGATGGCTTTGCATATAAAACTACGCGCGCATTGGGCGGCAGCGGTTGGGCGGCAGCGATAACTGATTTATGGCACATCACCGATAACGACATATCTACGCTGGGATCACGCAGGCGAATAAAGGCCATCATGCCGCTGCGTTCATTGAGTTCGCTGATTTCACCCTCGACCCAAATGGGGCCCAATCGATCGACATACTCTTTAATAGCTTCAGTAACTACCTGCACTGATGCTGGAGCCTCACTTGAAGTTTCGAACATGGGATGAGCCTAATAGACTGAGTCCATGGCCAAGAGAGTTCTACTTGCTGCGCCTCGCGGATATTGCGCGGGGGTCGATCGCGCAGTTGTGACCGTAGAGAAAGCGTTAGAGCTCTACGGCGCACCGGTCTATGTGCGAAAGCAGATCGTCCACAACGTTCACGTTGTAGCCAGCCTTGAAGCTAAAGGTGCCATCTTTGTGGATGAGACCGATGAAGTTCCGGAAGGCAAGACCGTGGTTTTTTCGGCTCACGGTGTTGCACCCAGTGTTCATGCCGAAGCGGCTGCGCGCAGTTTAAAAACAATCGATGCAACGTGTCCGTTGGTAACTAAAGTTCACCACGAGGTGCGCCGATTTGCTAATGAAGATGCCGAGATTTTGTTAATCGGCCACCATGGCCACGAAGAGGTTGAGGGCACTGCAGGTGAGGCGCTGGATAAGGTTCGAGTAATCGATGGACTAGATGGAGCACGCAGCGTTGTGCCGACACCAGGTAAGAAATTAGTCTGGCTATCGCAGACAACGTTGAGTGTAGATGAGACCTTATCTGCCGTTGCAATTTTGAAAGAGCGCTTTCCGGATATTCAAGATCCGCCCAGTGATGATATTTGTTATGCAACACAAAATCGCCAAGAGGCGATCAAAGCTATCTCGGCTAAGGCTGATTTAGTAATCGTCGTTGGCTCGCAAAACTCTTCAAACTCAGTGCGCTTAGCTGAAGTTGCACTTGAATATGGAGCAAAGGCTGCACACTTGGTTGATTACGCGAGTGAGATTCAAGAGCAGTGGTTAGAAAACGTTGAAACTATTGGCTTAACAAGTGGAGCATCGGTGCCTGAGATCTTGGTAGAGGATGTGTTGACCTGGCTAGCCCAGCGCGGCTTTGGCGATGTAGAAACGGTAACGGCGATGCAAGAGTCCTTGCTCTTCTCACTTCCACCAGAGCTTCGCAAAGATTTGAAAGCTGCGGGTAAGGCTTAACTATTCAGCGCGACGAGCCTTAGATGGCTTGTTTTTAGCTCGCGCATTAAGAAAGACATACCAACCATAGAGCGCACCGATAATTAGAAATGGTGCTTCGCTGGCAAGGGCTGCGATGAAATCGATTCCAACACGTGATGGTCTAAAGCCATCGAGAATGAGAGTCCAGAAACCTGCAATAGCTGCAAAAGCTAAAGGCGGAGTGACAACTGCGACATAGGTTGTGCCAGGGCGACCAAAACGGATGCCACCAAAGAAGGCTATGAGAAGTGCAATGCCAGTAAGGATGCCAACACCGCTGCGAAAAGTGAGTTCGATAAAAGTGAAGAAGCCGATTAATAACGCTTGCAGAACTACGATGCCCTGCTTCTTTAAACCAGGTCCAGCAAGTGCAATCTGCTTGAGTGCGCTCATCTACTTATCTCCATCGCTAATCTCTTCTGCATCGATAAAATCATCATCTCCTGCGAGCTCGATAGTGTTAAGTTCGCGAACAGCACCTGGTGCCTCTGGATATTCAATCGCCAGTTTATCTTTATCCCCTAATACACCCAAGTTGTGAATTCTTCGAGCTGGACTGAGCACGGTTTTTTCAGCCGTTGGTACAAGATCTTCATAGGCTTTGGCAGTAGATGTAATCGCTTTACCCACTGCAACAATCTTGGTGTGTAGCAACGTGATGTTCTTTAAAAATGTGCTGGCAACTTTTTGAATCTCATCAGCGTTTTCAGCTAACTTATTGCGCGTAAAGATAAAGCCAATTGTGCGCAACAGCGCCATCATGGAGGTAGGAGTTGCAATCGTCACGCCTACTTTAAAGGCTTTTTCGAGGAAGTTAGGATCGATGCGTAGCGCCTCTGATAACAGCGTTTCAAAGGGAACAAAGAGAACAACAAAGTCGGGTGAGCCCGCTGACTTGTGATAACCGCGCTTGGCAAGTGCCTGAACATGCTTGAGCAAATCATCGGTGTGATGTTTGAAGAACTCATCGCGCGCCGATTGCACCTCGGTTCCAAATGCCTCTAGAAAACGATCGAAGGGAAATTTTGAGTCGATAAAGATTGAACTTCCGCCGGGCATATTGACGGTGATATCTGGAATTCCTGATGAGTCGGCATCGGTAGTAGATCGCTGCCGGCTGTACTCGTGGCCTTCACGCAGACCCGCACCTTGAAGCAAGAGCTCTAACTGTGCCTCGCCAAACTTTCCACGAACTTGGCTGTTACTTAATGCACCAGCAATCTTTTTAGTCTCATCAAAGATCGACTCAGATGCACGGCGCATCTCATTAATAGTTGTCTCTAACTTTGCCTCGGCCTCAGTGCGAATTCGATTAGCTTCAGCGGCCTGCGTTGATAATTTGTTCACGGAATCTTTCATGGCAACGAGTTCGGCATTTAACTTAACGGCCGACTCTGTTTTGCCCCGCTCGGCCGCTAACTGTGCTTTGTAATCATCGAGCAGCGCGCGATCGGCCACGGCGCTGCCAGATTTAAGGGCGTGCAACAGGTAACCAACTGCTGCTCCAGCAATCAGACCTATGACAAGAGTGGTGACGTTAGCGGGCATGGGCCTATCGTGGCAGTTTGCACTGACATTTGCGCGTAGGCTCTACCGCCTATGAGTCTTTCTATCGGAATCGTCGGCATGCCCAATGTGGGTAAGTCCACCCTTTTCAACGCCCTGACCAAGAACAATGTTTTGGCAGCTAACTATCCCTTTGCCACTATCGAGCCCAATGTCGGCGTTGTCGGAGTTCCCGATACCCGCCTTGCCGCTCTGGCCACGATCGTGGGGTCACACACACTTCTGCCAGCCGTTGTCTCATTCGTCGATATCGCTGGAATCGTTAAAGGTGCATCAGAGGGGGCCGGTCTTGGCAATAAGTTCTTGGCCAATATCCGCGAGACCGATGCGATCTGTCAAGTGATTCGAGTATTTAACGATGGAGATGTTATTCACGTTGAAGGTCGTGTTGATCCAGCAAGTGATATGGAGATTATCAACACCGAATTAGCGCTCGCCGATTTACAGACGATTGAAAAAGTGCTGCCACGTCTTGAAAAAGAGGCGCGCGTTAATAAAGATCGCCAACAGGTTGTCGATGCAGTTAAAGAGGCTGAAGCCGTTCTCAACGCCGGCAAGCCATTATCGAGCAGCAAAGTAGATCTCACACTGGTCGCAGAGCTTCAGCTATTAACAGCTAAGCCATTTCTCTATGTCTTTAACGTTGATGCTGGTGAATTAAGTGATGAAGAGTTGCGCACAAAGTTAGCGGCCTTGGTTGCTCCGGCTGAAGCAATCTTTTTAGATGCTAAGACCGAGGCCGAACTAGCCGAACTTAGCGATGAGGATGCGTTAGAGCTTTTGCAGTCGATAGGTCTTGAAGAGCCAGGCCTTGCAACGTTGGCCCACGTTGGCTTTCGCACGTTAGGTTTGCAAACGTATTTAACTGCTGGGCCAAAAGAAGTTCGTGCATGGACTATTCACAAAGGTGACACTGCGCCGATGGCCGCCGGTGTTATCCATACTGATTTCCAAAAAGGTTTTATCAAAGCCGAAATCGTTAGCTTCGATGATTTAATCGCAGCAGGATCAATGGCTGAGGCTAAAGCTAAAGGCAAAGTGCGTATGGAGGGCAAGGACTACGTTATGCACGATGGAGATGTCGTTGAATTTAGGTTCAACGTTTAATTTATTGCCCCGTGTAGTAATGAGCGATTTCGCCCAATGCTTTATCTAGAATCTCAAGACCTTTTTTAGCATCGTCGACCGAGATATTGCAAGGTGGGCACAAGTGAATACGGTTAAAGTTATTAAATGGCATCAGGCCAAACTTCTTACAGGCCGCCACTAATTCATTCATCGCCGGACTCGATGCGCCATACGGAGCAAGTGGCTCGCGCGTTGCACGATCACTGACCATATCAACGCCCCAGAACACACCCGCACCGCGAATATCACCAATAACTTTGTGCTTCTTCGCTAACTCAATAAGGCCTGGTCCCAAGATTGTTTCACCAATCATGGTGGCGTTCTCTAACATCTTCTCTTCTTTCATAACATCGATGGTTGCAACGGCAGTTGCACACGCCAATGGATGACCCATGTATGTAAGTCCACCAGCAAATACTTTTTCATCAAAAGTCTTAGCTATGTCCTCACTAATAACTACGCCGCCGAGCTGGATGTAACCCGATGTAACGCCCTTAGCAAAAGTGATTAGATCTGGGACCACAGAACTGTGCTGATACGCAAACCATTTTCCGGTGCGACCAAAGCCTGACATGACTTCATCGGCGATCCACATAATCTTGTACTTATCGCACAGCGCTCGTACGCCTTCTAAGTAGCCCTTAGGTGGCATTAAGACTCCAGCCGTGCCAGGAACTGATTCGATTAAAATTGCGGCAATAGTATTAGGACCCTCAAAAATAATTGTCTGCTCTAAATATTCCAATGCTCGCTTGCACTCTTCTTCTTCGCTCTGTGCCCAGAAAGCGGTGCGATAAAGATAAGGTCCAAAGAAGTGCACATGTCCAAAGGCAAACTCATTTGGGAATCTACGAGGGTCTCCAGTGGCATTAATCGCTGCCCCTGTATTTCCGTGATAAGAACGGTATGTAGATAAAACTTTGTGCTTATGTGTATGCATGCGTGCCATGCGAATCGCATTTTCAACTGCATCGGCACCTGCATTTGTGAAAAATATTTTAGCAAAATGATCACCAGCTAATTCGACAATTCTCTGCGCAGCTTCATTACGTGCGTCATTTGCATGTTGCGGTGCGATTGTCGTTAGAACTTCGGCTTGGGCTTGAATCGCCTTAATGACCTTAGGATGTTGATGGCCGATATTTGTAAAAACTAATTGCGATGAAAAATCTAAGTACGTCTTTCCTTCATGATCCCAAAAATATGATCCCGAACCACTGGCCACAGGCAGTGGACTAATTGCACCTTGGGCCGACCATGAGTGAAAAACGTACTTATGGTCTGCAGCGCTAACGGCGGCTTGCTTAGCTGGATCGTTTACTGGAGCACTCATGAAAATAGCCTCTAACCCTTAAGTCATTGATAGGAATTAGCGCCATCTTAACGCCCTGAAGTAGATTGCGGGTATGAAGCAGATAACACATTGGATCAACGGCGCGCCATCGACCACGAAGTCAGAGCGAAGTGGGGATATTTTCAACCCGGCAACTGGTCACATAACAGGCAGCGTTGCCTTTGCCGATGCCGCAACCGTTGATCTGGCAGTCGATGCTGCCACGGCCGCTTTTACAACGTGGCGCCATAGTTCGCTCACCAAGCGCACTCAAGTTTTATTTGCCTTCCGCGAACTTGTTCAGCAAAATAAAGAAAAAATCGCCGCACTTATCACCGACGAACATGGCAAGGTTTTAAGCGATGCCGCCGGTGAAGTTACTCGCGGTCTAGAAGTTGTTGAATTTGCCTGCGGAATTCCACACTTACTTAAAGGTGGATTCTCTGAAGAGGTTTCAACTGGCGTAGATGTGTATTCAATCCGCCAAGCTTTAGGACCTGTTGCAATTATCTCGCCATTTAACTTTCCAGCGATGGTACCTATGTGGTTCTTCCCCGTTGCAATTGCATGCGGCAACACTGTCGTTGTTAAGCCATCTGAAAAAGATCCCAGCGCCACGATGTTCATGGCTCAGTTATGGAAAGAGGCTGGATTACCTGATGGAGTTTTCAATGTAGTGCATGGTGACAAAGTCGCCGTTGATGCATTACTAACCCACCCCGGAATTAAATCGGTTTCATTTGTTGGCTCTACTCCTATTGCACGTTATGTATACGAGACCGGAACCAAAGCGGGCAAGCGTGTACAAGCTTTAGGTGGCGCAAAGAATCACATGGTGGTTTTACCTGATGCTGATTTAGAACTCGCCGCAGATGCCGCAATTAACGCGGGCTTTGGCTCAGCGGGAGAGCGCTGCATGGCTATCTCTGCAATCGTTGCCGTCGAACCAATTGCAAGCGCACTTGTTGCACGCATCAAATCGC
>SESE01001091.1_pt1 | contig 11161 bp, 8 predicted proteins | sample 3171371 | NCBI WGS metagenome assembly SESE01 (sample SAMN06051881, study PRJNA518727) | freshwater metagenome | biome: subpolar coniferous forest; feature: holomictic lake; material: water; isolation source: holomictic Lake 442, 13 m depth | place: Canada: near Kenora, Ontario | collected...
AACAGATAAGCGCGGTCTGGATTATCCGCATACAAATCTTCCTTGCCATTACGCCGCACCGTAATGTGATAGCTCGACCCCTTGAATTCCAATCGCAATTGCCTTCCCATGCAATCCGTATATCGCATTCCCGCCTGTCCGCAAACACAATTTGTTCGCTTCAGGGCTGACCCCTCGATACCCCCCAATTTGTTCGCTTCAGGGCTGACCCCTCGATACCCCGATTCTTTTGTCGTAGACATTCCCAACCGCACGGCAGTTTGCCCCCATGGGAAAACGAGTTGCGAATGTGATCGCATCGCCGAATCAGGGCGACAAGCCGTCTATTACTACTTTGCCTGGTCAAAGAGTGACTGCTGCGGATGCCCCTTGGCTGATCAATGTCTCGCGAAGCGCAAACCGGATCAGCGCCGCACACTTCAGGTCGGCGAGAAGCACATGATCGTGCAGCAACGTCGTCAACTCTGTCGCTCGCCGGAATACCAGCGTCGCATGCAGCGCCGTAATGGCATTGAAGGAACCCAGAGCGAATGTGTAAGGGGATATGGCGCGCGCCGGTGCCGATATCGAGGGCTGGCCCGCACCAGTCTACAGATGCAGTTTATTGGCGCGGCCTGCAACCTCCGCCGTTGGGCCAACCGTCGTTGCTGGCTTGCGCGCAGGGCCGTCTAAAAGGCCATGCAGGTCTTTTTTTTGGAAAAATGACGACGCAAGACACTCGACCGAGGCATTCATCGGCCGAGGCGCGGCACCTCTTCAAAAAAACAACTTTCGAACGTAAAAACTTTTGGCGAATTCGCGCCGCTCCTGCGGCCGGGTGGCTGCCCGCGCGCGCCCGCCAGCGACTTTTTCAGCGGAATCTAAATAAGCATTTCACGACACCCCTTTTCCGGCAACCAACGCCTTAATGACTCGGGCAAGATCGGCCAGCGTCACCCCCCATGCATCTGCAACAAGTAACTTGCACATAAACACACTCCTGCGTACTTAGGGCGCGGCGTGTGGGCAGGTCGGCCGCTACGAGGCCGACAGGATTACGATGGCGGGCCCGGCTACTCGACTTCACGCATGGGATGCCGACCGCGCCGCTCTCCTCTGCGTAATGAACTTGGCGCAAAGAGCCAAGTTTCCAGTTTCGAGTTTCAAGTTTCCAGCTTCAAGCTTCCAATCCCTCACCCGAAGAACGCCTTGTACAGCCCCTGCACGGCGCGGTCGCGGTCGGTGGACTTGACGCCGAACATGATGCTGATTTCAGAGGCGCCCTGGTTGATCATCTCGATGTTCACGTGGGCGTCGGCCAGGGCCTTGGTGACGCGGGCGGCCATGCCGACGGCGTACTGCATCCCCTCACCCACCACCATGATCAGCGCATGACCGCGCTCGACCAGCATATTGTCCGGGCTGAATTCCGCTTTGATCCGCGCCACGACGCGCTGCTCACGGGCCACATCGAAGCGCGCTTCGCGCAGGACCACCGACACGTTGTCGATACCGGAAGGCATGTGCTCAATGGAGACGCCCTCCTCCTCCAGGATCTGCAGCAGGCGGCGGCAGAAGCCGACTTCGCGATTCATCAGGTACTTGTCCACGTACAGGTTCACAAAACCCGTGTCGCTGGCGATCCCCACCACGGCGCACTCGCCCGGCTTGACTTCGCGCTTGGGCACGACCATCGTACCGGGCAGGTCCGGACGGTTGGTGTTGCGGATGTTGATGGGCACGCCCGCGCGGATGGCCGGCAGCACCGCCTCGTCATGAAACACGCCGAACCCCGCGTAGGAGAGTTCGCGCATCTCGCGGAAGGTCATAACGTCAATGGTATGACGCACATCCGGCACGATCCGCGGGTCCACCGCGTAGACGGAGTCTACGTCCGTGAAGTTTTCATACACCGAGGCTTTCACCGCGGCGGCCAGGATGGCGCCGGTAATATCTGAGCCGCCGCGCGGGAAGGTCGCCACGGCGCCGTCCCGGGTGTAGCCGAAAAACCCGGGGAAGATCACCAGCGCCTGCCGGTTGCCAATGGCCTGCGCCAGGTTCGGGTAAGATTCTTCCAACAACTGCGCATTGCCGAATTCATCCGTCAACAGCATGCCGGCGTCGCGCGGATCCACATACTCGGCCTCCACGCCGCGCGCACGAAAAGCAGCCGCGGTGATCCGGGCGCTGTTATCCTCGCCGGCCGCCTTCATGGAGTCCAGGAACATGCCTGCATGGTTGCGCGGTCCGGCCAGACGCCGGCGCAGGTCGCGTTCGACCTCATCCACAACGCCGGGCTCCAGATCGAGCGTGCGTTGGATCTCGGCGTAGCGGTCCACAATCGCCTGCAGCACCGGCTCCGTATCCTTGCCTGCCAGCGCGCGGTTGGCGCAGTCAATCAGCAGATCGGTCACCTTGGTGTCCTGCTTGCTCCGCTTGCCGGGCGCGGAAACCACCACGATGCGGCGACTCGAATCCGCCAGCACGATGTCGCACACCTTCTTCAACTGGCCGCCATCCGCCAAGGATGTCCCGCCGAACTTACATACCTTGATCATCTTCGCTTTCCCTTCTGTAGCCTTCCCGCTTTCCAAGCGATAACCAGTGTTCAGTGTTCGGTGTTCAGGGTTCAGGGTTCAGGGTTCAGGGTTCAAAATACGTCGCGAACAGCATTCTGACTACCGAATTCTGACTCCTGACCCCTGCCTCCTGACCCCTGACTCCTGAAATCTAATCCAGCATCCGCAACTTCTTCGGTTTCTCGCTGACTACACCCGCAGCCTGAATCTCCGCCAGGGCGGCGTCGAGTTGGGATTCGCGCGCGGCGTGGGTCAGCACCACCACCGGCACATGCCCGCCCGCTTGCGGCACGGCACGCTGTGTCACGGCCGAGATGCTGACGCCATGCTTGCCCAGGATACCGGTGAACAGTCCGAGCGAGCCGGGCTTGTCGAGCACCTGCAGGCGCACGTAGTAGCGGCTGGAAACTTCCGCCAGTGGACGAATGCGCAGCGGCGCACGCCGTTCCTGCGGCGCTGCCCGACGGTGACGCGGCTGCCGGGAGGCCAAGTTGCGCGCCACGTCTGCCAAATCGCCGATGACCGTGCTGGCCGTGGGGTCACGCCCGGCGCCGCGGCCGTAATAAAGCGTGTCGCCGGTCAGGTCGCACTGCACCATCACGGCGTTGAAGACCTGATGCACGGAGGCGAGCATGTGGTCCACAGGCACAAGCGTCGGATGGATGCGCACCTCGATCTCGTCGCCGTCGCGGCAGATCACGGCCAGCAGCTTGATCCGATAGCCCAATTCACGGGCATACTGTACGTCCACACCGGAAAGTCCGCGGATCCCCTCGACCGTCACAGCCGACATCGGCACCGGAAAGCCGTATGCCAGCGAGGCCAGGATCACGGCCTTGTGGGCCGTATCAAACCCGTCAATATCCAGGCTGGGGTCAGACTCGGCATAGCCGGCGTCCTGCGCGGCCCGCAGCACGACGTCGAACGCCGCACCCTCGGACTCCATGCGCGTCAGGATATAGTTGCAGGTGCCGTTCAGAATTCCCAGCATGCGGCGTACCTGGTTGCCGACCAGACCTTCGCGCAGCACGCGGATAATCGGGATGCCGCCACCCACGCTGGCGCCGAAGTAGAGGTCCACACCGGACTTCTCCGCCAGGCCAAAGATCTCCTCGCCATACTCGGCCAGTAGTTTCTTGTTCGCCGTGACGACGGGCTTCTTTGCTTGCAGCGCCTCGGTCACTAGGGTGCGGGCAATGCCGGTGCCGCCAATCAGTTCCACCACAATGTCCACGTCGGGGTCGGCAATGACCGCGCGAGCGTCATTCGTGAGCAGGGCACGGTCCACCGGCACACCGCGGTCGCGCTCGAGATCCACGTCCGCGATGCGTCGCAACACCAGCTCAAAACCCAGCCGGTTAGCCAGCACCTCCCGGTTGCGCCGAAGGCCGTCCACGACCCCCGCGCCCACCGTACCAAAACCCAGTAAGCCGATGCCGATCTGCTTCATTCCATCCCGCTCCTGCATTTAACCACAAATGCTCAAGGTAAACGGATAGAATATGCCATACGGCGAGCGGCCACAAGACGCAAAACGAATCACGGTGCCGCAACATCTGATAACATGACGTGCGAATAGGGCGCCGCGCTCTTGGAGCACGTGGGGTTGCTGGTCAAGACGTTAACGTCGTACGTGCCCTGATCGCGGCAGAGCGGGATCGCGTTGCCCTTGACGTAGGGCATCAGATCCGTCCACGCGGGCGTGGCAGAATCGGTCAGGGTTTGCGAGCTTGCGGCGACCTGCTGCTTGGCATGATCGACGAGGCGCAGGTTATTCACACAGGCGGACTGGCGGGAGCCCTGACGCGACTTCATGAACGAAGGAAAGGCAATCGCCGCCAGCAAGGCGATAATCCCAACCACCATCATGATTTCAACCAGGGTAAACCCTTTGTTCTGTTTCATGACTCTTCTCCATAGTTACCCGCTCTTACCGTCCTCCCGGACTACGCGGGTGTTTCGGTTTGGCTGCACCTGTTCTAACCGCCCTCCCGGGCTACGCAGGGGCAACGACGATCACCTGTCATCCATCGGCCACCGATTTCAAACAGATTTTGATTTTTAAGAGCAGACCAGATGCCAAGCGCCACAAATATGCCGGTCTATGCGCAAATTTCAAATATTGGTCATGTTCCAGCAGCCTCGGGCAAGGGCATCCGTCCAAAACTGGCACCATTTGCCCCTGCCGGTTTCTCGGGAATGCGAATGATCGCGTCTTCGTGGTGAGACTTCCCGACAGCTTCAGAGAAAGACCATGGGGCAAGCCGTCAGCCGTGCGGCCTTTTTTTTATCATTGCTCTGCTGATATTGTGCCGTATATTGCATCGGATGACATTTGATCTAAAGGCCATTGGAACGGTTCGCTGTACGCAACGCTGGCATTTTGATGCCCCGCGCCAGTCCGGCCTGGCGGAGAACCAGGCCATTCTTGAACTGGATCCGGCTTACACACAGGCGCTCACGGGGCTGCAGGAGTTCAGCCGGATCTGGGTGGTGTTCATTTTTCACGAGGCCTCCGAGAAGCTGATGATCCGTCCGCCGCGCCTGGCGGAAGGGAGCGTAGGCGCCTTTGCCTCGCGCTCCCCCCACCGCCCCAACCGCATCGGTCTTTCCAGTGTGCTCCTGAAGGAGATCCATGGGGCTTCGCTCGTAGTCGAGAACCACGACTTCATTGACGGCACGCCGGTGTTGGACATCAAGCCCTATCTGAGCATGTATGATTGCTTCGACATCCCTGCCGAGGGGTGGCTGAAAGATGCGGCGCCGGAATTTCGCGTGGTGTTTTCAGATGCCGTCCTGCCGCAGCTCGCGTTTCTTGCTGAGCGTAAATTCCCCGGGTTTCAGGACTTTCTGGAGCAGCAGCTATCTTTTTTGCCGGATGACTCGGAGCGCAAGCGGGTTCAAGCCGTATCCGCAACCGAGCTGACGATCAGCTATCGGACCTGGCGCGCCCGTTTTCACCTGAATCGCGAAGCCCGCTGCTGCACGGTGGTCAAGATCTACAGCGGATGGCAGCCAGAGGAGTTGGCCGAAGGCGCCGATGATCCGTGGCACGACAAAGCCGTGCACCGGGAGTTTGTCCGGCGTTTTCAATGACGAAAGCGGCGTATTTCCCTTGGGCGTTGGGCGTTGGAAGTTGGACGTTGAGCGTTGGGCGTTGAAAACTTACGGCTTGGGCTGGTCGCTCGATTTGAAATAAGCCATAAGTCCGACAGGCTGCTAGGAGACTGTCGGGCTTTCGGGAAAAATATCGAATATCGAATAAGGAATCATGAATCATGAAGGTAAGAGGCCGGCAAATGATCTTCACTTCATGATTCATGATTCCTTATTCGATATTCTGCGGTTCAGCAGCCTGATCGGCAGAAAGTTTGTGCCCCCAGAAGGCTAAGTCCGACAGGCTGCTAGGCCCCTCTTGCGCCCCCTGCCCGCCCGCGGAGCGGCCGGGCCACCTTGCGACCAAAGGGGTATGGCAAGGGTACGTGCACGAGGCTCAGATCATTTGAAGGCGCTCGAGAAGACCGCGCTCCCGTAGCCGGGCAGGCGCAGGCGTTCGCCGACCGGCTTGCCCGTGAGCATGTCGCGGCGGCGGCCTTTGCCCAGCACCACGGTCTGCGGGGTGCGACGGAAGTTCAGCACAAAGGTCCAGGTTGTCTCGCCGTCTGTCCGTGTCCGGACCAGCACGCCTTCCGGAATCTTGCCGGATACAGCCGGCTGGATGCCCAGCTTCGGCGTCAGGGCGCCGTAGAACGCGTCGAGGAACTCTTCATCGGTCTTGGCGCCGATGTAGATGGCTTTCCCCTGGCCATGCTTCTTCACCGTAATGGCCGGCGTGTTCTTGTAAAACTGGTTTGCGTAGGTGGCGATGACTTCCGCGCCTTCCGCGTGAATCAGATCGCAGAACGTGTGCGCCTTGAACGACCCCTTCAGCCCAAGGCTGTTGCCGGCGCGCAGCTTGACCGTCTGCTGGTCCTTTTCGGTCAGGTGATCGATCTCCTCCGCCCAGATCCCGAACAGTTCGCGCAGCCCCGCTCCGGGCCAACCGCCCCTGTAGCAGTGGTTGGTGTCATTGACCACAGCCGACAGGTACGTCATGACCAGCGTGCCGCCGTTCTGCACAAACGTCTTCAAACGCGCGGCCATCCCCTCATTCACGAGGTACAGCATGGGGGCAACCACGAGGCGGTAGCGACTCAAGTCCGCGTCCGGCCGGATGATGTCCGCATTGATCCCCTTTTTCCAGAACGCGCGGTAGTGCGAGCAACTGACGTCACAGCAGTTGCGGTCGCTGGGGCCGCCGGGCCCGGCCGTGAACTCCAACGCCCAGCGCGCGTTCCAATCGTGGATCACCGCCACATCGGCCTGCACGGCGGACCCGCGCACCGGCTGCAGCTTCTTCAATATTTCGCCCACTTCCGCCACATCGCGGAAGACGCGGGTGTTTTCGTGGCCCACATGGTCAACCACAGCACCGTGGTTCTTTTCGAATCCGCCGCTCCCCTTGCGCCACTGGAAGTACATGACGCCCTCCGCGCCATGCGCCACGGCCGCCAGGGATTCCAGCCGGTGCACGCCGGGACGCTTGAGCTGGGAAGAGCTGGACCAGTTGGTGCAGGAGGGGGAGCACTCCATCTGGATAAACGGCTGCCCATGCCGCAGCCCGCGCTCCACATCATGGTTGAACGAGATCCATCCGGCCTGGCGCCACAGGTCTTCCTGATCCCCGTAGTTGGGGTAGGAGTCGTTGGCAATCACGTCCACGTGGTCGGCCAGCACCGCATAGTCCAGCCGGTGGTAGGTGTTCATCATGTTCGTGGTCACCGGCACCTGCGGCGTGTACTTCCGTACCGCGGCGATCTCGTGACGCATGAAATCCGTGGTCTGACAGGAGACAAACCGCCGCCAGTCGAGCATCAACCCATCGAGCGACCAGTCATACGCGCGAATCTGATCCCAATCCGTGATGGCGTGGCTCCAGAACGAACTCCACCACGCCGCGTTCAGTGCGTCCAGCGTCCCGTACTTGCGTTTGAGCCACGCGCGAAAGGCCTCGTAGCAGTATGGACAGTGACACTCGCCGCCGTATTCGTTGGAAAGGTGCCAGATGCCAAGTGCAGGATGCTTGGCGTAACGCTTCGCCAGCTGCTCGTTGATGGCCGCCACCTTCTCGCGATACACAGGCGAGGTGAAGCAGTGGTTGTGACGAAAACCGGAGAGCTCCCGCGCGCCGTTGACGTCCATCCGGCGGATCTCGGGGTACTTCTCGGACATCCAGGTCGGCTTTGCGCCGGAGGGCGTAGCCAGCGCCGCCTTCATGCCAGCCTTGGCCACGCGGTCCATGATATCGTCCAGCCAGCCAAACGTGTATTTCCCCTCCTTCGGCTCCAGGAGCACCCAGGAAAAGATTCCAATGGATACGATGTTGTACCCGGCCAGCGGCATCAGGCGAAAATCATCTGCAATCACCTGCGGCTCGTGCAGCCACTGGTCGGGGTTGTAGTCACCACCGTGCAGCATGTGATCAAAACCCTGTATCACCGGTTTCCATTTTTTCGCCGCCATAAACATCCTCCTGCCGATCCGTTACACGTGCACGCTATCATGCGAAAAACGTGCTGCAGATAGCAACAGCAATTCGCTGGCAACGGGGATGCGCCCGGGCTGGTGGCATGGTCTTTTCCTGAAGCGCCACGTTGGCGGCTTCGTGGTGAGAATTCCGACAGCTTCAGGAAAAGACCATGCTGCGTTCCTTACCTGCATGTTTTTACGCTTGCGCGTAAAAGGCGCGGTTGTTAAGGTCTGTTTTGTTGCTTGTCTGTGGGGCGCATCTGCAGGGCACGGTGGTTTGCATCGTGCTCTTTTTTGTGCGAACCCGGCGGAGAGCGGCGCCAGCTGGTTGTATGGCTAGGCGGTGTCGTTAAAGTATAGCGAAAGGATTTTTCAAGATGCGTTTACGTCAGTTGCAATCTCGCCTGTGCCCCGCCGTGAAATACGGGCTGGTGCTTTCAATCGTGGTCGGGGGCGTGGCTTCTCTATCGGCGGCCACAACCGACGACACATCCCTCTTGCCGCCCAAGCCAAAATGGCTGACGGAAGCTTCCCTGACGATCAAGGAAAGCTATGACGACAACATCTTTTTGACAGATTACGAGCTGACACACGTAGCTTCGCCGATCGCTGGCAGTGCGGCGGCTTCGGCCAAGAAGGCTTCGTGGGTGACCACGCTGTCGCCGAAGGTGGTGTTTGATTTTGCACCATTGCTCTCCCCGGATCCGAAAGGACTGGTGCGCTCGTTGACGCTCGGGTATTTGCCTGAGTTTGCGCGCTACCATGACGCCACGACGGAAAGCTACAGCGCGCAGCGCGTGTCGACGGGGCTGAAAATAAAGAGCGGGGATGTGACGCTGACCGCGGACAATCTGTTCAGCTATATCGATGGCAGTGCGTATGGGCCGAGTTATAACGGCAAGCTCAACAATGCATTCGTGAGCAGCGTGGTGCGGGATCGTCGCGAGCAGGTACAGGACAAGGCCAATGCGGCGCTGCAGTATGACCAGGAGTGCTGGTTTATTCGTGGTGTAGGCATGGTGCAGAACTTCAACATGCTGGTGAAGGCTGACGCGAATGCCAACTATGTGAACTATGTGGACCGCTACGACCGGAATTTCGGCGGCGATCTCGGCTACAAAGTGACCACAAACTTCGCCCTGACTTTTGGCTATCGCGCGGGCGAGCAGCACCAGGACCAGGTGATCGGGAGTGCGCTGTCCGCCTCCAGTGAATATCAGCGTTTGCTGCTGGGCATGGAAGGGAAGCCGACCAAGTGGTTGACTGTGAAACTGCAGGCGGGGCCCGATTTCCGCCATTACGAGGACCGTATGGCGGTGAAAGATGCCAATCCGGTTACTTTCTACGCAGATGGCTCGCTTGAAGCCAAAGTTTCCGCGAAGGATACGGTGGGCCTGAAATATAAGCAGGGGCGCTCGGTGTCGAGCACGGGCAAGTCGGCGACGGAGGAATCTGCGCTGGAGTTGAACTATGCGCATAAGTTAACGGACCAGATGACGGCGCTGCTGGGCGGTCGCGTGGCGCGGGCGGATTACCGCGCCAGCATGGCCCAGACGCGGGATGATTGCGAATACACGGTAAACGCGGGATTACGTTATGCGTTCACGCCAAACCTCAGCGCCGAGCTGGGGTATATGGCTGAGATGGGACGTGACGTGACGACGGATTACAAAGATACGCGCACCTTTGATCGCAATGTGACCTCGCTAAGCGTGACGATCAAGTACTAGGCCGCATACCAGCCGTCTACTTCCCATCTCAACGGTCCCGTAGGTCCCGTTGTACCCGGGCACGTCAGGTTCCAGCCTGCTGCAGGACGGTTGCATACACAGCGTCATAACTCGCCAAGGGAGGCGGCGCCGCAGAAGGTCCCGCTGTACGAATATGAAAAATGGCAAACAGCTTGCGCTGCAGGCGCTATCGGGTGTCGCGACGGATCGGGTGCCGGTCGCACTCTTCAACTGGGAGTTCGACTACACGTGGAAAGCGGCGGGGATTGAACCTTGGCAGCTGGCGGTCGGCGGGAGTGATTCGTGGCACCAGGCGCATCGGGCTTTGCTGGCCCGGCATGACGTCGACTTGCTCTTTTATACCGGCGCGATCGAGGGCCCGCTGGAACCGACCCTGCTGAAAGAAGACGCGGCCAAATGGGTCGTCCGAAACAACAACACCGGCATGGTATACGGGTTAACCAAAGACAGCCTTTCGTTGTATGAACTGCAGACCGGGGCCAAGGGGTGCGGCGCGGTTGGCAAGGTCGAAACCTTTGCGGATGCCGACCGGCTGATTCGAACCTTCCGGACCGACCGGCTGATTCCAACTTTTGCCGGCTGGGGAGAGTCCTATTTGTCCGGTTTGACCCGACTGATCCGCGAGGTCGGCGATCGCACGCTGATTCTGCCCCACTACTCGCCGGCGTATGTCTACAGTTGCTATGCGCTGGGCTTCGAAGACGCCATGCTGCTGATGATGGAGAACCCCTCGCTATTTACTTATGTCTGCGCCTTAATGGGCGCCGATCACCACACCCGGATGCGCCAACTGAAGGAAGCCGGGGCAGAGGCGGTGTTCATCGCGGATGGATGGGCATCCTGCGATATCATCTCGCCGGAGCTGTTCGAACGCTTCGCCCTGCCGTGTCAGGTGTCGATTGTGGCCGCAGCCCGGGCAGCCGGCCTTAAAACAATCCTCTGGAACGAGGGGGATATTCTGCCGGTGCTGAAACAGCAGGCCACGGTTCCCGTGGATGCCTTTGCTTTTGAACAGCCCCGGAAAGGCATCGACCTGACAGTTGAGAAAATCCGGCAGGTCTTTGGTCCCAGCCGCTGTCTCTTCGGAAATCTCGATTCCGAGCTCCTGCTGATGCGGAATCAGCCGGATGAGATCAAACGGGAAGTCGAGCGTCAAATCCGGCAGTCCGGGCCGGGGGCACCGTTCATTCTCAGCACCGGAAGCCCGCTGCCATCCAATATCGACCTGGATGCATACGATCGGGTCATCGAGGCGGCACACGCGTTTGCGTGGGCGAAATAATC
>SESE01001092.1_pt1 | contig 11155 bp, 13 predicted proteins | sample 3171371 | NCBI WGS metagenome assembly SESE01 (sample SAMN06051881, study PRJNA518727) | freshwater metagenome | biome: subpolar coniferous forest; feature: holomictic lake; material: water; isolation source: holomictic Lake 442, 13 m depth | place: Canada: near Kenora, Ontario | collected...
GTGTGGAGTTCAATGAGTTGTCGGATGGAGAGAAATGCTTTTTTGTGTGTGCGCTGGTTGTGGCTGCAAACAGATATTATGGACCGCTCTTTTGCTTTTGGGATGAACCTGACAACTACCTCGCACTCTCTGAGGTCGGCTTTTTTCTTCTCTCACTGCGGCAATCATTTCAGGGGAGTGGGCAAATTCTGGTGACCTCGCATAATCCCGAAGCCATAAGAAAGTTTTCCAATGAAAACACCTTTGTGCTCGACAGAAAAAGTCATCTGGAACCCACGCTCGTCAGGTTACTTTCCGAATTACCGATTCAGGGTGATCTTGTCGGTGCCCTGATTCGGGGGGATATTGAATTATGAGCATCAACAAGCACAAACCACATCTGCTCGTGCTACCCGAAGATGATGCTGATCGCCAGATTGCGAACGGCTTTGTGATTGCGCAAGGAGTGGGGCTTGATGACCGGGCTATCCAAATTTTACCCGAAGCTGGTGGATGGAAAAAAGTATTGGACGAGTTCATTGAGTGTCATTGTTCCGAGATGCGTTCTCATCCGGCAAGGATGATGGTTTTGCTAATTGATTTCGATAACCAGTACACAACACGTTTTCCCTATTTTAAAAGCAATATTCCTGCCGATTTGCAAGGCAGGGTTTTTGTGCTCGGTGTACGGTCCGAACCTGAACAATTAAAAAGAGCGTTGGGTTGCGTTGGCTTTGAAAAAATAGGAGAAGCGCTCGCAATGGATTGTTATGAGAACTCAACACAAACATGGGGACATGAGCTTCTTGAACACAACGAAAGCGAATTGCATCGTATGATGGCCGCAGTCAAACCCTTTCTTTTTTCCTGAGCTCATTGAGTTGAAGCTACAGCTTGCCATTTCACATCATTGAATTTATGGCTTGACCAACTACAGTCCATAATGTGTAGACCCCACCCGATTTCAGTGTATCTCTCACACGGTCGAGTTTTAACGCATCATCAAGGCTGAATATTCGGCGTTTGCATAATCCAAGAGGTCATCTTATTTTCAGGCAAAAAGTGGTTACGATTGAATAAGGCGCTGCAGCAAAATCTCTTCGACATTGCGGCGGCTGTCGAGTACCGCTGTTACATAAACATTGCTGTCTGCGATCCGATACAGCAACCTCCATGGTGAAATAATCAGCTCCCGATAGATAAAAACGCCGTTAGACTGAAGTTCAGGAACGACCCTGCCTCGTTCGGGAAAAGCATATAACGCGGAGGCTTTATCCCTGATGTTTTCCAGAACATGCAAAGCATTCGGCACCTTATCGCCAGCAATAAAGGTGATAATCTCCCTGAGATCCCGTTCCGCAACTTCAGTCCATAAAACACTGTAACTTGCACTCATGAGGTCTGCTCTTTCAACAGACGTTCAAGGTCACTGAATACCGCCTCTTGCGGGCGAATATTGCCTTTACGGATATTCTCTTCACCCTGTGCAAGCAGTTTCAGCAAGCCAAGCGCATTGCGCATCTCCTCATAACTTTTCGGGTCTTGAAGAACCGCTCTTGGCTCACCGTTCTGGGTAATAATAACCGGACGACGCGTATTGTTTATCTGTTCAAGAAGATCAGCCGTATTTGCCTTGAGCCAGGTGACCGGTTTGATGTCGGTTGTGATATTCATATATCCTTTCCTCTTCGTTGTTTCTCTAAATCTGAATATAGTACGATATTCGGTCTTGCGAAAAATTATCCTCAAAAGCAAGGTCGGAATAAGCTGCCAACTTCAATCATCCCGTTAGTCAGCAAGGAAACGGCCAATGAACTTTTGAAAGTGTTGGCCTATCCAAAATTCAAGCTCACAAAAACGGAGCGATTGTTCTTACTGGCTGATTTTCTGCCTTACGCTGAAACGGTCACTTCGCTTGATGTGCCACTTGACTTACCTGTAATTCGAGACAAAGCAGATCAAATATTTTTAACGTTAGCCGTAGGTGGCAAGGCGGATGCTTTGGTGACTGGTGATAACGACCTGCTTGTTCTTAAGGATGTCTTTAAAAATCCGCCAATTATGTCGCTCAGTGAATTTGAGCAATGGCAAAAAAGCTGAAAGGACGATTTTGCTGGTTGCGTTCGTGCTTTTTTGTTGCTATTTGCGGAAACCGACCAGCAATTGCTTCTGGTGTCAGTATTACAGAATACTTGCCCATATATTTTTTGGGTCTTTAATCTCAGTAAACCTGCCAGCAGCAACATCCTCCTCCCCTCTTTTCAATACCTCCAACAACCTTGTATTGTCGAAGGATTCATCCTTCACCGTAACTTTTTGCCCGGGCACAATCTCAACAGTCTCACCCTTGTTAAACCGAACCACAACTTTTTCCCTGGCTGCCAGGTTCAGGTATTTTTTGAGGTTCTTGCGTAACTCTGTTGTGCTGATCGCTATCATGATTATCTCCCCTGCATTGTATTTTACAGTATATTGCAGGAAGTATAGACATTTTTTCATCAAAACCCTCAAAGAGCTAGGCCGGAAATGGTTGCCGACAAGAGCTGATAAGTAACTCACGCAATATCAAAGGATTGTACAAGGAGGTGTTCGGCTGTCATGGGGGCACCCAGGTTTTATGGAGTTGAAGTGGAGGGGGTAAAATGGTTGGCTAATGACAGTATTTTCATAGAAAAGAAGAAATTTTGAGCTTTTTGTGTGTGTTTTTGTTCAGGGGTGCTTCGCCATTCGAAAAGGATAAAGAGTAACAATGAGAATTTATCTGGATACATCGGTTTTTGGAGGCGTATGTTGATGATTAGCGAATCTGAATGCGTCATGTTGAAACGGCGTAGCGCTGAGCATGTTGCAACATTAGTGGCTGGCATGTCTCAACACGAGCAATTGGAGTTTTGGCAGAAACGCACAAAGGCGATGTTAACGCGCCAGGAGGAATCGCAACAGAAGAAGACCGCCAGCCAGAACGCCGAAAAGCCTTGATCTTTGGTTTGTACTTGGGGAATATGCCGAAAGTGAATTTGTGGCGGGTCGCGCAAAACCGCTGTGAATCATTTCACCATATCGGAGTTTTGGTTAGAGCCGAGAATTAAATTCTATCAATAGTAACCAAATAAGGGAGAACAGCTATGCAGCATACCGTAACGCTTAATATTCCTGAAGTTTTCGAACCCAGGATACAAAGGATAAAAGATTTTGATCTCTTCGTGAGCTCCATTACGATTGATGCCTTACAATAATCTGAGCCTCGCATCCAACCTCAACACTTGGCTGAAGCTGCACAAAAGATGCTTCACGACTATCAAACAAACGCTGAACTGACGTGTTTTACGGCACTTGATGGAGAGCCAATTGTATGAAGAATAGAGAAATCTGGTTGATCAACCTTGAACCAACAATTGGGGCAGAAATCAAAAAAACACGTCCTGCGATTATTGTCAGCCGCAATGAAATCGGTATTTTACCTCTGAAAATCGTTGTTCCAATTACCGATTGGAAAGAGCAGTATAGCCATGCGCCATGGATGCTCAAGCTATCTCCAGATAAGCAGAATGCGCTTCAAAAAGTCTCTGCTGCAGATACGTTTCAAGTTTGTTCTATCTCCAGGGAGCACTTTATAACACAACTTGGCGTTGTTGATGAAATAACCATGCAACTGATCAAGCAAGGCTTGGGGTGTGTGCTTGATATCAAATAAAGGGGAAAGATTATGGAACTCTCTGCTCTTCTAACACCCGCCGCTGAAGGTGGTTACGTTGCGGTCAATCCTGAAACAGGGACGACAACTCAGGGTGAAACCATTGAAGAGTCCCTCGCGAATTTGCGGGAAGCAACTGAATTGTATCTGGAGGTGTTTCCTTTGATTCAGTCGGGGCGTTCTTTGCTGACAACATTTCACGCGGCTACCGTCGATAACGCATAGACCTTTTTCGCGTATGTGCTGGCTGCCGCAACATCTCCGGACTGGAGTGCCTCTCGTACCCTGTCAAGTTTTAACGCATCATCAAGAGTGATATAAGGCGCCCAGCCATCTTCAGCATCAATAATTTCGATTTCTACTTCGGCAGCATAGTTACCTGCATGAACAAACTTGGTATGTTTTCTGGTATTCATCTTTTCCTCCTGGTGAAATTATCGGACCATTTATCAGGATCTGGCCGATAGGCAGTTATAAGCACGGCTGGTGATACTTTGCCACTGGCGATTCCCCAAACAACATGAACAGGTTGCCCGTTTTTATCCTCTTGCAACACAAGCACACACGGACCTTTACTGAAAGTGGGATAGTCCTCAACCACTATCGCCCCATTGATTGAATGCAGGACATCCTGGACAGAAAGATCATCTGCTGCAAGCTCTTCATAGCCATGGCTTGAAATAACGACATCATTTTGGGCTACCAGTCGCTGAACATCCATCAACACCATGCTTTCCAAATCAATCCTTTCTGCCAGTTATCGCCAATCATTTTTTGCTACGCATACAAAATAAATAAATAGTTGGCCAAAAACATCATGCGTTCATCTTCTGATGTATTATCCCCCTGAGTTTCAATACGGTTTTTTCATCACAAAAAACAGAGACTCTCATTTCATGCTTTACACAATGTCCTGAGTTCAATAAAAGGAGAGCGTTACTCCACACCAACCTCGTCGATCTCCCCCATAATCCTTGCTGTTTCCGTCAGTGCGACGATAATGCGCTGGTAGTGGCGAACGTCCTCGAAGCTGAGTTCGCGGCTTTTGCGGTCTTTGAGCCATTTTTGTGCGGGCTGGTAGCCGCCGATGTAGAATTCCCATGCGATTGATGGGACGCCATCGAAATATTGGGTTTCGTTGATGTACACTTTCCCATCCTGATAGTGCAGTTTGCCCACCATGTTATCGCCGCTGACGGGATAGGTGGTCAAGCGCTGGTCAACGGTCGGGCTTTCGAGCAGATGGAGTTGCCGCAGTTCGCTGCCAAGAGCGACGAGTTGCCGGAAGGTTTGCTGATCTTTCGGGTATGGTACTCTTGGGAAGTCAATCTTCAGGAACTCTTTGTATTTCTCGCGGTAGCTCGGGCTGTGCAACACTGCGTAGATGTAGTCGAGGATGTCGATCGGGGCGAAGGTTCCTGTGGTTTCTTCTTTTTCCGGGGTGAAGGTAAGGTCGAGTGCTGTTGCAATTTCATCGACGATTGCTCTGTTCAGGTTTGGGGTTCTCTGCTGCTGGCCATCGGTGGTGATTTGATTGTCGGATTCAGGATAGAGGTAAAGAGGAAAAATATATCCCCGCTCTTTGGTTCTATTCGATATTCTTGAATCATCGGCGATATGTTTTGTGATTCCGATATGTTCCCATGTCTCAACTGCGGATTGTCTGCAAGTCATCAATCCAATATTTTCACCGTTCAGAAAATGTTGCATTACTTCTCTTCTGGGCATACAAAGAAACCCTCTTGATCTTCCAGTATAATAGGTGTAACGGTTATCAAAAGGGCGGTAACTGATCGGCACGATGTTCGAGAAATCAGGGCCTGATTGTGACAAATCATTTTTTGCATACACAACTTTCCAGTCTCTTGCATCTTTGCCGAGAGAAAATCGTGTTCTCGCACGCTCAACATCCAATGAAAGGAATTCCTCAATTGTTCGCTGAACTTCTGCAGGCTTATCGCTAATGGTAAATTCATCTCGTGCCGTTACAATCCCCACTGAATTGACAGGATAGAGCTCATGCACGGCAAACGCCTCGCCATACTGTTTCAACCCGTTCAAATCTTTCTGCACAAAAAAGTATTGTGGCGCAGAGAGGCCGAGAACGGTAAAGTCAACCGTTGCAAGGTTGTTTGCCCAGAGAAAATCATATTTGAAGGCGCGATCACCATACAGGTCATAATGCAGCACTTCGGCCAATTCCCCTTTTTTCTTTTTGCCGGTTTTCACAAACAGATTAATGCTCACTCCTTGCTGAATATCAAAGACGTTCTTGTCGGGCGAACCGTCAGGGCAAACCTCCTTTTTCTTTGAGTTGCCGTGGAGGTCAAGAATATAGATTCTGTCAAAGGTGGAGAGCAGATGCCACCGCATTCCCCGGAAGGTTGGGTTGTCGAGAAAGCTGTGGTTGTTGATGAAGGCGAGTACCCCGTCGCCGTTTTTTTCGACAAAGTGCTGCCCGTAGCGGATGAACTTCACATAGTCATCATTGAGCCATTTCGGATTTTTCTCCTTGAGTTTGCCGCCGCCGGGCTCCTGCTTGTAATCTTCCAGAAGCTTTTCAATCCATTCACCTTTATTTGAAGAGTGGCCGCTATAGGGCGGATTCCCCAGCACCACCATCACCGGTGTATCCCGTTTGATGTAGTTGGCTTCGTTGGCCTCCTGCGACAGCCAACCGGCAAAGAGGGTGCCGGTTTCAGGATGGTGCTCTTCAAGCGAATTGGTCAAGTAGACGCGGAAGCGCTGTTCAATGGTTGGTTTATAGCCAGTCTCGGCAAGAAGCAGGTCAAGCTTCAGGTGGGCCATGGCGTAGGAGGCCATCAGGATTTCAAAGCCGTTCAGTCTTGGGATAAGGTGATGCTCGACGTAGTTGCTCCAGACTCCCTCCTGCCCTGCAAACTGTTTATGGATGTGCTTGATAATCTCCGCCAGAAAGGTGCCTGTGCCGGTTGCAGGATCGAGCATCTGCACCTTATGAACCTCAATCTGCAGGGTGGTGTAGCCATCTTTTGAGCGCTTGTCGGTTGTTGCGCGTTTGATGTCAACAGTGGTTTTGCTGGTATCGGCAAGGCCATCCTTGAGGCCGAACTCGCTCTTCAGAATGTCATCAACGGCGCGGACAATAAAGTTGACTACTGGTTCCGGAGTGTACCAGACCCCCCGGCTTTTACGCAGTGCAGGGTCATATTCGGCAAGAAAGGTCTCGTAAAAATGGATGACGGGGTCGTTCTGCTGGGTGGCTTTGCCGAAATCCTTGAGCAGGGCAGCGACATCGGTGGCTTTGAAGAGGTCGGCCAGCGCATCAACAATCCAGACAATCCGGCTGTCGAGATCGTAGCCTGCAATGTACTGAAAGAGCTTGCGGAGAAAAGGATTTGTCTTTGGAATCAGCTCGGCCGCCTCTTTTCGGTTGAAATCTTCCAGCGTCGGGTCGTGCAAACGGGCGGCAAACATGCCGTAAGCAATCGTCTGCGCATAGATGTCGGCAAACTGTTTTGGAGTAATGTCATGAATGAGCACCTGCATGAATCCCTCCAACTGCTCTTTCAGGCTGTTGTTTGCTTCGTGAAGCATCGCGCTCTTCTCGCTGGCGGTGTCGGTGGAGAGCGCTTTTTCTATCACGTCAGCCAGTAACCGGGCTTTTGCCGCCATCATTTTTGAAAGTTTCGAGGCGGAGGTGACGGTCTGTCCTTTGTATCGGCTGAATTCCTGAATCAGGTACGTGAATGGCTTGAAGTTTTCGGGCCGGGCAACAATTTTGCCGTTCTGTATCTCGACAAGAACAATGGTGGTCGTCAAGTGACCTTCCAGATAGAGCCGGAATTCGAGGTAATCGGTAATGATCAGGTTTGGCAAAGAGCTTTGGTAACGGGCAAATTGTTCGTTGTAGAGCTTGTTGTCGAGCGACTTGCCGATGTCTTTTGCCTCGATGTAGCCGACGGGAATGCCCTTGCGGGTCAGGATGTAGTCAGGAGCGCCGCAATCAATCCGTTGCGGTTCATTGGTGACCTCGACGTACGGTGCCAGCGACTTCAACAGGTTTTGCAGATCTCCACGGTAGCTGTGCTCGGTTGCATTGCCGGCCTTGTATCGCCTGTTGATGGTGTCGATGTACTCCTGAATGGTCATGGAGAGAGATGGTTAAAAACAATTGTGCTTTTCGGATGGTTGAAAAAACGGCTTGTGTCACACTTAAAAAAATAACGCCTGCAGCCTTCGAAGAGGCTATCCGGCTCTCTTCTACCAACAACAGGCGCTTGTCAATGGACTTTTCGCCCTTGTAATGCACAGGGTCAGGGTCATCAATCTGTTCAACGGCAGCCATCCGGCTTTACTCTTGAGCTACGGGACGAACACAAGGCGGAAGCCAACATTGCTGTTGCGGTTGCCTGGGGTGTCGTTGTTGCGATAAGCCGACCGGCAGTTCTCGGCATTGTTGTTCCAGCTCCCGCCGCGAAGAACACGGTTCGAACCCACGATTGATGCCCTTATTGCTCTCGTTCGTCCATTAGCGAATGATACACCTTTTTTCTGAACTCTACAGCATCGGCATACTCCGTAAAGGCCACCAACGGCATGGCATGGGTTGCATACTCCTTTTGTGACCATTGGCCTCTTTGCAGATAACCGGCATAAAGCGATGATTTCTGGATAAACCGTCTCTTGCTGTGCTGCGTCAACCGTACCCTCCCGGGAAACAATAAATATCCCAGAAAAGGCAACCCTGTTTCGGGACTGTTCAAACAAAACGGCTTGAACAACAGCTTCAACTCTGTTGCCGCAAACTCCTGCAACCGGTATCCCGCATCAAGAAGAGCCTCCCTGTCATGATGCCACAACACCATATCGTCCATATACCGAACATAAGCCGGTATGCGCAACTCCTCCTTAATCCAGTGATCGGCCCTCGACAGATAATGGTTGGCAAAATACTGGCTTGTCAAATTCCCGATAGGCACACTTTTCTGCGCTGTGGTTGCATAGCTGTCAATGATTTTTTCAAACATCACAAGGAGATGTTTTTCCCTGAACAGTCGGTGGAGTTGCGCTTTCAAAACCGTATGATCAATGCTCTCAAAATACTTGCGCACATCAAGTTTTAAAAACCATCGATAGTGGCGGTGATACTCTCTGGCCGTGTCGAGCGCTGCATAGGTGCCCTTTCCAATACGACTGGCGAAACTGTTTTCAATCTGATGTTTTTCAAATGCATCGTGGCAGATATTCATCAACGCATGATGCAGCACCCGTTGCGAAAAAGGAGCTGCGCAAATCAACCGTTTTTTGGGATCGTAGACCGTAAAGTAATGATAGTTCCCCGTTTCGATTGACCCGGAACCTATCTGCTGCTGAAGAAGGTGCAAATTTTCATACAACCGATTCCTGTAGGCAACAACACCCTGATCATAAGCTTTGCCTTTTTGAGCCTTGTAAAAAGCTTCATAGAGATTGTTGAGATCGAGTATCTCCTCAATCAGCCGTCCCTGTCGCCTCATTGGTTTCGGATTTTTCTGTAAAATAACGGGCAAAACGTTCCACTTTTTTTTCACCAATGCCCTTGATAGCCAACATATTCTTTTCCGTAACCTCGTCAAGTTTTGCAAGAGCTGCCAGCTCTTCGTCGGTAAAAATTATGAAAGCTGCAACGCCCTCATCGATTGCCGCTTTTTTCCGTTTTTCACGCAGGGCTGAAAATTTGTTGAAGGTTGGCTCATCGAGCACTTTGCGGTAATCAACCCTTGCCTTCTGCTCCGCACCTGACGGATTGGTCGCAGACGACTCGGCATAGCGCACACAGAAACACCAGCAAGCACTGTTTTTATTACTGATAAGACGGTTTTCAACCTCAAGCACTTTGTTCGCTTTGAGAAACGTATTCAGCTCCTGCTCGGCAGCGCCACTGTCACCAACAGGGATGGTAAAAAGTTTGATTTGCATGCTTATTTCCGCGTCATCAGGGTTTCCATCAAAAAAAAATTTCGGCCGCCACAGGGCGGCCTTTCTGTTGTCGGTCACTGCCCCGCCGAAAGGCGTGCGTCGGCGTCCCGCCGCCGCTCCCCTCCCGGCTGCCATCTCCCTCTCGCTCAAGAGTAAAGCCGGAATAAACTGCCACTTGAACTACGGGACGAACACAAGGCGGAAGCCAACATCGCTGAGGCGGGAGCCAGGGGAGTCGCCGCCGCGACCAGCCGACCGGCAGGAATCGGCATAGTAGTTCCAGCTCCCGCCGCGAAGAACACGGGACGAACCCGTTTCAGGGCCTTCCGGATTTTCTACAACTCCTTTCGTTTTACATTCCTCATAATAGTTCTCATCATACCAATCACTGCACCACTCCAACACATTACCGTGCATGTTATACAATCCCCAGGCATTTGGCTCCAAACTCTCTACAGCAACTGTGTTCTTTCGATACTCTCCTTTTGGATGCTTGTTGTATGGATAGTTGCCATCATAATTTGCCTGCTTTGTTGTCAGGTTCTCACCTGTACTGAAAGGTGTTTTTGTTCCTGCCCGGCATGCATACTCCCACTCCGCTTCGGTGGGCAACCGGAATGTCTTGCCGGTTTTTGAACTCAGCCATAAACAATATTGTGTGGCATCATTCCAGCTTACATGCACTACCGGATGATTGTGCTCTTCCGGCGCTCTTTCATTTCCTGATACTCCATATCGCCAGTTTAAACCCTCTTTATCAACCCACTTTTTCCCATCCCATATTCTGCTGCTGTTCTGCTTTTCCGCCTCTGTCTGATAGTTCGATTCTGTAATAAATCTGCTGAAATCAGAAACGGTAACAGCATATTTGCACAGATAATAATCAGACAATTTTACGGAATGCTGCATCTCATCTTTTTGTCTGCCAGCTTCACGGTCAGGACTGCCCATTATAAATTCACCGGCAAGTATCCTTACATAATTTGATAAAACAAGAGAAGCTATACCTGCTTCAGAACAAAACTGTTTTACCATATCCATACCGGCGAAATCAAGCTGCATGGCAAAATCCGGGTTTTCAAGCGCCTCCTTTGCCAGAAAAAATTCAAGAATCGACTTGTGGGAAAATTTCCAGTTATTTTCCGCATCGCGCGTCAACAATGACTGACCGGTCATTTGATACCCCTTTAGCCCTGCGTCTATATCGGTAGCATCATGTTTTGATAAACACCAGTTTTTTGTTTCTTTTCGTTTTTCATAAATCCTTAACGCGACAAGTTGCGAATAGGCATGCAGCTTTTGCCTGAATTGTTCTGTCTCCTTGTTTTCATGCTCACGTTTTTTGACTTCACGATTAATCCAGCCATTGACCAATGCTTCATAAATCTGCCAGGTATTATTATATCTGACCTTGCCATCAACAAAATCATCAATGTAATTGAGCAGCATTGGACGAACCATAAGCTTGGGAGAATTATTTACAATTTCCTGTGCTATCTTTTTTTTCTTACGGTTCCAAAACCGGAATATGCCATATTTTTT
>SESE01001093.1_pt1 | contig 11151 bp, 3 predicted proteins | sample 3171371 | NCBI WGS metagenome assembly SESE01 (sample SAMN06051881, study PRJNA518727) | freshwater metagenome | biome: subpolar coniferous forest; feature: holomictic lake; material: water; isolation source: holomictic Lake 442, 13 m depth | place: Canada: near Kenora, Ontario | collected...
GGCGTTCGCTCCGCTCATCAATTTGCAGCAGCGCCGCCTTGCCGCCGAGATGCTCGGTTTTTTGCTGGTGCTCTTGTTGATGGCGTGGATGCTCAGACGCCAGCTCGCGCCAGTGACGGCGGCGGCGACGGCCTTGCGTGCCATGTCCGGCGAAGACTATCCAACGCAGTCGCTGCCGGTCGCCCGGCAAGACGAAATTGGTGAATTGATCGGCGGTTTCAATTCACTGCTGGAACTGCTGGCGCAACAAAAAGCGGTGGTGCAGGAAAGCGAAAAATTCAAGCAGGCGATCCTGAACTCGATGTCGTCGCAGATTGCGGTGCTCGATCATGACGGGGTCATTGTGGCGGTCAACGAGCCCTGGCGACGCTTTGCCATGGAAAACGGCCTGTCCCCCGGCACGCTGGCAACCAACACCGATGTTGGCGCCAGCTACTTTGATGCTTGCAGGGTCGACAGCAGCAGCGCCGAACCAGAGGTATCGGATGCCAGCGCCGGCATTACGGCGGTACTGCGTGGGGAGGCCGCCAGTTTCAGTCAGGAATATCCCTGCCACTCACCGACGCAGCAGCGCTGGTTCCAGATGACGGTCACTCCGCTGGGTAAGGCGACCTCTCGCGGCGCGGTTGTCACGCACACCGACATCAGTGAACGCAAGGGTACCGAAATCAAGCTGCTCCAGTCTGAGTTATTGATGCGGACTTCGATTGAAACCATTGGTGAGGCATTCACCATTTTTGATGCGCAAGACCGGCTGGTTTTTTGCAACCAGGAATACCGGGACATTTACCGCAGTTCGGCGCCCATCATCGAGATCGGGCGCACATTTGAAGAAATTCTGCTTTTTGGAGTTTCGCATGGTCAATTTGCAGACATCAGCGGGCGCGAGTCGCAATGGGTGGCCGAGCGCATGGCGATCCATCGTCAAGGGGAGCAGGAGTTGATCCAGCGGCTTGCCGGCGGGCGCTGGCTCAAGATTCGTGAAAAGCGAATGGCAAACGGCTACACCGTCGGTTTTCGGGTCGATGTCACCAGCCTTTATGCGGCGCGCCAGGCGGCCGAGGCCGCCAATATCGCCAAGAGCCTGTTTCTGGCTACCATGAGCCATGAAATCCGGACCCCGATGAACGCCATTCTGGGCATGGCACAACTGCTTCTGAAACCCGAACTGAAGGATGCCGAGCGGCTGCAATACTCCCGCACCATCCTGGGTTCAGGCCAGAACCTGCTGACCCTGCTCAACGATATCCTTGATTTTTCAAAAATCGAGGCTGGCAAGGTGACGCTTGAATCGATCGCGCTGCAGCCCGAGCAGATCATCCATGAAACACGGGACTTGTTCACAGAAATTGCCCGAACCAAGGGCTTGCGCATTGAAGTCAATTGGGGCGGTCCGGCCGACCCCTATTTCGGCGACCCGCATCGATTGCGCCAGATGTTGTTCAACCTGGTCAGCAACGCCCTCAAGTTCTCCACGCAGGGGCTGGTTCGGATTGAGGCCTGCGAGATCAGCCACAGCGAACACTTTGCCATACTCGAATTCGCTGTTTCAGACAGCGGCATCGGTATCCCCAAAGAAACGCAGGCGCTGCTGTTTCAGCCCTTCAGCCAAACTGACGGATCTTCCACGCGGCGCTATGGTGGCACCGGACTGGGCCTGTCCATCGTGCGGGACCTGGCTCAGCTCATGGGGGGCGAGGTCGGCGTTGAAAGCGATGGCGGGCAAGGGTCCAGGTTTTGGTTTCGGATCCAGGCCAGATACGCGCCGGCGGGCTTGCCCAGCCGCCAGGCGCCAGACGCCATCATGCACAAAGTTGCCGTTGCCAAGCTCGTTGATCGCGACCGCGTCATGGCATTGGTGGCGCAACTGGAACCCCTGCTGCGCCAACACAAATTCGATGCCATCAGCCGTTTGCGCGAGCTGCAGGAGGTGGTGGCCGCAACCGCGCTGGCACCGGAGATTGCTGAATCCGCTCGCCTGCTGGAGGATTTCCAATTTGACCTGGTGCTGACTCGTTTGCGTACCATGGTGCTTGCCAATCAATGGGATGAGGTCACAAGTGATCGTTAAAAAACCGCAAATTCTGATCATTGACGATACCCCGGCCAATTTGCTGACGCTGGGGGGCATGCTGGCTGCCGACTATGAAGTGAGCGTTGCAACCTCCGGCGCGGCCGGGCTGGCGTTGGCCGCCCAAGCGGCGCCCGATCTGATCCTGCTCGACATCATGATGACGGAAATGGATGGCTACGAGACCTGCCAGCGCCTCAAGCAGATCGAGTCGGTCCGAAATGTCCCCGTCATTTTTATCACTGCCAGAGGCGACTACGATTCCGAAGCGCGCTGCTTTGCCGAAGGTGCTGTGGACTTCGTGACCAAGCCCATCAACCTGCCGGTATTGTTAGTCCGCATCAAAACCCACCTGGCGCAGTACGACCAGCGTAAAAGTCTGGAGGCCATGTTCCGCAACGTGGTCGAGTTCACTCCCGATGCTTTCATTCTTGCCAGTACCGAAGGACTGGTTGTCAGCATCAACGCGCGGGCTGAATTGCTTTTTGGTTATGACGCGCAAGAGCTGATCGGGCAGCCGGTCGAAGTTTTGATTCCGCCGCGCTTTCATGCCAGCCACATTGACTTGCGCAAGTCCTATATGCAATCGCACATGTTGTCCAAGCGCCCCAGCGTCGTGTGCCAGCGCAAGGACGGCAGCGAATTCCCGGCCGATATCAGCCTGAGCCCGCTGCGAACTGATCGCGGCATGCTGATGATGGCTGTGGTGCGCGATGTCAGCGAGCGCCGCAATGCGCAATTGGCGCTGGAAGAATCAAGCCAGCGCCTGCGCGAGCTGGCGGCGCAAAACGAGGCCGTCCGCGAAGCCGACAAAAAACATATTGCGCGCGAAGTACACGACGAATTGGGGCAGGTGCTGACGGCGCTACGCATGGATATTTCCCTGCTGAGTCTGCGTTTTGGCGCGCTCGATCCGGCCCTGATCGATAAAGTTCAGGGCATGAAGGCGCTGGTCGACCGCGCCATTCAGGGTGTGCGCAATGTGGCCATGAACTTGCGTCCGGCGGCACTCGACATGGGTCTGGTTCCAGCCATTGAGTGGTTGTGCAGCGAGTTCACCCGGCAAAACAACCTTGCCTGCCGGCTCCACTTCGCCGATGAAAACATTGAGTTGAATGAGACACGCTCGGTTGTCGTGTTTCGCATCGTGCAGGAGTCGCTCACCAACATCGTGCGCTACGCCAGCGCCAGCCAGATCGACGTCACCCTGAGTTGCCATGAAAATGAACTGCGGGCGCAGGTTAGCGACAACGGGCTGGGTTTTGACCTGCAAACGGCAGCTCAGAAAAAGTCCCTGGGGCTGCTGGGCATGCGTGAGAGGGCGCTGGCGCTGGGCGGAGTGCTGGAGATCATCAGCAAGCCGGGGCAGGGGACAACGATTAACTTGTCGATCCCGATCAAATTTGACAGAAGAAAGACAGACCATGATTCGACTGCTAATCGCCGATGACCACGCCATTGTTCGCAGTGGTTTGAAGCAGATATTTGCGCTGGCACCTGATCTCGCCGTGGCGGGTGAGGCCGTCAATGGCGCCGAAGTGCTGGAGCGCCTGCGTGAGATGCCGTTTGATTTGCTGCTGCTCGACCTGAACATGCCCGGCATCAGCGGCGTTGACCTCATCACACGCGTCAAGGCGCACCGGGCCGATCTGCCCATTCTGGTGCTCAGCATGCACAACGAGCCGCAAGTCGCCGCCCGCATGCTCAAGGCCGGCGCCTCTGGCTACATCACCAAAGACTGTGAGCCCGACATCCTGCTGGCGGCCATTCGCAAGGTGGCCGCGCACGGCAAGTACATTGCGCCTGAAATTGCCGAAAAAATGGCGTTCGATGTGACCTCGTCAGAGCCGCGTGCCCCGCACACAACGCTGTCGGAGCGCGAGTTGGAGGTCATGCGACTGCTGATCGAAGGCCGCAGCGTGAATGAAATTGCGACGCAACTTGTCATCAGCAACAAGACCGTCAGCACCCACAAAGCGCGTCTGATGGAAAAAATGCAGCTCTCCAGCATGGCAGAAATGATGCGCTACGCCATGGAACATGATTTGTTGGCCTGAATATTAAGACTTAAGCTTCAAGAACTGACCTGTTACCGGGCTCTTCACCCTGTTTCATTGGGGAAAAGTTAAATTTGTAGGGCATTCCCTACCCTCGGTCATCCTTTTCCTGACAGAAGAATAGTCTTTTGCTGATTGTGGAGCCAATGTCCCTCAACGATCATTGCGCCGACCTGATCGATTTGTAACCCTTGGCAATTGATGCGGCGACCTGTAGGAGTGTGTTGACACTTCTTGCATTGATCACCGAGTTGCCAGGGACTAGTCGAAACAGGCGGATCAGCACGGTAGTTGTACGCATACAGCTCAATTTTAGGGAGTCATAGGTTATGAAAGTTAACGACATGAAAAAGATCCAACGCGGATCCTTCAAGCTAAATCCAGTAGCTTCGGCGCTTCTGGTGGTGATGGCCGCACAGCTTCCGGCCAATCTGGCGCACGCCAACAGCGCTTTTGGCTCCAACACCAACATTGCCGGCAATCCCGTCGATGTACCGACCTATTTTGCCAGCAGCCCGTCGGGCATCCAGCCGGCGTACGACCTCGCGACGCATGCGCTGAGTTCAGTCACGCTGACCGGCGCATCGATTGACGCGACGGGCAAGAGTGTGACGGTCACACCACCCGCCGGAACGATTCTCGCCGTGGGAGCGCCTGTAGCCGGCGGCGGCTTCCCCGCGGGTACCAGCATTGCCACCATCGCTGGTAACGTATTCACGACATCGGCGGCTGCCGTGGCTGTGACCGGCGCGGCTGTCGGCACGACCGGCCCGGGCGCGACCGCGGCGACTCTGACAACCGCTACGCTCCTGGTCAACACCGGCACCCCGCTACGCAAGTTTGTCGACTCTATCGGCGGTGTCGCCATTGGCCTGGAACCTGTGAAGGTCACTGTGGGGGGGGCTGTTGACCAGAAGGCAACAGACCTGAAATCCGGTATTCCAGTGGCCATCGCTCAACCCAAGTGGGTTAACCCCGTTAGCGGAATAGTTACGAACGATGATTATTACGAAATCGCTATCGTTGAGTACACCGAGTACATGCACAGCGACCTGGCAAAGGCGACACGCTTGCGTGGTTACGTCCAGGTTGAAACCCCGGCGCTGCTCGGAGCAACCGGACTGAAAGACCCGGCTGGTATTGGCAGTGAGCACATTCCTGCAACCTATCCGAATGGATCAGCGATCACAGACGCTGCCGGAAACCCTGTATTCTTCGCACACCAGCCCCACTACCTAGGCCCTGTCATCGTCGCTAGCCGTGGCACACCGGTGCGTATGAAAGTCACCAACTATCTGCCATACAGCAACTCTCTTGGTGCGTCGGTGGGTTCATGGAATGGTACGGGTGGCGACTTGCCCATTCCGGTAGATGAAACCATTCCAGGCGGTGGTCCGATCTTGAAGGCGGACGGTACACCGGTGCTGGGCGACAACGGTCTGCCCATCAGAATGGGCCAGAACCGTGCCTCCATTCACTGGCACGGTGGTGATACACCTTGGGTCAGTGACGGCACGCCGCACCAGTGGTTTGCTCCCGCAGGCGACATCTCTTACACCACTGGTGTGGATGCGACCCACCCCCATGGTTTGGGCCGTGGCGACTCCGCTGTCAACGTGCCCGACATGGCTGATCCGGGTGAAGGCTCTTACACCTTGTTCTTCCCGAACAACCTCAGCGGCCGCATGATGTTTTACCACGACCACACCTCGGGGCTGACCCGTCTGAACGTGTACCAGGGCATGGCTGCTGGCTATGTGGTGGTCGACCCGATTGAGCAAGCCTTGGTTGGCAATGCTCTGGGCAACGTTTCTGCCCTGGAAAAGATCGGTACGCCACTGGTCATTCAGGACAAGGGCTTTGTGCCCAAGAATATCGGACCCCTTGCAGTGGCCTCTGATGGCGTCACCCCGGCCTCCCAGGATGCCAAGTGGGATCTTAACCACTGGGGTCAAGAGGGTGACTTCTTCTTCCCGCACGTGTATGAAACCAACCAGGACCCGAACTCGATCGACGGCACCAATCCGGTCGGTCGTTGGGACTGGGGTCCTTGGTTCTGGCCGGTGTTCCCGGCGCAATATTCCTTGCCTACCGGCAACTACGGCGACGTGACCACCACACCCGAATCGTTCATGGACACTGCCGTGGTTAACGGCAAGGCGTATCCGACGATGACGGTGGACCCCAAGACCTACCGCTTCCGTATTTTGAATGCCGCCAATGACCGCACGCAAAATCTGGGTCTGTACCAGGCCGTGGATGCCGCAGGCAGACTTTGCAATGCAGCCAATACGAATCCTGCGATAGCTGCCACCGCGCCCGGCGGCTTGGCACCCGTGGCGTGTACCGAACTCAAAATGGTTCCGGCTTTGCCCACGCCCGGCTTCCCGGCAACCTGGCCAGTCGACGGCCGCGTCGGTGGCGTGCCAGACCCAGCCACCGCTGGCCCAGACATCGTCCAGATCGGCAGCGAGGGTGGCTTGTTGCCGGCCCCAGCCGTCTGGAAGTCGCAACCCGTCACCTATGAAACCAATGTGCGCAGCATCACGGTTTTCAACGTCTTGCACCATGACCTGTTGCTGGGCGGTGCCGAACGCGCTGACGTGCTGATCGACTTCAGCAAGTACGCTGGTCAAACCCTCATTGTTTACAACGACGCACCAGCGCCCATGCCCGGCTTTGACCCGCGCATTGATTACTACACCGGCATGGGTGACAACACCGGCGCCGGCGGTGCCTTTGACCCACTGGCTGGCTATGGTCCGAACACCCGCACCGTCATGCAGATCAAGGTGAATGCTACCAATACATCGACAACTGGTGGCCCGTTGAACACCGCAGCACTGGCTACAGCCCTGCCTGCCGCTTATGCCGCTACACAGCCAGCGCCCATCATTCCAGAGGCCGCCTACAACGCACCCTTTAAGACGGCCAGCGTGGACAACTACGCCGCCATCGGTACCGGTTCTGGCGCACTCAACAGTGGTTTGTTCACTTATACCGTCCCGTCGTATATTGATCCAGTAACCTTGTTGCCCTCGACCACCAAGTCAATCCCCGTCATCAACAAAGCCATTCAGGAATTGTTTGACCCGATCTATGGCCGGATGAATGCCACGCTGGCGGTCGAGCTGCCGTTCTCTACCGCCACGGTGGCCACCACCATTCCCTTGAACTACATCGACCTTCCGGTCGAACGCCTGGACGCCATCAAGGACGGCGAAACGCAGATCTGGAAGATCACGCACAACGGTGTGGATGACCACCCGGTGCACTTCCACCTGGTCAACGTGCAGGTTATCAACCGCGTCGGTTGGGACGGCACCATCAAGGCACCCGATGCCAATGAAGTGGGCTGGAAAGAAACCCTGCGCATGAACCCGCTGGAAGACGTCTACGTGGCAGTCAGGGCGTCGCGCCCGGTGGCACCGTTTGGTGTGCCAACCAGCTCACGTCTGTTGGACCCATCGCAAGTCGCGGGTTCGCAACTGGGCTTTACCCAGATTAACCCCACCACCGGTCAGGCACCATTAACGCCTTACTCGAATGTGGTGACCAGCTTTGACAACGAGTATGTCTGGCACTGCCACATTCTGGGTCACGAAGAGTTTGACTTCATGCGCCCCTTTGTGTTCCACCCGACGGTGCTAGTGCCGGATGCACCGGCATTAGTGACGGTTGCTGGAACTACGGTGAGCTGGACCGATACCACCCCTTACGGTGGCCAGGATGCACAGGGCATTCCAACAGCGGGTACCAATGCCGCTTACCCCGAGCCAACCAACAGTCCGAAGAATGAAATCGGGTTCAAGGTACTTGCCAACAACGTCCTCGTTAAAACTCTGCCAGCTAACGTAACCAGCTGGACGGATGCAAGTGTCAGTGCAGCCAACACCTACACGGTGGTTGCCTACAACGCAGCCGGTGATTCATTGGCCGGTACATCCACGACTGCCGTCGTCGGTGGTGCACTTGCCGGTGTGGGCGTAACCGCTGCACCAGGTGTGTTCACCATCAACGGCACGGTTGACGGCGTAACCGGAACGACCGTGACGCTCAACGGCGGCACTCTTACAACGGGATTGTTGGTGGGCGCATCAGTTGTGTCCAATGTTTGTGGTTTTCCGCTGGGCACGACCATCAGCGCCTTGACACTGAACAGCTTCACGACGAACCGCCCAGCACAGTCTGCAGCATCAGCAACACTAACCACACCGGCGCCTGTTTGCATTGATCCGGCGATCACAGTGACCAACATCGTAGCTGCGCCGGGCTTGACCTTGGCAGCCGGCCCTACCGGTTTGACACAAACCGTGCTGGCAAACGGCTCGGTTAGATTGACTTGGGTTGCGGTCCCGGGGGCCACCGGTTACACCGTGGCGGTGGATGGTGGAGTTCAAACCTTTTCCGTGCAGAGTAACGTGACAAGCTATACGGTTACCGCGGCAACTCTAACGGCACTCGGTGGCCTGAACCACACGTTTGCTGTAACGGCGCAAACGCTGACGGGTACAACCGCTGCCACGCCAACCGCTGCGTACAACGGTGTGGCCTACCCACCCGTGGTTCCATCCGCAGTGGCTGATGCCACGCCGGGTATGGTGACACTGGGTTGGGCGAATGACCCCCGCAACGTGAACAATGTGACGGGCCTGCACCTCACATGGACATTTGCAGGCTCAGCGGTTGATCGCGTGTTTGCCCCCACAACCACCGGAACAACTGTGACTGGGTTGACCAAGGGTGTCACTTACAACTTCAAGCTGGTTGCTGAGAGCGGTAACGGTACCAAAAATTCCACACCCCTGAGCATTGGCCCGGTGGTGGCTCCGTAAGCCAGTCCAACGGGTTCATTCAATCAAAGTACGCCTGTCATTCAGCAAGATTTGCAGACAGACAAACGGTTTAAATATTTTTGGGAGTCAGACATCGTGAAGAAAGTCCAACGCAGTTACTTTAAGGTCAGTCCAATGGCCGCGGCCATTGCCCTGGCATTGGCCACACCTTTCGCCAGCCATGTGGCGCTGGCCGGCTCCGGCTTTGGCGCGGGGGTTGATACCCTGAACAAGCCACGCGTGGTGCCAACCTACTATGCCAATAGTCCGTCAGGCGCGGTGCCCCAACTTGATCCGGTCACTGGCTTGACCACATTCAGGACCGATCCGCTCAGGCTTGACCTTGCCGGGAAACCTATTTCCATTGGCATACCCGTGATGGTCGATACCGGCAAAGCCTTGCGCAAGTTTGTTGACAGACTGCCTGGCATTCCCGGTCTGACCCCGGCCACCGTGGGCGGCGCCACTTTTGGAGCCAACGGTCTGGGCCAATACATTCCCTTGGCCAAGGCCGAAAAGTGGATTGACCCGAACGGCGTAACCACCGCCGATGACTATTACGAAATCGCTGCGGTTGAGTTCTCGGAGAAAATGCACAGCGACCTGCCCAAGGCCACGCACCTGCGCGGCTACGTTCAGTTGTCGACCGCCACCAACCCAGGCAAGCACATTCAACTGTTCTACCCGGCGGTTGGTGTGGCTGCCCCGGCACCCATTCTGGATGCCGCTGGTGCCCCGGTTTACGCCTACGACAACCCCCACCATCTCGGTCCCATCATCACGTCCACCAAGGGCACCGCGGTGCGCGTCAAGTTCACTAACTACCTGCCTGTGGGCGCTGGTGGTGCATTGTTTATACCTGTGGACACCACCCTCACCGGTGCCGGCATGGGGCCAGATGGCCGAACGCCTTACACCCAGAACCGCGCCAATATTCATCTGGTTGGTGGCCAGGCACCCTGGGTCAGCGCCGGTACACCGCACCAGTGGGTTGCGCCAGCCGGTGAGACAGCGGCCTACCTGAAAGGCATGGGCAAAGGCGTCAGTGCGCAAAACGTGCCTGACATGCTTGACCCAGGCAACGGCTCCACCACGCTGTATTTCCCCAACGACATGAGCGCGCGTTTCACCTTCATGCAAGACCGCACCTCGGGCTTGACGCGTCTGAATTCCTACGCCGGCCTGGAAGCCGGTTACTTGGTGACCGACTCGGCTGAAGCAGGCCTGATTGCCAGCGGCGCGATTCCAGCCGATCAGATTCCGCTGATCATTGAAGACAAGACCTTTGTGCCGGCCAACATCAGCCAGCAAGACGCCAAGTGGGACACCACCCATTGGGGCCAAGCAGGCGACCTGTGGTTCCCGCACGTCTATGAAACGAATCAGGACCCGACATCCATCGACGGTACCAACCCGGTGGGTCGCTGGGACTATGGCCCCTTGTTTTGGCCCATTTTCCCGGCCAAGGACGCGTTGCCAACTGGCGCTTATGGTGATGCCAGCTTTACCCCCGAGGCTTTCCATGACACCCCAGTGATCAACGGCACGGCCTACCCCACGCTCACCGTGGACCCCAAGGCCTACCGCTTGCGCATTTTGAACGCCAGCAACGACCGTTTCATCAATCTGGGGCTGTACAAGGCTGACACGACGGCAAATATAGCCCCGCAGCTTGATGCCAACGGCAACCCGATGGTGCAGGCCGATGGCGGCCGTCTATTCTTTACGAATACCGAAGTCAAGATGGTGCCGGCCGTAGGCGACGCGGCTGGTAACCCAGTTGGTTGGGATGCTATCAATGGCGTGCAATTGCCCTTGCCACAGTACCCCACGCTCAAGACCAACATCAACGCCGAGCCGTCCGGCCCGGCACGTGCCTGGCCAGTGGATGGCCGCATCGGTGGTGCTCCCGCTCCGTTTGTTCTCAATGCAAATGGATCGGTTGCTCTTGATGCAGCAGGCAAGCCGATTCCGGCCACCGGCCCTGACTTCATCGTGATTGGCAACGACGGCGGCTTGCTGCCCAACGCGGTGGATGTGCCAGCGCAGCCCATCACCTACGAAGCGAATCGCCGCAGCATCACCGTGGGCAACATTTACGGCTATGGCCTGCTGCTGGGCCCGGCCGAGCGTTCGGACGCAATCGTTGACTTCTCGGCCTATGCCGGCAAGACACTGATCTTGTACA